>Ga0194137_10000899_pt1 | contig 18836 bp, 17 predicted proteins | sample TARM_MetaG_T3_14_FD_134025 | JGI IMG/M metagenome (GOLD analysis project Ga0194137, IMG submission 134025) | Freshwater microbial communities from Pennsylvania, USA, analyzing microbe dynamics in response to fracking - TARM_MetaG_T3_14 (version 2) | ecosystem: Environmental > Aquatic >... | reverse complement strand
ATGGCCGGCTCGGTGCGCGTGGCCCAGACCTGCCGCGACTGGGGGCTGACCTGGGGTTCACACTCCAACAATCACTTCGACATCTCGCTGGCCATGTTCACCCATGTGGGCGCCGCGGCGCCCGGCAAGGTCACGGCCATCGACACCCACTGGATCTGGCAGGACGGCCAGCGCCTGACGAAGGAACCGATGCAGATCGTCGGCGGCCATGTGCAGGTGCCGAAGAAGCCGGGCCTGGGGATCGAACTGGACATGGCCCAGGTTGAGAATGCGCACCAGCTCTACAAGCAGCACGGACTGGGTGCACGCGACGACGCGATCGCGATGCAGTTCCTGATCCCAGGCTGGACCTTCAACCCCAAGCGCCCTGCACTGGACCGATAAGCATCATGTTCAAGAACCTCATCAACGGCGAATGGCTCGACGGCCACAGCGTCTCCCGCAACATCAACCCCTCGGACACGCGCGACGTGGTCGGCGAATACGCCCAGGCCGACGCCGCCCAAGCCGAGCTGGCCATCACGGCCGCGACGACCGCTTTCCCGGCCTGGAGCCTGTCCACGCCGCAGCAGCGCTTCGATATCCTTGACGCCGTCGGCACCGAGATCCTGGCCCGCCGCGCCGAGCTGGGCGACCTGCTGGCCCGCGAAGAAGGCAAGACCCTGCCCGAGGCCATCGGCGAGGTGGCTCGCGCCGGCAACATCTTCAAGTTCTTCGCCGGCGAAGCCCTGCGCCCGGGCGGCGAGAGCCTGCCCTCGGTGCGCCCCGGCGTGGGCGTGGAAGTGACGCGCGAAGCCATCGGCGTCGTCGGCCTCATCACGCCCTGGAACTTTCCCATCGCCATCCCTGCCTGGAAGATCGCGCCGGCCCTGGCCTGGGGCAATTGCGTCGTCTTCAAGCCCGCCGACCTCGTGCCCGGCTCGGCCTGGGCCCTGGCCGAGATCCTGTCGCGCAGCGGCCTGCCGGCCGGCGTCTTCAACCTCGTCATGGGCCGCGGCTCGGTCGTCGGCGAGAAGCTGCTGAACGATCCGCGCGTGGCCGCCATCAGCTTCACCGGCTCGGTCGGCACCGGCCAGAAAGTGGCCGCCGCCTGCGCGGCCCGCATGGCCAAGTTCCAGCTCGAGATGGGCGGCAAGAACCCCATGGTGGTGCTGGACGACGCCGACCTCGGTGTGGCCGTCAACGCCGCCGTCAACAGCGGCTTCTTCTCCACCGGTCAGCGCTGTACGGCGTCGAGCCGCCTCATCGTCACGGAAAGCATCCACGACCGCTTCATCGCCGCCATGGTCGAGAAGATGAAGGCGCTGAAGGTCGACGACGCCCGCAAGGCGGGCACCGACATCGGCCCCGTCGTCGACGCCAGCCAACTCGGCCAGGACACCGACTACATCGGTATTGCCCAGGGCGAAGGTGGCAAGCTCGTGCAGGGCGGCCAGCGTATCGAACACAACGCCGACGGCGCGCCCGGCTTCTACCTGACGCCGGCCCTGATCACCGACACGACGGCCGCCATGCGCATCAACCGCGAGGAGGTCTTTGGCCCCGTCGTCAGCGTCATCCGCGCCCGCGACTACGAGGAAGCGCTGGCCCTGGCCAACGACACGCCATTCGGCCTGTCTGCCGGCATCGCGACCACGTCCCTCAAGCACGCCACCCACTTCAAACGCCACTCGCAGGCCGGCATGGTCATGGTCAACCTGCCCACTGCGGGTGTCGACTATCACGTGCCTTTCGGCGGCCGCAAGGGCAGCAGCTATGGCCCACGCGAGCAGGGCCGCCATGCCGCAGAGTTCTACACCACCGTGAAGACGGCTTACACCCAGGCCTGATTCCCACCCCTTCGGCACCACCGCCCGACAAGAGGCGGAGCCGCTGCATTGCCCGGAGACAAACCATGAACACCGCCGCCGCCTCGCTGGCCCAGGCCAACAGCGCCAGCCGCACCAAGAAGCGCTTCGCCATCCTGGCCATGCTCTTCGTCGTCACGACGATCAACTACGCGGACCGCGCCACGCTGTCCATCGCCGGACCGGCCCTGTCCAAGGAGCTGGGCATCGACGCGGTGACCATGGGCTATATCTTCTCGGCCTTCGGCTGGTCCTATGTCATCGCCCAGCTGCCCGGCGGCTGGCTGCTGGACCGCTTCGGCTCCAAGCTGGTCTATGCCTGCAGCATCTGCATCTGGTCGGTGTTCACGCTGCTGCAGGGTGGCATCAGCTTCATCACGGCCAATGTCGGCCTGGCGGTCGTCACGCTGTTCGCGCTGCGCTTCCTCGTCGGCGCGGCCGAGGCGCCGTCCTTCCCGGCCAACGGCCGCATTGTGGCGAGCTGGTTCCCCGCCAACGAGCGCGGCACAGCCTCGGCCATCTTCAACTCGGCCCAGTACTTCGCCACCGTGTTGTTCGCGCCGCTGATGGGCTGGATCACGCACAACTATGGCTGGCCGGCGGTCTTCATCGTCATGGGCCTGCTCGGCGTGGCCCTCAGCGTCGTCTGGCTGAAGACCGTCTACACGCCCAGGACCCACCCGGGCGTCAATGCGGCAGAGCTGGACTACATCGCCGCCGGCGGCGCCCTGGTGAACATGGACCAGCCCGGCACGCAGAGCCGCAGCTTCGCGCCCAACGCACCGCGCCTGGGTTACATCAAGCAGCTGCTCTCCAACCGCATGCTGATGGGCGTCTATGTCGGCCAGTACTGCATCACCACACTGACCTATTTCTTCCTGACCTGGTTCCCCGTCTACCTCGTCAAGGAACGCGGCATGTCCATCCTGAACGCCGGCTTCGTCGCGGCCCTGCCAGCCATCTGCGGCTTCGCGGGCGGCGTGCTGGGTGGCCTGATTTCGGACGCGCTGCTGCGCCGGGGCAAGAGCCTGACCCTGGCCCGCAAGACGCCCATCGTCATCGGCATGCTGCTGTCCACCAGCATGATCCTGTGCAATTACGTCGACAGCGCGGCCGTCGTCGTCGCCATCATGTCGCTGGCCTTCTTCGGCAAGGGCCTGGGCGCCCTGGGCTGGGCCGTCGTGTCGGACACCTCGCCAAAGGAGATCTCCGGCCTGTCGGGCGCCCTCTTCAACACCTTCGGCAACACGGCCGGCATCACGACGCCCATCGTCATCGGCTACCTGATCAAGGGCACGGGCTCCTTCAACGCGGCGCTGGTGTTCGTCGCGGCAAATGCGCTGATCGCCGTCTGCTGCTACCTCTTCGTCGTCGGAGAGATCAAGCGCTTCGAGCTGAGAAAGCAGGCCTGATGCCGCCTGTTGTGACGGCGCGACACCAAGATCCTCGCAAGCCCGTCGTCACGGGCTTTTCATGACGGATTTCTAGCCTCGCGGGCTTTTGCAACAAACGGCAACCGCCGCTGAGAAGAAAGCCCGCCATGCGCCTCCGCCCGCCGTCCCCGCACGCCCTCCTTCCGCTGAGCCGCTGCCTCGCGCTGGCGGGCCTCAGCCTGTCCTTCGGCGTCCACGCCGATGAGGCAGCGCGGCCGGACGCTGACCCCGTCAAGCTCGAGGCTGTCACCGTCACGGTCCAGTCGGGTGCCTATCGCAAGGAAAAGAACACCGCCTCGGCGGTGGCACCCACCCAGGCCAGCCTGACGGCCACCCAGCCGCAGTCGGTCATCACGCGTGAGTTCATCGAGCAGTCGGTGGCACCCACCGCCGAGTACAGCCGCATCGTCGCCATCGCCCCGAGCGTGTCGGGCGACTCGGCCAACGGCCCCGGCCTGTCGGAGACCAAGACGACGCTGCGCGGCTTCGGCGACGACCAGTACAACATCACCTTCGACGGCATTCCCTGGGGCGACACCAACAACCCCTCCCACCACTCCACGTCCTTTTTCCCCGGCGCCGTCATCGGCGGCGCCGTCGTCGAGCGCGGCCCGGGCAATGCCAGCAACCTCGGCTTCGCGACCTTCGGGGGCTCGCTGAACCTGTTCTCCAAGCAAGCCGGCAAGGAGGCGGGCGGCAGCATCTTCGCGTCCGTGGGCAAATGGAACACTCGCCTGCTGGGCGTCGCGCTGGAGAGTGGGCAGATCGCCGAGCTGAACAAGGGCACGGCGCAGCTCAATGTGCAGCGCCTGCAGTCCGACGGCTACCTCACCGGCAACCATATCGCCAGCAACAACGTGACGTTGAAGGTCGACCTGCCGCTGTCGGCCGACCACACCCTGACCGGCTTCGCCTCGGTCAACCGCATCCGCTACGTGCAGCCCGACAACAACAAGGGCCCGACGCTGGACCAGGTCGCAAAGTACGGCAAGAACTACAGCCTCAACGACGACCCGACTAGCTTCAACTACACGGGCTTCAACCACACCGCCAAGGCGACGGACTTCGAGTACCTGCGCCTGCGCTCGCGCTGGTCGACCGGCTTCTCGACCGACGCCCAGGTCTACACCTACAGCTACGACAACCAGACCATCTCGTCGACCGACCCGACGGGGGCTACCGCCCCCGGCACCAAGGCCGGCCCCAAGGGCAATGCCGACATCCCCGGCATCGACAAGCAGAACAAATACCGCGTGATGGGCGGCATCTTCCGCACCGAGGCCCAGTTGTTCGACACAGGACTGCTGCGCGCCGGCGCCTGGGCGGAGAGCGCCAACACCGACCGCCACCAGTACGACCTCGACCTGACCCTGGGCGTGCGCGACCCGCGCGAGACCAAGCCGACGCCGGTGCAGAATCCCAGCGTCTTGTTCGATCAGCAGTCGCGTATCTCCTCCTTCCAGCCCTATGCCGAACTCGAGTGGGAGCCGATGGCCGGCACCACCATCACCCCGGGCTTCAAGCATGTGGACATCACGCGCTCGGTCAGCGCCAGCGTCAACCAGACGACGCGCCTGCCGCAGAACGCCAGCGTGAACTACACCGCCAACCTGCCCTTCCTGACGCTGAACCAGCAGATTGGCCAAGGCCTTGCCGCCTATGCGCAATACGCCAAGGGTTTCCAGATCCCCGACCTGAAGTCCTTCTACATCGCTGACCCGACCCAGAACAGCAGCGACCCGCAGAAGTCCACCAACTACCAGCTCGGCATCGTCGGCAAGAGCGCCGCCTTCACCTGGGATGCCGACGTCTACCGGATCAACTTCACGAACAAATACGTCTCCAACGGCCTGGGCGGTACCGCAGCGGCCTACGTCAACATCGGCGGCGCGGTCTACAAGGGCGTGGAAGGCCAGGCCACCTGGCTGATCGGCGGCGGCTTCGCGGCCTATGCCAATGCCTCGCTCAACAAGGCCACGGCCAACGACACGGGCAAGACCATTTCCGGCGCGCCCGACATGACGGCAGCCCTCGGCGCCCTCTACAACAGCGGCCCCTGGGGCGCCTCCCTGATCTGGAAGCGCACCGGCCGCAGCTACCAGCAGGACTACGACGCCGCCAACCCGGCCAACTACGAGGCCTATCGCATCGCCGCGACGACCAACACCGACCTCAGCCTGTCCTACCGCTTCACCAACCCGGGCTGGGGCGTGAAGGGCCTGAAGCTGCAGCTCAATGTCTTCAATCTGATGGACAAGCAGGACGTCACGTCGATCAGCCCCGCCAAGCTCGCCAAGTACGACCAGTACGTCTTCCAGGCGCCGCGCAGCTGGCAGCTGTCGGCCAAGGCGGAGTTCTAAGCTGCTGTGGCAGGCCGGCCCCAGGTCTCCTGGGCGGCCTGCGTCTGCAACGGCCAGAGGTATCACCTGGCGCGGCCGTTGGCGTGGACCGGCGGGATGGAGTGCCACGACCATCCTGGGCGCGCTAATCTCCGGATGCTCACACAGTTGATCGACACATGATTCATCGCGCGCGTTTCCTGGCAGCGGCGGCCCTGTTGGTGCTGGCCGGCTGCGCCGCCCCTCCTCCGCCAGCGCCGTCGCCGGCACCGGTCGGCCTGCAGCAAGCCTGGGTGCAGGCCGTCGCCGGCCCGGCCTGGGCGGTGCGCGCACTGACGGGCGAGGCCCGATGCCCCACGCTCCGCTGGTCCGGCGGCAGCGTCGTGATGAAGGAGCGCAGCGCCCCTGGCGAACTGCCGCCGCCACCGGGCAACAAGGAGCCCGAGCACAAGCCAACCCGCTTCACGCTGCACGCCTGCGAAGCCGCCTGGCCGGCAGACGCCGCCCAGGTGCAGGTCGGCGACGTCGTCCTGCAGGCTCCGGCCGCCGAGGCCCGGCGCATCGTCGTCATCGGCGACACCGGCTGCCGCCTCAAGGCCTCGGGCCATGAATTCCAAGGCTGCAATGACGCCTCGGACTGGCCCTTCCCCCGGGTGCTGGCCCAGGCCCTGAGCCTGAAGCCCGACCTGGTCATCCACGTCGGCGACTACCACTACCGCGAGAGCCCCTGCCCGGCCGGCATGGCCATCTGCGCCGGTAGCCCTTGGGGCTATGGCGACGATACGTGGCAGGCCGACTTTTTCCAGCCCGCCCGGGCCCTGCTGGCGGCCGCGCCCTGGGTCTTCGTGCGCGGCAACCACGAGGCCTGCGCCCGCGCCGGCCAGGGCTGGCTGCGCTACCTGGACTCCCAGACCGGCCCGGCCCGCGACTGCCTGCCGGCAGGCCCAGGCGTAAATGACGGCGACTTCACGCCCCCCTTCGCCGTGCCGCTGTCGCCGCGCAGCCAGCTCATCGTCTTCGATTCCTCCGAGATCGGCAGCCGCACGCCGCCGAAGGATTCGCCCGCCTGGGCCCGCTGGCGCCAGCAGCTCGACCTTGTCGCCGAGCTGGCCCGGGACCATGCCCAGAGCCTGTTCGTCAACCACCACCCCAGCCTGGCCTTCAGCCCCAGCCCGAGCGCGGAGCCCACCACCGCGCGCTCCGGCCTGACGCCGCTGCTGCAGGACGCCTTCGGCAGCCGCCTCTTCCCGCCCGGCGTCCAGGCCAGCCTGCACGGCCACGTCCACATGCACCAGGCTCTGGGCTTCGCCAGCAACCAACCCGTCACCCTCGTCATCGGCAACGGTGGCTCGGCAGCCGAGGGCCGAGTGAACGAGGCGGCCGCACTGCGCCATGAACTGATGCCCGGTACGCGACTGGAGACGCTGCACATCCACGGCGAGTTCGGGCTATCGCTGCTGACCGCCACGCCCGAGGGCTGGCAGCTTCAGGCTCTGGATGCCCTGGGCCAGCCGCTGTCGACCTGCCGGCTGGCCGGGCAGAAGCTCAGCTGTTGAGGAACCGCCTCGTCACCCCTGACTTTCGGCAGGCCACACGAGAAGTAACGCCCGCGCATTCCATCACTCCATACCCGATTTGAAGGGTTTCCAGCAGGTAAATCGATACCGCAGCAAAACCACCCGCGGCTAAACTGGCCCCACCTGTCAAGCTGTTTCGGCAGGATCACGTTGATACAGGACTCGGCTACATGAGCTCCAAATTGAAAGTCGCCGGTTGGGTTGCCCTCGGTGCTGTCGCGGGTGCCCTCACCACGATGCAACTCCAGGCCAATGCGCGCAGCACCCTGTCGCCGCTGCCCCTGGACGAAATGCAGCAGCTCGCCGCTGTCTTCGGTCTCGTCAAGAGCGACTACGTCGAAGCCGTCGACGAAAAGAAGCTGATCAACGACGCCATCGCCGGCATGGTCTCCGGCCTGGACCCGCACTCCCAGTTCTTCGACAAGAAGACCTTCAAGGAATTCCGTGAAGGCACGACCGGCAAGTTCGTCGGCGTCGGCATCGAGATCGGCATGGAAGACGGCCTGGTCAAGATCGTCTCCCCCATCGAAGGTTCGCCCGCCTTCCGCGCCGGCCTGAAGAGCGGCGACCTGATCAGCCGCATCGATGACACCGCCGTGCGCGGCATGACCATCGACCAGGCCGTCAAGAAGATGCGCGGAGAGCCGGCCACCAAGGTCAGCCTCACCATCTTCCGCAAGGCCGAGAACCGCACCTTCCCCGTGACCATCACGCGGGAAGAGATCAAGGTCCAGAGCGTGCGCGCCAAGGTCGTCGAGCCTGGCTATGCCTGGATCCGCGTCAGCCAGTTCCAGGACCGCACCGTCGATGACTTCGCCAAGAAGCTCAAGGACATCTACAAGCAGGACCCCAACCTCAAGGGACTGGTGCTCGACCTGCGCAACGACCCGGGCGGCCTGCTGGACGGCGCCATCGCCGTCTCTGCCGCCTTCCTGCCCAAGGGCGTGGAAGTGGTGTCCACCAACGGCCAGATCGCCGAGTCCAAGGCCAGCTACAAGGCTGATCCGGACGACTATCGCCGCCGCGCCGGTGACGACCCGATCAAGCGCCTGCCGGCCGCCCTGAAAAATGTGCCCCTGGTGGTGCTGGTCAACGAAGGCTCGGCCAGCGCCAGCGAGATCGTCGCCGGCGCCCTCCAGGACCACCACCGCGCCGTCATCATGGGTGCCCAGACCTTCGGCAAGGGCTCGGTCCAGACCGTGCGCCAGCTCGGCCCGGAAACGGCCCTGAAGATCACCACGGCGCGCTACTACACGCCGAGCGGCCGCTCCATCCAGGCCAAGGGCATCGTCCCCGACGTGCTGCTGGACGAAACCGCCGAGGGCAATGTCTTCGCCGCCCTGCGCACGCGCGAGGCCGATCTCGAGAAGCATCTGAACAATGGCCCCGAGGCGGAAGACAACGAAGCCCGCCAGAAGGCCCGCGAGGAAGCCCGCCAGAAGCTTGAGGCCGAGTACGCCAAGCGCGCCGAGCCGCCCAAGCCCCTGCCCGAGTTCGGCTCCGCCGAGGACTTCCCGCTGGTCCAGGCCCTGAACAAGCTCAAGGGCCAGCCCGTCATCGCCTCGAAATCGGCGGTGGAACACAAGGCCGAAGCCAAGACGACGGAATAACTCCAAAGACTCCTGACTTCAACAAGCACCGGGCCTCGCAAGAGGCCCTCTTTTTTGCGCCGCGCGCTAACGTCGGATGAAGGCGAGCGCGCCCAGGGCAGCGGCGGCACCCAGGGCCGGCACCGCCCGCCAGCCGAACGACGCCAGCAGCGCCGAGCCCAGGGCCGCGCCGCTGGCCATGCCGACGAACATGCAGCTGACCAGCACCGCGTTGAGCCGGCTGCGCGAGGCCGGGTCCAGGCTGTAGACCACGCTCTGGTGCGACACGAGGGCGGCCTGCACGCCGAGGTCGAAGACGATGGCCACGGCCACCAACAGCCACAGCGAGGCCGGTGCCAGGGCTTGCACCACGAACGCAGCCAGCACCAGCAGCGCCCCAACGCGGATGACGGCCTGCGGGCCGCGCCTGTCGGCGAGGCCACCCGCCAGCGGCGCGGCCAGCGCCCCGGCGGCACCGGCCAGGCCGAAGGCGCCGGCCACCGCGCTGCCCTGACCGAACTCCGGGGCTGCCAGGACCAGGGCCAGCGTCGACCAGAAGGCGCTGAAGGCCACGCTCAGCAGGCCTTGCGCCAGGGCTGCCCGCCTCAGTGCCGGGTGCCGGGCCCACAACCCCGCCATGGACGCCAGCAAGCTGCCGTAGCCGGTCGATGTCGCCGGCTCGAAGCGCGGCAGGCGGCGCCACAGCAGCGGGATCAGCAGTGCTACCGCGATGGCAGCGATGCCATAGACCGCCCGCCAGCCGGCCAGGGCCGCCAGCGAGCCCGAGGCCACGCGCGACAGCAGGATGCCCAGCAGCAGCCCCGTCATCACCTGGCCGACACGCTTGCCGCGCTCGGCGTCGGGCGCAAGCGTGGCCACGGCGGGCACGATGTCCTGGGCCAGCGTCGCCGTCAGGCCGATGACCACACAGGCCAGGCACAGGGCCACGAAACCCGGCGCGAGGGCGGCAAAGGCCAGGGCCAGCACCAGCGCCACCGACTTGGCCGCGATGAGGCGGCGCCGGTCGAAGCGGTCGCCTAGCGGCGACAGCAGCAGGATGGCCGCCGCATAGCCCAGCTGGGTCAGCGTGGGCAGCAGGCCGATGGCGGCGCTGCCGACGCCGAACTGCGCGGACAGCAGGCCCAGCAGGGGCTGGATGTAATAGATGGACGCGACGGCCAGGCCGGTGGCCGTGGCCAGCAGTAGGGTCAGCGCCGGACTGAGTGGGGTGGCGGTGGAGACGGGCTTCATCGGACCGCAGTGTCGCGAGCGCGGGCAAATCCTGCCCGGCCGGGGCTATCCTGACGCCATGACCGACGACGACCTGCTGCGCTACTCCCGCCACCTGATGCTGGACGAGATCGGCATCGAGGGCCAGCAGCGCCTGCTCGACGCCAGCGCCCTCGTCATCGGCGCCGGCGGCCTGGGCTCGCCAGTGGCGCTGTACCTGGCCTCGGCCGGCGTCGGCCGCATCACCCTGGTCGACCACGACAGCGTGTCGCTGACCAATCTGCAGCGCCAGATCGCCCACGACATGACCAGCCTCGGCAGGCTCAAGGTCGAGTCCGCCGCCGCGCGCATGGCGGCGCTGAATCCCCACGTTGAGGTGCGCGGCATCGCGTGCAAGGCCGACGCCGCCCTGCTCGACGAGGAAGTCCCGCGCGCCGACGTCGTGCTCGACTGCACCGACAACTTCGCCACCCGCCATCTCGTCAACGCCGCCTGCGTGCGCCACGCCAGGCCGCTGGTTTCGGGGGCGGCCATTGGCTTCGACGGCCAGATCAGCGTCTATGACAGCCGCTCGCGCGAGCTGCCCTGCTATGCCTGCCTGTTCCCACCGGAGTCCGGTTTCGAGGACGTCGCCTGCTCGACCCTGGGCGTGTTCGCGCCGCTGGTGGGCATCGTCGGCAGCGTGCAGGCCGCCGAGGTGCTGAAGCTGCTGGCTGGCGTGGGCGAGCCGCTGGCCGGGCGGCTGCTGATGCTGGACGGCCGGCGCATGCAGTGGAGCGAGATCGCCATGCAGCGCGACCCGGAGTGCGCCATCTGCGGCGCTGGATGAAATCCGGCGGGCGCCCCGCATTGGGGCACAAAATCCAGTGTTGACCTGCCCACAATCTCTCCCCGCCCCATGAAGCCCACCGACGTCCCGACGCGCAACTTCCCGACTGCCAAGGAAGAGTGCCGCGACCTGCCTCCCCATCCCGACTACGACGGCCCGGGCGCCGCCTACAACCTGGCCTTCAAGGACGAGACCTTCCTGCTGCGCCAGGACATGCGCGCGGTGCGCATGCAGCTGGAGCTGATGAAGCCCGAGCTGCTGCAGGACGAGCAGGGCGTCAAGTCCACCCTCGTCATCTTCGGCAGCGCCCGCATCCTGTCGGCCGAAGCGGCCCAGGCCCTGCTCGCCGCGGCGGAGGCCAGCGGCGACGAAGCGGCCATCCGCCAGGCACGCAGCAAGCTCGGCATGAGCCGCTACTACGAAGAGGCGCGCCGCTTCGCCCAGATCGCCACCGACGCCTGCCTGGAGCGCGGCAACCATGTCGTCGTGGCCACCGGCGGCGGTCCCGGCATCATGGAAGCCGGCAACCGCGGCGCCTACGAGGCCGGCGGCAAGAGCGTGGGCTTGAACATCGTGCTGCCCCACGAGCAGTACCCCAACCCCTACATCACGCCGGAGCTGTGCTTCCGCTTTCACTACTTCGGCCTGCGCAAGATGCATTTCCTGATGCGCGCCGTCGCCCTGGTCTGCTTCCCGGGCGGATTCGGCACGCTGGACGAGCTGTTCGAGACGGTGACGCTGATCCAGACCGGGAAGAGCCGTCCCCGCCCCATCCTGCTGTTCGGCCGCGAGTTCTGGACCCGGCTCATCAACATGGATCTGCTGATCGAGGCCGGCATGATCAATGCCGAAGACCGGCAGCTCTTCCACTACGTCGAGACCGCCGAGGAAGCCTGGGCCGTGCTCGAATCCCAACCCGAACTCGGCCGCCCCGCCAGCCCCGCCAAGCCATGACCAAACTCCGCAATGTCTCCCTGATCGGCGCCCCCACCGACATCGGTGCCGGTGCCCGCGGCGCCAGCATGGGCCCCGAGGCCATGCGCGTGGCCGGCCTGGCCGAGGCCCTGCGCGCCCGCGGCGTCGACGTCATCGACCGTGGCAACCTCAGCGGCCCGGCCAACCCCTGGCTGCCGCCGACCGACGGCTACCGCCATCTGCAGGAAGTCGTGGCCTGGAACCGCACCGTGCATGACGCCGTCTACGCCGAGCTCAAGACCGGCCGCATGCCCATCCTGCTGGGTGGCGATCACTGCCTGGGCCTGGGTTCCATCAGTGCCGTCGCCCGCCACTGCCGTGACGCCGGCAAGAAGCTGCGCGTGCTGTGGCTGGACGCCCATGCCGACTTCAACACCAGCGAGCTGACCCCTAGCGGCAATATCCACGGCATGCCGGTGGCCTGCCTGTGCGGCTTCGGCCCCAAGGAACTCATCGAGATCGGCGGCCATGTGCCGGCCATCTCGCCGAAATGGGTGCGCCAGATCGGCATCCGTAGCGTCGACGAGGGCGAACGCCGCTTCGTGCACGAGCAGGATCTGGAAGTGTTCGACATGCGCTTCATCGACGAGATGGGCATGCGCCACACCATGGAACTGGCCCTGGCCACACTGGACGACAACACCCATCTGCACGTCAGCTTCGACGTCGACTTCCTCGATCCCGTCATGGCGCCAGGCGTCGGCACGACGGTGAGCGGCGGGCCGACCTACCGCGAAGCGCATCTCTGCATGGAGATGATTGCCGACACTGGCCGCATGGCCTCCATGGACCTGATGGAGCTCAACCCGGCGCTGGACGAGAAGAACCGCACTGCGCTGGTGGCCGTGGACCTGATCGAATCTCTCTTCGGCAAGTCGACGCTGATGCGCAAGTAAAGCCTGAGCCATGGACGCTACGCCCTATCTGCTCGTCCAGCTCAGCGACCCGCACGTCACCCACCCGGGTCGGCTGATCTCAGGCCGCGTCGACACCGCCGCAGCCCTGCGCCATGCCGTCGAGCGCGTGCTGCAGATCCGCCCGAAACCGGTGGCCGTGCTGCTCAGCGGCGACCTCGTCGATGCCGGCCACCCGGCCGAGTACGCCCAGCTGCGCGAACTGCTGCAGCCGCTCATCGACGCCGGCTTTCCGCTCGCCCTGCTGCCCGGCAACCATGACGCACGCGGCCCGCTGCAGGAGGCCTTTGCCGGTCTGCCCGAGGTGCACTGCGGCGAGGCCGGCGCACCGGCCATCCAGTACGCCCTGGACCTGCCCGGCCCGCTGCGGCTGGTGGTGCTGGACAGCCTGGTGCCAGGCCGCCCCGAAGGCGGCTTTGACGCCGCGCGACTGGCCCAGGCCCAAGCCCTGCTGGCCGAGCGGCCGTCCATCCCCACCATCGTCGCCCTCCACCACCCGCCGCACGCCACCGGCCTGGTCGTCATGGACACGATGTCGCTGCGTGACGGCCTCACCGGCTTCGAGGCGCTGGTCGCCGCTCACCCGCAAGTCCAGCGTGTCGTCTGCGGGCACTTGCACCGCATGACCTTGGGCCGCGTGGCGCATGCCACCACCGTCAGCGCGCCCTCCACGGCCCATCAGGTCGAACTGAACCTCGGGACGGGGGCACCGCTGTCCATCGCGCTGGAGCCGGCCGGCTGGCTCATCCACGCCTGGGGCCCGGGCCTGCCTCTGGTCAGCCATCTCGCCCACGCCGGCCACCCCGAGGTCATCCCCGATCTGTGAAAGGCTGGGAGAGTGCGAGGATGGGCCTCATGAAGAAGCCCAGCCTGCTGCTCGCCGCCCTGCTCTCCACCGCAGTTCTCGCACAAACACCGCCACCCAGCGACACCGAGCGCTACACCCTCTTCACCGCCCCCGTCACGCTGCTGCGCAACGCCCAGCTCTACGACGGCACGGGCGCTGCGCCGCGCGAGCACATGAGCGTGCTGATCCGCGACGGCCGCATCGCCGAAGTCAAACCCGATGCGGAGTTGAAGCCACCGTCCGGCGCCCTGGTCAAGGATCTGGCCGGCGGCGCGCTGATGCCGGGCTTCGTGCTGCTGCACGAGCACCTCTTCTATCCCACCGAACGCGGCAGCTACGGCGCCTTCTTCCAGAGTTTCCCGCTGCTGTATCTGGCCGGCGGCGTGACGACCATGCGCACGGCCGGCAGCATGAGCCCCTATGCCGACCTCAACACCTGGAAGGACATCCGCGACGGCAAGGCACCCGGTCCCGACCTCGACGTGACAGCGCCCTTCCTGAACGGCATCCAAGCCTTTGTCGCCCAGGTGCCGCGGCTGGTCGATGCGGCCGATGCGGTGCGCCAGGTGGGTTACTGGGCCGACGTCGGTGCGACCTCCTACAAGGGCTATATGCACCTGACCCGCGAGCAACTGGACGCCATCGTGAAGGCCGCCCATGAGCGCAAGGCCAAGGTCACGGCCCACCTCTGCGCGGTGACCTACTCAGAGGCCACGGCCATGGGGATAGACAACCTCGAGCATGGCTTCTTCGCGTCCACGGACTTTGTCGATGGCAAGCAACCAGACGCCTGCCCCAGCGGCGACGCCGGCCCCAAGTCCCTCGACGCTCTGGCCGTCGACGACCCTCGAATGGCCGCGCTGCAGCGCCAGATGATCGAGCGCAGGGTGGCCCTGACCTCCACGCTGACCATCTTCGAGACCTTCTCCCATGGCCGCCCCATGGCTCCGGCCGCGGCCCTGGACCTGCTGATGCCGCAGCTGCGCGAGCAGTACGTGAGCCGCTACACCGCCATCCAGCGCGGCGGCCCCAACCCCTATGGCCGCATCTTTCCGAAGGACATGGTCTGGGAAAAGCGCTTCCACGACGCCGGCGGCCTGCTCGTGGCCGGCACCGACCCCACCGGCTATGGCGGCGTCATCCCGGGCTATTCGTCGCTGCGCCAGTTCGAGCTGCTGCGTGAAGCCGGTTTCGACGCGGCGACGACGGTCCAGGTCATGACGTCCAACGGCGCGACCTATCTTGGCCGCGCGGCCGACATCGGCCGCATCGCCCCGGGCCTGCGCGCCGACCTGATCGCCTTCGCGGCGCCGCTGGACGCGGCCAAGCCGACGCTGCCCGAAGTCGCCTGGACGATGAAAGCGGGGCGGGCCTGGGACCGGGCCAAGATCCTCAATGCCTGGAAGGGGCAGGTGGGACTGCGCTGACGACTTCAGAACAGCCACCGGGGCGCGCCGCAAAGCCTGACCCCAGGTTCTTGCGCCTTCACCTCCGATGCACTCCGGCCCCGCAGGGAATCAGCAAGGGCGAAACCCGCAACCACGGGGTGGCGCCTTCAGGCGGGAGCTTTTCCAATGTACTGCCTGCACTGGGAGGCAGTGAGGCATGCCTAACAATTCAACGAGAGTCCCCATGCGAAACATGTTTGTCGCGGCAGCCATTGCCGCCTGTGCCCTGAGTGCTTCGGCAGGTGTCGTCGTCACTCAGAACCGCGCGGCGTTCGAAGCCGGCCTGACCAACGGCTTCACCGTCGAAAACTTCACCAGCACCGCCCACTTCCCGATCTCCAGCGGCGTGCTCAACAGCAGCACCACGGAAGCCGGCCTCGTGGCTGACCAGATCAAGGCCGGCGTCACCTATTCGACCACCATCGGGACTGGCAACTTCTTCAACATCGATGCGGGCGGCGGTTTCGACGGCGGCTTCCTCGACTCGGTCACCGGCACGCATCTGCTGACGGTCACTTTCGACAATGCGGTGACCGGCTTCGGCTTCGACACCAACGCCCTCGCTCGCAATGTCGACCTGACCATCTTCTTTGACGACAACACTTCGCTGTTCCTCCACAACGTGGCCGACCAGATGGAGTTCTTCGGTTTCACCGCCGACGGCGCCGCCAAGATCAAGTCCGCCGTCATCGGCAGCGCGCAGAACGGCACCTTCACCTTCGCCCTCGACAACTTCACCTTCGGCAACGGCGCTGGCGGCAACAAGGTTCCGGAACCTGGCAGCCTGCTGCTGGCAGCGGCCGCCCTGGGCGCAGCACTTCGCTTCCGCCGCAAGGTCTGATCGCCAAGCCCTGAGGCGCGAGAGGCGGGCGGTGCCCGCCCGGCGCCGCAGGTTCAGGCACTGACCATCCATCCCTCCAGGGGGCCTCCCCTCTGGCCAGCCGTAGCAAGGCTGTCGCCACCCGCATCCGCCACCAGCTCCTCACGCTGGCCATGGCTGAGCTTTAGCCACGAGCACGGCCCAGGAAGGGCCAGGTGGGCTGGCGCTAGCGTCCTCTTGCTGGGCACCCAGATGCCGGACTTCAGCCTCTCGCAGCCCGCCGACGCCTACCTGGACGGTCCCGAATGGCTGCATGGCCTGCAGCGCTGGAAGGGCTTTTTCAGTCGCGTGATCGAAGCCAAGGGCGAGCCGCCCGCTCGATACTGATACCGGCGAACCGCGGCGGGAATAAAACCCGGCGCGAGGCGGTAGAGCCAGCATGCTCAAACCCATTCTTCTCAGCGCTGCGCTGCTCGCCGCCACCACGCAAGCCTTGGCTGCCGACGCCACCCGCGGCCAGGCCGTCTACCAAGCCCGCTGCGCCGCCTGCCACTCGGTCGACTTCAACGGCATCGGCCCCGCCCACCGGGGCGTGTTCGGGCGACTGGCCGGCACGGCCAAGGGCTATGCCGGCTACTCGGCGGCACTGAAGAAGTCGGGCCTCACCTGGACCGAGGCCAACCTCGACCGCTGGCTGACCGACCCCGAAGCCCTGGTGCCCGGCCAAGCCATGGGCATCAGCCTGTCCGATGCCGCCGAGCGGGCCGACGTGATCGCCTTTTTGCGCAGCCTCGCAAAAAACAAGGAATAAACCGGCGCGGCCACGGGTATGGCTTGACGTCACCACTTCCTGCGAGCGAACGCCATGCAGCGACGCGACTTCCTCCATCTCGCCGGCCTCGGCGGCGGCGCCATCTTCTCGGGTGCCCTGACCGGCTGCGCCACTGCGGGCAAACCGCAGGACGAGTTCTATTTTGTGCAGCTCTCGGACACGCACTGGGGCTTCCAGGGCGCGCCCAACCCGGATGCGCGCGGCACCCTGCCCAAGGCGGTCGCGGCCGTCAACGCCCTGCCCCAGCCACCTGACTTCATCGTCTTCACCGGCGACCTGACCCACACCACCGACGACCCCGCCGAGCGCCGCCGCCGCATGGCGGAGTTCAAGCAGGTCGTCGGCGAACTCAAGGTCAAGACCGTGCGCTTCATGCCTGGCGAACACGACGCGTCTCTGGACCGTGGTGCGGCCTTCAAGGAACTGTTCGGCGACACCTACTACCGCTTCGACCACAAGGGCGTGCACTTCATCGCGCTGGACAACGTGTCCGACCGCGGCACCACGCTGGGGGCCGAACAGCTCGCCTGGATGCAGGCCGAGCTGGCGAAGCTGGACCCCAACGCGCCCCTGGTCGTGCTGGCCCACCGGCCGCTCTTCCCGCTGGTGCCCAAATGGGACTGGCACACCCGCGACGGCGACCAGGCCCTGGCCTTGCTGATGCCGCACAAGAACGTCACCGTCTTCTACGGCCACATCCACCAGGAGCACCACCAGATGACGGGCCACATCGCCCACCACTCGGCGCGCTCGCTGATCTTCCCGCTGCCCGCGCCCGGCACGGCCGACCGGCCCCTGCCCGTGGCCTGGGACCCGGCGGCACCCTACCGCGGCCTGGGCTGGCGCGAGGTCGAGGCCGGCGGCAAGGACATCGAGCGCATAGAGCATGGAGTGTCTGCTGCATGAGCCCCGCACGGTCGCCCGAAGGGGCTCAGGTCCCGATTGGCGGAACCGCGCGCAGCGCGAAGGGTGCGTCCCTGACCCGTCGTCATCTGTTGCTGATGGGCGCGGCAGCCGCGGGCGGTACGCTGACCGTGGCCCGCGCCCAGGCGCCGCGCGAGATCGAGATTACCGCCCAGCGCTTCAAGTTCACACCGAACGTCATCCCGTTGAAGGCCGGCGAGCCGGTCGTGCTGCTGATACGCTCCCTGGACTTTGCGCACGGCTTCTTCGTGCCCGACCTCAAGCTGCGTACCGACCTCATGCCCGGCCGCGTCGTCCGCCTCGCCCTCACGCCCAGGGAACCGGGGGAGCTCGCCTTCCTGTGCGACAACTTCTGCGGCGATGGCCACGAGGGCATGGACGGGCACTTCCAGGTGACATGACCGACGCCCGCCGCTTCGAGGCCACCGTGCTGCCGCTGCTGGACGTGGCGCACAACCTCGCGCGCTGGCTGCTGCGCGACGCGGCCGCCGCCGAAGACGCGGTGCAGGAAGCCGCGCTGCGGGCCTTCCGCTATTTCGCCTCGCTGCGCAGCACGGAAGAAGCCAAGCCCTGGTTCCTCGGCATCGTGCGCAACGCCTGCTTCACGGCCCTGGCCCGCGAGCGTGGCCGGGTCGACGTGACGCTGCTCGACGAAGATGGCTGGGACCAACTCGAGGCCCAGTCGCCCAGCGCCATACCCGACCCGCTCACGGCCCTGGGCGCGCGGCGCGAGCAGGTCCTCGTCAACACGGCCCTGCGTTCGCTCAGCCCGCCCATGCGCGAGGTCATCGTGCTGCGCGAACTCGAAGGCCTGGACTACCGCGACATCGCCCACATCGCCGGCATCCCCATCGGCACGGTGATGTCGCGGCTGTCCCGCGCGCGTGCCCAACTCAAGCGCCAGCTCAGCCTGGCTGGCCTGCCCTGATGAACGACGACGACCTCTCCCGCCTGCTGCTGCAGCACGCCAGCCGCCACCCGGCGGACGAGCGCCTGCGCGCCGCCGTGCGCACGCAGATCACGCTGCAGGCTGCCGCCCAGCAGAAGCCGGCCGCCCGCGTGACCTGGCGCGAACGCCTGGCCCGCCTAACGCGCATCCACCCGGCGCTCGCCGGCGCCGGCGGCCTGGCCCTGGGCGTCGCACTGACCCTGGCCGTGCTGCGCGTGCCCGACAGCCAGCTGGCCGACGACCTCGTCACCGCGCATGTGCGCGCCCTGCAGGTCGGCCCGCT
>Ga0194137_10000898_pt1 | contig 18847 bp, 15 predicted proteins | sample TARM_MetaG_T3_14_FD_134025 | JGI IMG/M metagenome (GOLD analysis project Ga0194137, IMG submission 134025) | Freshwater microbial communities from Pennsylvania, USA, analyzing microbe dynamics in response to fracking - TARM_MetaG_T3_14 (version 2) | ecosystem: Environmental > Aquatic >... | reverse complement strand
GTTCCGCGAGCATGGCGGGATTGCCTTGCTGCGGCCGCGACTCGAACAATCCGCACCAGTCGGGCCGGTGGCGCGAAATCAGGCGGTCCCATTCCGGCACCGTGCCGAGCGGGCGCATTTCCCGTGCTTCGCTTTCCATTGGACTGCCGGCGCCGGGACTGTCTGACGCCTCCTCGCCCGATGCAGCCTGACCGACGTCCTGCGGCGATGCGACGGCCTTGCCTTCGGGCATGCGCCACAGGTGAGTGTTGTCGTCGCGATAGGCCGGCTGCACTTGATAGCTGCCGGCATCGAAACGCATGCGCATCTGCCCGATGTCGTTGGCCAGAATCGAGGCAACCCTGCGCAGTTCCTGCCAGCCCGCGTTGCATGCGCCGCGGTACAGGCGCCTTCCCTTTTCCACCCATGGATGGCCGTCAGGTGATGCCGGGTCGAAAAGTGCGCGTGCCAGGCGGCGAAGCAGCGCATCGAGCGTCGCATCTTCCGTTGCCAGTTCCGCATGGAACGGCTGCCAGAGCCGGCGCAGTCCCGGCAATGCCTCCATGGCCAGGTGTTCGACGCGCGCGTCTTCAAAGATGCCGAGGATCGCCTGGTGCAGCGGCCTGATGGCGGCATCGTCGGGCGAGCCGGAACTGAAATGCAGATGCGCCGCGGCATGCGCGGCCGCCGCATGGATAGCCCCGCACCGGACACCGGGGTCCGTGTCCTTGACGGAAGGCAGATGCAAGGTCGGCGGGGAAGCCGCCTGCCGATCAAGCACGGCCCGCTTCGGCATGGACGAAGCCGCAACTGCGGCCCCACCGGCAGCCGCCGTCATCGCAACGACATGCAATGCCGTTCCCCACAGCGCATGCGTCACCAGGCGAGCGCTTTGCATCGATTCCTGCATGCGATCCTCAAGCAAGCGAATCAGTACAGCGAGACATTCACGACTTCACGCAGCGCCGCGAGCAGGACCGCGTCCTCCGACAAGGGATCGACGATTGCCTGCATGCACGCCGACCTGACGGGCAAGCCTGCCTTTACCAGGGTCGCGGCATGAATCAGCATCCGCGTGGACGCGCCTTCCTCCAACCCCTGTCCGGCCAGGCGCCGGGTGCGGCTGCCGATCGCAGCCAGCTGTGTTGCGATGCTCTCCTCGATGCCGGCTTCCCGTGCAATGATGCGGCTTTCGGCGGCCGGGTCCGGGTAATCGAAGGCCAGCGCCGTGAATCGCTGGCGGGTGGACGGCTTGAGCGTCTTTTCCGTCATCTGGTAGCCGGGATTGAAGGACGCGACCAGGTGGAAATCGGGATGGGCACGCACCACCTCGCCGCGCTTTTCCAGCGGAAGGATGCGCCTCGCATCGGCCAGCGGATGCAGGGCAACGATCGTGTCGGCCCTGGCCTCGAACACTTCGTCGAGATAGCAGATGGCGCCGTAGCGGGCCGCCAGCGCAAGCGGCCCGTCGCTCCAGCGGGTGCCTTCGGCGTCGAGCAGCCAGCGCCCGGTCAGGTCATGCGCGGTCAGGTCGTCATGGCAGGCGACGGTGATCAGCGGCTTGCCGAGGCGCCATTCCATGTATTCGACGAAGCGGGTCTTGCCGCAGCCGGTCGGCCCCTTGAGCAGGATCGGCAGGCGCTGGGCATGGGCCGCCTCAAAGGCCTGCACCTCGTTCCCGACCGGCTGATACCGGGGTTCTTCCTGTATCAGCCAGTCCGCCAGGGGATGCGACTGCAGACAGGCGGTCGCCCGGCTCATTTATGCGTTACCGTCTCGGGATTCGGAATGCCCGGAATCGGGCATTCTTCGGTTCCGACCGTCGAGCGCGTCAATGCCTCCACCATCTTCTGGGTGCCCTCGGGATCGTTGATCCACTTGCCGTAGAACTCGTACGGACAGGCCGCCACGCCCTTGTCGCCTTCGCGGGAATTGATCTTGCCGGTATAGCCGCGATGCAGCAGCTTGAACAGGTGGTTTTCCGACTGGCCGTTCTTGCGGAAGTCGCGGATCAGGCTCTTGCTCAGCGCCGCATATTGCACGCCATGCTCTTCCTCGCCGCATTCGCCGAGGGTGCGGCCGTCGAAGCCGATGATGGCGGAATGGCCGAAATAGGAATACACGCCGTCCCAGCCGGTGGCATTGGCCACGGCGACATAGCAGTTGTTGGCCCATGCCATGGCCTTGGCCATGAGCACCTGCTGGTCCTTGGCGGGATACATGTAGCCCTGGCAGCGCACGATCAGCTCGGCGCCCTTCATCGCGCAGTCGCGCCAGATCTCCGGATAGTTGCCGTCGTCGCAGATGATCAGGCTGATCTTCAAGCCCTTGGGCCCTTCCGAGACATAGGTGCAGTTGCCCGGATACCAGCCTTCGATCGGCACCCAGGGCATGATCTTGCGGTACTTCTGCACGATCTCGCCGCGGTCGTTCATCAGGATCAGGGTGTTGTACGGCGCCTTGTTCGGATGCTCCTCGTGCTGCTCGCCGGTCAGCGAAAACACGCCCCAGACCTTGGCCTTGCGGCAGGCTTCGGCAAAGATTTCGGTTTCCGCGCCCGGGATGGTGGAGGCGGTCGCATACATTTCCTGGTGGTCGTACATGATGCCGTGCGTGCTGTACTCCGGGAAGATCACCAGGTCCAGGCCCGGCAGGCCGGTCTTCATGCCTTCCACCATGGCGGCGATCTTGCGCGCATTCTCGATCACTTCCGCCTTGGTGTGCAGGCGCGGCATCTTGTAGTTGACGACCGCGACGCCTACCGTGTCGCGGCTGCTCGAAATATCTCCATGCAGCATTGTGAATCCTCGATGTTGATGAATTAACGTTAGTCAGCGCATAGTCAATGGCTGATCATCCAGGGGCGCTTGCTCGGAAACGCCTTGGCGCCGTTGGGGGCGGTGACGGTGGCGCCGCGCTTGCCCGGCGAGCAGCAGCCGCAGCCGGCCGGATGGCGGCGCACGCCGCGCCCGGCATAGTCTTTCGACTGCAGCGGCGCATGGGCGGCGCGCTCGTTGGTCTCATGCGCGGCGCGGGCGCCGCCGGCCATGGCCGCCAGGCGCGGCGCCGACAGCAGGGTGCGCTCGGAACCCTTGCCGCAGGCCGGGCAGGCGCAGGGTTCGTTGCGCTGCGCCAGGCTGCGCAAGGCATCGAAGGGCCCGCAATCGGTGCAGACATAGTCGTAGGTCGGCATGGCGGCGCTCCTGCTTAAATGACGTCTTGTGAAATCGGCATGTCGATGCTGCCGTCGAGCATCTTGACCGGCCCGGCCGCGGTCGGGTTGATGTCGAAGTCGAAGATCTCGGTCGGCAGCCATAGCGTGGCGCAGGCATTGGGCACATCGACCACGCCGCTGATGTGGCCCTGCACCGGCGCCGTGCCGAGGATGGAATAGGCCTGGGCGCCGCTGTAGCCGAATTTCTTCAGGTATTCGATGGCATTGAGACAGGCCTGGCGGTAAGCCACGTTGACGTCGAGGTAATGCTGCTTGCCGCTCTCGTCCACCGAAATGCCTTCGAAGATCAGGTAATCCTTGTAGTTGGGCGTGATCGGGCTCGGCTTGAAGATCGGATTCTTGATGCCGTACTTGGCCATGCCGCCCTTGATCAGCGCAACCCGCATGTGCACCCAGCCGGCCATCTCGATCGCGCCGCAGAACGTGATCTCGCCGTCGCCCTGGCTGAAGTGCAGGTCGCCCACGCTCAGGCCGGCACCGTCCACGTAGACCGGGAAGAACACGCGCGAGCCGCGCGACAGATCCTTGATGTCGCAGTTGCCGCCGTGCTCGCGCGGCGGCACGGTGCGCGCGCCTTCGGCGGCCGCCTTGTCGCGCGCGTCGCCCATCAGCTTTCCGAGGTGGGCAGTCGCGGCGAACGGCGGATTGGCCAGCCCCGGCACGCGGTCCGGATCGGTGGCGATCAGCGCCTTTTCGCGTTCATTCCAGGTATCGAGCATCTCCTGGCTCGGCAGGCAGCCGATCAGGCCGGGATGGATCAGGCCGGCATACTCGACGCCGGGCACATGGCGGCTGCGGGTAAACATGCCGTTGAAATCCCAGATCGACTTCTGCGCCAGCGGGAAGTGGTCGGTGAGAAAGCCGCCGCCGTTCTTCTTGCTGAAGAAGCCGTTGAAGCCCCACGGGCTGTCCGACTTGGCGCCGATGTCGAGCAGGTCGACCACCAGCAGGTCGCCGGGCTCGGCGCCCTTGACGCCCACCGGGCCGGAGAGGAAATGCACGATCGACAGATCGATGTCGCGCACGTCGTCGGCGCTGTCGTTGTTCTGGATGAAGCCGCCGGTCCAGTCGTAGGTTTCAAGAACGAAATCGTCGCCCGGATTGACCCAGCACGCCATCGGCACGTCCGGGTGCCAGCGGTTGTGCACCTGCTCGTTTTCGTAGGCGGATTGCTTGAGGTCGACTTTGATCAGGGTATCGGGCATGTTGCATCTCCTGTAGGGAAGCGGATTGGTGACTTGAAAATACAGCGTGAAAAAATCAGACCGAGAGATAGGACTTGATATGGGCGATGTCGGTCTCCTCGCGCGACACCTCGTGCACCAGCCGTCCCCCCTCGATGACGAACAGCCTGTCGGCCACATCCATCGCAAACGACAGCACCTGCTCGGAAACGATGATCGTGATCTCGCGCAGCTTGTGGATTTCATTGAGCGCCTTGGCGATGTCCTTGATGATCGAGGGCTGTATGCCTTCGGTCGGCTCGTCCAGGAGAAGCACCTTGGGATTGGTGACCAGCGCGCGCGCAATCGCCAGCTGCTGCTGCTGTCCGCCGGAGAGATTCCCGCCCTTGCGGCGGCGCATTTCCCACAGCACCGGGAACAGCGCATAGATCTCGTCGGGCACCTTGCGGCTCGCCGAATTCTCCAGTCCGGTCTGGATGTTTTCCTCGACGCTCAGCGTCGGGAAAATCATGCGCCCCTGCGGCACGTAGGCGATGCCCTTGGCCACCCGCCGGAAGCTTTCGTCGCGCGAGACGTCCTCGCCGTCCACCTGGATCTGTCCTGACTTGAGCGGCATGATGCCCATCAGGCTCTTGAACAGCGTGGTCTTGCCCATGCCGTTGCGGCCCATGATGGCGACCGTCTCGCTTTTCCTGCCTTCGAACGAGATGCCGTGCAGCGCCTGGCTCTGGCCGTATGCAACGAAGATGTCCTTGACGTTCAACATTGGAATTTCCCCTTGGTTTCAGTGGCCGAGATAGACATCGATGACTTTCGGATCGTTTTGCACGGCTTCCATCGGCCCTTCGGCGAGGATCTTCCCCTGGTGCATGACGGTTACCTTGTGCGCGATCTGCTTGACGAAATCCATGTCGTGCTCGATCACGATCACCGCCCGGTTCTTCGAGATGCGGCGCAGCAGGTCGGCGGTCAGTTCGCGCTCGCGGGCGCTCATCCCGGCGATCGGTTCGTCGAGCATCAGGAGTTCCGGTTCCTGCATCAGCAGCATGCCGATCTCCAGCCATTGCTTCTGACCGTGCGAGAGCAGCCCGGCTTCCATGCCCAGGTTCTGCTGCAGGCCGATTTCCTCGGCCACGGCCTGGATGCGCGCCCGGACTTCATCGGTGCAGCGGAAGCCGAGCGCGCCGAACACCGAGCGTCCGCCGGGGTAGGAAACCTCCAGGTTCTTGAAGACGCTCAGGTTTTCATAGATGGACGGCGTCTGAAACTTGCGGCCGATGCCGCGCCGCACGCGCAGGTGCTCGTCCATGCCCACCAGCTCTTCGTTCTTGAACTTGATGCTGCCGGCGCTGGCCTTGGTCTTGCCGCAGATCAGGTCCAGCAGCGTGGTCTTGCCCGCGCCGTTGGGGCCGATGATCACGCGCACTTCATCGCGGCTGACGTACAGGGTCAGCTTGTCGATGGCCTTGAATCCATCGAAGGAGACCGTCAGATCTTCCACGGCCAATGCAAAGTCGGTGTTGCTCATGCTTGTTTCCTTGTCAGGGTTGCACCGCTACGTTCATGCGCTCATGCGTTTTGGCTGCCGATGCCTTTGGGCAGCGCGCGTCCGGCCTCGCCGGCCTGCTGCGCCGGCTGTGCAGGCTTGGCAACGGCTGCCGGGGCGTCGGAAGCCGCTACCGCCGGCCTCGGCGCAGCCGCCTCATGCTTGCGGCGTGCCAGCCAGGGCTTGATGCGGTTCTCAATCAGTCCCGCCAGGCCATCCGGAAAGGCCATGGTCACGCCGATGAAGAGCGCCGCCATCAGGAACAGCCACATGTCGGGAAAGCTCTCGGAGAAGTAGGTCTTGCCAAAGTTGACCAGCAGCGCGCCGACCACCGCGCCGACCAGGCTCATGCGGCCGCCGACCGCGGCGAAGATGACCATCTCGATCGACGGGACGATGCCGACGAAGGACGGCGACATGAAGCCCACCTGCAGGGTGAACAGGGCGCCGCCGATGCCCGCCAGCGCGGCGCCCAGGCAGAACACGAACACCTTGAACATGCCCACGTCATAGCCGGAGAAGCGGACCCGGTCTTCCTTGTCGCGCATCGCAAGCAGCAGCGTGCCGAAGCGGCTTACCTGTACCCAGCGGCAGAGCAGCACGCTTGCCAGCAGCAGCACTGCGCAGACGTAGTACAGGATCATCTTCGCCGAGTCGGTGCGGATGTCCCAGCCGAGCAGGGTCTTCAGGTCGGTCATGCCGTTGACGCCGCCGGTATAGCCCTGCTGGCCGATGATGAGCACCGTCAGGATCAGCGCAACCGCCTGGGTGATGATGGCGAAGTAGACGCCGCCCACGCGGCGCTTGAACATGGCATAGCTGATCACGAATGCCAGCAGCGTCGGCACCGCCACCACCGCGATCAGGGCCAGAGGCAGATGTTCGAAAGGCTTCCACCAGGCCGGCAGCGCGGTCAGCTGGTTCCAGTCCATGAAGTCGGGAATGCCCGGCGTGGACTGGATCTTGGTGCTTTCCGGATCGGAGGCTTCCAGCTTGAGAAACATTGCCATCGCATAGCCGCCCAGGCCGAAGAACACGCCCTGCCCCAGGCTGAGAATGCCGCCGTAGCCCCAGATCATGACGAGGCCGATGGCCACGAAGCCGTAGGTGAGGTATTTGCCGACGAGATTGAGGCGGAAGATATCGAGCGTCAGGGGAAACACCACCAGCAAGAGCAGCGCCAGCGCGACCACGCTGCCCAGCCGGGCGTCAGAAATTCGTGCACGAATGTTTTGCATCGTCATGCTCCATGCGTCGTAGTAGAAAGATGTCGAATCAACGCCGCACCTTGGAGGCGAACAGGCCCTGCGGACGGATCATGAGGATCACCACGATCAGGGACAGGGTCAGCACCTTGGCCATCGATCCGGTCATGAAGAACTCGGTGATCGACTGCGTCTGGGCAATGCCGAACGCCGAGGCCACCGTGCCGAGCAGGCTTGCCGCGCCGCCGAAGGTCACAACCAGGAAGGCGTCGACGATGTAGAGCGACCCGGAAGTCGGGCCGGTCGAGCCGATGGTGGTGAACGCCGCTCCCGCCACGCCGGCCACGCCGCAGCCGATGGCGAAGGTCAGGCGGTCGGTCTTGCGGGTGTTGATGCCCACCGCATTGGCCATGACGCGGTTGCTGACCGTGGCGCGAACGCGCAGGCCCCAGCGGCTCTTGTAGAGAGCGAGCATGACCAGGCCGGTGACCACGGTGGTCAGCGCCAGCACGAAGATGCCGTTGATCGGGATGTCCAGTCCGGGACTGGGCGACCACGATCCCATGAGCCAGTCGGGCAGGGTCGGGCTGACTTCCTTGGGCCCGATGAAGGAGCGGAACAGCTGCTGGATGGCGAGACTCAGGCCCCAGGTCGCGAGCAGGGTATCCAGCGGCCGCTTGTAGAGATGGCGGATCAGCGCCCATTCCACCACCCAGCCCGCGGCGAAGGCCAGGCAGAAAGCCACCACGATGGCAACCGGGAAGTACATGGCCATCAAGTTGGGCGCATGCGCTTCCACCAGCGTGGAGAACATGAAGATCGTGTACGCGCCGATCGTCATGAATTCGCCGTGCGCCATGTTGATCACGCCCATCTGGCCGAAGATGATCGCCAGCCCCAGCCCCATGAGCAGCAGGACCGAAAACAGGCTGAGCCCGGCGAACCCCTGCATCAGGCCGATATTAAGAATGTCTGACAGTTCCATTGTCTTCCCCGGTGAATTGCTACGAATGCGGAAGCGTCCCGCACGGGACGGTCCCGCAAGGAACGGCCGGCGGCGCCATCAACCGCCGGCCGTTCGGGCTACCCCCTCATTGATAGCCCGCAGGAAACGGATTCGGCTCGATCAGGTTGGGCGACTCCGCCACCACCTTGAAGGTGCCGTCGGGCATGCCCTGCGCGATGCGCGACTTGCTCCAGAGATGATGGTTCTTGTGCACCTTGACGTAGCCTTCGGGCGCGCTCTTGAGCTCGATGTCCGGGGAAGCGGCCACCACCTTGTCGACATCGAAGCTGCCGGCCTTTTCCACCGCCGCCTTCCACAGCCACGGGCCCAGGTAGCCCGCCTGGGTGACGTCGCCGATGACCGACTTCGGGCCATACTTCTCCCTGAAGGCGGCAACGAATTTCTTGTTGTTCTCGTTCTCCAGGCTCTGGAAATACTTCATCGACGAGTAGAAGCCGTTGAAGTTTTCGCCGCCCACGCCCAGCATTTCATCCTCGGTCACCGACAGCGTCAGCAGGAACTGCTTGCTGCCGGTGATGCCGGCGGCCTTGAGCTGCTTGTAGAAGGCGACATTGGAACCGCCCACCACCGCGGCGAAGATGCAGTCCGGCTTGGCGACCTTGATCTTGTTGATCAGCGAATTGAAGTTGGTATTGCCGAGCGGGTAATACTCTTCGCCGACCACCTTGCCCTTCTGGAAACCCTCGATATGCTTGCGCGCGATCTTCATGGAGGTGCGCGGCCAGATATAGTCGGACCCGACCAGGAAGAAGGACTTCGCCTTCTTTTCCTTGGCGCCCCAGTCGAGGCCGTAGATGATCTGCTGGGTGGCTTCCTGGCCTGTATAGATCACGTTCTTGGACTGCTCCAGGCCTTCATAGAAGGTCGGGTAGTAAAGCAGGCCGTTTTCCTTTTCGAAGATCGGCAGCACGGCCTTGCGCGATGCCGAGGTCCAGCAGCCGAACACCGCGGCCACATGGTCGTTGACCAGCAGCTTCCTGGACTTTTCCGCGAAGGTCGGCCAGTCGGACGCGCCGTCTTCCTTGATGACGCGGATCTTGCGGCCGAGCACGCCGCCCATCGCATTGATCTGGTCGATGGCCAGCTGCTCGGCCTGGATCGAGCCCGTCTCGGAAATCGCCATCGTGCCCGTTGCCGAATGCAGCTGGCCCACCACCACCTCGGTATCGGTGACGGCCAGCCTGGTGGTGTTGACCTTCGCGGTGGGGAACTGCTGGGCGAACGACAGGCCCGGCAGGCCGGCCAGCGAGGCGGCTCCGAGGCCCTGCAGAATGCGGCGGCGCTTGATGTCGAAGCCGGCGGCCGGCGCGGCGGTTGCATCGGTTGAGTGCGGGTTCTTTTCTTTCATGGTGTGCTCCGATGAGTGAATAGGCAAAGGCGATGGTGTCGGTGTGCGGTGCGTGACTTGCGGGCTGCGGAGTGAAGATTACGGTCGGGTGCGTACGCAGCAAATACGTCAATTGACGTACACGCTGCGTCGCAACAAAAGGGCATACTTCTTGCACCCGCGTCACAGGGTCACAGGGATAACGACAAAGGACATGCTTGATGGAGCCTCGGCCGCAAACGATCTTTCGCATACGGCGCGACTACAACACCTGGGTTGCAAACGAGACGCTGGAGGATTACGCGCTGCGCTACACGCCGCACAGCGCACGCAAATGGAGCGAGATGCGGGTCGCCAATACCGCCCTTGGTGCAATCTCCTTTCTCGCCCTGGAAGCCATTGGTGCAGCCATTGCACTCAAATACGGCTTTTCCAACGCGCTCTGGGCCATCCTGGTGGTCGGACTGGTGATCTTCCTGACCGCGTTTCCCATCGCCGTCTATGCGGCCCGCACCGGGCTGGACATGGACCTGCTCACGCGGGGCGCCGGCTTCGGCTACCTCGGGTCGACCGTCACCTCATTGATCTATGCGTCGTTCACCTTCATCTTCTTCGCGCTGGAAGCGGCGATCATGGCGCTTGCGCTGCAGATGGCCACAGGCTGGCCGATCTTCTGGTGCTACGTCGCTTCCTCGCTGCTCATCATTCCCCTGGTCTTGCATGGCATCACCTTCATCTCCCGCCTGCAGGCATGGACCCAGGGCCTGTGGGCGGCGCTGCTGCTTGCGCCCTTCCTCTGGCTGTTGCTGCATGAGCCTGAGCTGTTCATCGGCTTTACCCGCATGGCCGGCTCCCAGTCGGGAAGCAGCGGATTCGATCCGCTCATGTTCGGCGCGGCGACGGCGGTCGCGTTCTCGCTGGTGGTGCAGATCGGCGAACAGGTCGATTACCTGCGCTTCATGCCGGAACGCACGCCGCAGAACCGCCTGCGCTGGTGGACGGCGGTGGTCCTGGCCGGACCGGGCTGGGTCCTGCCCGGCATGCTGAAGATGCTGGCCGGCGCTTTCCTCGCCTATGCCGCGCTGCAGGCGGGCGCGCCTGCAACCCATGCGGCCGAGCCGACATGGCTGTACCTGAACGTGTTCGAGCGCATGTTCTCGTCGCCGCTGCTTGCCGCCGCCGTCACCGTGGCATTCGTGATCATTTCCCAGGTGAAAATCAATGTCACCAACGCGTATGCGGGTTCGATCGCCTGGTCGAATTTCTTTTCGCGGCTCACGCGCAGTCATCCGGGCCGGGTCGTGTGGCTGGTCTTCAACGTCGTCATTGCCATGCTGCTGATGACGCTCGGCGTATTCAGCGCGCTGGAGAAGGTGCTGGGCCTGTATGCGAACGTGGCCATCGCCTGGGTCGGCGCCCTGCTCGCGGACCTCGTCATCAACAAGCCGCTCGGGCTCAGTCCGCGGCATGTGGAATTCCGGCGGGCTTACCTCTACGACATCAATCCCGTCGGGCTGGGCGCGATGCTGCTCGCCGCCGCGGTCGGCTGCATTGCGCACGTGGGCCTGTGGGGCGACGCCGCGGCGGCATTCGCCCCCTTCCTGGCCTTGCTGACTGCGGTGGCGGCCTCGCCCCTGCTCGCATGGTGGACCGGCGGCCGCTATTACCTGGCGCGGACTGACGCCCCCGCCTGGAAGCCGGCCGACGCCGTGCGGTGCGTCGTCTGCGACAACCAGTTCGAGGCGGCCGACATGGCCTCCTGCCCGTCGTACGGCGGCCCCATCTGTTCCCTGTGCTGTTCGCTCGAATCGCGCTGCCGCGACCGCTGCAAGACGGGCTCGCGCGCGCCGGAACAGATATCCCAGCTGATGGGAAGGATATTTCCCCGCGGCCGTCACAAGCCTTTCAATTTTCGGGCGGCGCAGTACTTCACCGTTTTCCTGTCGCTATGCGCGGTCATTGCCTTCGTCCTCGGCGTGGTGTTCGCCGGCGAGAATCTCGATGCGCCGCCGGCCGAACTGGCGACCCTGTTCATCAAGATCTTTTCCCTCCTGGCGGTCGTGGCCGCGGCATGCGCCTGGTGGGTGGTGCTGGCCAATGAAAGCCGCCGCATCGCCCATGACGAATCCGAGCGCCAGAACCAGCTCCTGCAGCAGGAAATCGATGCCCACCAGCGCACCGACAGTTCGCTGCAGAAGGCCAAGGAACTGGCGGAAGCGGCGAGCCAGGCCAAGACGCGCTATGTCGCGGGGATCACGCATGAACTGCGCACGCCGCTCAACAGCATCCTCGGCTATGCGCAGATCCTGCGGCGGCGCGGCGATCTGCCGCCCGGCGTGCAGGATGCGGTCAATACCATTCATCACAGCGGCCAGCACATGCATGGACTGATCGACGGACTGCTCGACCTGGCACGCATCGAAGCCGGGCGCTTGCGGCTCGATCTCGCCGCCCTGCCGTTTCCGGAATTTCTTTCGCAGCTGGCACGCATGGTGCAGCCGCAGGCACAGGCCAAGGGGCTGCGCTTTTGCCTGCAGACGCAGGGCCGGGTGCCGGCCTGGGTGCGTGCCGATGCAAAGCGCCTGCGGCAGATCCTGATCAACCTCCTGGCCAACGCGGTGCGCTATACCGAACGGGGCGAAGTCATCTTCCGCGTCGATTGCCGCCATGATGTCATCCGCTTCGAAGTCCACGATACGGGCATCGGCATTGCGCCGGAAGACCAGGAACGCATCTTCGTGCCTTTCGAGCGCGGGCCGGCAGGACGGCGCTCCAGCGAATCGGGCACCGGACTGGGACTGACGATCACCCACCTGATCACCGAACTCATGGGCGGCGAGCTGCTGCTGCAGAGCGAACCGGGGCGCGGGAGCACCTTCACGGTACGCCTGCACCTGAGCGAGGTCCAGGCGGGCTCCGACCAGAAACGCACGTCGCCGCATGACCTGCAAGCGATCGTCGGCTATCTCGGCCCCCGCCTGACGATACTGATCGTCGACGATCAGCTCATACAGCGCCAGCTGCTGGCCAGCCTGCTGATGCCGCTCGGGTTTTCCGTGAAGGAGGCGGCAAGCGGGCGGGAGTGCCTCGAAGTGCTGTCGCAGATGACGCCGGACATCATTCTCATGGATCTCAACATGGGCGAGATGGACGGCTGGCAGACCGCGCGCGCCCTTCGCGCCGCCGGCATCAGGGTGCCGGTGGTGATCGTTTCGGCGGATCTTTTCGAGAACAGTGCAGCCATGCTGAGCGAGACGCAGTGCCAGGGCTTCCTGGCCAAGCCCGTCATCGAGTCGGAACTGCTGGAGACGCTTGCGCGCGAACTGCAGCTAGGCTGGGTGCACGAAGTCCATGGCACTCCCCGTCCGGAGGAAGCTGCGGCTGCACCGGATAAGCCGCGGCGGCTTCTCTTGCCGGAGGCATTGCGGCAGGAGCTGTTCCACATGGCCAGGCTCGGCCACGGCAGCGGGCTGCGCCAGCGCCTGCGTGCGTTCGCCGCGGAGCACCCGTCCTCGCAGACCGGCCTCGAGGTACTGCAGCGGCTGGTGGAACGCTTTGATTTTGATGCAATCGTGACATTATTGAAGGAAACCGACGATGAGCCTGAAGATGCCCGGTCATGAAACCAATGCAGGCGTCGTTCTCGTGGTCGACGACGATCTGGCCTCGCTCAGCATGCTGTGCGACGCCCTCAATGCCGAAGGCTACTCCGTTCTGGTGGCGCGCGACGCGGCCGAGGCATTGCAGCGCTTCGAGATGACGCTGCCCGACGCAGTGCTGCTGGATGCGATCATGCCGGACATGAACGGCTTCGACCTGTGCCGGCATATCAAGCAGGAGCCGGCCTGGGCGCATGTGCCGGTGATATTCATGACCGGCCTCAGCGAAACCGAGCAGATCGTGCATGCGTTTTCCTGCGGCGGCGTCGATTACGTCGTCAAGCCGGTGAAGATTCCGGAAGTGCTGGCCCGCCTGGCGGCTCACATGCGCAATGCCAATGCCGCCCGGCTCGCGCGGCAGGCAGTGGACATTGCCGGCATGGGCATCGTGCTGCTCGACCGTCAGCAGCGCATCTCCTGGTGTTCGCCGCGCGCCGACCACTTCCTCAAGCACGCGTTTGCACAGATCGGGGAAGACGACGATCCTGTCAAATGGCTGCGGGACGAGCGGTCCCAAGATGCAGTAAGAACCCTGCCGGGCGGCAGGGCGATTCAAGCCCGGCGCATCGGCCAGGCCGAGTTCGGCGAAACCATGTTTCTTCTTCGCGAGCTCGATGCGCAGCCGCACCGGCCCGCCGCGCGCCTGCCCGATACGCCGCTCACGCCGCGCGAGACCGAAGTCCTGTCATGGCTGGCCAAGGGCAAGACCAACCGCGATATCGCCGACATACTCGGCATGAGTCCGCGCACCGTGAACAAGCACCTGGAACATATCTTCGAGAAGCTGGGCGTGGAAACCAGGGCGGCGGCGGCGGCGCTCGCCAGCCGCATGCATTATTCGGACTGACGCGCCGCCGCCGTGCGCCTGCACATCATGCGCAAGCGCAAAAGCATCGTGCACTGTTGCGGAGCGAAACAGGCATGGGGCGCCGCAATGGTGCCGAGAACGCAGTCGTCTGCACACCCGCAGTGCATTTGGAAGCCGAAATGCACTGTCTATCCTTCACTTCCTGCGGCTGGCGCGCGCCGGCGGACTCTTTTCCAGCTGGCACATCCTTTGCTGTATTGAGGACAGAGTAGAAGCGGCTAGCGTTTCAACGCGGCGCCGGCAACGGCGGCGCGCATGAAATGCGGGGCATTGCTCTTGCGGCCATCCGGCCGCACGCCGGATGCAGTGTTGCATCCGGCGTTTGACTTCCGGCACCTGTCGGGCCTCAAGAGAGAACATGATGCGTATCTGCTCGCCGGTTTCGTTTTCGACATCCTTCCGCAAGCACCATTTTTCCCTTGACCTTATTCGCCGTGCCCGCCGCGCGTTCGCGCCCGGCGCGTCCGTCTGCTTTCATTTTCCTTGTCAACACGAGAGTGTCCCCATGATGAAACTTCCCGCTACCTTTGGCATCCACCGCGCCGTTCGCACCCTGCTGCTTTCCGCGGCGGCCTTCGGCACCCTGCACGGCACGGCCGCCGTTGCCGCCGACAAGGTGACCTTCCTGACCAGCTGGTATGCCCAGGCCGAGCACGGCGGCTTCTATCAGGCGCTGGCCAAGGGCATCTATCAAAAGCATGGTCTGGAAGTCACCATCAAGATGGGCGGTCCGCAGGTCAACGGCATGCAGCTGCTGACCAGCGGCCAGGCCGATTTCCTGATGGGCTACGACCTGCAGGTCTTGAAGAGCGTCGAACAGGGTTTGCCGGTGACGACGGTTGCCACCTCCTTCCAGACGGACCTGCAGGGCATGATGACCCATGACGATGTGAAGGGACTCGCCGACCTCAAGAACAACAAGACGGTGCTGGTTTCCACCTCCGGCCGCACGACATGGTGGCCCTGGCTCAAGGCGAAGTACGGCCTGAGCGAGTCGCAGTCGCGCCCCTACACCTTCAATCTGCAACCCTTCATGGCCGATGCCAACACCGCGCAGCAGGCGTATCCGTCGTCCGAGCTTTTCCAGGCGATGAAGGCCAACGTCAAGACCAACTTCTACCTGTTCGCCAGCGACGGCTATCCGCCCTACGGCACCACCATCGTCACCATGGACAAGACGGTCAAGGAAAAGCCCGAGGTCGTCGCCCGCTTCGTGCGCGCCTCGATGGAAGGCTGGAAGAGCTACATGGCCGACCCGGCGCCGGCCAATGCGCTGATCAAGCAGGACAATCCCAACATGAAGGATGACCAGCTTGCGTATGCGATGGAAAAGCTCAAGGAATTCAACTTCGTCGGCGGCGGCGATGCGGCGAAGAGCGGCATCGGCACGATGACGGAGGCGCGCTGGAAGAAGACGGCAGACTTCATGGTCGGCGCCGGCCTGCTCAAGCCGGAGACCGACTGGAAGAAGGCGTTTACCACGCAGTTCGTGAAGGATTTGAAGGTGATGCCTTGATCGGCGGGCGGGTTAAGGTATATCCGGCTCGTTCAATGTCGATTGCAGGTTTAATAGGTCAAAAAAAGGGCGCAAAACATGGCGGTTCCCGTCCTCAAGCCTGACTAAAGAATGTCCCTCCCCTGTTAAGAGGGAGGCTAGGTGGGGGATGGGGTTAAAGGATCTACCTGCAGCCCATTGTCATTGCGACCCGCCACTTCGTCGATTGTTCTAGACGAGAACAAAACCCAGGGCGAAGGCGACCATATCGGCACGCCGGCCCGTGGCGCAAGCCATTGAATTGGAGTAAATGTCATGCTGGTCACACAACAAAAAACCCTGCGCAAGTTCTGGTACGCATTGATGCCGATGTCGGCACTCGAGGGCGGCCCCCAGCCCTTTACGCTGCTGGGCGAGGACATCGTGGTATGGAAAGGCGCCGACGGCAAGCCCGCCGCCCTGCGCGACCGCTGCTGCCACCGCACCGCGAAACTGTCCAGGGGTTTCGTCGAGAACGGCAACATCGTCTGCGGCTATCACGGCTGGACCTACGACTGCAGCGGCGCCTGCGTGCGCATCCCGCAGGCGCCCGACAGCAAGATTCCGGCAGGCGCCCAGGTGCAGGCCTACCGCTGCGAGGAAAAATACGGCTATGTCTGGGTGGCGCTGGACGAGCCGCTGCAGCCGATTCCCGAGTTTCCCGAGGAAGGCGATCCGGCCTACCGCCGCATCCTGCAGTTCTACGAGAAGTGGAACACCAGCCCGCTGCGCGTGATGGAAAACTCCTTCGACAATTCGCATTTCAGCTTCGTGCACAAATCCAACTTCGGGATGATTGACAATCCGGTGCCCTCGAAGTACGAGTTCCGTCCCAACGACTGGGGCTTCGAAGCCGAAACCCATGTGCCGATCAAGAATCCGCCGGCCAGCTACCGCATCACCGGCACCGAAGACCCAATCACCGAACGGCACCTGGTCAACCGCTGGTATCTGCCGTTTTCCCGCCGCTTCGGCTGCATGTACCCGGCGTCGGGACGCCACCACATCATCTACAACTGCGCCACGCCCATCGACGACAAGAGCCTGATGCTGGTGCAATGGCTCTACCGCAACGACAGCGAGGAAGACTGTTCGACACAGGAGCTGATCGACTGGGACCGCCCCATCACCGACGAGGACCGCGACATTCTTGAAGCGACCGATTACGACGCCTGCATCGATACCCGCCGCCGCGTCGAATTCCACATGGAGTCCGACAAGCCCGGCCTGCTGATGCGCCGCATGCTGATGGACCTGTTCACCCGCGAAGGCGAGAGCGAAGCGTTCCGCCCCGCCATCGAAATCCACCCCGTCAAGTAACGAGCCGGAATAACCCCTAGAAGAGGCCGGCGCGCCGCCGGCCGGAGGACATGTCATGAAACGCGAAGACACCATACCCATGGACGGATTGCCGGAAATGAAATCAGAACGCGACGCCGATGCGGTACTGCTCGCCAACCAGGTGGAAAAGACTTATCCCAACGGCACGCATGCGCTGGACCGCGTGCGGCTGCAGATCGGCCGCGGCGAATTCGTCTCGCTGCTCGGCCCTTCGGGCTGCGGCAAGAGCACGCTGCTGAAAATGTTCGCAGGGCTGGAAACGCCTTCGGCCGGGCAGATACGCTGGTGGGGCGGCAGCATGGCCACCGTCAATACGCCGGGCCGCACGCTGGCGATGGTGTTCCAGGAAGCCACGCTCATGCCCTGGGCCAGGGTGGCCGACAATGTACGCCTGCCGCTGGACCTGGCGAAGCTGCCGCGAGAGCACAGCATGCCGCGCGTGCAGAAGGCGCTCGACCTCGTCGGGCTCGGCAAGTTCGGCGACGTTTATCCGCGCGAACTCTCGGGCGGCATGCAGATGCGCGCCTCGATCGCCCGCGCGCTGGCCACCGAGCCTAATGTGCTGCTGATGGACGAACCCTTCGGCGCGCTCGACGAATTCACCCGCAACAAGCTCGACGCCGACCTGCGCGCACTGTGGGCCGAGCGCGACCTGACCGTGGTGTTCGTCACCCACAGCATCTACGAGGCCGTCTACCTGTCGTCACGGGTGGTGGTGATGGCCGCACGGCCGGGCCGCATCATTGCCGACGTGCCGATCGAAGGGCCGCTCGTGCGGGACGAGGACTTCCGCGTCTCGGCGCAGTTCCTCGGCTACTGCAAGCAATTGTCCGATCTGCTGACCGCCGCCAACACCGGCCATGCGCATTGAACCTGTCTACTCCGGAGACATCATGAATTCACCTTCCAAGAAGCCGCTGCTGTCCGACCCGCGCATGCAGCGCATTGCCGCGCCGCTCATGGTCGGCGCCGTCCTGCTGCTGTTATGGCAAGCCTTGTGCACCGCGTTCGAGGTGCCGGTCTACCTGGTGCCGACGCCGGCCGCCATCTTCAAGACACTGGTTGCCGACTGGAGCCTGCTGGCCGGCGCGCTGCTGGTGACGCTCAAGATCACGTTTCTCGCGTTTGCCCTGGCGGTGATCATCGGCGTGGCCGCCGCCTTCCTGTTCGTGCAGAGCAAGCTGGTCGAGGCCAGCCTGTTTCCCTATGCGATCCTGCTGCAGGTCACGCCCATCGTGGCGATCGCTCCGCTGATCATCATCTGGGTCAAGACGCCGATCATCGCGCTTACCATCTGCGCGACCATGATGGCGCTGTTTCCCATCATTTCCAATACGGTGCTCGGGTTGCGCAGCGTAAACCTCGGCCTGCTCAACCTGTTCCGGCTCAACCGCGCGACGCGCTGGCAGACCCTGGTGCGGCTGCGCATTCCAAGCGCCCTGCCCAGCTTCTTCGGCGGCCTGCGCATTTCCTGCGGCATGTCGCTGATCGGCGCGGTGGTGGCGGAGTTCGTTGCCGGCACCGGCGGCACCGGAACAGGGCTGGCTTACCAGATACTCCAGGCAGGATTCGAACTGAACATCCCGCGCCTGTTCGCGGCGCTGCTGATGATCACCGTGACCGGCGTGCTACTGTTCGGCCTGATGGTTACGCTGTCGCGCATGGTGCTGTCGCGCTGGCATGAAAGCGAAATGGAATAGGCGGAGGCGGCATGCAAAATCCATGGCGAGAGCAGGCCCTGCTCAGCGTGCGCGTTGCCGAAAAGCGTGCGGAGGCTGACGGCATCTGCACTTTCGAGCTGCGCGACGTCGACAACCGGCCGCTGCCGGCCGTCCCCGCCGGTGCGCACATGGATGTGCACGTCGCGCCCGGCATCGTTCGCCAGTATTCGCTGTGCAACGATCCGCGCGATTGTTCGCGCTATCTGATCGGTGTGCTGAAG
>Ga0194137_10000895_pt1 | contig 18869 bp, 23 predicted proteins | sample TARM_MetaG_T3_14_FD_134025 | JGI IMG/M metagenome (GOLD analysis project Ga0194137, IMG submission 134025) | Freshwater microbial communities from Pennsylvania, USA, analyzing microbe dynamics in response to fracking - TARM_MetaG_T3_14 (version 2) | ecosystem: Environmental > Aquatic >... | reverse complement strand
GTGGTATAGCAGTCGGAACCTCATTTCTTGTAAATAATAAAGGGAGTGTCGGAATACTTATGTATGAAAACACTACTATCCCTACAGATAATACTAGTAACAATGGTATTTTACTTACTCCACCTTTCTGGAGTGCATCTTGTAAGTACGTTGAAACAGGTAGTGGTGAAATATGGGTTAAGTGTGCTACACCTGCAAGTTCTACTGGATTAATCACTGTTCAACTTAAAAATATTACATAAGAAGGTTAATATGATTATTGACTTTGATGAACAATCTCAAACTTTAGTGATTGGGTACTCCTTGACAGGTTGGTTAATGGATCTAGAAAACACTTGTTACAATATCTATAACTATGCCAACTACACATTACCTGCTCATTTATCAATTAATCAATCTTAAGTCAAAGAATAAAGAGGACAATAAAAAATGTATGAAGATATAGATGCACGTCTAGAAGCTGCTACATCTAAAGCAGAAAATGCTAGTGGAATAATACACGATGTTGCTAATGGTGCGGAAGGGGAATTTGTTACTACTGAAAACGGACAAGTACCAACAATCCCTGAATTCTTAAAACAACTTGATGATGAAATCAACACTGGTGCAGACAGTATCCTAACTGGTGCAACCCAAGCTCGTGATGATGCAGAAGGTTTTCGTGATGAATCAGAACAATTTTTGATTCAAACAGGTAATCTTACACAAGAAGTTAGTGATAACAAAGACATTACTGACCAAAATGTAATTACTTCTACAGAACAAGCCACTATTGCCACAGAGCAGGCGCAAATCGCATTTAATTCAGCGAGCAAAATCGGTGACGTAACAGGTGGCATGGTCGTAAATCGACTAGATGCAAACGGCAATCAAAACGTGATGTACAAAATCCCGATGTTCACTAACAAAATTGTGAATGATGTATTGGGTACAAATTGGCTACCAGAAGAAGCGCCGCATCCAGGCTTTATTCGACCTGATGGTACGACAATGCCGTGGTTTGAAGTTGGTATGTATGTCGCATCAAATGACGGAAGTGGAAATCCGGTATCAGCACCGTTTAAGCGCCCATTTGATTCTCAAGATTTCGATACTGCAAAAGCGAAGTGTCAATCAATGGGTGATGGTTGGGGGTTAATGACCAACGCCCAGTGGGCAGCGATTGCGCTGTGGTGCCTGATGAATGAATACCAGCCGACAGGTAACACGTACTACGGTCAATCTCATGAGAAAAAACACCAAACATCAATACGCCAAGACGGACTGATTGTTGGTGACGCAAGCGGTACAGCTCAAAACCTAACAGGAACAGGCGCTAAAGAGTGGAATCACAACAATTCAGCGATAGGTATCGCCGACTTGGTGGGCAACATTTGGGAGTGGGTAGACGGACTGAAAATTGTTGACGGTCAAATCATCGTTTCAGAAAACAACGATCCGATTGAGGCTAACTGGATTGCTCAGGCCGCATATCTTGACGACGGGTTAAAGCTAAACTCAGAACGTCTAGACACTACGAGCACGAACGTGACGTGGGCATCACTTGGAAAATCAGAAACGTACATCTCAAATCAACTGCTCCAGCAGTTAATGATTGAGACGATCACCGAAACAGGTGCAGCTCTCGGACGGCTTTATTACAACAACGATGGTGAACGGCTCCCGTTCCGTGGTGGCTTCTGGTACGGCGCGTCCGGTGCGGGCGTGGCCGCGCTCGCTCTGGACGGTGACCGCGCCAGTCGCAGCACTTCTCGTGGTTTCCGTCCCGCTTATTTTGAGTAACTGATTATTGAACCTTGATTTTTGCGCACGAGAGTGCGCGCTCTTTCAGTCTTTATATTTTTAAGTTAGGTGGTGAAGTGATGCCAGGAAAGCATGAAACGTTAACACTCGAATCTCGCTGCAATGAAATGATCCAATATGGCTATATTGCATTAAAGCAGTTTCCAAAGCACGAGAAACATGTTCTCGGTGCAGAAATCAGAATCACAATGCTAAAAATACAAAGACTGATTATTACTGCATTAAAAAAATTCCATAAAAAGACAACATTGACTGATCTTGATATCGAGATAGCAGTCCTGCTTAGACAGGTTCGTCTTGCAAAAGACTTGCGATACATCGACATCAAAAAATACGAAGCTTGGATTTCATTTATTATTGAAATGGGAAAAATGACAGGCGGATGGATGAAGTCAGTTAATTCAAAAAAGGCGGATGCATTATGATACGACTCCCGATCCGTGGTGGCAACTGGAACAACACGTCCAATGCGGGCGTGGCCGCGCTCAATCTGAACAATGACCGCACCAATCGCAACACTAATCGTGGTTTCCGTCCCGCTCTTTATCAAGCCAGAAGCATCAACTCCACGGAGTTGTGCCAGTGCAATATTAAAAAGGATGCATTCGCCTCGGCTATTGCCGAAAAAGACCAAGCGCCCGCTGATGCGTCAGCGGAGTGCCTCTACGAGCAAATTTATCAATTTGAAAACATTCTTTCAGCTGCATACCAATGCAGAAAAGGAAAAGCTAAAAAGAAATCGACATTGGATTTCTTTAATCATTTAGAAGAGAACGTGATTCAAATTCAAAATGAGTTGATGTGGAACGAGTTTACAGTTTCGCCATATCATCACTTCTTTGTCTTTGAACCAAAACGTAGGCTGATATCAGCCCCAACTTTTTATGACCGCGTTGTTCATCGAGCTATCTATAACATCATCGAGCCAATTTGCGATAAGACTTATATCTACGACTCATACGCATGCCGAAGAAACAAAGGTGCACATAAAGGCGCAGATAGGGCTCAATCGATGATAAGAAAAGTCGAGCGAGAAAGCGGGAAAGCGTACGTTTTCAAAGCTGACATATATCGATATTTCTCAAGCATCGATCACGAAATATTAAAGCGCTTGATTGCAATAAAAATAAAATGCACACGAACTCAAGCGTTGCTCAATTACATCATCGATCATAGCCCAAGTGATGGTGATGGCGTTGGCATTCCTCTAGGCAACCTAACAAGCCAATTATTCGCGAATATCTATTTAAACGAGCTAGATAGATTCATGAAGCACACGCTCAAAGTGAAAAACTACTGCCGGTACATGGATGATTTTGTTGTTATATCGGGTGACAAAAAAGAGTTACACAGAATTCGAAATCTAACTGAAGAGTTTGTAAATAGCGAGCTTAAGCTTAAATTCAACAGTAAAACGCAAGTATTCCCAATCGGCAAAAAGAACGGGCGAGCACTGGATTTTCTAGGCTACCGAATGTATGGAGATCATCGGCTATTAAGAAAGTCGAGCGTAAAGAGAATCAAACGCAAAATAAAGAAGTACAGAAAGCAGTATGCTGAGGGCGAGCTGTCAGTGAAAGACGTCAGGCTAAAAATACAATCATGGCTAGGGCACGCAAGACACGCTAACTCCCACAACCTAATCAAATCATTATTCAATCAACCGTTCGTGAGGTCAAAATGAGCTATATCTACAACAAAGAAACACATACAGATTATTCAAATGAGTACATGAATAATTTAGGTCTAGATAAAGAGATGCAAGAGTCAATTCTAGCCATGCGTGAATTCGAAAATCAGCGGTTCGCAGAGCAAGAGCAATCTTGGGTAAAAGCTGAACTGGTAAAGCTCGATGAAATGCTTAGTAAATTAAAAGACGGCGACGAGCGTGCGACAATGACAGAAGAAGAAATCCGAAGTCAGCGCAAAGCGCTTAGAGACTATGTAACAAATGAAAATGGGGTTTTAACTGTAAATGGGGTAAGACCGAGTCGTTATTACTGAAATTTTTAACAACACTATATAAAGGGGCTTAGTTGCTCCTTTTATTTTTAAGGAATAACAATGGCAATACAAGAATTAGATATTTGGTCTAAAAATTTAGAACTTCATGTACCAACAAACTCTTACCAACGTAGGGATATACTTCCAGAAGAATATGAATATGGTTGGTTATATGAGGATGTGGTTACTGCACAACAACTTAATTCAATTTTAAGACTTGTTACATTACATTCAAAAAGTATACCTCAATCTCCTGAATTAATCCCTGATACAAAAACTACTCCAACAATTGCATTAGATTGGGTTGATGGTGCAACAATAGACGAAACACTTTACCCTGAATTGTATGATTACTATGGGACAACATTCCCTACACTTCAATCAACTGCACCTTCTGGGTGGAAGTATATTGTACGTAAAATGTAGTTTATGTTTGAAAGGGTGTCAATGAATATAAATAAGAATTTTAATTAAATAGGATTACAATAATGGCAGATTTTAATACAACAGTTGAAATAACAGAGTCTAGTGAAGATGATTATATCTTACTTAGACATGAAGGCAGGGATCGTAAACAAAAAAGGGATGTATTTGCAGCAGGTATCAGTAATGCTCGTTGGAGAAATGATGTTAACTATTTAAAAGGGTCAATTGTAGTTGCAAGGGACCTTCAAGCATATGTGGCATTAGAGGCAAGTGGTGTAGATTTTCTTCAACCAGAAGACCCCGTAGCAAACCTTGGGAAATGGCAACTTGTTGTTAACAAACCTGATGAGTATTTTATCAATGTACCTGATGATGAAGTAGTCTCTGATGGAGAGGAGTTCCTTGTTAGTAAATCAGGTGAGACACATAAATACGATCAGGATACTTTGACAGCAAGTGTTGCTAATGGTAGGTGGGTTTCTACAGCACAATATAAAGCTGGGAGTGAAGTTGTACACGGTACAGAAAAATACCTAGCACTTTCAGATAATACTAATGTTACACCAAGTTTTTCTAATAGAGCTACATGGTTTAAATTAAAAAGGTATGTTGATACAACAGGTATGATCCATTTGTACACATCAACTCTTGCACCAGTAGGTAGACTTTTAAAAGCAAATGGTGCTGAAGTAAGCCGTACACAATTTCCAGAGTTGTTTGCTAAGATAGGTACAATTTATGGTGCAGGTAATGGTATAACTACTTTCAATTTACCTGATCTACGTGGTGAGTTCATGCGATTCTATGATGATGGAAGAGGTGTTGATTCTGGAAGGGGTTTAGGTGGTGTCCAAATGGATTCATTTAAATCACACTTGCATGAGAATACAGGTAGTATTTCTAGTACAAATTTAGGGACTAAAACTTCTAATACAACAGGTAGTCATAGCCACAGTGGTTCAACTAATAATACAGGGAATCATTACCATCAAACCCTCTCAAATGCTACCACAAGTCCGTCTGCTTCCAGTAATATAACTAGTGCCAACTATATAGCTAAAGGTACTTCAGGTGGGGGAGGTTTTGATGAGAAATATGTGTTAAGGGCTTCTGGATCACCACCTTCTATAGGTAGATCTTCGACTACAGGAGCACATTCTCACTCACTTTCTATAAACTCAAATGGAAACCACTCGCATACAGTTAATATTGGTTCTCACGGACATACATTAACACTAACTAATGTTGAAACAGGTGGAACAGAAACTCGTCCTCGAAATGTGGCACTTGTCGCATATATTGAATATTAATCTTTAAGGGAATACTATGAGGCAGGAAAAGGAATGCTATTCTTATAATCCAAATACACTTTTATACCAAGGGGTAGAATATGCAGATAAACACCCCTTTTTAGAAGAGGAATGGATACTTCCTGCTCATAGCACCTTTTCACCTCCAAATCCTCTCACAGACACTAATAAGGAGCTTCTACGATATGATCCTATACTAAATGTGTGGGATGTTATCAAAAACCCTAACTACCTAGAGGAAATGAAATCTTTAAGGAAGATAGCTTATCGTGAAAACACTGATGATCTTTTGATGAAAATCCTTAGATTGAAATTAGAAGGTCGTGAGGAAGAAGTTGAAGACTTGGAAGAAAAGGTTAAACTTTTGGTGAGAGAGATTAAAGAACTTTATCCATATGATTGATATGAGAAAGGCTACCGTAATGGTAGCCTTTTGTTTATGTGTTATATTTTTAAATTAGAATGGAACATCCTCGAAGTCTAGTCCTTCATCTTCCATTGAGGTATCTACTTTTGGAGATTCTACAGGTTTCTGAACAGGTTTATCTTCTGGCTTCACTTCATCAGAGGGCTTATCAACCTCAGAACCCGTATTAGAAGGCTTCTTATCACCCAAAGCTTTAGCTAAATCACTTTCTTCCCAATTAACACCTAACCAGAAATCAGGAGCTTTTGTTGCATTAGGTTGGAATGATTTAGCACGAGGTAGTACAGCCATAAGTTCTTTACGATGACTCACCCATGATACAACATCTTCTGAATAATCACCACCATTAAGAAGCACACCCATGAACTCACTATTACATTCAGGGATTTGTTCTTCACGAGTAATTGTATTATCACCAACTTCAATATCTGAAATTTCAGAGTATTCAACAATTAGTTCATTAAAGAACTTATCATTTACACATTCAGCGACTAATGTAAGATTACAAGCTTGATTAGCGAACACACCAATATCATAATCACTTGAATATTCTTCAGAAACATTCAAAGAACTGGCAATTTTCATTAATGGACTATTAGGTGAAAGTTTACCTGTACGGTAATTAGGGTTGAATCGTAAATGTTTACGAAGGTCATCTACACCTAAAGAATCAATTTTAATATAACCATTGTAACATACACGTAAAGGTTTTTTACCCAATTTATGAAGATTTTCTAATGGATGTTTAGTCCAATCAATTTCAATTTTAGGGATATCAAAGTATAATGAAAATTCTTGAGTAGGGCGTTCAGGTTTAAATTGCATACGTTTACCATCAACATCCTTGAAGTAATTATCAGGATACTTTTGTACGTGTGCTTTTTCTTCATCAGAAAGTTCTGAACCTTTACCTGCAACACCTTTCCATTCATAACTAGCATCTTGTTGAGGTTGTAAACCTAAGTCTACGATACCTTTTAAGACACCAACATACTTCTTACGCTTTTGTTTAACACCTTCACGAATCTCACCATCAGCTTTAGTAGCTTGGGTTTCTTTCCCATCAAATAGTGACCAGTAATAAGAGTTCCATTCAGACCATTGATCTTCTGTTACATTCGATGTACCAGATTCTTGTGTACCTGCTGGAACTGTTTGTGGTTTCATTGAAAAAGTCATTTTATTTCCTTCTAGTTAACGTCTCTTACAAGACAATTTTATTTAAGTAAATGTGTCAATTGACACGAATATATTAACAACAACCTGAGTAATGTTTAGACACTCTATAAGTTGTATATCTAATTATTACATTAAAGTTAGTTGTTGTCAATAAAGTTTTTAATAATCTTCCCTTTATTTTCAGGAGGACTTCATTAGAGTTTGTTTGTTCATATAGACCCCTCTATTAAATCATTAATTTGGTACAGGTTAACACATCCTTTAAGGGTGAATCAACACTTATTGAACAAATTATTTTGACAACAAAGTGTATTCCCTCACAAACATTTCAATTCTAAATAATGTTACCCTTTGAAAGAGAGTTTACTTGTGAGGGAGGTTGTTGTCAACAAGAAGATTAAACTTTTGGAAAAATTATTCTTCTGGGAAAGATGATTCTTGCACAAGGATTCCTACTTTGATAAGGAGATTATGATTGAGGGCAGTGAATGTTACCCGAGATGTAGTAGAGAAGGGTGGTTTTATTCGGGTCTTGGCATATTAGCTTTTACATACCTTACAAAGTATCTTCTTGCTGCTTCAGAAGTAATATTACATGCCTTGGCGGCTTCTCTCCAACCCGACCCATTTTCGTCTGCATCATAAATATATTGAACAACCTTACGTTCAAGTTCATCCTTACTTAAACCAGCTTTTATTGCTGTTCTAAAAGCTCGTTCCATCTCTTTGTTATAGTCCCCAAGAATTATTCTCGCAGATGGTAATTCTAACCCCAGTATTTCTGCAGCATAATATAAACTACATCCGGCAGCGACCATTCTTCTAAGCTTATCTTGGTACAAATCTTTATTATCTATTTCAAGTTTAGCTTTATCTAAATTAATCCCATCTATAATAGACGCAGTAAAATGTCGATGTTTACCTATAATAGTTGACATTTCAGCATGAGTGAGTCCTTCATCCTTCTTTTCCTTTACCCATAAATGTAATTCTCCAAAATTATCGAAGTTTAGTTTCCTTGCAGTGTTATCTCTTTTACTACAAGAGCTGTTTCTACATGCTAATTCTTTAACAGTTTCTCCGAATTTGTTAGCTACAGCATCTTGATCGTGACAGTTCATCAAAGCGTTAGATTTGTTGTAAAACTCCTCTGATAAAACAGCATTATACTTCTCAATATAAAAGTTCTCTCTAAATATAAGGTCTTTACGGTCAACACCTATTTCTAAGATAGAAGCTTCAAACACATCACCTTTTATCATTTCTTCTTTCATTTCTATAGAAGTGGTTGAGGAATAATAAGGTTTGTCTAGCCTATCTAATATAGTCATGACTCCGTCAAATTCTTCTAAAGATGCCTCTTGTTTAGACCCTATATAAAATCTCTTACCTTCCGTTTTATTAGTATTGGTTAGTAAGTATACTAAGTTTTGTTTCATTAATTATATCTCTTATGGTAGGTTAGTAGGTAATATTGCTTTATTCTTACTACTATTATACCATAAATGAGAATAATTCTCAATAAGAAAACCCTCCGAAGAGGGTTTATTAATTAACTAATTAATGAATTTCCCAGTAGTTATCCCCACTTTTGCCCCAGCATTTAGCTGTATATGGAAACTAGGAAGGTTGTTACCAGTAAACCATTTTGAATGTTTTTATGGATAGTATGTCAGTCTAAGGTATCTGTCAACCAAACCCAAGAGAGTTTATCATAAATATTTCTTATAGCTTTATCACTGACACCATACTCATCAGCAATAGCTTGCCAAGTTATGGAGTTACGATTAAAACCTTTAAGATACTTAAGGTACAACTCTTTAACAAAATCTTCCGTTAGTTTACTTCTTCCGTGAGAATTGCCTTTGACATTAACAAGAAGACCTTCTCTGTTTCTATGGATACAGTTTTCCTTCAATGTAACCCATTCTAAGTTTATATAGAAGTTGTTGCTCTTATCGCCATCTTTATGGTTAACGGTAGCATCATCGAACCAACCATCAACAAAATACTTTGCAACTAAGGTATGAACTTTGAAGTTCTTTTGCCAAGTACCGTTACAAAAGCAAACATGATAATAAGGTGAATCCTTCTTTTTGCTAGAACTTTTCCTCCATTTAAGAAGTTTTTCCTTTCTAAAATTACCTTTTAGATCATACCTTGCTTTGGATTTAATGCGACCGTAATTAGATACCTCATAAAACCCTAATACCTGTTGTATGTCGACAGGTTTCCATACTTCAGGAACATCTTCTATGATATTTATAGTTTTACCTGTAGTGTCTATACCCATTAATGCACCTCTGCGTAGTTTGGTCCGACTGCATAACCACCAGCAAAATCGCAAGTAATTTTTGGTAAATCTCCGCCTGCATACAAGTTATTAAACTTAGTAAAAAATTTATTCAATTCTATTCCTGCTTCTGTATAACATTCACACATTGCTGTACCTACTTCAATACCCATGCCAGTGTTTACTTCTAGTAATACTTCGTCATGCACGTCTAAAATCTTGTGAACAAGTCCTTCCCAAGAATTTTCTACTATTTTATCTTCAAATAATAGTATAGCTTTCTTCTGTACAGCAGCCTCTATAGATTGAATTAAATAGTTTACCGCTTTATGCATACCATCACAAAAGATCCAGTATCCAAAAGCAGAAGGAATGTAAAAACCTTTACCTCGTTTATATTTAACTTTACACATCTCTAAGAATTCAATTACACCTGTTAAACCAATGTTATCTAAGAAAGATTTTAGTTTTCCTTTTGCATCTTGCTCTGTAAAATTTCCCATTAGTGCAAGTTTTTTAGCACCACAACCAAATAAAGATGCAAAGCTCAAACCTTTACTCTTCTTACGTTTAAGTACAATTTCATGTATAAGGTCAGGGTTTTGCGTGTCAATAGCTTCTTGCCACTCTTCTTTAGTAACTAAGTTGAAGTACCTAGCATTAAGGCAGTGGGCGGAAGAACCTACATAAATAGCATTGCCATCTTCATCATTTTTAAACTCCACACCTGAAGCAACCGCATCATAATAATTAGTATTATTAGTTACAAACGCTGCAATTGATAGTTGTGAACTTTTTTGATCCACCCCCACTAATTCTTTACCCTCGTCAGCAATAATGCATTTGCGCATTTCTTCACCTAGTAGTGCAGAATCAGAGGGGAGGTTCACAATTACACGTTGACTCGTTATATTCACTCAAAGTCGCTAACCTTGAGCCGTTCACGGACAATTCTCTCTATGATTCTTTGACAAGTAGAATTAGATATATTATCTAAAGTATTAGCTACTTTATTGATACACATACCTTTTAGATAACACCTCATAACGTAATTATCTAAATCTTTTCTACTATTGAATCCATTGTTTACTGCGATTTTATCTTCTATGTTAATCACAGTCTTTATATCAGAACCACCAAGATAATACTAACAACGTGGTCAGCATAACCTAAATCCTCACAAATCTTTTGCAAGGTCTTACTTCCTATATAAAATTTCCAGTAACTTTTGATGTAAATTTGTAAACAATGTTGATAAAAAATCCTCCCAAACTGCTGTACATTTCTGCACAGACTAGACTATATCTTCACCCGAAAGCGCACCCCATTACCCTAATGCTTATTAGGTCTCTTACTATATTGTAACGCATACACAGGGAGATTGGTAGGTTAATTTCTATAGTAAATTTAGTCGTTGAACTTGTACCCTACTATAATGTAGGGCGTTAGCTGCGGATTACCCAATCACTACCTCTTTTACCATACCTGAATGATTAGTTCAGCCACTAAGTACATTACTGTCTTAGCTTGGTGTGTAGTGCTCTAAGGGACTCCCCGTCAATTAGAGGTGTTTCTTATATTATACTGGTAGAAGCTATGCTGCTATTGCTAAACCACGACCAGTTGCAGTACCGAAGTTATTAACCCCAGCAGGAACCCTACCATCTTCTCTGACATACGCCAGAAGTCCTTTGTTATCAGGGTCTTTATCATTCTTTAAATAACGTCTACGGTGGGACATAGTATTGTAGGTTTTAATTTGTTCACCTAACTCACCCTCTACTTGATCCATCTCATTATCACCAAATTTAGGTGATGAAACAAGTAATTCACCTTTCTTGACTGTAATACTCATTTGAGAGGAAGGGTGTGCTTTCTTAGGATACTTTATTACCGTATCTTCTTCCGCTTTAATGAAGTCACCATTAAAATCTTTGACTAAATTCCACGTCTCTGCCCACTTAACACCTGATTTAATAAGGACACCCTTTACCACCTCATGTTGCGTTAATTTACTAGAAGTGAATTTAACTTTAGTGAAACAACCCCCAATCAAATCTGTTTGAGAAGGATCTACTTCAAAGAACTTACAAGTATGACTATTCAACTCCTTCTTAACAATTTCTTTTTTCTCAATATCCCAGTCTGATGTCTTAGTATCTGGATGATTAGTTTTTATCCAATCAGTTAACTCTTTTTTCTTTGTAAAAGATGGGCTTTCACCATAACTTATATTAAAACCTGCATAAGAATTGCTTTTACGATCTATAGTCCAATTAGTCACAGGTTTGTAGTATGATTTTACTTTAACCTCTACTTGTTCTCCGTTACGATTTACTATCTCTGTAGGCTCTGTCATTTTATCGGTAATCTTAGTTGGATACCCCAACGCAATAGCCATTTCTTTACGTGTTATTTTTGTACCTTGTGGTTTAACCGTAGGTGGTAATTTAGGCTCGATAATACTTTCTAATTCGTGTAACCTTTTATCCCAATCTTCAATACATTTATGAATATGTGTTAAATCTACCTTAGCTCCATAAACTTCTTGTTTTTGACATACTTTCGCATACGCAACTTCCATTTTATAAGCTTCTGTAAAATCAATACCTAATTTATTTAGGCACATCTCCCTTTCTTTTTCCAGATATTTGGATGTATATTTTTGAGTCTTACAATCTTCGATCACTCGATGTAACATGAGTGCATCTATCTTCTTAAAGTCAGTGATCTCAGGTTTATGGATACCCATCCTTAAGGCATACGCTTGTAAACCATGTGCAGATTTAGCCCCTTTTGGTGTAGGACGATCAAAATATTGCACTTTACTTTGTATGTACGTATCCTCCCACTTGTGGTCAGGAATTAAACATTTAGGTAATATTTTTTCTGTGATAGGCTTATCATAACCAAAACAGTTGTGTACTGATAAGTAACCTTTCTCGGACTTCCCTACCTGATACCAGTATCTAAAACCGTCTAACAAACTACCTGTACGTTCAGGAATGGTATAAGTTTTATCATCATAAGGGTCAAATACTTCTGAGTTATCAAGATCAGGTCTATCATGGAACACCAATACCACTTCTTCCTTAGTTACAGGGTCATCTACTACACTACAGATTGTATGGATATCTCTCAAGGAATTAACATCCCCCCAGAAACCAACAGCCTCGATGTCAGAGTAGTTTGGTAGTTCTACATATTTTAGTATATCTTTATTCATTTTTTCTTTTTCTCCTATTTATAACATCATCTTCTTCTGCAAGAATTCGTTATTTAGTCTAGTTAAAATTTAAAGAGGTACATCATCCATAAAATCTTTTTCTTGTGGAGTATTATTACGAGGTTTATTAAACCCTTTGTTTTCCTTTTTAGGTATTGGGTTCATAGGAAAATCGTAACCCCATCCACCTTCTTCCCAATAAGCTCTGTCATAAGAACTTATAGATAGATCATACCCTGCTGGTAGTTTATCTGGATTTTCTTTGAAATACAAGTCCCTATCATAGAGTTTTCTTGTGGCACCATCATAAAATAAAGCCCCTGCGGAGCCAGTTTCACCTTTACGCAACTTATCCCAATCTAAGTAAGTAGTGTTACCTTCAATTGGATCTAATTTAGCAATATGCTTGTTTCGATTAATGATTAAATTAGCAAACGCTTTAGAAGGGAACATACTAGAACCCAGTGCATCATACTCCCCCACTTTTTTTGGCAACCCTTTACCAAAAATTGAATCTTTTCTTGTATGAAGTACATTAACTATTGTAACTCCTGTACTTTTTATTAAAGCAGATTGGAAATTAAGATGCTGTTCTTGAACAGCCATTTCTGATGTACGTAGAATATCACTTAAAGGGTCTATGATAATAACAGTACAACCAAATTTTTTGATCATCTGCTCAAGTTTTTTCTCAAGAGCTGTTATACTAAAATCACCTCGGTCATCAAGTACATAAAATCGAGGAGACCCATCTTCTTTGTGAAGGAAACTTTCAATCAGTTTAGAATTTTCTTTATTAGAGAAATACTCATCAATTTCTTCTTGAGGTATCCAAGATAGATTATTCTCAATATAGTTACCTACAATATCTGCGGTATACTCTCCTGCTGTAGCCTCTAAACTGATGATACCCACAACATCTTCTGTTTCATCTGTCATCCAATAAGTAGATAAGAAGTTAACAATACTGCTTTTACCTTCTGAAGTTTTACCCACAATATTTATCGGAGCAGATCCTCGTGTCAAGCCACCACGCCTAGTCATATCTTGTGCAATTTTCATAGCAGGCGGTAATGATAAGGTTTTAACCTTTAACGATTCCACCATTGCATCATAAAGTTGACTTGAACTTAGAATACCACTCTCTACAACTTCCTTAGCATTATAAAAATCTTGCATGACTTGAAGTGTTTTACCACTTTCTAGCATAGCGTGTGGATCTTTACCTGTCCAGTAAACCACTTTAACCTTATCTTTAGGTAAAACTTTGACTAATTCTGCCATAGCATTACGTCCAGCGGTGTCATTATCAAGTGCAAGATAAATGTTATCAAAACCATCTAACCAATCATAAGACAATTTAGCTTGGTTCTTGAAATTCCCCTCTCCACAAGTAGGTGATATTACTGTAGGTATAGCCCATTCTGTCTTACGAGTTTTAGCATTTTCAGAGAACACTTGATGAACAGCTACTTTATCGTTTTCTCCTCCTACTATAATAACGTCTCTATGATTAACTACATCCTTAGATTTAATAAAGCCACTTGGGTCAATTCCTTTTAAACCAGTTTTCCCGAGTTTAGTAAAATGTTTACCTTTAACAATACGTATTTTATACCCACAAGGGTACGCATCTTGTGTATCTAGGTACTGGGTTTCTGGGTAGTAGATTTCCCGTTCAGTACCATCTGGATTATATTTAACAAGATGCCCAAAATAACGCATGTACTCTGGCTTTAACCCCCTGTAATCTTTAGTAGGAAAACCTATAGTCGTCATAAGTGTACGAACTTCTTCCCTTGTTAAAGGTGGGGTTTTAGCTTTTTTAGTGAATACTTTTCTTGGTGTATCATACTCTACACCATCTACTACAATACCTAGTAAAGAGGCATGACTAGACTTACTTAGTTCTTCATGATTAAAAGGAGTATTGCAGCTTCTACAATATCCCGAAAAATACACTTCACCTGATTCTGGATTATTTTCATACAAACTTAAAGCATCAGAAGATTTACAAGAACCTTTCTCTAGTTCACTTGCTACACAATACTCATTAGTTAACCAAAAGCTATCCACTTCATCATATTCAACACTCATTAACCCTCCTCACATCACCAAAATAGTTCTTTTCAAAAGTGTACCTTCATCATAAAAGTAGTTTCTATCACCATTACCACATGAGTCAAGGTATCGAACTTCTACACGAACTTCATCTTTTGTACGATGCACATCCACCACATAAAAAGTATCACTGAAGTCTAATTCTTTCCATTTACGTAGTTGGCCTTGTTCAATCATCATAACCACCTCCCAGAAGTTTCTCAATTTCCAACATAGTAGCTTTATCTAAAGTATTCTCGAATTCAAACTGACCATGTGTACTAAATCCCGATACTTTATTAATGTAGTATTCATACATAATGACATCCTCATCCGCAATAATACTACCTTGAACACCTTTCAATTGCGCCCCAAAGGTATTATACACAAGTATTTCATCCACACTAATGCAATCACCTTGATATAGGTTTAAAAGAGCTTCTACAGTGTATTCCTGTCCATTGTGTTGTTTATTGAAGTAAAACATTTTCTTCATATTGTTATCCTTTTATTGATTATTAGTTTTACCAGATTAATCTTTATCTAGTTCAATGTCAATACTCTTGATACGATCTTTTAGGAACTGTAGTTGTTCTTCAAGGTCACGAATCGAATCACAAGATCTTGCACGTAAGCATTTAAGTTCTTGTTTTGTTAGTGTCTCTAGTTGTTCTGATTTACACATACTGTTTCTCCTTTACTTGGTAATATTTTTATATAATAGACAAAGTTCTTTATAAGTCAAGTTATTTTCTGATGAAAGCTTATCCATACTTTCTTGTAAGTTCTTACTTGTTACAAGGATATTGTCTTTGTTAACAGGTTTACTTTTATCTAATATATAATAACCCTTGTTATCTATGTTTTCTGGAAGAGGTCTGTGAGTTAACATACATTTCTTACGTAGAGTTAATCTCTTAAATCCTGTGTATGTAAGGCTAAACTCCAATTTACACCTATTTTCTACATACTTCCCAAACATAGAATAACGTTTAGCTATCTCAATTTCATTGTTATGTGTTCTATTTTCGTTAATCAAATCACTTTTCTCCTTAAATAAGAATGTATATGGTTCTTGTATAATCTTGATTAATTCCTTATTTTCAACAATTTTCTCTATACGTTTAGCGAAGTTCTGTAATCCACTAGAAAACTCAATAGAAGACTTACCTTTTGATACCTCATCTTTTATTTTATTCGCCCTTGATGTAACCCATACACAATTGTAAACAGAATAACCCTGAGTATCAGACAATCTCTCTATCGTAGGATAGTGATCATGACCCTTTTCAAAAACAAACTCGCAGTTGGTGTAAGCACAATGTATACCAGAGTAAAGTAGTTTATGGAAGTCAAACCATTGATCTAAGGTGAACTCAAAAGGTATTAACCTCTCCTTGCATTGGTCTTGTTTCAATTTAAACTTTTTAACTAATGCTTCTTCATCGTATGTGCTAATGTTATTACTCATAACTGCTTCCTCTCTTACATCCAATAGCTGTACTTTAAACACTATCATACTTGTTGTCAACTACCTCTTACTAAAAATTTTAACACTCACTAGAAAAATTATTTTAAATAAAATGAAAATAGTTATTGACACCTATAGTCAGTTTGCTAAGATTACCTACATCGAAACAACATTGAAAAAGGAATAATATGATGTATAAACTAACACAATGGGGATACTGCACTAAAAATGAAAAAGGTTTGTTTGAAGTATCTTACACGATAGACTCTTTTTGGAGAAAATTGTTAGGACTTAAAACAAAGTTTGTATTTACTACAAATAGTACAGAATTGAAATACAGTGTATACTTGTCAGATAATTGTGGCTTGTATTATGAATGGTTTGATGAAAAGGGTGACGAAGTTACTGAAGTGAAAACTTTAACCTTAATCAGTGATGTAATTAATAACCTTAAGGAGAATAACAATGACAAATAAAATCAAAACATTTTGCGTAGATACTAAAGCAGAAGACCTTACAGATGAACAAATAAAACAACTACATCAATGGTGTGTTGAAGCAGGTGCTAAGGAAGATGGAGGTGTAGATATGTGGATTGAAGAGAAAGATACTTTTCCTTGCATGGGTATTGACAGAGCATTTGATACCTTAGCTCATGACGAGAGGTACATTTACCATTTCAATAATAACATTATTAAATTCAAAGATACCCCCTCTTACTTAGGGCTGCCTGAAGAAGTATTGAATAGTGAAGAAAGTACCTCTGTAGAAACATCTGTAAGACCATCAGACAGCTTTTACACTAAACTTGATACATTACTAACCCTTTACCCTATAACGTTATCTAAAGGTATTTCAGTAACATCTACAGACATTGTTATAACACACGATAACTTTGAACATGATTTCATTGTCAAATGTGAAGATGATCTTCTTGAATTATTAGAATCTCTTGACACACTAAACAAATTATCGGGGAAATAACTATGATTGAATCAAGGAAACTCTTAGTAAATAAAATCATGTGCCCAGATGGAACTATTTTACAAAGTGTACACCGACATGATTTTGTTGGACATACAACAAGTGATGGTGATTATTATTTCATCGATGGTGGTTTGGAATATCAACGATATGGTGGTACTCATTTAGATAAAGTTGTAAACCTCGCAATCTATGATACTGACCCACATGATAAGATTCGGGAAGAAGTTGTTTGGGGTAATCGTTATGATAAAGATAAGAATCTTTTACCAAAAACCCGTTGGATTAAAATAAAAGATTTGACAAATGATCATCTTGTTGGTATATATCACCATGTAGAGGTAGGAACTTATAGCAAAATCATGTTAGATGAAATCAACTATCGTGGCTTGAACTTAGAGGATTTTTAAAAATGATTAAACATTTAGTTGAAAAGTTATTAGTAATGGTGTTATTCTTGTCACTAGGTGTTGTATCTGTTGAAACGGTTGAGGCTAGTCAATGGAAACTATCACATGAAGTGGAGTTATCTAAAACACGTAAATTATGTGTTTACATTAAGGATGGTTCAACAAAAAGTATTGAACAAGCTAAGAATCAATATTGTCGTACATATTTATAAGGAATAATAATGATTAACAAAGAGAAAGCATTTGTACTAGTAGGGAATATTACTCGTGCAGGAAAAGGTATCTACCGTTGCAAAGATAATGAATTTATTGTAGAAGTCTTTCGTAAAATAGGGCGTGCAAGTTATTCCTATTCTCTAGATGGTAAAGACATGGGACGTTATCACCCAGAAGCGATTGATGCTTGGAAGGAAGCTGTTGACCATGTTGGAGCTGACCTTGTTGAAGTAGATAAGAAGTTTTTAACTAAAGAATTGAAGAATATTAAAGGAGAATAATTATGGATACAATCTTAATGGGTTTACACAACCATTCAATCACTTCAAATAAACCAGTCTATAACACATTAGAAGGTTTTATTTCACAACTGTATAACCCTTACTCTAAAGAAATTAAAGTTTTAGAAACAGGTGTTCTTGAAGTAGAAGTGGTTTTCTTATGTGATAAGATTAATGATATGTATACATTAAAACAGATCTTTGCAGAAAAAATTTTTAAGAATACTAGTTATTTTTTAAACTATAGAGGCGTTCATAGTGGTTCAGTGGAATCCCCTATTACAGGACAACACTATACAAGGAATTTCACTATCTTATTTGACAAAGATGAATTTGATAATTACACTGGAGTTAATAACAATATTACTAACATGAAAAACAAGGAGTCTACTATGCAAAAAGGTAAATCAAAACAAAAGAAACGTTTATCAACAAAAGTTAACATTACTTACACAAATGGTAAATCCTATTTAATCAAAGATGTTGTTGAGAAAGTAAATATTCATCCTACATTCATCAATGTTTGTTATAATGAGGTTCGTAAATTAGACGGTGTATCTCTAGCATCACCACGTACAGTAGCTAATATTCCAACAAAAGATATCTCAATGATTACTATCCTACCTGAAAACAACTGTTACATAGATTCAAAGGTTCACTTTATGAATGGTGAAATTGAAGTAGTATTGAATATGGTTCAGAAAGGTGTAAGTTATTCTGGTAATGTTTATTTTAATGT
>Ga0194137_10000891_pt1 | contig 18888 bp, 14 predicted proteins | sample TARM_MetaG_T3_14_FD_134025 | JGI IMG/M metagenome (GOLD analysis project Ga0194137, IMG submission 134025) | Freshwater microbial communities from Pennsylvania, USA, analyzing microbe dynamics in response to fracking - TARM_MetaG_T3_14 (version 2) | ecosystem: Environmental > Aquatic >... | reverse complement strand
CGCTCGATACGGCCGGTCACCACGGTGCCGCGACCAGAGATCGAGAACACGTCTTCCACAGGCATCAGGAAGGTGCCGTCGATGGCGCGCTCAGGCGTGGGGATGTAGGTGTCCAGCGCTTCGGCCAGCTTCATGATGGCCTGCTCGCCCAGCTCGCCCTTGTCGCCTTCCAGCGCCAGCTTGGCCGAACCCTTGACGATGGGGGTGTCGTCGCCGGGGAAGTCGTACTTGCTCAGCAGCTCGCGCACTTCCATTTCCACCAGTTCCAGCAGCTCGGCGTCGTCCACCATGTCGGCCTTGTTCAGGAAGACGATGATGTAGGGCACGCCCACCTGGCGGCTCAGCAGGATGTGTTCACGGGTCTGGGGCATCGGGCCGTCAGCGGCCGAGCACACCAGGATGGCGCCGTCCATCTGGGCGGCACCGGTGATCATGTTCTTGACGTAGTCGGCGTGACCGGGGCAGTCAACGTGCGCGTAGTGGCGGTTGGCCGTTTCGTACTCGACGTGCGCGGTGTTGATGGTGATGCCGCGGGCCTTTTCTTCAGGCGCTGCGTCGATCTGGTCGTAGGCCTTGGCTTCGCCGCCGAACTTCTTGGACAGCACGGTCGCGATGGCTGCCGTCAGCGTCGTCTTGCCGTGGTCAACGTGCCCGATGGTGCCCACGTTCACGTGCGGCTTGGTCCGTTCGAATTTACCTTTTGCCATTTGTTGCTCCAACAAAAAGAACAGTTGCCCGTGCTCGTTTAAGGTCTCCAGCATTGACTGCCACGGGCAGCAAGCCAACCACACCGATTTGATCGAGGTGGCGCCGAAGACCGGCTAAAAATTGGGGCCACCCCCGAGCGCCTACGGCGCTCCCCCTCAAGGGGGCGCCATCAACGGCCCGGCGAAGCCGGATCCGTGATGGCCGCTGGATGCGCTCAGCGGTGGTTGCCCTGCCGAAGCAGGAAGGGCCGAGATGCTAACACCTCAACCCAGATACATCAACGCCCCAACCGCCGCGGCACTGGATCTGATCCAGCGACAACCACGGATCTGGCTTTGCCAGTCCGTAGGCTGTGCCCCCTTGAGGGGGCTGCCGAAGGCAGTAGGGGGTGGGCCTTACTTGGCACGCGCGGTGATGATGGCGTCAGCCACGTTCTTGGGTGCTTCAGAGTAGTGCTTGAACTCCATGGAGTACGTTGCACGACCCTGGGTTGCCGAACGCAGGCTGGTGGAGTAGCCGAACATTTCCGACAGAGGCACCTCTGCGCGGATGATCTTGCCGCCACCGACCATGTCGTCCATGCCTTGCACCATGCCGCGACGCGAGGACAGGTCGCCCATCACGGTACCAGCGTAGTCCTCAGGCGTTTCGACTTCCACGGCCATCATGGGCTCGAGGATCACGGGCTGGGCCTTGCGGCAACCATCCTTGAAACCCATCGAAGCGGCCATCTTGAAGGCGTTTTCGTTCGAGTCCACATCGTGGTACGAACCGAAGGTCAGGGTGACCTTGACGTCCACGACGGGGTAGCCAGCCAGCACGCCAGCGGTCAGGGTGTCGATCACGCCCTTTTCCACAGCGGGAATGTACTCGCGAGGCACCACGCCGCCCTTGATGGCGTCGACGAACTCGAAGCCCTTGCCCGGCTCTTGGGGTTCGACGGTCAGCACAACGTGACCGTACTGGCCCTTACCACCGGACTGACGCACGAACTTGCCTTCGACGTCGGTGACCTTCTTGCGGATGGTTTCGCGGTAGGCAACCTGGGGCTTGCCCACGTTCGCTTCCACGCCGAATTCGCGCTTCATGCGGTCGACGATGATTTCCAGGTGCAGCTCGCCCATACCGGCGATGATGGTCTGACCCGATTCTTCGTCGGTCTTGACGCGGAAGGAAGGATCTTCTGCAGCCAGACGTTGCAGCGCGATACCCATCTTCTCCTGGTCGGCCTTGGTCTTGGGTTCCACGGCCTGTGCGATCACAGGCTCGGGGAAGACCATCTTTTCCAGGGTGATGATGGCATCGGGATCACACAGCGTTTCGCCGGTGGTCACGTCCTTCAGGCCCACGCAAGCAGCGATGTCACCAGCCAGAATTTCCTTGATTTCCTCACGCTCGTTGGCGTGCATCTGCAGGATACGGCCGATACGCTCCTTCTTGCCCTTGATCGGGTTGTAGACGGAGTCGCCGGAGTTCAGCACGCCCGAGTACACGCGAACGAAGGTCAGCTGGCCAACGTAGGGGTCGGTCATCAGCTTGAAAGCCAGCGCGGCAAACTTCTCGCTGTCGTCAGCCTTGCGGGTGACGGGCTTGTCGTCTTCGTCGGTGCCTTCAACCGGGGGGATGTCCACGGGCGAGGGCAGGTAGTCGATGACGGCGTCGAGCATGCGCTGCACGCCCTTGTTCTTGAAGGCGGTGCCGCACAGCATCGGCTGGATTTCACAGGCGATGGTACGTTGACGCAGGGCCAGCTTGATCTCGTCTTCAGACAAGTCGCCTTCTTCGAGGTACTTGTTCATCAGCTCTTCATTGGCCTCAGCGGCGGCTTCGACCATGCCTTCACGCCACTTCTTGGCGTCGGCTTGCAGCTCGGCCGGGATGTCGCGGTAGTCGAACTTCATGCCCTGGGAAGCTTCGTCCCAGTAGATGGCCTTCATCTTGAGCAGATCGACCACGCCCTGGAAGTTGTCTTCGGCGCCGATGGGGATCACCACGGGCACAGGGTTGGCCTTCAGACGCAGCTTGAGCTGGTCGTAGACCTTGAAGAAGTTCGCGCCGGTGCGGTCCATCTTGTTGACGAAGGACAGACGGGGCACGCCGTACTTGTTAGCCTGACGCCACACGGTTTCAGACTGGGGCTGCACGCCGCCCACGGCGCAGTAGACCATGCAGGCGCCGTCGAGCACGCGCATGGAACGCTCCACCTCGATGGTGAAGTCCACGTGGCCCGGGGTGTCGATGATGTTGAAGCGGTGCTCGGGGTAGGACATGTCCATGCCCTTCCAGAAACAGGTCGTGGCAGCAGACGTGATCGTGATGCCGCGCTCTTGCTCCTGCTCCATCCAGTCCATGGTGGCAGCACCTTCGTGCACTTCACCGATCTTGTGGTTCACGCCGGTGTAGAACAGGATGCGCTCGGTCGTGGTGGTCTTGCCGGCGTCGATGTGAGCCGAGATACCAATGTTGCGATAGCGCTCGATCGGGGTCTTGCGGGACATGATGTCACTCCAGATTTGACAAAGCGCCGGCCGTGCCACGCACGGACCGGACGCCTGGTTTGCAAGCCTGCTAAAAAGAAACAGGCTTCAGGTGGGGATTTAGAAACGGAAGTGCGAGAAGGCCTTGTTGGCTTCGGCCATGCGGTGCACTTCGTCGCGCTTCTTCATCGCACCGCCGCGGCCTTCAGCGGCTTCCAGCAGTTCGTTGGCCAGACGTTGGGCCATCGACTTCTCGGAACGCTTGCGCGACGACTCCTTCAGCCAGCGCATGGCCAGGGCCATACGACGAGCAGGGCGAACTTCAACGGGAACCTGGTAGTTCGCACCACCCACGCGGCGGGACTTGACTTCCACCACGGGCTTGATGTTGTTCAAAGCGACGTTAAAGATTTCCAGCGGATCCTTGCCGGCCTTCTTTTCGACTTGTTCGAGGGCACCGTAGATGATGCGCTCGGCCACAGCCTTCTTGCCGGACTCCATGATCACGTTCATGAACTTGGAGAGGTCGACCGATCCGAACTTGGGATCGGGCAGGATTTCACGCTTGGGTACTTCGCGACGACGAGGCATTTCGATTCCTTTCAATGCTTCAGTTGATGCGAGCTTTCGCTTGCATCGCGGAGCCAATCAATATGGACTCCAACTTACTCGGTGCCAGCCGGACAACCCGACTGCAACCGCCACCTCGGCCTTCTCGCCATCAGCATGCGCCCACTTGGTGACGCGCCGATGAAGATGAGCCGAAAACTTCTTTCTTGTGAAGGGGATTAAGCCTTCTTGGGGCGCTTGGCGCCGTACTTCGAGCGGGACTGCTTGCGGTCCTTGACGCCTTGCAGGTCAAGGGAGCCACGCACGATGTGGTAACGCACACCGGGCAAGTCCTTCACACGGCCGCCACGCACGAGCACGACGCTGTGTTCTTGCAGGTTGTGGCCTTCACCGCCGATGTAGGAGATGACCTCGAAACCGTTGGTCAGGCGCACCTTGGCGACCTTACGCAGCGCGGAGTTCGGCTTCTTGGGGGTGGTGGTGTACACGCGGGTGCACACACCACGACGCTGCGGGCAGTTCTGCATCGCAGGCGACTTGGATTTCGTGACCTCGACCTGGCGGCCGTGGCGCACGAGCTGGTTGATGGTTGGCATTTTTCAGGTTCCCGTTGATAAAACACTTGAAAATCAAGCACTTGCCGCATGCTTGAACGAACATGAGGCCTGCTTGATACAAGCACAAAACGGCCCTCACCTGACCCAAGCGCAAACCCAAAATGCAAATGCGCAGCCCAGACGAAAGCCGAAAAGCTTTCCATTGTAGCGCCGAGGAGCAAGTCAGCGCAATACCGCGTCCGAAATGCGTACTACTTCACACCCGGGAAGGCCCTCCCCCTCGACACCGGGGATGCGACATATAACCTTAACTGGTTAAAGTAGAAACCCTCAACACAACGTTGCACGCACAGGAGAGCGCATGTCCCTGCTCAAGAAAAAGCTGCTGGCATTGGCCGTCGTGGCCCTGACCCCTCTGGCCGCCCACGCCACCGTTCCGAACAGCACGTTCCAGTTCTATTTCGAAGGCCCCGTCTTTGACGAGGTCAGCACCGCCCCCACCTTCGTTTCGGGTGACCTGGGCGTGACCATCCGTGCATTCAAGGCCGATGGCACACAGATCGATGTGGACAAACGTTGGGATGGCATCGGCGCCAGCAGCGGCTTCCTGGATCCCGGCGAGCTGACCAGCAGCGTGTTTGATGCCGGCGACAAGGGCGAGTACCTGACCCTGACCTTCAACCGTGCCGTGCAGATCAGCAGCCTGCGTTTCTCGATGTGGGAAAACGGCCTGTTCGATTCGTTCGACCACGCCCAGGTCAGCTGGGGCAGCACCACGGCTTCGCTGGGCAACAGCAATGACAACGGCCTGATTCTGAAGACCTTCTCGCTGAGCAAGGCGATCGGCACCACCTTCAAGATCCAGGCGACCGGCGACCTGTCGTCCTTCCGCCTGGCGGGCATCAATGCCGTGGCCGCGCCCGTGCCGGAACCCGCCACCTACGGCCTGATGGGCCTGGGGCTGGCTGGCTTGGGGCTGGCCAAGCGTCGCCGCCAAGGCTGACACTTCACCCTGGGCGCATTCCGCGCTCACACCAAAGGCCGCTTCGTGCGGCCTTTTTTGCGGCCGTCTTGCCTTGTACCGCTTCATCAGACCGGCAAAACAAAACGGCCCGACCTGATCAGGGTCGAGCCGCTTCGCTCTGGCGTGTGCTCCCGCAGGAGCGAGGGGGCAAAGATCAGTTGCGCTTGCCCAGCAGGCCGGCCACAGCCGAGCCCAGGCGCAAGCCCACCGAGGTGGTGGCGGCCACGGTCATGACCATAGCCAGGCCGGTCAGCCATTCAGGGGCGTTGTGTGCGGTCAGTACTTCGCTGACGGTGCCCACAGCCAGAGGCAGACCCGCCAGAAAGCCGACGATCACGCCAACCTTTTCCACTTCCAGTTGCTTGTGCTCCAGATCAGCCGGGGTCTGGTTCGAGACGTGATGCAGCTTGATACCTGTTTGAGCCATGATGAACTCCTTGGATTGGATGGAACGCAGTCTAAGGGAAAACTCTTGGTTGTGGGTATAAACCCTCGGTAACAAAGTGAAATTTTCCGGACTTGCATGCATATGGTGGGAATTTGTTACACCAGTGGGGTCAGTGGCGCCAGCAAAGCAGCCAGATCGGCCTCGCTGAACTTGGTGGCGCCCTGGGCGTCCTGCCCCAGCACGCCATCGGCCAGTGCCGCCTTGCGCGCCTGCAAGGCCTGGATACGCGCCTCGATGCTGCCGGCCACCACCAATTTGTAAACGGTGACGATCTGGTCCTGGCCGATGCGGTGGGCGCGATCGGTGGCCTGCTGCTCGACGGCCGGGTTCCACCAGGGGTCGACGTGGATGACGGTGTCGGCCGCCGTGAGGTTGAGGCCCACGCCGCCCGCCTTGAGGCTGACCAGCATCAGCGGCAGGGTTTTGGTCTGGAAGCGCCGCACCACTTCGGCGCGCTGGGCGGGAGGCGTCTCGCCCGTGAGCAGGGCAATTGGCAGCCGCAGCTCGACGAGTTCATCGGCGATCAGGCCCAGCATCTCGGCGAACTGCGAAAACACCAGCACGCGCCGGCCCTCGTCCACCAGGGCCGGCAGGGTGTCGGTGAGCCATTCGAGCTTGACGCGCTCCATGGTGCGCGGCATTTTGCGGCCCTTGAGCAGCCAGGGGTCGCAGCAGACCTGGCGCAGCTTAAGCAGGGCGTCCAGCACCACGATCTGGGCGCCTTCAAAGCCTTGCTTGTCCAGGGCGCGGCGCACCATCTTGTCAGCGGCGACGCGCACGCTTTCGTACAGCGCCTTTTGGTGTCCTTGCAGTTGCAGCAGTTGCACCACCTCGGTCTTGGGCGGCAGTTCGGCCAGCACATCGGCTTTGCGGCGGCGCAGGATGAAGGGGCGCACACGTTGGGCCAGCAATTGGGCACGCAGGGTTTCGCCGTTCTCTTCGATGGGGTCGCGCCACTGGCGCTGGAAGTGGCGCATGTCACCCAGAAAGCCAGGCATCAGGAAATCGAACTGGGCCCAGAGTTCGCCAAGGTGATTCTCCAGCGGGGTACCGGTGAGGCACAGGCGATGACGGGCGCGCAGACGGCGCACGGCTGCCGCGCCTTTGCTGGTGGCGTTCTTGACGGTCTGGGCTTCGTCGAGGATGACGGTGTGGAAGGGCTGGGCCGCCAACTGGTCGATGTCACGCCACAGTAGCGGGTAGGTGGTGATCACCAGGTCATGACTGGGCATGTGGCTGAACAGCTCGGCGCGATCGGGCCCTTGCAGCACGAGTACGCGCAGGGACGGCGCCATGCGCTGCGCTTCGGCCACCCAGTTGAAGACGAGCGAGGTGGGCATCACGATCAGGGCGGGCTCGTTCAGGCGGCCGGCTTGCTGTTCGATGAGGAGGTGGGCGAGCGCCTGGGCGGTCTTGCCCAGGCCCATGTCATCGGCCAGGATGCCGGCCAGTTGCTGTTCGCGCAGGTATTGCAGCCAGGCCACGCCTTGCTGTTGATAGGCGCGCAACTGGATGCCCAGCCCGCTGGGGTCAGACACGGCCTGGGGGCTGCCGGCCGCGCGCAGCCGTTGGGCCAGGGCATGCAGGCCGGCTTCGCCCTGGAGTTGCCAGCGGCCATGCTTGCCTGCGCGGGCGGCCTGGCTGTCGGTCAGTTGTTCGCGCAGCTTGTCCAGGCGCAGAACGTCCCAGTCGGGCAGCTTCAAGGGGCCTTCGCGTCTGCGTGGGTCGGTCAGCAGGTCCACCATGGCGCCCACGATGGCCTTGAGCGGTGCGGCCGGGGCCTCGATGCGTTTGCCGCCGGGGGCCTTGAGGATGACGATGGCCTGGTCGTCGATGTCGGCGATGTCGTGGGCCTTGAGCCAGCGTTTGTCGCGCTTGATGAGGTCGGCGATCAAGGGGGCCAGGTCCAGTTGCTGACCATCGACTTCCACGCCCAGGGTGACGAGCCAGGAGCCTTGTCGACGGGACGCGCCCAGGGCCTGCACGGTGGGTTGTTGCGCTGTGATGGGCTCGGCCAGTTCTCTATCGCCTGTGTGGCCAGGGTGGCCAGGGTGGACTGAATCGGAGTCGATGACCAGGCGCCAGGCCGTCACGGGGGTGCTCTGGTGTGCAAAACCTGGGCGCACGACGATGGACCAGCCCGCCGATTGCAGCTTGGGCAGTTGCTCGACCCAGTAGTCCGAGAAGTGGTCTTCTTGATGCAGGGACCACAAGGGCTCGTGCGCCTGCCCTGCGGCCTGGGCCAGTTGCGGAGCCCGCCATTGCAGGCTGTCTTCGGGCAAGGGACGCAGGCCAGTGTCCATGAGGGCGTCGAGAGCGTCGGCTTCGGCCTGGATGTCACGCGCCAGGGTCTGCGTGCCGCCATTCGCGTCCAGCACCGGCACCTCGGGCAACTGGCGGCTGTAAAGCACGCTGGTGGGCGCGGGCGTGGCCCACCACGCGCCGTGCGGGCCGCTGTAAGTCCAGTCCACGCGGGCCACGGTGACCTGGGCGCCGCGTGGCCCGAAGCGGCCCTGGCCCTGCATGCCCAGCAGGCCGTCGCCCCGGGTGAGGGTCTGTAAGGTCAGGCGGGGGCGAAAGCGCCAGCCGGTGGCATGCGGCTGGTGCGGTGTGGGCAGGGCGCTCATGCCGGGATTGTCCAATGAGCTGCGGCACGCTTTGAAGTGGTACAAAGCGCGCATGTCCGATGATTACCAGATCGAGATCCCGCCCTCGTTCACGGCTTTGCACAGTGACGCACGCAAGCGGCTGACCATCCCCTTGCGCGAGCTGCGTGACCGCTATGAGGTCTGCGAAGACCTGGCCCAGCACCTCACCGAGCATTGCCGCAACATCCACGTCGAGATCGGCGTGGACGAGCAGGAGTTGCTGGCGCGTTGCCTCCAGGGGCTGTTGTCGCCCGATGGCGTGGTCGGCGAGGCCGAAGCCCACTGGGTGGTGACGCGACTGGCTGAACTGCTGGGTTGGCCGCACCCCGCATTGCCTGCGGGAGACGCATCGGTTTCATGAGGGCCACTGAGCCGCCGGTTGCACCGGGCGTTTACAAGCTGCAATACCTCTTGCGCTGGCTCTGAGGTCATACCCTGATGAGGCCTGAGCAGACGCTGCCTATAGTCCGCCGCATCACCAACCGCTGGAGGACTTCACCATGTTTGCACGCACCCTGAGAAGAGGGGCGCTGGCCGTCTTGAGCGCGCTCGCCCTGGGCAGCCTGCTGCCTCGCACCGCATCGGCCCAGGACGCCACCGATGCCGCGTCATCGCCAAGCCTCGTCACGCGCGACAGTTACCTGGTCGTCACGCATGTGGACATGCGCAAGTGCGCCTACCCGATATGCGGCGGCTACTTCGTGAAGTCAGTGAACCTGGCTGCCACGCGCTGCGCGGATGGCACGCAGCAGCAGGCATGTCATGCCGTGCAGCTCAACACCAATGCCCTGGGCTGGACGCCCGAGCAGCGCGCGGCTTTCGAAGCCCAGTTCGCCAAAGGTCAGGCCTTGGTGCGCGGCGTGCTGGAGCCTGCGCCGGCCGGCCTCTACACGGCTGACCAGTTGACCATCACCGAGGCCTGGCAGGCACAAGGCCCGCGTCCAACCCTGGGGACCTTCTATGGCGTCAAGAGCACGGGCATCGTGTGCATCGCGGCGCCTTGCCCCTCGCTGGCGGCAACCAAGCTCAATGTGATCGCCCCCGTGCTCAACCCCGATCTGGACCTGCGCCTCACGGGCGCGACCGACAAGCAGATCCAGGCCGCCTATGAAGCCCTGGGCAGCACGGGTATCCTGACAGCCGGGGTCGTCGTGCCGGTCAAGCTGCCTTCGCTCAATGGCACGCCACGCAAGGGCAGCAAGCTGATCGCCAGCCAGTTCTACCTGCCGGCCAAGCCCTGATGAAGCGGCGGCGCGGCAGCTCAGCCCTGCTGCTGCACCTTGTGGATCTGTGTGAGTGCGGGCGCCGGCCAGCCTGCCTCCGAGCACACCCGCACGATGGCCTCGTTGGTGGCGAAGTAGACCTGCCAGTAGTTGGCGTTGGCCGTGTAGGGCCGCACGGCGATCTGCGGGCCTTCGAGCTTCATGTCCAGCAGGTTGACCTCGGGAGCCGGTGAGGCCGCCACATTGGGAATCTGGGCAACGGCGGCTTTCAGGCGGGCGATGGCGTCCAGCGGGTCCACGCCATTGGCCAACTGCGCGATGCGGTCCACGCGGCGCACGGGCAGGGCATCGAAATTCTGGATGGTCTCGCCGAAGATCTTGCCGTTGCCGACCACGGTGAGCACGTTGTCGGGCGTGGTGATGGTGGTACCGAACAAGCCCAGTTCGGACACCGTGCCCACCACCCCGCCGATGGACACGAAATCACCCACCTTGAAGGGCCGCAGCACCAGCATGAAGGCACCTGCGGCGAAGTTGCCCAGCAAGCCGCTCCAGGCCGCGCCAATGGCCACGCCGGCGCCAGCCAGCAGGGCGGCGAACGAGGTGGTCTGGATGCCGAAGTAGCCCATGATGCCCAGCACCAAGGCAATGTTCAGGGCCACGGCGATGATGGAGCCGAGGTATTTGGTGAGCGTCGGGTCCACGTGGTTGCGGCCCATCGCGGCAGAAAGGATGCTGATCACCTTGCCGATCAGCCAGCGCCCGACGACCCAGAAGACGATCGCTGCCACGATCTTGATGGCCAGCTCGGTCACCGTCGTGCTCAGGAAGTGCTCTATCGCTTGCATGTCCATCTGTTCACCTCTCTTGAATGGGACACCACCGCGGCAACCCAAGCAGGCACTCTAGCCAGCTTGCGAACTTGCCCCGTGACAAAGCCTGACTAATCGAACGGGGTTAGGCTTGACGCCTTGCTGATCCTCATTGAAAGAGAGCCTTGGTATGGATGCCTCCACCCCGCCGGCCTGGAACCTGCGCGACTACGCCATGACCATGGCACGCTACAACCGCTGGATGAACGAGAAGGTCTACGAGGCGGCGGCCAGCTTGTCTGACGAGCAGCGCAAGGCCGACCGCGGCGCCTTCTTCCGCTCCGTGCACGGCACGCTCAACCACCTGTTGCTGGCAGACCGCACCTGGATGCAGCGCCTGCATGGCGAGCCGGTGACCATGAGCTCGGCCGACCAGGAACTTCACAGCGACTTCGAAGAACTGCTCGCAGCCCGCCAGGCCATGGACCAGCGATTGGCCGACTGGGCCGCCACCCTGGAGGCTGTCGAGCCCACGCGCAGCTACAGCTTCATCAGCGTGACCTACCAAAAGGAGATCCGCCTGCCCTACGTGGCCGTGGTGATGCAGATCTTCAACCACCAGACCCATCACCGGGGGCAGGTGACGACCCTGCTGACCCAGCTCGGGGCGGATGTGGGCGTCACCGACATCCCGGTGATGCCGGGCTGGCAATGAGCGACCACGTCCTCGACACCTTCCAGGCCAACCGCCCGCGCCTGCATGCCCTGGCCTACCGCATGCTGGGCGAGCGCGGTGAGGCCGATGACGTGGTACAGGAAGCCTGGCTGCGCTGGCAGGCCGCCGACCACGCCACCATCGACACCCCGCCAGCCTGGCTGGTGACCGTGGTCAGTCGCCTGTCGATCGACCGTCTGCGTCAGGCCCAGGCGGCGCGCCAGCACTACGTGGGCTGGTGGCTGCCCGAGCCGGTGGTGGAAGCCATGGACCCGCATGCCTCGCCCGAGCAGGCCCTGGAACAGGCCGGCGATGTGTCCATCGCCTTCTTGTGGATGCTGGAGCGTCTCAACCCCGAAGAGCGCGCCGCCTTCCTGATGCGCCAGGTCTTCGACTATGACTATGAAGACCTGGCCCGGCTGCTGGGCAAGAGCGAAGCCGCCTGCCGCCAGATGGTGCACCGCGCCAGCTCGCGCATCCGCCAGGACAAGCCCCGCGTGAAGGTCTCGCCAGACGAGCACCGCGAACTGCTGGGTCGCTTCATCACTGCGGCGCGCAGTGGCGAACGCCAGGCCATGCAAGCCCTGCTGGCACCCGAGGCCACAGCCATTGGCGATGGCGGTGGCAAGGTCCCTTCGATCTTCAAGATCCTGCGAGGCCCGCCACGCATCGCCAACCTCTACTACGCCTTGTTCCGGCGCCACCCAGGCCAGGTCCACTACCAACTGGGCTGGGTCAATGGCGAGCCCGGCGTGCTGCGCTATGTGGGCGGGCAACTCGAATCCGTGCAGAGCTTCGAGATCTTTGATGGCTGCATCCAGGCCATCTACACGGTACGCAACCCCGACAAGCTGCGCGGGATCCCACCGGCTCTGCGCGAACCTGGCGCCCACGCTGTCACAAGTCGCCCTGCCTGACCGTCTAAGAGGTGTGTATCAAACACATCCTCTTTGCAACCCTCACTGGAAAGGCATTCCCCATGAGCACGACCGCCACCGCCCGCTTGCCCTATCACGCCCTGGCCCCCAAGGCCTATCAGGCCATGCTCGACCTGAGCGCGGCCATCAAGAACGGCCCGCTGGACGTCGCTTTGATCGACCTGGTGCTGCTGCGCGTCTCGCAGATCAATGGCTGCGCCTATTGCGTGGATCTGCACTGGCGCGACCTCATCAAGCAAGACGCCGAACCCCGCCGCCTCAACGCCCTGGTGGCCTGGGAGGAAAGCCCCTTCTTCACCGACAAGGAACGGGCCGTGCTGCGCTGGACCGACATCGTCACGCGCACTGCAGGTCGCGACGCCAGCGACGAGGAGTACGCCCGCTTGCGCGCCCAGCTCGGCGAAGAAGAGATCGCCCAGCTGGGCTTTGCGATCGGCTGCATGAATGCCTGGAACCGGCTGGCCATTGCCTTCAGGCAGGCCACCCCGCGACACGCCTGAGCCCGACCGCGAAGTTGGCCGCTAGCCGTAAGTGCTTGATTTCCGCCGCCAAACACCGTCGAGCACTGGACCTGCGCCTGTTTTTGGCGCACAGTGACAAGTCCAATGACCAGAACGAGTGGGTGGAAGTTGCGCACCTCACGGCCCAGGCCATGTCCCAACCCTCCCATGCCTCATTCCCGGCCGCACCACCAGCCCGTCTGAGTGCGGCCTCGTCGCTGGACGAAGACCAGATGGAGGAAGAGCAGCTGCGCATGGCCTGGCTGCATGCGCGTCTGGCCATCTTCATGGCGGCGGTCTTTGCCGTGATCCTGGCCGTCGCCTTGCGAGGCAAGATCGCCAGCCCTCTGCTCATGGACGTCTGGCTGGTGGCCAGGGTGGGCACCTCCCTGTTTCGCATCGGGCAAGGCTGGGTGTTCATCCGGCAGGCCCATCATGGCCCTGGCTGGACACGCGGCACCTTGCTGGCCCTGGCCGTAGACGGCGCGATCTGGGGGCTCGCGGGCCTTTACGTGGTCTTGACCGCACCGTGGCCCCTGGCTTCTTTCTTCTCCGCCGTGCTGGCCTGCATCGCTTGCGTGGCCACCTTTGGCCTGCAGGTGAGCACGCGCTTCACGGGCAGCTACGTCCTGCCCATCCTGGCCCCCACGGCGCTGGGCCTCTTCCTGCGAGGCGAGCTCTACGGGCACCTCGGAGGCTTCGGCATGCTCATGCTTCTGGGCCTGCAATTGGCCACCGCGGTTCGCACCGAGCAGCGCGCCCGGGAAGGCCTGGTTCTGCGCCTGCAGGCCGAGGCGCTGGCCCAGGACAAGGCCGAGGCCCTGAAGATCGCCACGCGGCAAAGCGCGGTGCGCACGCAGTTCCTGGCCAACATCAGCCATGAGTTGCGCACGCCTTTGCATGGCATCTTGGGCATCTCCCGCCTGCTGCGCACGGCGCTGAGCAAGGAGCCTGCGCTGACCCGCCGCGTCGAGCTGATCGAGTCCTCCGGCACGCACCTGCTCGCACTCATCAATGACCTGCTGGACCTCTCGCGCATCGATGCCGGCCAATTCCTGATCCGCCCCGAGCGCCATGACCTGGCGGCCCAGGTCGAGCAAGTGGCCAGCATCTACGCGGCCCGCTGCGAAGACAAAGGCCTGCGCTTCATCCTGGCCGACCACCTGCCCACGCCCTGCTGGGTCATGGTCGACCCCGCGCGCTTTCGTCAGGTGCTGCACAACCTGCTGGGCAATGCCGTCAAGTTCACGCAGGAAGGTAGCGTGACCTTCACGATCACGCGCGACACCGCCACGGGCATGGTTCGGGCCGAGGTGCGCGACACGGGGCCGGGCATCGCGCAGCATGAACTGAGCAAGGTATTCGAGGCGTTCAAGCAGTCAGATTCGTCCGCCATGGTCCAGTCCACGGAAGGCGCTGGACTGGGCCTGACGATCGCCAGAGAAATCGCGCGGGCCATGAAAGGCGACGTGATTGCCCACAGCGCACCGGGTGAGGGCGCCACGCTGGTCTTCACGGCCCACATGCCAGCAACAGAGGCCCCCGCCCCCGTCATCCTGCCATCCGGGGCCATGGCCCAAACGCCTCACGATGGATCCGGCTTGTCTCGCCACTGCCTGGCTTTGCTCGCCGAAGACAACGACATCAACGCCCTGGTCGCCATGAACTTCCTGGAGATCATTGGCGTCGATACCGAGCGGGTGAAAGACGGCAGCGAAGCGGTGCGCGAGGGCCTGCGCAGCCCGCAGCGCCCCGACATCATCCTGATGGACTGCCAGATGCCCGTGATGAACGGCCATGACGCCACCCGCGAAATACGCAGCAAGGAGCGGGCAATGGGCCTGAGCCGCGTGCCCATCGTGGCCCTGACCGCCACGGCCAGCGACCGCGAACGTCAGGACTGCCTGGATGCGGGCATGGACGACTTTCTGGCCAAGCCCTGCTCGCTGGAGGATCTCAGCCGCATCATCGCGCACTGGACCGGCCCGGGAGCCGTCACGCTCACGCGCACTGCGGCGGCTGCTGCACCTCAGAGGGAAGCCGAGACCGTGGATGGGCATCGGCCTCCTGCCGCGGGTAAGCCCCGTCCAGCATGAAGCCCAGCAGGCGGTGGCCGCTGCGCTGCCATTCACCGCACACGCCTTGCACATCCATCGTGAAGATGTAGTGCGGCAGGTTGCCCGCGCAGGGCAGGGGCAGCATCTGGCCTGGCGCAAGGAAATCCTTGAAGCCCAGGCGGCGGTAGTTGCGGGCCAGGGCATCGTTGCGCGCGGCGATCACCAACCAGTCGATGCCATGGGCCAAGGCGTGCTGGTAGACCGCCCGCATCAGGCATAGCTTGACCTGCGCATCGGCACCAGGCAGCACGGCCAGGCGCGTGACCTCGGCGCGCACACGGCTGGTAACGCGGTACGGCAGGATCACATGGCGCTCGATCTGCAAGGGGCTGCGGCTCTGCCCCGGCTGTATGCGCACCGTGCCCACGGCCTCGCCCGTGCGCTGATCACGGCACACGAACACGACCGTGCCCGGCGTGCGGTCCAACGCTTCGATGGTGGCAAATCCCGAGGTGTCGTCACCCAGGTGGTGGCCATAACCCACCTGACGCACGTGGCAGGCATCGATCAGATCGGCTTCGGTTCGCGCGATGGCGACATCCAAGCCGCAAGCCAGGGCCAGCGAAGAAACGGGGGTGGACTGCTGGGTGCAAGTGAGGACGTTGTTCATGACGCGCGACTCCCTGGGTTGGTGGACACGCGGCAGAAGATAGGAGAGGCCCCACAGGCTTCATGGGTAGAAAAGGGGGCCCTTTCCCAGGGCTTGTGAAAAGCGTGATTGATTGCGCGGCACGCAGGGCCACGCTGCGGTGCATCAACGTGAATCCATCACGACTGCACGACTGCGCCTGAAAAGAAAAAGCGCCGCGACCCTTTCGGGTGCGGCGCTTTTGGGGCGCTTTCGGACCAGCGCGATCTGGTCAGCGAGCGCTGCGCTTATTCGGCAGCGGCACCACCTTCAGCCGGTGCGGCAGCAGCGTCATCGGCAACATCACCATCCAGGGCAGCCAGCTCGAGCGCGGCACGCTCCTGGGCTTCCTGCATGGCGATGGCGCGGCGTTCGGTGTCGTCCATCTCTTCCTTGGCCTTGCGGGCCTGGTGGAAGGCCATGCCGGTACCAGCAGGAATCAGGCGACCCACGATGACGTTTTCCTTCAGGCCACGCAGCTCGTCGCGCTTGCCCATGATGGCAGCCTCGGTGAGCACGCGGGTCGTTTCCTGGAAGGAAGCGGCCGAGATGAAGGAGTCGGTCGACAGCGAAGCCTTGGTGATACCCAGCAGCACGTCGGAGTGCGTGGCGATCATCTTGCCTTCGGCGCGCAGCTTGTCGTTGGTGTCCAGCAACTCGGAACGCTCCACCTGCTCGTTGGCGATGTAGCTCGAGTCGCCCGGGTTGACGATCTGGACGCGGCGCAGCATCTGGCGAACGATCACCTGGATGTGCTTGTCGTTGATCTTCACACCTTGCAGACGGTAGACGTCCTGCACCTCGTCAACGATGTAGCGGGCCAGCTCTTCGATACCCAGCAGACGCAGGATGTCTTGAGGATCGGCCGGACCGTCGACGATGGACTCACCCTTGTTGACCACCTGGCCTTCGTGCACCAGGATGTTCTTTTCCTTGGGCACCAGGTCTTCCCAGACCTTGCCGTCCGGGTCGGTGATCTGCAGGCGAACCTTGCCCTTGGTTTCCTTGCCGAAGGACACGGTACCCGTGATCTCGGCCGGCGAGCCCTTGTCCTTGGGCGAGCGGGCTTCGAACAGTTCGGCCACACGCGGCAGACCGCCGGTGATGTCACGGGTCTTCTGGCCTTCGATAGGAATACGGGCCAGCACTTCACCAGGCGACAGGTCTTGACCGTCACGCACCTGGATCAGCGCGCCAACCTGGAAGCCGATGGTCACGGCGTGGTCGGTGCCCGGGATCTTCACTTCGTTGCCGGACGCATCCAGCAGCTTGACCTGCGGACGCACGACCTTGGCAGCGCCACGGCGCTTGGGGTCGATCACGACCAGGGTCGACAGACCGGTCACTTCGTCCACCTGCTTGGCCACGGTCACGCCTTCTTCGACGTTCTCGAACTTGGCCTTGCCGGCGAACTCGGTGATGATCGGACGGGTCAGCGGATCCCAGGTCGCCAGGATGACGCCGGCCTTGACCGTCTGGTCGGCCTTGACGTTGAGCGTCGCGCCATAAGGCACCTTGTGACGCTCGCGCTCACGGCCGTGCTGGTCGGCGATGATGATTTCGCCCGAACGCGAAATCACGACCAGTTCGCCCTTGCCATTGGTCACGTAGCGCATCGTGGCATTGAAGCCGATGATGCCGTCGGACTTGGCTTCCACGCTCGAGGCGATGGCGGCACGCGAAGCGGCACCACCGATGTGGAAGGTACGCATGGTCAGCTGCGTGCCGGGTTCACCGATGGACTGCGCGGCGATCACGCCCACAGCTTCACCGGCGTTCACCAAGCCACCGCGGCCCAGGTCACGGCCATAGCACTTGGCGCACAGGCCGAAGCGCGTGGCACAGGTCAGCGGCGTGCGCACCTTGACTTCGTCGACGCCAGCGGCTTCGAGTTCATCCAAGGCGTCTTCGTCCAGCATCTTGCCGGCGGAGATCACCACTTCCTGGGTCTCGGGGTGCAGCACATCGATCGCGGGCACGCGGCCCAGGATGCGGTCGCGCAGCGATTCGATCACTTCACCGCCTTCAACCAGGGCGCGTGTGGCGATGCCTTGGTCGGTGCCGCAATCTTCCTCGGTCACGACCAAGTCCTGCATCACGTCCACCAGACGGCGGGTCAGGTAGCCCGAGTTCGCGGTCTTCAAGGCCGTATCCGCCAGACCCTTACGGGCACCGTGGGTGGAGATGAAGTACTGCAACACGTTCAGACCTTCACGGAAGTTCGCCGTGATGGGGGTCTCGATGATGGAGCCGTCAGGCTTGGCCATCAGGCCCCGCATACCAGCCAGCTGGCGGATCTGCGCGGCGGAACCACGGGCACCGGAGTCGGCCATCATGTAAATCGAGTTGAACGATTCCTGATCGACTTCGTTGCCGTTGCGGTCGATGGTCTTTTGCTTGGACAGCTGCGACATCATGACCTTGCCGACTTCGTCGCCGGTCTTGCCCCAGATGTCCACCACCTTGTTGTAGCGTTCGCCAGCGGTCACCAGACCGGAGACGTACTGCTGCTCGATTTCCTTGACTTCCTTCTCGGCACGCTCGATCAGACCGTACTTCTCCTTGGGCACCAGCATGTCGTCGATGCCGATGGAGATGCCGGCGCGCGTGGCCAGACGGAAACCGCTTTGCAGCAGCTTGTCGGCCAGCACCACGGTTTCCTTCAGACCGCACTTGCGGAAGGAGGTGTTGATCAGACGGGAGATTTCCTTCTTCTTGAGCGCCTTGTTGATGTTGGCAAAAGGCAGGCCCTTGGGCAGGATCTCGGAGAGCAGCGCGCGGCCGACCGTGGTGGCCACCAGCTTGGTCTCGGGCACGAACTCGCCCGTGACCCTGTCCTTGGACCACTCGACCATGCGCACGTTGATCTTGGCGGTGACCTCGACCACGCCATTGTCCAGCGCGCGTTGCAGCTCCAGCAGGTCGGAGAAGACCATGCCTTCGCCCTTGCCGTTGATGCGCTCGCGGGTGGCGTAGTACAGACCCAGCACCACGTCTTGCGACGGCACGATGGAGGGTTCGCCGTTGGCGGGGAAGAGCACGTTGTTGGAGGCCAGCATCAGCGTGCGGGCTTCCATCTGCGCTTCGATCGACAGCGGCACGTGGACGGCCATCTGGTCACCGTCGAAGTCGGCGTTGAAGGCCGCGCAAACCAGCGGGTGCAGCTGGATGGCCTTGCCTTCGATCAGCACGGGCTCGAAAGCCTGGATGCCCAGACGGTGCAGCGTGGGCGCACGGTTCAGCATCACGGGGTGCTCTTTGATCACCTCTTCGAGGATGTCCCAGACCACCGGCGTGCCGGATTCGACTTCCTTCTTGGCAGCCTTGATGGTCGTGGCGATGCCCATCGCTTCCAGGCGCGCAAAGATGAAGGGCTTGAACAGCTCCAGCGCCATCAGCTTGGGCAGACCGCACTGGTGCAGCTTGAGGGTCGGGCCCACGGTGATCACGGAACGACCGGAGTAGTCCACGCGCTTGCCCAGCGAGTTCTGACGGAAGCGGCCCGACTTAACCTTGATCATGT
>Ga0194137_10000888_pt1 | contig 18931 bp, 15 predicted proteins | sample TARM_MetaG_T3_14_FD_134025 | JGI IMG/M metagenome (GOLD analysis project Ga0194137, IMG submission 134025) | Freshwater microbial communities from Pennsylvania, USA, analyzing microbe dynamics in response to fracking - TARM_MetaG_T3_14 (version 2) | ecosystem: Environmental > Aquatic >... | reverse complement strand
TCGATTCGGCAGACCCCTTCGTTTCCATACACTATCAAATCATTTACTTTGTACATTTTTTCCTCCATATCTATTCCAAAAGCAACAAAAAAGCGCGCAGAACATGACAACAGGACTTACGTTTGTCATAACTACACGTTGTATACATATTATACCAAATTTTGACTGGTTTTGTAAGAGTGGATTTCAAATAAAATTTTTAGTGTAGAGCTTTCATTGTAAAATGCGGTCCTTAAGGAAAAGAAATGGAAACACACGAGAACGTTCAGCTCACCGTTTTATTTCGATAGAATCGGACTGGAATTCCCGGTGAGGGCCCGTTGACCGGGAATCAGCCAGCAGAAAATGGTGTATTTCCCGGTGAACTTAGCCTCACCGGGAAATACATGACAAAGTACAGAAAAATACCCGATGAAAGTCTGTTCACCGGGTATTATGCACTATTCTATTATTTTGTGGAATGAGGGAATATCACTCGAACAACGCTTCCCCGTCGCTGGCGATGACATCTTTGTACCAGTAATAACTGTCTTTTTTGTAGCGATTCAGGGATGGTTCGACGGCTTCTTCGTGCTGGTCGACGTAGACGAAGCCGTAGCGTTTTTGGTAACCGTTCAGCCAGCTGAGCAGATCGGTGAACGACCAGGTGCAGTAGGCCAGCACTTCCGAACCTTCTTCGATCGCCAGTTTGATTTCCTTGAGGTGCTCCGCAAGATAGGCGATGCGGTACGGATCATGGATGCTGCCGTCTTCCTCGAGCGTGTCGAAGGCCCCGAGTCCGTTTTCGGAAATGATGATCGGCAAGTCGTAGCGGCTGGTGATGTCGCGGCAGCCGGCGCGGATGCCGATCGGGTCGATGGTCCAGTCCCAGTCGGTCGTAGACAGATTCGGATTCGGCGGATTTTTGAACAATCCTGGTACGCCAGGGATGGTCGTGGATCCTTTTTCGCCGGTCGTGTTGAACACGCCGCTGCTGTCCACGCCGTCCAACGGATTGTATTCGACAGTCTCGCTGCGGTAATAGTTGACGCCCATGAAGTCGACGTGTTTGGCCGCTTCAGCCAGCAGTTCCGCGTCGCCTTCCTTCATTTCCGGCGCAACGCCTTTTGTCTGCAGGTATTTCATGGCCGCTTTCGGATAGCGTCCGTAGGCATAGACATCCATCCACCAATAGTTCTTCAGGTCGTCATAGTCCATTTTGGCGATGACGTTTTCCGGCTTGCAGTCGATGGCGTAGCTCGGATGCAGGGCGAAACTCGCGCCGATCATGCCGTCCGGGACCAGATCCTGGAAGGCGAGCACAGCTTCGGCGTGCGCCAGAAATACGTTATGGTTGACTTGGTAATAGAGCTTTTCTTCGCCGGTCATTTTTGGCGGATGCTGCGCCGTCAGCCAGCCCATGCGTGTGAAAATGTTCTGTTCGTTGATCGTGATCCAGTATTTGACTTTGTTGCCGTATTCTTCGAACAGCGTCACCGCGTACTTCTTGAAGTCGGCGATGCTTTCCCGACTTTCCCAACCGCGGTATTTCTGCTGCAGGAACAGCGGCAGATCCCAGTGGTAGATCGTCACCATCGGCTCGATGTTGTTTTCGAGGCAGAGGTCGATCAGCTTATGGTAGAAATCCAGCCCTTTTTGGTTCACTTCATCCATGGAAGTCGGGAAAATCCGCGCCCAGGCGATCGAGAAACGATAAGTCTTTAGGCCCATTTCCGCCATCAGCCGGACATCTTCCTCAACGCGGTGGTAATGGTCGACCGCGACGTCACCGTTCGTGTTCTTGTAGGTAGTGCCGGGAACCTTGACGAATTCATCCCAGATCGACGGACCTTTGCCGTCCGCGTCCCAGGCGCCTTCGACTTGATAGGCCGCCGAAGCGCTGCCCCAGAGAAAATCTTTCGGAAAACCTTTTTTGTTTGGTTGCAACATAATTTTGAACACTCCTTTTTCACAGTATGATCCATTCCGTGCGTCACTTCCCTTCTATTTTAACATGTATGCTGCAGAAACCGCATGGAAAAAGGTTGCGCTTGCAGCAAGCTGATCCGGTTCCCAACATTTTGACTGATAAAACAGACGTGGACGCATCTGCAGAATCCATAAAAGGGGTTACAATCCAATTACATTACAAAGGGGGGCGGTTCCATGCCGATTCATATTCATCAAGAGGGGAAATTATTTCACCTGGCCAACCAGGAAATCAGTTATATCATGCAAGTTTTGGAGGATGGAAGTCTGGGGAATCTGTATTTTGGCAGAAAGGTAGCCGACAGGACTGATTTCAGCCATCTGATCGAATCGGAATATCGGCCGAATACAGCGTATGCCAGCCTAACGGACTATTCCTTTTCGAGAGAGCACATGCGCCAGGAATTTCCGGTCTACGGAACAACAGACTTCCGTCATCCTGCAATCAGTATCCTGCACGATAACGGAAGCCGAGTATCCGGATTTAGGGTGAAGGATTATGCTGTCCATTCCGGCAAGAAAAAACTCCCGGGTTTGCCGGCCACTTATGTCGAATCTCCGGCAGAGGCGACTACATTGGAAATCACAGTGGCGGATTCTTTGTCGGGATTGGAAGCTGTTTTGAGCTATACGCTTTATGAGGAACGTCCTGCCCTGACGAGATCGGTGCATGTTCGGAATTATGGCACGAAAAAAGTACAACTGGAACGACTGTTGAGCATGAGTCTGGATTTGTCGGATGCGGATTATGAACTGTTGCAGTTGTCGGGCGCTTGGGGGCGGGAACGCTATCCCTATTTCCGCCGGCTGGCACCGGGCATCCAAAGTGTCGAAAGCGCTAGAGGCTCCTCCAGCCATTATCAGAATCCGTTCATAGCTTTGAAAAGACCGGATGCTACGGAGCAGACTGGAGAGGTCTTGGGATTCAGTTTCGTGTACTCAGGCAATTTCTTGGCGCAAGTGGAAGTGGACACCTACAACGTAGCGCGAATCAGTATGGGAATCAATCCGTTCGGTTTCGGCTGGCTGCTCGAACCGGGGCAAAGCTTCCAGGCGCCGGAAGTTGTGATGGTATACAGCGGAAATGGCCTGAACGGCATGAGTCAAACCTTCCACAGCCTTTATCGTCAGCGCTTGGCAAGAGGGGAGTGGCGCGACAGGGAGCGTCCGATCCTGATCAATAACTGGGAAGCGACCGGAATGGATTTCACGGAACAAAAGTTGGTGGATTTTGCCCAAACGGCTTATGAAGACGGGGTGGAACTATTCGTGCTGGATGATGGCTGGTTCGGTGGCCGGCGCCATGAGCAGGCCGGGTTGGGGGATTGGTTTGTCAACAAGGATGTATTGCCGGATGGCATCGACGGCTTGTCCGAAAAAATCGAAGCGATCGGCTTGCGTTTCGGTCTATGGTTTGAACCAGAAATGGTGAATGCGGACAGCAAGCTCTTCCGGGATCATCCGGAATGGATCATCCATACCCCGGACAGACCGAATTCGCACGGACGACATCAATATGTCCTTGATTTTACCCGCCCTGAAGTAGTCGAGCATATTTACGCCATGATTTCCAAAATATTGCGCGAATCCAAAATTTCCTACGTGAAGTGGGATATGAACCGCTGCATCACAGAAGCTTATTCACCCAGTCTGCCTGCCGAAAGACAAGGAGAGGTATTCCATCGGTACATGCTTGGGGTCTATGACCTCTATGAACGTTTGACTTCCGAGTTTCCGGAAATCCTTTTCGAATTCTGCGCTTCCGGTGGGGGCCGCTTTGATCCGGGGATGATCTATTATTCTCCGCAGGGATGGACCAGCGACGATACGGATGCAGTCGAAAGACTGAAGATCCAGTACGGCACCTCTTTTGTTTATCCGCTGAGCGCGATGGGAGCGCACGTCTCAGCTTCGCCCAATGAGCAACTTCACCGCTATACCCCGATAGAGACCCGCGGGAATGTTTCGGCATTCGGCTCGTTCGGTTATGAGCTGGATCTGAACAGGCTGTCCAAAAATGAACGGGCAATCGTCAAAGAACAGATCACGTTCATCAAGAAATACCGGAAAATCATCCACAGTGGCACTTTCTATCGCCTGCTGAGTCCTTTTGACGGCAATTATTGTGCTTGGATGGTCGTTTCCGAAGACAAACGGACGGCGTTGGTCGGCCACTACAAGATTCTGAACGAAATCAATGCGCCTTTCAGAAGGCTGCATTTAAAAGGTTTGGATACGGCGAGTGAATACGTCGATATTGCCAACGGGAAAGTTTATTACGGAGACGAACTGATGCACATCGGCTTAGTGACGAGCGACACATCCTGCGGTCAGGTGCTCGATGGCAGGGAACCGTCCTGCGACTTCGATTCGAAAATCTACGTATTTCAGGCAAAATGAAAAAACGGTGCATCGTCAGAAGCGATGCTCCGTTTTTTCGTTGCATTGCTCTTGTTTTTTATATTCCATTTTCCTGTAGGCGGTGGGAGTGACGGCGAATTTCCTTTTGAAAGCTTTGGAAAAGACCAGCGGATCCCGGTACCCGCTGTATTCAGCGATTTCATCGATCGTAAAGTTGTTCAGGCTCAACAGTTCCGCCGCCCGCGTCAAACGATGATCCGTCAAATATTGCTGCAAAGTGACCCCCATCTCCTGTTTGAAAATGCTGGAAAGGTAGCTGCGGTTCAAGGATAATGCTTTCGCGAGGCTCTTTACGGTCATTTGGGTGGCATAATTGCTCCGGATGAAGGCAATCGCTTCCTGAATGTGCGGATTCCGCGCCTGATCTTTGACTCCGGAACTTCCAACGTTCTGTTTGAACAACGCCAAAAATTCATACAGACGAGCTGAGAGCATCAATTCAGCGAAAAGGGATTCCTGATCCCAGGAAAAGGACTCTTCGATAATCTCGGTGATGCGGCTGACGTTTTCGGCTTGGAATACCGGATGATGACCATTGCAACCCAATGCGTTCAAGTAGAATTCGGCGAGAGCCCCCTCGAACCCGATCCAATAGTAATTCCAAGGGTCTTCTTTATCAGCTTGATAAAAAGTCCTGGTATCCGGCGGAATAATGAAGCCTTGGCCAGCGGACACTTCATAGCTCTCATTGTCCAACTGATAGCGGCCTTTGCCATCCGTCACGATATGGATGATGTAATTGGGCCTGACTGCCGGCCCGAAACTGTGCAGCGATCCGCAGATTGCTTTGCCGGAAAAAAGAATCTTCAAATCTTTTTGGTTTTTGAAAAAGTATGTTCTGACTAAAGAAGTTTCCATGACTACCACCTAACATTTTGACTGTATTTGTAAACATTATAAGCTACGGAATGCGTTTTCATCAACCTATAATAAGAACAGGTTAAGCGCACACCTATAACGAAAGGGGTTATCAAAATGAAAGTTCCATTCAAAGAAAAATATGCCTTCGGGTTGGGGGCACTCGGCAAAGATGCAGTCATCTGTTTTGTCGGCACTTTTTTGGCTTATTATTATACGGATGTCCTCTATCTGACACCTGCATTTGTGGGCGCTTTATTTTTTGTCGCACGCGTTTGGGACGCCATCAATGATCCGATGATGGGGATGATCATCGACAATACGCGGACTAGGCATGGAAAATTCAGAATCTGGCTGGTCATCGGCACCCTCCTGAACGCGGTCATTTTTGTGCTGATGTTCTCTACGTTCGGTTTGTCCGGAAATGCGCTGTATGTCTACGCTGCGGTGATGTACATCCTGTTCGGGATGACCTATACGGTGATGGATGTCCCTTATTGGTCCTGGTTGCCGAACTTGACGAGCGATCCGGAAGAACGTGAGAAGGTTTCTGTTATTCCGAGAATTTTTGCGAGTCTTGCGGGTCTGTTGATCGGGACATTCGGTCTGCAGATAGTGGATAGGCTCGGAAGCGGGAGCCAGTTGCAGGGATTCCAAAAAATCGCTGGATTCATCGCGGTCCTGTTCATCGTTCTCATCGCTGTGACGGTGATGAATGTTCCTGAAGCTTCCACCTTGGAACAAAAGACGATGCCAAAAATTACTCTCAAGAAGACAATCGAAGTGATCAAAAAGAATGACCAATTGATGGCTTTCATCGGTTTGTTGCTGACCTTCAACCTGTCGATGCAGATCATGAACGGATTCATGATTTACTATTTCAAGTATGTCACGGGTGCTGAAAGATTGTTCTCAATGTTCTTTTTCACCATCTTTGCGGAAATGCTGGGATTGATGCTGTTCCCTAAAATCAGCCAGAAAATCAGTCGGGAGAAGACATTCGCACTGGCTTGTGCGCTGCCGGTCGTTGGGTTGGTGCTGTTGTTGACCGCCGGTTTTGTGGCACCGCCGAATGGCGTAGTGGCAATGGCGTCCGGAGTGATTTTGAAATTCGGTTCCGGGTTGTCTTTAGGTGTGACGACTGTCTCGATAGCCGATTGCATCGATTACGGAGAAATGAAGTTGGGCACACGGAATGAAAGCATCATCTGCTCGGCTCAGACTTTTTTGATGAAGTCGGCCCAAGCGGTAGCTGGTTTGTTGACGGGTGTGGGTTTGTCTTTGGTAGGCTATGTCCCGAATGTTTCCCAATCCGCCTCGGCCAAAATGGGCATCCGAGTGCTAACTTGTGTGGTTCCGATCGTATTCGTGGTCTTGAGTTTCATGGTTTACCGCAAGTACTACCGCCTGAAAGGGGATGCCTTGCTGCAGTTGTCAAGACGGGTAGCCGAAAAACATGAAAAAGGTTCTGGAACTGCTTTTGGAAACGGGAACGAGGGAACTGCTGATGTTGAGTTTGAATTCTAACACCATACTTCGGGCTGGAATTACGTTGACGGGAACAACAATCATCAGCTTTGGGATTGCTTGGATGCGCTTCAGCGGAATGGGAACGGATCCATTCGTAACGATGAACATCGGCATCAGCCATATCACGTCGGTGGATTTCGGAACGGTGCAGATGCTGGCGAATCTGGTAATCCTGCTGCTTATGCTGATATACAGTCCGCTTAGGATTCACTTGGGGACGGTTTTAGGTATTTTCTTTGTAGGTTTTTTCTCCGATTACGTGTTGGTTTGGCTTCAAATTTTTCCGGATACGCTCGCTTTCCGGATTGTGGCACTCGCTATTGGACTGTTGGCTTGTTGTTTCGGTGTAGCGTTGTACATGACTGCCGAGATGGGGATTGCACCGTATGATGCATTGGGGATGATTTTGGTGGAAAAGCTTGGATCTCAAGCCTCTTACCGCGGGATTCGGATCTTTACGGACATTTGCTGTGTCGCTGTCGGATTTGTCCTCGGTGCGCAGGTCGGGATAGGGACATTCATTACGGCTTTTTTGACCGGCCCGCTTATTAATTTCTTCAGAAAAATAATTGGAGCGTCCCTTGCTGTTTCGCAAGTGCGGTAGACAACCGGATATAACTGGTGTCATTCAACTAAAGTACATCAAAACGGATGAGGCTGGGACTAAACCCGGCCTCTTTGTTTGTCCAAGTTGGGCAGTTTGACGGATAGGAGACTCCGTTTCGTGCTGAACGAACTGTATGACCGCTACCAAAAACCGTTGATGTGCGTCGAAAACGGGATGGGCAATGTCGACACGATCGAAGACGGCAAAATCCATGATGACTACCGGATCGCTTATCTGCGCGACCACATTTCGGCGATGCGCGATGCAGTCACTGTCGATGGCGTCGACCTGATCGGTTATATGCCGTGGGGCTGCATCGACCTCGTTTCGGCAGGCACAGGCGAAATGAAGAAGCGCTACGGCTTCGTCTATGTCGACCTTGATGACGCAGGCAAAGGCACATTCGACCGGATCAAAAAAGACTCGTTCTACTGGTACAAAGCAGTTATCGCTTCGAACGGGAGCGAGCTGTAACCAAAAAACTCTTCCGCCTTGATTGGCGGGAGAGTTTTTTTCGTGGTGGGGATTGATTTTGTGGGGCGAATTGCTGAATATAACTTATGGATTCGACAATTCCGCCCTGCACAGGAGTCAAATTGTCGAATGCAAGACAGCATCCGACAATTTCACCAAAAACAGAAACAAAAATGTCGAATGTTGGTCTGATATTCAGCAAGTTCGCCTCGAATCGGACCGATCAGAATGTCGGATTTTTTAGGATAAGTATAAGAAGGCATCCCGCTTTTGGGCTACTCGCCTTAGTCATTCCTGGATTCGCTGAGCGGAAGGGAAGGCTTTGCGAAAAGATATGGCCTTGTTTATGTGGATTGTACGGATGATGATCTCAAGGAACTGAAACGCTACAAGAAAGACAGTTACTACTGGTATCAACAGTTGATCAGGGAGTGCAATAGATAATTAACGCAAAAAGGCCGAGAAGATTTCCGCGTGGAATATTCTCGGCTTTTTTTATGTAAGGGAAATATCATCTTGTTGTGCTGTGCGTCTCCTCGACATACTGGACAAAACTCGCCACCGCCCGCGAATTCAGGCTGTTCTTCTTGTAGCAGAGCCAGGTCGCGCGGGTGAAGGGCACGCCGCTCAGCCAGGTAAGTTCCTGGATGTAGCCGTCGAAGTTGTCCAAGGCGATGGACGGCAGGATCGACCAACCCAGGCCGGCGCGCACGAGCTCGATGCTGGTGTCGACGCTGCTGGTCGAGATGCCGATTTTGGGACGGTCGGAAAAGCGCTCGTTCCACCAATGGTCGATCTGGTATTGCAGATGCGGGTCCGTCTTGTACTGGATGTATTTCTTGGTCAGCAGTTCAGACAGTTCGATTTTCTCGTGGTAAGCGATGCAGAGCGGCTCATTCGACAGCAGGATCTTTTCGTCCTCCCAAGCGTAGCCTTCGCGGAGGATTCCGATGGCGATTTCGTTGTTCTCGAGCATGCGGAAGATGCGCGCGGTGAGGTCGGTCTTGATGTCCAAAGAGACTTTCGGGAATTGATCGAGATAGCTGTGGACCAGTTTCGGCAATTTGTAGTGGGCGTAGATCGCGGCGGCGCCGATGGCAAGCGAACCGCTGATTTCCTCTTTGCTGACTTTCATTTCCTCCAGCAGGTTCTGGTAGGTCGTGCTGATTTCCTTGCAGTAGGAAACCAACTTTTCGCCCTCGTAAGTGAAGGCGATGCCGTTGTAATTCCGGACGATCAGGTTCGTCCGGAAAAAATCTTCGAGCTTTTTGATCCGTTTCGTCAGCGCCGGCTGGGAAACGAACAATTTTTCGGCAGCTTTGGTGATGCTCTTTTCGGAATAAAGCACAAGCACCATTTCGATGTCCTTCAGGTCCATGGGTTTTTCGCCTCCACATTGATAGGGTACCCCTTTCGCGCCGGCCATGGCTTGCGCGAAAGGGATTTTTGTTTTGTTTCCGGAGATAACCAAAAGTTATATCTGACATGCTGAATGTGTATTTCTAATTATACCACAAACGGTTTATGATGAAAGCATCAAACTTCAAAAGCCAAAGCAAACCCGGAAAGGATGAACAGAGCATGACGCTTGTCAAACAATATCCAAATCTGACCGTAACCGAAAAGGTCCTCCTGCAATCGGTCGTCGAGGGCGATCTGATCCGCGGCACCAGGATCGGCATCAAAGCCCACCAAACGCTGGGCCATGACCTGAACGCGATCATGACCTTTTTGGCCCTGGAGTCGATGGGGATAAAAAAGGTCGACACCGAGGTTTCCGTGCAATACATCGACCACAACATGATCCAGGCCGACTACAAAAATGCCGATGACCATCGTTACCTGCGCGAAATCACCTCGAAACTGGGCGTCATCTGCGCCAGACCGGGCAGCGGCATCTGCCATCAGCTGCATCTGGAACATTTCGGACGGCCCGGAAAAACGCTGATCGGCGGGGATTCGCATACGGTCGCGGCCGGCGGGATCGGGATGTTCTCGATCGGTGTCGGCGGCTTTGATGCCGCGATGGCGATGGCAGGAAAACCTCTCTACATTACCATGCCGCAGATCGTCAAAGTCAATCTGATCGGGAAGCTGCCGCGGCTTGTGTCGGCAAAAAACATCATCCTCGAAGTGCTGCGGCGGCTGACCGTCAAAGGCGGCATCGGCAAGGTGCTGGAATATTGCGGACCCGGCGTCGGGACGCTGAATGTGGCGGAGCGGTCGATCATCGCCAATATGGGCGCCGAAACGGGAGCGACCACTTCGGTTTTCCCGAGCGACGAGCAGACGAAAAGATGGCTGGCAGCCTATAACCGCGAGGAACAGTGGGTTCCGATCGCGGCGGACAGCGCTGCCGTTTACGATGAGGAACTGACGATCGACCTTTCGCAACTGGAGCCGCTGATCGCTTTGCCTTCGCAGCCCGACAAGGTCGTGCCGGTCAGGGAAGTCGCGGGCAAGAAAATCGACCAGGTCATGCTCGGCAGCTGCACGAATACGGCCCTGAACGACGTGCTTTTGATCGCCAATGTGCTGAAGGACCGCTTTGTTTCCCCTGATGTCGATGTTTCCCTTTACCCCTCGACCCGGACCGTCATCCGCGAGAGCATCCGGCGCGGTGCCTACGACCAGATACTGGCGGCGGGTGTCCGCATGTTCGAACCGATCTGCGGCGGCTGCAACGGCTGCGGCTTTGCGCCGGGCACGGAAGGCGTTTCGCTGCGGACGACGCCGCGGAATTTCGAGGGCAGGAGCGGCACGAAGAGCGCGCACGTTTACCTTTGCGCACCGGAAACCGCGGTCGCTTCGGCGCTGACAGGCGTGATCACCGATCCGCGCGAGCTGGACATCCCTGACTTCTTCTATGACTTGCCGGAAAAGTTCGTCGACGCAGGCAATCTGTTCAATTATCCGGAGTTCGACAGCGAAAGCGAGCTGACATACGGACCGAACATCAAGCCGATTCCGAAGATGGAGCCGCTGGAGGACCTGCTCAGCAAACCGGTGATGCTGAAACTGCCGGATAACATCACCACCGATCATATCTGTCCGGCCGGCGCTTTGTACCTGCCGATCCGTTCGAATATCCCCGAGATTTCGTGCCACTCGTTCAACGTTGTCGATGAAAGCTTCAGCGAACGGGCAAAAGCATCGGACGGCAGCATCCTGGTCGCCGGCACGAACTACGGCCAGGGCTCCAGCCGGGAACAGGCGGCGATTGTGCCGCGCTACCTGGGAGTCAAATCGGTCATGGCCATGAGCTTCGCACGGCTGCATCTGGCAAACATGGTGAACTGGGGCTTGCTGCCGCTCGTGTTTCGATCGGAACAGGATTACGCGGCGATCGAACAGGGCGATGTGCTCGAGATCGACACCAGCAAGCTGAAGGAAAGCGAGCCGGTCCGCGTCTTGAACCGGACAAGCGGCAGCAACTTTTACGTCGATACGCCGTTGGTGCAGGAGGATCTTGATGCAATCAAGGTCGGCGGCAGAGTCAATACAGTTAAATGAGTCGGGAAGCAGTGGCGTGACTGCCACTGGCGAATGATAAACAATCTGATAAGCAGAAACGGGAGGAAAAGCTATGATTCAATTGCACGAGCAAGGCGTCTATTATTTTGATGATCAAATCTATCTGGAGAACGAAAAGAGAGACAATCCCTCATTCGATGCGAACGCCGGCAAGAAAAAAACGGTGGCCTACAAAATCATGCAGGCGCACAACCATTCCGGCAACGACCGGATTTTGGAATTGAAGTTCGACAGCATCGCATCTCATGACATCACCTTCGTCGGCATCATCCAAACAGCGAAAGCATCCGGGATCGAAAAATTCCCGATTCCGTATATCCTGACGAACTGCCACAACAGCCTTTGCGCTGTCGGCGGGACCATCAATGCCGACGATCACTTCTTCGGGCTCTCGGCCGCCAAAAAATACGGCGGAACTTTTGTGCCGCCGCACGTGGCGGTCATCCACCAATACATGCGCGAAATGATGGCGGGCGGAGGCAAAATGATTTTGGGATCCGACAGCCATACACGCTACGGCGCACTCGGAACGATGGCGATCGGCGAAGGCGGCGGCGAGCTCGTCCAGCAGCTGCTCAACAAAACTTATGACACTAATTATCCCGAAATCGTCGGGGTCCATTTGACAGGCAAACCGAAGCCGGGAGTCGGCCCGCAGGACGTGGCCCTGAGCCTCATCGGCAAGGTCTTCGCCAACGGTTTCGTCAAAAACCGCGTGATGGAGTTCATCGGGCCCGGGATCGCCAATCTGAGCGTCGAGTTCCGCAACGGCATCGATGTCATGACGACGGAAACGACCTGCCTGTCCTCCATCTGGGCGACGGACAATCAAGTCCAGGACTACTTGGCGACCCATTACCGTGGCAATGACTATCAGGAACTCAAGCCGGAGAACGGTGCCTACTACGACCGCTTCATCACGATAGATCTGGATCAGATTGAGTGCATGATCGCGCTGCCGTTCCATCCGAGCAACGTCTTCTCGATCCGGGAACTGAACGAAAATCTCGAGGATATCCTGCACGAGACGGAAGTGCGGGGTCAGGCCCTCTTGGAGGGGACCGATGTTTCCTTTACTCTGACCGACAAGATCCGCAACGGCCGACTGTTTGCCGAGCAGGGCTCCATCGCGGGCTGCGCGGGCGGGACCTACGACAATATCTGCGCCGCGGCCAACATCCTGGCCGGCAAATCCGTCGGCAACGAAGAATTCTCGCTGAGCGTTTACCCTTCCAGCATGCCTGTCTACCAGTGCCTGATGGACAACGGCAGCGCCTCGACGCTGATGACGGCGGGAGCTATCTTCAAGACGGCCTTCTGCGGCCCTTGCTTCGGCGGCGATACACCGGCAAACAACACACTGTCGATCCGCCACACGACCCGGAACTTCATCCACCGCGAAGGCTCGAAGCCGCAGGATGGCCAATTGTCCTCGGTCGCATTGATGGATGCGCGTTCGATCGCAGCCAGCGCCGTCAACCACGGTCTGATCACAGCCGCGACGGACCTGGTACAGGAGGAAAAAGCGATACCGAAATACTTCTTCAACAAGGAAATCTACGAAAACCGCGTATTCCAGGCGCATGACAAAGCCCAGCAAGATCTGCCTTTGCGCATCGGACCGAACATCACCGAGTGGCCGGAATTCAACGCATTGACGGACGATATGCTGCTGAAAGTGACCGCAGTGCTGAAGGATCCGGTCACGACGACCGACGAGCTGATCCCTTCCGGTGATACCTCCAGCTACCGTTCCAATCCGATCAAACTTTCCGAATTTACTTTGTCGCGCAAAGATCCGCAGTATGTTCCCCGCGCCAAAGAAATCCGGGAAGTCGAACAGACACGTTTGGCAGGGAAGGACTTCAGGGGAAATGACGGGGAGTTGGCGGCTGTCTACGCGCGCATCCAAACGCGTTTCGCCGATTTTGAATACGACAAAGCCATCGTCGGCAGCGTCATCTATGCGAACAAGCCGGGGGACGGATCGGCCCGCGAACAGGCCGCCAGCTGCCAAAAAGTCTTGGGCGGCTATGCGAACATCGCCAAGGAATACGCGACGAAGCGCTACCGCTCCAACCTGATCAACTGGGGGATACTGCCGCTGATCACACCGGATGAACTCGAACTGAAGAACGGTGACTACATCCTGCTGCGCGGCGCCCGCAAAGCTTTGGCGGAAGACAGCAACCGCTTCGAGGCGTATCTGGTCAAAGAGGACCTGGAGAAGATCAATCTCGGCATGGAAGCCCTGACCGCCGATGAAACCCAGATCCTCTTGGCGGGCTGCCTGATCAATTTCAACAAAAAGGAAGTGCTGGCGAAATGACGGACAGTATTGAACAGCACATGCAGCGCTTCGGCGCATTGGTCCGGAAGGAACAGCAGCGTTTGGCCAAGGTGCACGCCACAAAAGCGGCGCCGAAAGCTGCAGGGGATGCGACAGTCATCGCCGTGCTGCCGGGTGACGGCATCGGGCCGATCATCATGGCACAGGCCATCCGCGTCCTTTCCGAACTGCTGAAGGATGAACTGGCGAACGAGGAAATCCGGTTCCGGTTCATCGAAGGGTTGACCCTGGAAAACCGCTTGGCGATGGGTGAATCCGTACCGGAGTCGGTCATGGCTGAGATCAAGGCTTGCCCGGTCATCCTGAAAGGACCGATGACGACGCCGAAAGCGAGCGATGCGGGCATCAATTTGACGAGCGCGAATGCGATCTTGCGGAGGGAGTTGGACCTGTTCGCAAATATCCGGCCGGTCAAGATGGCGCACAAGGACATCGATTGGACCTTCTTCCGCGAGAACACGGAAGGGCCCTACGCATTGGGCAGCGACGGGCTGCAGATCGATGACGACCTGGCAATCGACTTCGTTGTGGAAAGCCGCACCTGCACGGAACGCATCGCCCGGGTTGCTTTTGAATACGCCAAAAACAACGCCAAACACAACGTCACGGTCGTCACGAAGGCCAACATCATCAAGCGCACGGACGGCAATTTCCTGAACACCTGCCGCGAAATCGCGCAGGAATACGATGGCATCCAGCTTGAGGAACGGCTGGTGGACGTGACGGCTGCGCGGCTGACGAATCCGGAATTCCACAAAGGCTTGGAAGTTTTCGTCCTGCCGAACCTGTACGGCGACATCATCACGGATATCGCGGCCGAGTACCAGGGCGGATTGGGGACGGCCGGTTCCGCCAATATCGGCACGGATTACGCCGTCTTTGAAGCCATCCACGGCTCCGCTCCGTTCCTGGTGGAGAACAACCGCGCGGAATATGCCGATCCTAGCAGCCTCTTGCGGGCGGCCGTCCTGCTGCTGAACCATATCGGCAAAAATGAACAGGCCGATCGCCTGGAAAAAGCCTTGGACATCTGCGGAGCGACTGAGAGACGGATCAAAATCACCAGTTTCCGCGAGGATGCCTCGACCGAAGAATACACGGATTATATCCTGGAGAAACTCGCACCCGAGTACGCGGTGCAGTGATCCGGCGAATAAGCCCCTTTCCTGCCGGCACCGGTTGGCCGACAGGAAAGGGGTATTCTTTTTGCTTCAAACGGGGTTTATTATAATATTCCGTTAAAGAGTGTTAAACTGTTTGCAAGGAGTGTGAGGGAGCATGGGTGATGATTTTGAGTTGGTAATGCTGCTGGCGAGCATCGGAATCACCGCAGCATTCGGGTATCTGGTATTTGATTGGGTCTTGAATCTGACTGCCGTGGAGGTCACCGAAAACGCCAAACTGATCGGGAAAGATACGGAGAACACAAGTCACGTGAATCGAGGTTCATTGGTCACGACAGCAGCCTATGTGATGACCTTCGAATTGGATGGGGGCAAACGCATCACGTTTCGCGTCGGCAGAGGAATGTACCGGCAGGCTTTCATCGGTGATTCCGGCAGACTGACCTACAAACGGAAATGGCTCAGGAAATTCGAACGGATGTGAGCTGTTGTCATCTTTTTTGCTCCGGGACAGCTTGACTATCCATTTGCCCTGTAGTAGTCTGTATGGGTATCAAAAAAACAGAATAAGACAGTTCGTAACCATCCTGTCTCAAATCAAAACTAGGACCAGACTGCTGTTTATTGTGAGCGGTCGATTGTTGATGGGCATAGTGTGCCCTTTTTTTGTGCCTAAAAATATAAATGATATGCATATTTCGAAGCCATTTAAGACAAGGAAAGTTCTGGAAAGACGGATCGGCAGAACGGCAGCAACGCCTGAAAAGTGGTAGTGCTGCGGAAGAACTTCAGGGGGAGAAGCAAAAAATGTATATTTTAAAAACGGAACACAGCTTCGACAGCGCGCATTTTCTTGCTGGTTATGCAGGCAAATGCGCAAACATCCACGGCCACAGATGGCGGGTCGAAATCGAGGTGCAAGCTGAGGAATTGGTCGCATCCGGACAATTGGACGGCATGGTGGTGGATTTCGGGGATCTGAAAAAGGATCTCAAGGTCGTTGTGGATCAATTGGACCACGCGCTGATCATCGAGCAGGGGACCTTGCGGGAACAAACGCTGCAGTGCATCAAGGAAGACGGATTTGCCGTCATCGAATTCCCGTTCCGTCCGACAGCCGAAAATTTCGCCGCGCATTTCTACAGAACGATGGCGGGATTGGGCTATGACGTGAAGCGGGCGACTGTTTATGAAACGCCGACAAACAGCGCGGCTTATGAAGAAAGCGGGGAAAAATAATATGGTTCTGCAAGTAGTCGAAAAATTCGTCAGCATCAATGGCGAAGGCCGCAGGTGCGGACAATTGGCGACCTTCATCCGGTTCGCGGGATGCAATCTGAACTGCGGGTATTGCGACACCGCTTGGGCAAACGACAGAAAAGTCGCATTCGATCCGATGACGGCCGAGGAGGTCTACGCCTATATCAAGGACACGCAGGTCACCAACGTCACCCTGACCGGGGGAGAGCCGCTGTTGCAGCAGGACATGGGCGAACTTTTGGAGCTGCTGTCGCAGGACCCGGAACTTTATGTCGAAATCGAGACGAACGGTAGCGTGTTGTTGAGCAAATTTTCGGATCTGGAAAATCCGCCGAGCTTCACGATGGACTACAAGCTTCCTTCCAGCGGGATGGAACGCATGATGGCGCTGGAAAATTTCGATCAGCTGACTGCGAAGGATACGGTCAAATTTGTATCGGGCAGCTTGGAGGATCTGGAGAAAGCCCGGGAATTGATCGATCGGTACAAACTGACCGAAAAAACCGCAGTCTACATCAGTCCGATTTTCGGGGAGATCGAGCTGGAAACCATCGTCGATTTCATGAAGGACAACCAAATGAATGGGGTCAACATGCAGGTGCAGCTCCACAAAATCATCTGGGATCCGAACGAACGGGGCGTTTAAGTTACCGGGGGACAGCGCGACCGCTGCTCTGCTGCACCGGTGGCGGAGCGCAGCTCCGGGGAGGCCGGCCTCGCCGGAGAACAGTAAAGCTGTCTGAGGCCCACCTCCGGGGAAGCGATCTTCCCCGGAGGTGAACAAATCAAACGGTGCCTTAACTCCAGCAAGGCTGCGCTCGCCGGAGTTAAGGCGAGCGAAGCGCATACCGAAAACAAGCCCAAAAAGCCCAAAAAGCTTGGCACATTGCCGCCAAGCTTTTTGGGCTTTTTGCTATGAAAAAAATGCGGCTCCCATTCTGCCGATCAACCGCACCAATTCGATGATGACAACCAGGCTGCCGATTTTGAACAGCCAGCCGTTCACGATGCCGTTCGCGCTGCACAAACCGAGGCGGATGCCGCCGGGCAGCGGATAGAACAGTTTCACGCGCTTATGGTTCAGCATGTCGATCGCGATATGCGATGCCATCGCAACCACAAAATAAGGAACCAACAGCGGGGATAAAATGTAGACGGCCATGCTCAGCAAGGCCAGCCCGAGTATGGAATGAAGAAACGACCGGTGCGGCTGTTCCTTTCCGAAGATGCAGATGCCCAAAAAAATGACGGTCCCGAAAAAGATCCGTGAGTAGGAGCTGTGATTCAGAATAGCCGAGAAGATCCCGAGCGACCACCGCGACTCAGCAAAGGCCAACAGCACCGATACCGCCAGAATCAATCCAAGAATCCAGTCCAGTGTCTGGTGGGATTCCGAGGTGGTGACGTCGATGTCGCTGATGACGGACCCGATAATCGAAACGCCCAAACAGATGAATAGTTCCTTCAGCGTGGAGGGTTGCGTTACCAGCAAGCTGGCGGCAGTCCCTACTGCTACGTGTGTTTTTCCAGTCATGATGAATCCTTTCCGAAATAAAATAAGTAAGAACGCTTGTTCCCACCTTGTCTATCATACCCGCTTCAGCGGCAAAAAGAAACAAAAATAAGCAACGGTTTGTTCTGGATTCGCTTTTGCCTATCAAATCTGTTCGTTTTTCGGTGTTATCCAAACGGTCGGGAAGGTGGTATTCTCTCCTTACTACAGAACATGAAAAGAGGGAACAGATATGCCAAATCAACTATTCAAAGTGACGTCGACCAGTTTAAGCGAAAATTACCAAGTGATCAACAAAGCCAGGGGCAAGTCCATCGTGCTGGATGAACCGGAAGCATTCGGGGGTACGGACATCGGCCTGAGTCCCGTGGAAGCGCTGCTTGCCGGATTGGGCAGCTGCAAAGCCATCGCTGGGCGTATGTTTGCCGAAAAACTCGGCATCAAACTGCATGAACTTGAGGTGGAAGTGAGCGGAAACCTGAACACGGACGGGTTCTTGGGCGACGAAAATGTCAAAATCGGTTTCACCGACATTCATGCGGTCTACCGCGTCAAAGCCGACAACACCGAAGCGGAAATCAACCATTTCGTGGAGTTTGTCGAGTCGCATTGCCCGGTCGGCGACACCTTGATCAATCCTGCCAGCATCAGTTTTGATACCACAATCATTTGATTTTAATTATGCAAAAGCCCGAATCGTGAGTGATTCGGGCTTTTTTTGATTTAAGGGTAACAGACGAATGCGGGTAGCCAACTCCGGTGAGGGAGGGCCAGTAGGAGTTAATGATTGAAATATACGTCCAACTCCGGCGAACATAGGCTCACCGGAGTTGAACGCTTTTTATGAGCGCCAACTCCGGCCAATGTGTCTCTCACCGGAGTTGTGGGCAACCATTGTCGCACGCTTTTCTCAGATTGTTTTTCTCCGAGCCTCTTCCTGAACCAGTCCCAGGAAATAATCCGAGGCTTTCGAAAACACCTGATATTTCTTCCAGGCAAAATGCAGACCGACCTCGAGCCGCGGTTCCAAAGGGCGGAAGCACAAGTCGCTGCCTTCCCCGGTATGGATGATGCCGTCCAAGCAGAGCGCATAATGCCTATTTTCTTCGACGAGCAGGGAAGCGTTGTAGAGCAGATTGTAAGTCGTGACGATGTTCAGGCTGCGCTCATTTCCTCCGAGCCAACCTGCGAGTTCATTTTTGACCAGCATTTGGTTCGAACAAATGACCGGTTTTCCCCGCAGATCCTTCGGTGTGATGCTATCCAAAGCTGCCAGCGGACTGTCTTTCCTC
>Ga0194137_10000886_pt1 | contig 18933 bp, 16 predicted proteins | sample TARM_MetaG_T3_14_FD_134025 | JGI IMG/M metagenome (GOLD analysis project Ga0194137, IMG submission 134025) | Freshwater microbial communities from Pennsylvania, USA, analyzing microbe dynamics in response to fracking - TARM_MetaG_T3_14 (version 2) | ecosystem: Environmental > Aquatic >... | reverse complement strand
CGACCCGTACGCCCCGGACCCGAAGAAGTTGGCCTTCCTTAAAGGTAAGAACGTCTTCAAAAACGTTCCGGAGAAGTTCACCTTCCTCACCAACAACCTCTGGTACTGCCATAGCGTTTCGGTACTACAGAACGCCACTACCAAGGGACCTGAGTACCCGGAGAACTCTGATGACAACCTCAAGGGGGATACCGACCTCAACCTGCTGACGTTGCAGAACCTGCGGGCCAAGTCTGGTCCTACAGGGATGCCGTTTGAAGTGATCTATTCGCAGCGTGATGGTCTGCTGGCGTCGTTGTCCGAATTCAACTACTGCAAGTTCTACAAGTTTGGTCTGGGTGGTCATGACCGCGCTTACTACTTCGACATCAACCCCGAAGTGGTGATGCAACGTACCACCGTGCGCAGTAAGTTGGTGGAAACCTACGAACAAAAGCGGGCTGCAGAAATCACCTCCGAACTCTGCCAGATGGATGTTCTGGGGTTCAGTCAGACCATCGACTACATGATGGCACCGGCTGAGCTGTACGCCAAGATCAAAGAGCAGGGTTACGACTGGCAGAAGATCCTGAACAGTCGGGGCTACTGGATCTACAAGGAGGACGAAGCTTCGAATCCACGTAAGTTCCTGTCGACCTTCGACATCCTGCGCATGGCTAAAGGGGAGTACAGTCCGGAGGGTTTTAAATGATGAGTCCGCTCGGGCTTCGTACGTTGGACATTGTAACTGAAGATCGTCAGATTGATCCGTTTACTGCTGAACGCCTTAAACGGCGATCGTTTGGTTTGATGGGTCTGTTGCGCTTCGCTTTGGGCGTTACTCGCCGACACGACTAACCTGTCCTCTACGCTCAGGCTTCGGCCTGAGTGTATGACGGTTATTTTTTAAATGCATCACCTACCATATAGAACAAATGCCAACACTACTCGTAATGATACGAAGGCTGTTTCCTTACAGCCCACTAACTTCATTCGAGGATCACTAGGATGAGTACCATGAATAAATTGCTGGAGAGACTGGAGCGTTCCTGTCCGGAGGTCGCTCAAAAGTTCAGTCAGAGCTTCACCTGTACGGCAAAGACTCCACAAGCCCAACAGGCTGAAATCAACGGCTTTCTGCGTTGCCACCTCGGCTCGCTGGAAGTCAACACTCAGAAAGAGCGCGAATACCTGATCGACCAACGTCCTGTAGGTCTCTGGTTGCGTGATCTGGAACGCCACGTATTTCCGACGCTTGCCCAACACGGGGTGTAATCCGAATGGATGACTTCCTATTGGGCATAGCTCCTCAACCATCAGCCAAAGTTAATATGGCGACAACAGGTCTGTACGATTCTGTGGTGGTTGGTGTTTTTGCGTCGACCCCCAATTTGGATGCTCAGTCCTTTCGCCATACACTGCTGTCAGCATTGACCAGTTTAGGGTGGGACCCTGACGACCCGCGCTTGGGGGTGGCCGTTCGTTTCATTGGAACACAACCAACGGTGTTGCGTATGTCCAGCTTGGTTCAGGACATCGCATTTTCCAAATCAGCCGCTTACATATTTCACGCACCTTTAAGTGCAGAGTACTATCAACAGTTAGACTACGAGTTTAAGCACCTCACCCACCTGATCTCGTTCCACGGACTAAACGAACCTGTGAACTTGACTGTACGGGGTATGGCCAAATCCCTGTGTATTGGGGTGCTTGATGTAGTCTGTGATTGGTAGTCGGGGGAGAAGTCATGGGTAATCGCAAAGCCGCCACAGAATTCATTTTGAAGTACATCGACAAACTCTTGCCGGGCAGCCCTAATCGCGCCCGGTATGAAGAAATGTTTGCCGCTATGTCTGATCGCCAATTCGATCAGTTTATGCAGCAGTTGGAGAGTGGTGAAGCCAACCTGTCTATCATCTCTCCAAACCTGACCAAGGACCGTTTGGATCTTGAGCGAAACCTTAAGATTGCCAAAGAGCTGAACCACGAGTTCTTCCAACGCTTGGTTCTGACTGACCCCACCACAGGTATGACCTACCTCACCCCCATTCGTTATATGGTGGTTGATCTTCCGGTGCGGCGACAAGTACAGTTGCTCCAAAAGAAGGTTTCGATTCCTGAGAACAACAAGCATGTCGATGACCTGTCAGGACAGGCCACGGGGGCCTCTAAGGGTTCGAAGATCTCCTTCCCGGAGCTACAGGTGCTTTTTGCCCAGAACTTGGATTACACCATCACCGAACTGATTAAGTTCCGTGGCGGTGACGCCAAAGGCTTTAACGCCATGAACCGAAGCATCTACGAGACGGGTGGGGCTTCGATCGAACATTTGGGTCAAGCAGGTACCAAGGTGAAGTCAGTCACGACCCTTAGTACCTTACTCAAAGCGATGCACTTGGACAACACGTTGGATAAATGATGAACCAGCACGAAAACTTTACGCATCTCTGTCAGCAAACCCACGCCCTGGTGAACAGCTACATCAATCGACTCGTTGTTATTCGGGCCGATCAGAATACTGCCACCAAGACATTGCTTGAAGAACGTCTTAAGGTATTCCAGTTCGTAAGTAAATTGCGCCTGGACTTCCAACCACTCTTTATCACCGACGATGTCGTCGAGGATTTGTGGGAGGAGATTCGTGAAGAAAACGTTGTTCAAGAGATGGTGACTGAAGTGACGTTGTTGATGCTGACTCATGTTAAACACGACTTTCACACCGAGGTGGCTAAAGCGCTGCGGTTTGCAACCCAAGTGGTGACCAAAGAACAAGGGGCGTTGGACGCCGACTATTACGAGCGAGTAGTGGGTCCGACTGAAATAGAACCTCTCATTACCAATAACCCGTGGTTTGCAGTTATACTGTTGATCGCACTAGGTAGGGACGAGTATGTCAAACCAGACTTCCTCAGCACCCTCTGAGTTCGATCAGAAGGTCTACATCGACCTTGACAGCTTGTTGGATACGCGGGTGGGGGTAGTCGCTATTCATTCGCCTGAAGCCGCCACGATGTTGATGCAGGAGGGTTACTGGACCCGTGAGTCTGACGACTACTCCGAGTTGACTCAAGGGTTGGTTACCCATAGCCAATTTAAGCAGTGGTGGAAAGCGCGCGACAAGCAAGCCTTGATAGCAGCGAGGCCCACTAACATCATTCGGATCTTAGAGGAACTGAGTGAGGCGTTAGTGGTGAGTCAAGTTAACCTACCCTTCGTGTCACGCACGCAGTATTTGGTTAACTACTGGCCCTATCAACTCGAAGAGCTTGAGGTGGCCGCCATTCAACAGGCGTGTGAGATCCTCACAGGTAATGTGGTTGAAGTCAAGATGGTCTTTATGAAACCAGAGCAGTTGACCCCTCAGTGGATCAAGCGTGAGGTTTCGCTATTGGTGATGTACGACTATTGGAGTTGGATGGAGGCGCAGAAGGATAACTTCCGCACCCATGCGATTCCTGAAGTCAATCTGTTAGCACCCGCTGTCAGCCATGACCGAGTCATTACCAAAGAAGACCGTACAGTTGAGCACTTCGGTGAGGTTAATCCCTTTGCGGTAAGTGAGATGGTGATGTCGGTGTACATCTCCCTACAACTGTTACCTCCTGCCTTCTTCAGCTTGTTGCGTGCATAAACAGGGCGGGTCATCCCGCCCTGTATGCCGTCAGTAAACCGTTACTGAATACCTGATGTTATGCTAGTCTTCAAACTTCTTGACGAAGTCATTGAAGTCATGGGACTCGATCCCAATGTTCATTTCCCCAGGGACTGGGTTAGCTGCTGGAAGTAGCTTCGTGTCCGGTTGTGGGATGGCGTCAATGATCACGCCTGTGGTGTTGTTCTCGAACGGGTTCTGTCCACCGAAATGTTTGATCACATCGGTGATGGCCTGAGCAACCAACTCGTTAGTGCCTGCTAGCTTCTCGTCCGTCTTGACACGCTTGTTACCCAACGCCGTGCGGTCCATGTCAGCCAGTAGGCGCATCAAGGCCTCTTGCTCTTCAATCGAGCTGGGTATACCTTTTTCAGTGTAGTGGTCGAGTAGCTTTTTGCGTTGACCCTGGGTCAGACGAAGAATGTCGTCATCGGTCAAATTGAATTCGGACATGGTGGTTTCCTTGAAAAAAATTACAAACCTATATTATGTTCTCGAGCAGTACCTACGAAAACTCTTTGGTGGTCTCCGCAAAGAGACTGTGGAAGAGGCCGTAAGTCGCATTCGCTCGGAACATACAGACAATGACTACCTTCATAGAAATGTAGTCTATTGCCTCAAGCTTCTGCGTCTTCTGGACCTGGATGTCTTGAGGGGGTACGTGGTAGCCGTTGGAATTCGCATCCATCTGAATGCCGCACACCCTAACGCTTACGAGTTGATTCGATTGCTCAACTTAGCCAGTAAGCAAATTTCGGCGAATGAGACAGTATCCGAGAAGATTCAACGCAGTCGAGAAAACCCATTAAACTTAAGGCGTGTGACTTTGGATGACTATTTGGTCACTCCAGACGATGCGCCAATTGTACCGTTGGAGGTATACAATGCGATCATCCTACAGTTGGAGTTTATTCAAAAAGGTCTCACCAGCGCCGGCATAACGCGCCAGGGTAGTGTCGATTACTACAATCGACAGCTGTCACACCTGATGGGTGAAGTCGAGGCACTTACCCTGGCCTTTTTGGAGATACCCCATGTACGGCAGAGAAAACCGCAGTCAGATGCTGGAGATTCTCCACGACCCTGACAAGAAGATAGATGAGGCGCGCGATGTCTTAAGCAAAGCGTTTCGCACCATCTTGCGAGAATCGCGGTTTAGCGTGATCGACTGGAATAACAGCATGCCTCGTTATCTGGAAGACCCGCGTAACCGCATCCCGCAAAATGGCAAGGACATGTCGTCTGCGCGCGGGAACCTATCGAAAGAGTTGTCCCGAAACACCATGACATGGAACGTGTTTATGAAAGGCTTGTCCTTCATAAATCCGATCTCTGCCAAGTTGACCCTCGAGATCGAGTTTGAACGAGACAAGATTGTCCTCCCCATGACAATCTATCGCAGGCGTCCTGGACAACAGCCCCTTAAACCCAGCCCCTACCAGATGATCAATGCCCCTGTAATCGATCCTCAGAACGACCGCCTCAATGAGCAGTTGGAGAAGATCAGGCGCAGCGGTATTGGTGATAAACTCTCCTCCTAGCAAACAAGCGCAGGGCAACCTGCGCTATATGCCCTTTAAGGATGAATGTTCTATGAATCGACAACAGATTGATCAGTACCTTGACTTCCAACATCCGATGACGACTTACTCGTGTCGGTTTGAATGTCCTCAGGATGTGACGCAATTTATTCTGTTGGCCTACACCAACGGCGTGAAGGTCCTCGTCCACAAACTGAATCAAGCCGGTGTCCTTGACGTCTCAGAACTGTTACTCAAGTACCTCCTCCCCGACACCCACGTGGAATTCAATAGCCCGGCCGATTTGGAAACCCTGCGCAATGTACTAAGAATGGGGGTTGACCTACATGTTGGGCTCCAGACGTTGAGGCCTCTCATGTTGTCCCATAACACACTGGAGCGTGACTACGACCTGATCTGAGGTGTGTCTTATGGAATTGTCGCCGTTGGATGATGGGGTCACACACATCAACCTCTACAGTCGAGGGCACACGGAGTTGGGTCGTTTGTTGACCAACCCCTCACCTATCGGGTTTGAACACCCAGCCTTTGGACACTTCAATACAGCCGAGGGTTTACACTTCTTCTTGAAGACGGGGATGCTTGATTATGAGTATGCCCAACTCTCAGGGTTTGAAGCGCGTAAGAAAGGAAAGGCTGATCACAAGAACTACATCCAAAACCCAGACTTCGATCGTTTGATGCGTATTGGGTGGATCTGCAAGATAACCCAGAACCCAAAGCTGTATGAGTTGGTGATCACTAACACCCTTCCACTGGTCCATTACTACTACTACGGTAAACCCGACAACTGTAAAGTAATTCCAGACCGTTCCAACTTCACAGACAATCTGACGGCGGTGTGTAAGTTCCTCACCGACCGTTGATACTATGAGTATCTGTTCAACCTTTAAGGACACGTTAATGAAGATCCATGAACACCTGAACTGTCGCGCAGCTGCTGTAGGGGAAGCCATCCCTAAGCTGTGTCCTTCGGAGATGTCATTCTGGCGTAAGGACGGCGACGTTTACCGTGAGTACCCGATCAAACTTGCCCCGATCAAAATGGACCTGCCTTCGATTGAAGTGTCGGACCTGAAAGAAGGCGACTTTATCTCGTTCCCTCAGGTGGTCTTCCCGGCTAAAGACGTGTTGGAACAGATGGCGGCCAAAGGCTTTCTGAAGATACAAGCTTTGGGTGCGTACTTGGCTACGGCCCGTCTGTGAAGTGAGGGGCTTCGGCCCCTTGTTTTTTTTTTGACCTTCGGAGACCACAATGGCTTCTAAAAAGAGACTGACGTCACTGTTCGAATCGGGGCCCATTGATGACCTCTTGACGGTTGACGCCTACAAGGTAAAGAAACAAGAAACCCTCAACAACATTCCCGACGTACTGGTCAATACTGCCGAAGGGGCAGTGGATAAGCTCAAGCGTTCGCCGCAGTTAGTGAAATCCATCACAAAAGACCTTGAGAAGCTCTCTGCGGGGCGGATGTCTAAAGTTGATGTCCTGACTAGCATTGGTAAGAAACTCGGTGGAGGGAGCCTTACAAAGTCTTTAACGGCTGGTGTACAAGGCAAGCTATTTAAGACCATGGAGTCGTTGGGTGTTTCTACTAACACCACCAAGGATTTACTCGTCTTAGGTAAGGAAGGTGTACGAGCCTACAGTCGTGGGGACTACGATACTCTGAAAGGGGCGTCGGATCTGCTCAAGCGGGTCAGTGGACAAACAGACCTTTTCGAGTTGTTTGACCTGGCCACAGAGGTCGCGACCTTCAGCACCGTACTCGAGTTTGCTATCGAGTCAGGACTGACTGACTTGATTCCGGGTATCCTCAACTCGGCGAGAGATGAGGAGATCATTCGTCGCTCATACTCGTTGAATGTACGAGTGACTATTGCCCAGAGTAACCTACCCTTGTTGAATCAGATCATCGACAAGATTGGTGTAGGTGGGGTCTTGGCTCAGGTTCCGGATGCCACGCGTCAAATCTTGACCTTCTACAAATCTCCTAGTCGTAGCGCGCCTGAGAAAAGAACTGAAGAGCTGACGGTTCTGGTCAATACACTCAATCGAATCAACTCGTCTTGGGACCGGTATGTACGACACGGTGAATCGATTGTAGACCTAGCCCCATTTGCTTACGCCTCCAAGGCTGCAAAAACCCTATTGGGTAGCGATCCTCGTTGGCAGTTGGCTGTGATGGTTGCTCCGATGTACCGCAGTGAGAACTTGGTTAATCTGTACAAGAAAGACCATCCACGCGTAGCGGTTTAACGGCATAAAACGTACAGGGCGGGGTGACCCGCCCTGTATGCCGTCACAGACTCATACCGACCGCTTTAGCCGAGATCAAGCGTGCTGGTGCACTACCCATCACCCAGTTAGTGAAGTGAGAGGCCGAGAACCACGTGTTCATCGAACTGAACTGACGGGTCATGTTGATCCGCAGTTTTTGCATGGTGTAGACTTGTTCGGTGAGAGACAGGCTCGCCAAGGTTGCCAAGTAATCCGAATAGACTGTGTCCGAATCGAAAAACCCCTTAGCAAAGTCAGTACCTGCCGCCAGACCCAATGCCCCACCTGCACGCCCAATAACACCACCCACACTGGTCGCGTTAGCGGCTCGTGCAGCCAACCCCGCAGCACCAGCCAGCTCCACCGCATCGCTCAGATCGAAACCTGCGGTGATCGGCATGTGCATGATCGACGACAGATCCATCACACTGAAACTGACGTTGATGCCCAAAGGCTTCATGTCACGAGTCCAACCTAGGTTACCTTCACCCCGACTGACTTGAAGATTCTGAATCATACCCAAACGGGTTTGGGTGCGACCTTTGTCATAGACCTCACAGAGAAACGGACTGGTGTAAGATTGCTTACCTGTGGAGATCGGAAGGCTACCGGCCAACAACATACTCAGTGGGATGAACAGGTCTGTAAAGCGACTGTAGTCATTCCCATACGGCGTACGCAGTTTAATCTGGTAGTCAGACTTAGGCAGGTCAGCAGAAGAGCTGTCCCACATCTTGGGGATGTCGGCAATAGCAGAGCCTGAGAACGCCAACAGACCCTGTAGGTTAACAGCTGAAGCAACACCTTCGATGAATGCACCACCCATCTGAAGCATGTCGTCAATGAAGCCGATACCGGTTTGTCCGTCTGCCGAAGCAAAACGTGCTTGTCGGGCACCTGAAGACAGACCGTTCAGCTTGCTGGAGATTTCAGGTTCAGTAGCCGAGTTACTGAAAGACTCCGATACCGTCCCTGTGTGTTCAACGTGGAAGGTGACGAACTGGGAACCGTCCTCATACTCAGCCTCGAAGAACTTCAAGGTCTTTTCTTTGAACGACATCTTCTTACCAATCACATCGACGCTACCGTCGTCTTCTTGTTCAGTCCGGTCGTTAAGCGAATGCCACGACTTAAGGTAATCCTCATAGGACTGGAAGGCGCGTTTGGTGTCCGTGTAACGACCAGCGTCCACCATGGATTGAATCTTGGCTTGAACGGCTTCGGCGCTCTCCCCAGTCTCCAACGCTTTATTCAACTCACGACGTTGTTCGTTGGCGATACGTTGTGCACGAGAGGCCAGTGAGTAGATGTCGATCTCACCACTTTCATGCCAAACCTCGGGGTTCAAACGTTGATAACGACGACCAATCTCGGCGGTGTACTCGGGTTCACCTTTAACAGTGGACTTCTCCGCATTGGACATGATGCGAGGCACCAGACCCATGTTCACGGCGATACCGTTGGCAATGGTGTTCACTGCGTTCCAGTAAAGCGGCATGGTGGGTTTGAGGTAGTAATACTTCGAGGTATCACGACCCATCAGAAAATTCAATGCAGCCCCTGCTGCGGTGAACAGTTGAACCGGGAGCGGGAACAGTGTCCCTGTGATCTTACCTAGAGAGAAGGCCAGATCATAGCTTCGACCCGTACGCGCCATACGCGCAGCTTGTGGGTTGAAGAAGTTGAAGAAATAGTTCAACAACGAGTTGAACTGAGGAACACCAAAGCGCATGTGGATGAGCTGGGCGTTGTCCTCAATGGCTTCGCTGTAGTAGCGACCAAGTCCTGCCGAACCGGCAAAGAGACTGGGTACGGGAATATCAGCAAAGCGTGTGAATTGATAGGGTGGGTTAATCGCAAAACTACCCCCCAAGGTGGTGTCGGTAAATTTGAACCGTGCATCACTCAATGTGCGGCGCAGGGCATCCGAATTGGAGATCGTGCGCTTGGGGAGCATGAACGACTGTCGAACCCAGTCCACGTCACGCAAAGGAGAAGTCGACATACACTTACCTCAACCTAAAAAAGAAAAAAGAATGGAGGGGAGTCGCCTCCCCTCCAGACTTCCGTTAACCACTGTTGCGACGATGGAACCGAACAGGAGCGAGCGTGGCCTTGGTGGCTTCAGCACGCTTGGGTGTTGGCGACGACGTCGAAGGTTTAGCTTCAGGCTGTTGGCCTTGACCGAACCCGCTCATCGTTTGTGCCAGCTGTTGGATTCCGACGTCAATGTTCTTAAGGCTTGCATCCATAGACATTTGCACCTGAAGCTGCTGATTCATCAAAGTTTCAACGGCTGCAGTATTAGCTTGGGTCTTCTTGGACACCTCAGTCGATTGACGCTGGGTGTTCGCCACCTGCTGAGCATTACGTTGCTGTTGCTCAACTACCGACTCTGGTGTAACATTAGCCGGAGACGGTGGTGCTAGCAGGTTAGGAACCTCCATCGTAGCATTCAGTGAGACACCAGGAACGCTGCCCGCAGGCTTCAGTCCGGGTGCTACCACAGGTGCTGTCACAGGTGTTGCAGTTTCGGTTGGAACAGGTGCTTGGCTGGTGTCTTGAGCAGCCCCTACGATATTCAGCGTGAATGGACGACCGCCCATCTTCTGCATGAATGATGCCAACGCAGGTTTACTTTCAAGTACCGCACTTTGGTTGCTGATACGACCACGACTCAGACCCAGTAGAATACAACCCTGGACATCTGACTTCAGACCACGGTCTGCGTTACCTGCGGTGTTGCCTGCATGGATCAGGATCGCTGACCGGTTAGGTACACCTTTGACTTCATAGACCGGACCGAACTTCGGCGAATCGCGCATTTCCATTTTGTACGTACCCGGTGGGATACAGGACTTACCCGTTTCATTGTTAAGCCACGGGAGTTCCAGTGTGTGGAAAGTCGAACCATCCGGGAGAGTCAGGATGCCATACGTGCCGTCATCTTGCGATGCCTCACGCATCAACATGGCCTGACCTGCATCCCTAGCCTGTGCCGCATTGACGGTGGGGTTCACCGGCTTCGGACCTGCAGTATAACCACCTACAGGACCCGGTACCGCTGTTCCTTGGTTAGGTTTCAAGATACCGATCGGACCCTGCTGATTAGCCGCAGGGGCAGAGGCACTTGGAAACGTGGTCATCGATTGGAGGACAGTCGGTGCTTGTTCACCACCCATCGAGGTTGGTGACGTAATCCCCGGCAACATTGGTGTTGAAGCCATTGTTTCCAGCGGCCCCATCCCGGCTGCAGCCCGAGCGTCTTGACCGGCCGTTTTCCGCCAGTTAGACATCCGTCCGTCGATCTCTGCTTGTACCTGCGCAACCGTTCTGGCGCTGCCGTCTTTGGCGAAGAAGATTCCTTCGTTATTTTTAGCAGCCGCTGGTAGGACTTTTGCTGCGACCTCGTTGGGATTGGCTTTGAGGAATTTCTCCACGCCGCCTGGCCCAAAGAAGTGCGACATGTACAGGTCAATATCCGTAGCATCGCGACCAAAGAGTCGCTTGATGTTCTTAGAGTTCTCTTTCAAGTACTCAGCACCCATCAACGCGTTTGCACGCGGATCAAGGACATCGGCATCCGGACCTAACCCATACTTCTTACCGTACTTACGCAACATGTCAGCCCAAGTCCCATCGATGAACTGGTACAGACCTTTTGCCGAACCCTTAGGTGCAGCAACACGACCCCGGAACGTTGATTCAATACCAGCCATCACCGCCATGAGTCCTGGGTCAACACCAGCCATTTTAGAACTGGCCAAGATCAGGTCTTTATACGAGGACCATTCGCCGTCCGGTCCGGCCACACCCGGCAACGTAGTCCACACACCACCCTGCGCTTCCATCTCAGCCACACGCATCCCACCACCCGTCCGCCCTACTTCCGTTGACACGGGTGCAGAGCTGTACATCGCCCGTTGGAGTGGTGATGCGTAGGTGGTATTCGGGTTGTTTACCGCACGCGCAGCAGCAAGACTAACGTCACCACTGGTGGTTTGTGCACTGGTGGGTGCACCTGTAGTACCTTTGTTTGTATTACGCTTCTCAACGAGAATGGCTACACGGGCATCGTCTTCAAGCATTGCCAAGAATGGCGTGATCGAAGCCGGGTCCATGTTAGGTTCGTGTTTATCGTACGGAATGTCTGCAATCATCCAAACCGAGATCTGGTCTTCTGGCTTATCGTCAGGGTTACTGACGGCGCGGGCCATGAAGCGAGCAATCTCAAGCGATTGTGGCGCCGAGAATCGCTCGTAAGCTTCGAACGGGTTACCATTCTTAGCAAACCCACGTACAGCTGTCAAGAACGACAGGAATACCGGTAAGAAACGTTTGGTGAACCATTCACACCACATCTTCATGACTTCTTCAGATTCGGTGTTGGTTACAAACAATCCCCCGACTTGTTTAAACAGCGACTTGGCGTCACCGTCCCACTTAGCCTGACCTTTACCACTGTAGCCGACGTCCTTGATCAGCGCCTCTTCCAACCGCGAGAGCGGAACGGCTTTGGCGTACTCCATCACCGACAAACCGTAGAGGCGATAACGAATGCTGGTCAGCGGATCGATTTCGCGATTGAGAATTGGCGGGACTTTGTACTCGTCCGTAAAGAACTTTCCTTTGACCCATTCAAACAACGATTTACCCAACCCTACAATCTTCTCAGCCGCTTTAGTAGCAACGTTTGTCAACATCACCATGGGATGATACTTGAGGATAGACATCGCCGTGTCCTTAACCGAGTTGAAAGCTTTGGCCAAGAAACCCGGTTCCTCCTTCGCTGCCCCTGTAGCCGCTGCTGCTGCCGCTGCACCGCCGGCGACTGCTGCTTCAGGTTTAGCTTTTTGACCCACCTCTTTCTCGTACTCGTTTTTGAGTTCGGTGAAGATCGCTTGGATCTGATCGGTACTCATGGCCAGACGACCATCTTCCATTGGGTGATCCAAGAACTCGTAAGCGTCGTCGCTGGGTAGCTTAACCACTTCGAGATACTTCAGCTTGTCCTCAGCAGACAGCTTCTCATCGTTCTCTTCCATCTTACCGGTGGGGGAGAATTTCTTCGTTGCTGCATCATGAGACAGGTACACCGGTGTGAACCGGGTATCACACCAACGAGCGAATCGTTGGAAGCCATCTTGGTCATCTTCCTTGATATTGAACATCTCGCGGATCTTCTTAACCTCCAACATTTGGAAGTCGATCAACGGCTCCCCTCCTCGCGACTTGACTGCAGGTCTCACCAAGTCTTCAAATGCAAGGAGTTTATCGATGTTGTCATGGTCATCGATGGCAAAACCGTATTGCGCCATACGCAATTTCAGCAAACCACCTCGTTGATTACGCTTGTGGCGTTTATACAACCACCATGCTCCAAAGCCCACAGCAGCCACGGCCGCAGCACCCAAGACAACCGGTGCACTCAAAGCACCCAACACCGCCGAACCTGCCGCTGCTGCACCACTGGCCAAACCACCCAACAGGGCACCGCCACCCATCAGGGCAAAGCGACCCGCATGTAAGCCAACTCGACCAACCGCCTTAGTGGCTGTCCAAGCACCGCGTGCAAAACGACCGAGCTTACCACCACGACCTGGTCGACGACGACGACCGTCAGGTAGATCACCACCGCTACTCAATACATCAACCGCCCCTTTGAGCATTGCTTTCTGAGCGAGGATCTCGCCCAACTTACTGATACCGTTGGAGAGCGTTGCAGGGATGCCTGCTAACAATCCAACCGCAGTAGTCAACAACCCCATCAGACCGCTTTTCTTTTCCTTCTTCTCTTTCGGTTCTGGCTTGTCCTTTTTCTTCGCATCACGCGCTGCTTGACGCTTTGCTTGAATTGCTTCCCAAGAACCGTCACGCGTACCGTCGCCGTTGAGATCGCCTTTGACTCGCTTGGGCTTAAGGTCACGTACCCCATCCCGAATTTCTTCGAGCAACAGGATTTGGTATTCGCCGATCACTTCCATCATCTCGGACGAACCGCCACCCTTACCGAACTTACTACTGATACCTTTAAAGCCTCCTTTGAGGAAGCCGCCGATACCCTTAGCCATGTTCAGTGCACCACGACCCAAACGCTTAGCGCCGTCGATAGCACGACCACCCCACTTCTTAGCAGCATCTACTGCTGTACCCAAGAAGCCACGTGCCAACTCGAGTTTCTTACCCGCCGAATCCATCATGCCCTTGGCCAAAAGCTCCAACGACACCACCACGTTGCCCTCAAGGTCGTATACCGTTCCTTTAATGTCAGTCCACTTGTTGATCGGACTACCATCGGCATTGCGATAACCACCGGCTTGCATCACAGAGGCAAGGATTACTGGGTCTTCACGACCAGGGATGTAGATGTCGCGCGGTTTGTTAAACGCATCACGAACAGACTTACCAAAGTTCTTAAGCCCTTGATAAACACCCTTGATCAGATCGCCAGGTTTCTTAGCCAAGGATTTAGCACCGAGCCAAGCATCGCCAACGCGCTTAAAGAAGCTTTCCTTCCACGGTTTACCATGGTTGGTCCACAACCCTTTGGCAAGGTCTTCAGCAGATAGAACGATTTCTCCAGCCTTGTCTTTAACAGGACCTTTGATATCCTCCCACTTCTCGATCAGATCGCCGGTCTTGGCATCATAGTACTCCTTAGCATCTAACTTTGCCTTAGTCAGTTTAGCTGCAAACTCACCTCGGACATAAAGCTCCTTGATGTCGTTGAACTTACCGGTGACTTTATTCCAAACAGCCTTCAATCCTTCTTTGGCTTTGTTGGCGGCCCACATCGGTGACTTGATGGTGTTCATCACACCCGTCTTAGCCATACCGAAAATGTCACCCACCCCTTTAACCAACCGATTGTCTTTAAGTCCTTTAAAGCGGTTTTTCAACCCACTGAATCCTTTGAACCCTTTGAACCCACGACTCATGCGATCCTTCAGGGACTGGAACATACCCGTTCCGTCTACCGAGAAGACCATCATCTGGCCCGATTGCATGTATTCGTAGATTCCGGCCAACAGCGCAATCTGTTCGGCCTGTTGTGCGTTCTCGGTGTGAGACTTGGTGATTTCAGCCACCAATCGATCGTTGCCCTCTTTAACAGCTTGGATCAGACGATCAAACTCATCTCCGCAAACACACTCTTCCACCTTAGCCTTTATTTCGGCCGCAGACTTTGGAGTACTGCCCCCATTAGTGCCAGCGGAATTGAAACCACTGCCAGAGTTCCCTCCACCAGGGCCAACAGGACCAAACAGATTAGAAGCGATGCGAGGATCGCCACCTGCTTGATCAAATTTATCACCAAAGCCTCCTTGGACGAGCATCTCGGTGATACGGTCGAAGTTAACCTTGCGGTCTTCATTCTCCCCTGTCACTAAGCCCGCCCGACGCATATGTTCCAACGCACCCGCTTGCATCGACAACGCTTTAACGGCATCGGCCGGGTTGTTGAGGTAATCGCGGATCTGGTGGAACTTTTTAGATTGCGCATTCTGCTTTAGGATGTCATCCTTAGAATCAAGGAAGAGGTCGGACAAGGCAACACGGTCTTCATCAGACAGCCCTTCTTCATCCCACCCGTCAACGTCATAAAACTTCTTGGCATCATAGTGACCTGTTAACCGTGAAGCTTCGGAGATCATCCGTCGTTTCAATGCTTTGCGAGCCTCGGGAGACAGTTTGGAATCATCTCCTCCGGTCAGGTCGTCGATCAAAGCATCGGTACTTTCCTGCGTTTTCTCGAAGTTATCTTTAGAGAACAAAGACCCCACGAGGTTCTTGGTAATTGATCCGGTGTCGCGGAACGAGCCGTCACGCAGGTCGTAGTCAATTCGAGCGATGGTTGGGTCACCTGTACGGATGATAGCCAACTCGTGGTGAATGCGAGACAGGAAACCTGGAATAATGTCTGTCAATGACTTACGTGCTGCGTGACTGAACGCCACCGCATCGTTTGCCTTGGTCAGGTCAGTTTCCTTTTTACTGTCAAGTAGAGGATCGTCCAACTCATTCGGGGCTTGTTCTTTCAGCCACCGAACGGCTTTGTTGACCCACTCAAACTTAGTGTTCTCGCCTTTATCGCTACGGACCAGCTGTTCGATCAATCCGGGGAAGTTGTCCACCCCGTATTCCAAGTGAGCCCCGCCCCGCTTAATCTTATCCATGTCACCCAAAATGGGCTTGAGGAGTTTGGCAAGCTTACCGCCTGCCCAATTCCCTGCCACGGAACCGGCCATTCGACCGCCTGTCTTGTAGGGGTCAGAACGCTCACCCATTTCTGCCATCTGTTCTTGCATGTCGATGGCCATTTCAGCGCCCGACAATGCACCTAATGCCCCTTCCTTGAAGTTGCTCAGACGACCCTTGATGTTCTTAACCAGGTTGTCTTTGTACTTACCAAAATACTTCCCAGCAACATCTTTCACCCGAGTCTGTGTGGCGCTCAACAAACGGTCACGGAACTGCTGACCGGCTGCCTCACCCAACGTCGTTTTCTGATACTCCGGCAACGCTGTGTTTTTAGCGATGACGTCGAGTTGGGTTTTGGTTTCACGGGTGGCTGCCCGATGCAACTCAAAGGTGTCTTTTAAGGTGTAGTATTGAAGGTAGGCCAATTCCAACGACTTGCGTTGATACTTAGCCGTGACTTGGTCTTGGTAGGTAACCAAGCGTGAGATTCCACTGTGGATCGACGACAATGCATCAATTTCCACTTTGAACTTCTTACGCTCTTCAACCTTCTCCCGAGCCTTTTCGGCTTTATCGATAATGCGGTCTTCTTGGTCCTGTTCGGCCACCGCACCGAAGATACTGGCCACCTCAGATTGAACTGCTGCTTCACGAGACTGTTGGGCATTAAGCCCACCTGCTTGGTCGTCCTCAGTCAACTTTTCAAGCTTTTTGGCCAGCTTTTCAGGCAGAAGATTCTTCACCCCAGGCAATGCACGCCGTGCTACACGCTTGGCGTCATTGATTACCGGTTTCAGTTCGGTAATGGTGGTATTGTATAGATCACGTCCAGCTCCCGCTACTTCTCCCAGCAGATTGTCGGCTTTTGAATAGCCGTCCGGCAGGGACTCCAGAGTGAGGCGCTTAACGGTGGTTGGGTTGGTGAATTCATCAGCCACACCCCCTAGGAAGGAGGTCGCGACCTTGGTGATAGGTTTTCTATCATCGGCAGGCGGAGGCGTACCAAAATCGCCATCTGCCCCGAAGTCGAAATCGTCGAAATCATCGTCGAAATCGAGGTCCTTGTCCTTAGCCATGCTGGACTCCACTCTCAGGGTTTAAATTGATCATATCATTTTCGGAGCGGTCACCGTGAAAAATAGTTCCATTCCTTTTAACGTCTCCATCATGGAGCTGACGCCGGAAAAGTTGGCCAAGATTCGCCCAGTCAAAGTTGCAGACGTTTATGACGGCATGACGGGGAACTTCGCCGAAGACGGGTTGTTCAGTGTCCAAACTTTCGGGCGGGTCGGTGACGAGCTGCGCGACCAGCGTTTTGGTTACATCGACGCTGTAGTGACAGTCTTCCACCCCACGATCTTTCGTGCTCTGTGTCAACTCAAAGCCTTGTACCGTGACATCATGTCCGGTACGCGTTATGCCACCTGGAATGCCCAAGAAGCTGACTTTGAAGCCGCCACTGAACTGGATGGCGAAACAGGCTACGCATTCTTTTTAACCCATTGGCACAAAATCAAATTCAAGGATTCGAAGTCACCCATTCGAACCGAACGAATCAAGATGATCGAGAAATACCGCAAGGTGGCCACGATCAATAAGATCCTGGTATTACCTGCCGGTTTGCGTGACTTTGTCATCGATTCATCGGGTCGAGGAACTCAGGACGAGATCAACGACATCTATCGCAAGATCTTGGGTGCTTCTAAGGTACTGGTCAGTGCCGAAGGGGCTGAGTTGTCCCCAATTTTTGACAACAGTCGTAAATCCATACAACAAAGTTTCAATGAGATCTACGACACGATCTCACAAATGATTACGGGCAAGAAAGGCTTCTTTCAGGAGAAGTTTGGTAGTCGACGTGTCTTCAACGGGACACGTAACGTAATCTCGGCAATGGACACCTCGGTCGCCGATCTGGATGCTGAGAATGCTCCCGGATTTAACGACAGTATCATCGGCTTGTTCCAAGTGATGAAAGGGGCGCTGCCGGTCACCATCTACCAATTGCGTAATAGTTGGTTGGGTGAGGTCTTTGGTGTAGGCGGGTCTGGTACCAGCGCTCGTTTGATTGACCCCAAGACCCTACAACAAGACATTGTTGACCTCCCCTTGGATGTTCGTGACAAGTGGGTCACCGTCGAAGGACTGGAAAAGTTGGTGGAAGGCTTTCGTAACCCCAACATCCGTTTTAAACCCATCAAGATTGAAGGACGTTACTTGGGTCTGATCTACATCGGTCCTGACAAAACGTTTAAGATCTTCGGTGACATCCGTGAACTCCCTGAACACTTGGATCGCCAGTACGTAGAACCACTGACGTACGTTCACCTGTTCTACCTTTGCGGGTATCGTCGTTGGAACACGCTAAAGGCGATCGTCACGCGTTATCCGGTAGCCGGTATTGGCTCGACCTATCCTTCGCATGTGTACTGTAAAACGACCATCGTCGGTGAGGTACGTTACGAGTTGGGTGATGACTGGCAACTCAAAGGTGAAGAATTTAAAGCCTTGGAGTTCCCTACCCGTAAACCTGAAGCCTTTGTGGATTCTCAAGTGATTCACCCCAGTCGACTGGCCGGTCTTGCAGCCGACTACGACGGTGACACCGCTTCTGCTACCATCGTGTACAGCGACGAGGCCATTGCTGAGCTGGACCGTTATCTCGATAGCACGGCAGCTTACCTCGATCCTCGTGGGGGGTTCAAAGCCGGGTGTGATGTTGACACTATCACGCTAGTGTTGAAGAACATGACGGGCGACTAAGGTCGTCCGTTTTCCCCTTTCCTGTTTTTGACATTAAGGACTTAACCCATGCTTCTTTATCCTGCTTGGTACCGTCGACGCGGTATTCGTCGATTGGTTGCCTTGACTGCCCCCGAAACCCACAGCGTGGTGAATCTGACCTTGCCCCGTGGGGCAGTGTTGGGTTACCTCCCCGAAGACAGCACCAGCATCGGTATCGGTAAAGATGATCCGTTGGTCAAGGCGGCTGAACGCATCGTCTATGTGGAACACATCACTCAACTGCGTAGCGAGATCGGTAATCCGAAACCTGTGGTGTGGTCGGCTGATAAACATCTGCGTGACTACCAGCGTGCCAACCGCGGCAAGATACGTCCCCTGCTGAATCCTGAAACGGTGATGTCGAACCCACGGATTTTGGTCGTGGAGAACTTTGCACCGTTGCAGTTCGTGAAGCGCTACACCGCCAACTTCTTTGCCTCCTATTACAAGTGGGCGAACATTCGCCACACCATGTGGGACAAGCTCAATGAGGT
>Ga0194137_10000885_pt1 | contig 18951 bp, 16 predicted proteins | sample TARM_MetaG_T3_14_FD_134025 | JGI IMG/M metagenome (GOLD analysis project Ga0194137, IMG submission 134025) | Freshwater microbial communities from Pennsylvania, USA, analyzing microbe dynamics in response to fracking - TARM_MetaG_T3_14 (version 2) | ecosystem: Environmental > Aquatic >... | reverse complement strand
TATCAGGACCTGTGATCACGCTAAGCAGTGGCTTAACCATCATGCTGGCGATAGCAACCATGTGACTCAGGTCACCCTGAGACATTTGTTCGTTGTGGAGATAAGTTGCCATGATCTCAGCCACTATCCTCGGGTTATCAAAACCACGAAGAATAGTAGCTACCAGCTCAGGTAGGTTAACAGTAACCGACCCTAAGTGTTCACTTAACCCAACCAACTCTTTAAACTGTTCAGGGTCAGTCAGCAGCGCAACAAAGAAACCAAAGGAGTACAGCGTCTCACTTCCCATAACTGGGATAGAGATGATTCGGTATTCAAGCTGTTTACCGTTAGTGATAACTGGGTGATTACCTACCTCAGATCCAAAGGTATCTCCCCACCATTCTTTAATTGCCGCAATAGACGCTGCTGCCAACTCCGCCCCAGTGAGCGTGTAAGTGGGGTTACCTTGCTCATCTTCAGTTACGACAGCTTCAGGTGACAGATGTTCAGCTTTGATGTAGCTACTACTGATATGAGTGTCTACCTTACGTGTATTTTCAACCGTAGGGTAAGTAATCATCCCCATGTAACTACCCGCAGCCCCGAGTCCAACTACAGTGGAGTCAGCGTGAATCAACACGTACTCCCCACTTTGACGAATACTCTCATCAAACTCCATCAAGGTGAAGACAATCGATTTAACCTTACCTGAGGTAAACTCTTGAATTGGTTCTGACTTCTTAACCACGAGTACACGCATGTTATTGTTCCTTTTTCGTTAAAAAACAACCAGTGGTAAACTGGTTGTTATGAGTTTGCTTGAATTGCTACTGCTCGGTTACTGCTTCAGTTTGAACGGCTTTGGGTTTACCGGAGTTACTTGGCTTGCGTTCTTTAGCTGCTGGTTTAGCGGGTGTTTCTGTTACGGGTGTTTCTTGCAGGTCTGGACTGAACACCTTACCGATTTCAGCAATTTTGGTCTTGACAAAGTTACCAATGTCATTAGGCCACGGGAACTCTTTATTCCCTGCTGCTTCACCGCCGACAATGAACTCTACCATCTTCTTAGCTAGCGGGGCGTACGCCGCCCAAGCCGAGAGTTCTTTTACACCACTCGGGTAAGTGCGGTAGTCCACAAACCAGAGGTCTTCTTTACCTTTGAATTCAGTCGCCAGTACTTGACTGACTTTCAGCAGCTGGTAGTACTTTGCAAACAGCAAGTACTCACGGAAGTTACTGACACGCCCTTCGATTTTGTAACGCGGGTTGTGGCGAGCCAATTCGTCACCGGTGTTCATCCAGTTCACAAAGCAAGTGGCGGTGCTGAAGCTGCCTGCGTTTGGAACGTTAAAACGTTTGTTGTAGTTGAACGCCAGGATACGACCGATCTCAGTCTTACCACCCATGTTAACGTGGATGTGGTCTACGCCGTCAACTGCTGGAATTGCCATTGCTTTATTTGCTTTCACCGTTAGATCTCCTCAACAACATAGTTTCGATATAAGGCTTATCACCTACAGTACCAACCAAGTACACCAGTCCGTTTTCTAGATCCAGACTAAGACTGTTAGGAACAATCTCTCCTAGATCAGAGTACAGGTAATACAGTCGGGTGTGTTGACCGGACTCAAGAGAGAGTTCACCATAAACAGGATGTTCGTCACCTAACTCGTCCACATGAATGCCTACATAGTAGTAGACGCTGTGCTTTTGTAACCCGTGGGTTATCTTCACACCTTTCATGCACTCGACTTTCTCAGTAGGGTCACTAAGCAAGTCTACTTTAACCGTGTTAAACGTAGTAAGGTTGGTGGTGCTGTTCTGTGGGTTTAAGCTGAAGTGCTTAATCTCACCGCCCACTGTAAGTAGCCCAGGAAAGTAGATACTCTCTCCTGCGGTTTTAGGTTTGAACCATTGAACCGCATTACCCGGCAAATAGAATGCAGCGCTACCAACGATAGGGCTAGTCCAGGCAATGTTAAATTTCTTGTCAGTTGCAATGATGACAAGTTCTTCTTCGTCTTCAGGCTTAAAGACTAGATACACCTGGTGAGTATCGGTGTAGCAAAAAAGATACTGACCTTTGTTGGTAAGGTCAAACAAGTTGGGCATGTTTAAAAGCTCCGAAAGTTAATCCCTCCCCACACGGAGTAGGGAGGGTAACTGTTACTTACCGGAGAAGCGGTCTTTAAACTCTTCGGACATGGCGTCACGAATGGATTTAATACCGTACCCGGAGGTTTCTACCGTCGACTGGATCACCAGGTGCTTGACGATAGTTTTGTCTTCTTCTTTTTCGGCGTAGTTGTTCAGGTACTGCTTCTGGCGATGAACCGAGGCAGTCAGCTTGTCGTGCTTGCCGAACATACCGATCTTGGCGTTGACACGCTCAAGGTCTTTGTCGCCGACAAAGGCTTCAGCTGCCAGTTCACCGATGGCTACGTGAGCCGCCGAAACAAATGCGCCGTTGTACTTGGCCACGTCTTCAACCACTTCCTTGGTCAGACTTTCAGGAAGGTTGCCGAAGTAGGCGGAATGGGATTCTTCTTCCCGGATGCTACCGCCCTCACACTTCAGAGAGGACTTGATGTTGTTAGCCAGAGTTTGATGCTTAGCCAGTTTTTCGTTGTTGAAATTAACAGCCATTTCTTTATCTCCTAAGTCTGGCGGGATGCCAGTTTATATCTTACGTTGTTAAATTACAGTCGGTGGGTTTGAATAACGCTAGCTTTAAGAGGGTTATTGGTGCAGTTCCTCATGTACTATATGTGTAGTTGAGTATAGATCAAATGTAACCCTTTAAGGGGAGGCTATAGTTTGATTGCCAACGCTTCACACTAACCCCACTCAAGAGGGCATTCCTGTTAGCTACTATTAGCTAACCCCTCTCTAACTTACATCAGGTACGCACTATGTCGACATTAAATTCAAACTTCTCCGCTGGTAAACTGGATAAGTTTTATAAATGGCTGACGGTACATATCTTTTACTTACTCCCGGTAAGAGTAGCTACTCTGTTTGTAGAGCTGTCAATAGGGTTTTTAGTGCTGGGTATTCGTGAAAGTAAAAACACTGAAATCGTGAACACCGCAAAGCTAAACCAGTTGCTTCATGCAAATTACGACAAGGAATTCTTAACCCTCCCAAAGACCACGGTCTCCTGGTTCTGGACGGACGATTACATTGACAGCTATGTTGACCTAAGGACTGGTCGCTGTACCATGCGAGAAGCTTTAGCTGATTCTGATGTCCTCCTTAAGAACATTGGGACTATCACGAACGAGTTGATTAACAACTTACCTTCGTTGATTAAAAAGAAGCTGCGGGTAACGGATGACACCTCACGACTTGAGCTTAAGCACAAATTGGCTACGTTCATAACCAGTGAACTGCGGTATACCTAAACCTGTAAACCAAGAGACCTCCTTAACGGGAGGTCTCTTGGGTTGTATTAGTTAGGCGTTAAGAACATGTCTAGAAAGAACCCTTCATTCAAGGTGTACGTGTTACCTACGACGCGGTGATCGTTGTAATGCTGGATAGCGCTACTAGGCATTTTGCTGAACAAGTGATTGTTCATATAGAAGTCAGTAGTGTGGACGGTGTAAACACCTTCAACCTTTTCAACCTTCTTATACTCAATGACCTTACCTTTACCGCCTAACAACAGTGAGGTAGGTTCATTCTGAATACGCACGTTACCCGGCACTTTACTTTGTTCCAGATACACTTTGCGGGTTTGCAGTGAGTGCCCAGGAAACTCCACCATAAAACTGTTATTAAGATCAACCAGCTTCTCAATGGCAGCATCGCTTCGCGCAACATTACCATCAATCATTGACGGGTTAATCTTAGAGACGGGAATCTCTAACTCGTCAAAGATGTTACGGTAGCGAGACAACTCGTACAGTTTGTCGATGTAGCCCAAGCGATCAAGCCGTAGAACAAAGGACCGATCACTGATGCGGTACAAGAACCCTTCTTGCTCAAAGATAGGGTAGCCCGCCAAGACCAGCATACAGTGTTCTACGTCATGGTCAAAAGTCAAGATGACTTTATCCAGATACCCGTAGTCACCGTCCTTACTCAACATGGTCTTTGTAAGCTTTGTCTTAACCAGGTTATTGTGGGTGTCGTTAAAGCTTAAGACCCCTATTTGGTTAGAACGAGACTTCACCATTGTAGCAGTAGCGCCTGGAATGAAGAGACGCTCATCGGTGTAGTCAGTTAAATAGAAATAACCGTTAACACTTAACAAGCAGCGATTATGTAGCTTACTAAGGTCGGTTTCAATCCCTGGTCGTGTGACCTCTACGTCAGGGAGATTGTCTTTGTTATACGCAGCGGTAAGGTCGTAGTTACTTGACCCTAGTTTAACTAAGTTGAACTTATAACCGGCGTCACCGGCCAACACGTATTTGGCTTTTACAGTCATAAGGACCTCTACATTAACGACGCTATCTTACCAAAAAAGTTAATCACATTGTTTACCACTGGGCTAAGACCTAGCACAGCGGTAACCACAATCCCCACACCCAACAGCCACAGTAGGATTGTAGTGACGTACTTAGTTTTGGCTTCATAGACCGTAGCGATTCGATCCGGGTGTTCTAAGGCCTTCTTATACATCAAGCAATCCAGTATCTCACGCAACACCACGACCCGCTCTTCGTCACTGAGCGTTTCATTGTAGATGGTGATCATGCGAGTAAGGTGCTCTTTATCGTCTTGATTATTGACTCGTAACTTAGCAGATTCTTCAGCAATATCCAACAGGATAGCGGTGATCTTCTTGTTTGACTTCAGCATGATTACACTACCCTTAATTGACAGACCAAATAATCGTTCTCACGGGACTGCTCCCGTGAGAACTTCAAGTTCATTTAGCTTGAGCGCGTATCACTGCGTCCATCTTATCCAGGTGTTCCTTAATCACCGTTTGACGCTGGTCACACTTAGACGTTACACCGTACAGCACGATGATGTAGTTTGAGAGCACGTACTCCCGTTCGTGAGGTTCTAGTTGGAGATAGGCTTCCTTTGTAAACGGAAACTTGGCAGGAATGCACCGCTTAAATAACGTAGCCGGTACGTCATACGGTTTGTACTCCACTACCGTCACAACTTCTGGTTTAACCGTGCGACCAAAACACCCTGTCAACAATACCACGGTCAGTACAAGAAGTGTCTTTAGGATTACACTAGACTTAAACATAAGCTCACTCTTTAAAGAAGGAGGAATGGGCGGCGGCTATACTGTCGTAGTTGTAACTAGACAACGCATCCACCTGTTGACGTGTAGGGGTTTTCTTTGCAGAAGAAGTGGTCTTTACTGTAGACTGAACAACCACTTGCTCAACCTTAGGCGCTGTTCGAAGCTCAGTAGTTTTAGTAGCCTTAAGCTCTTCGTTAAGCTTAGCTAATGCTTCTTCGCGCTCTTTAAGCAAGTCATCAACCTCCTGGTCTACGAGTTGGTCTATCCGACACACCTGCTCAATAGCATCTATCGTAAACCCCGATTTATCCGTTAGGATTTTGTTCTCTTTGGTGAGTTTCTCAACCTCGTTTTTATACGTAGTCACCTCACCGGAAAGTCGAGTCACTTCAGCCTGAAGCGAAGCCCTCGTCACCACGCCAAACTTCTCAAGGATAGGTCCGGTGTTAGGGACAATGATAAACGCCATGATAGCCAGCAACGGAATAATTACTACCCCGGCTTTACTAAACACTTTAGAACCTAAAAAAGAAAGGATTGTACCCCACATGACATCACCCCACCTTGTTTATCTGTTTAGATTTCCAATAGGTATAACCCACCGCAATGCTATCGATTTCGTGCTCAGACAGGTTGTCGATATTGTAGCTTAACCCAATCTCACCGGACGCCACACGGCTGGTAAGGAATTCACGCATCACCAGTTTATTGGCATTTCCTTTATTGGCAAAGATACGCTTAATAACGGTTGGTTCAATCAGGGTGAGGGTGAGGCCTCTAGGGATGATCAAGGTGTACTTGATGGCCATAATCACTTCTAGCAGCGACCCGTACGCTACAGGGGTTAGAGCACTGTAGAAAGGCGCTTCAATGATGACATCCTTAATCCCATACTGCTCTATAATCTCAGTGGTCTTTTTGATGATGTTTATCACTTTAACAGCCCGAGAACCTATAACCAGTTCAAGTGCCTTTTCTTCTTTAGTAAACGTCCGGTTGTTGTTGACCAGGTGACATTCCAATACGTTAAAGGTCCCACCAAGCTCAATGACTGAGCAGCCTAGGTGATTAATACCAGGGTCTAAGAAAATAAACTTTTTATCCCCCCCTTTTAACAACTCTGGACTATCAGAAACACTACCACTTTCTTCACTGCCGGACATCTTCAAACCCTCGGACTGAAATATAGAAAGACAAAAGAACAACTGGTTATAGATACAGCTAAAGCGGTCCACGAGGACAAGTGCGGCTACAGCAAGAACAAAGAAGTGTGTGCTGACCAAAGCATCTACCACCTCCCGTGAAGGAGGTGGTAGATTCTAAGGCTATTTAGGTCAACAATTGCTCAGAAGACCCCAGGTCAAACCGGAAGTTAAGACCAGTAGTAGTCTCGGTGATGGAGTGGTCTTGGTAAATGAAAGCGTTTACCTGGGCACACACCACATCCAAGTAGTTAGACGTAGTACCACCAAACACACCTTGCACAACCCGGTCAATGCCCGACACCGTGGCCATTTCGTTAATCACAGCGTAGCGTGTATCGCCGTAGAGGATAGCACATGCGTCCATGATGTTAGTCAGATCAGCTTGGTTCAGGGTAAGATCCACCTTACCAGTAGAGGAGAGGTAATCTCCATCTGGGTTGTTAAGGTCGATGTTAGTCAATGGTGGTGGCGTTGGGGAGAGATCGCCTACGCTGTGAACAAACGGGGTGGTGGTAACTACGCCGTCCGTTACGTTACGGAGTTCTACTGCCGGAGTGACGTTGTTGATGGTCAGCGCTAGCAGGTAGTAAGCAACATAGTTAACACCGCCCATGCTGATAGGAACACGCATCCGATACTTGGAGCGCTCTTCAGCCGAGAAGTCATTATCTACCCGGCGCACCGCAAACGGGATGTGGTTGTAGAGCGCGGCGTGGCTTGGAAGATGGGGGAGAGTGTTGGTGAGGATGAAGTTAGATGAGGTGTTTTCGTAACTTACACCTTTGTTACCAATAGCCAGATAACCGATCACCGGGTACTCGTTTAAACGAGGTGTCTCATCGGCGTGAAGATTAAACTTCTGGTTCAGTGTACTGTTTTCAAGTACAGTGAACGGACGCATCAGCGCTTTGCAGGTTGACAAGTGGGCGGCTGAGATTGTGCGGGTAGTTTGCATAACAAATCCTACTATTATTTAAAAGCAAGGAAAAGAAGGGTTTCTTGTGACGGTTTTGTGAGTTCAGGTTGATCAACCGTAACGTCTAGTACAGTTGCTGGTATTTCCAGTGGTACGGTGTTATAAACGCCACCGTCCGTAGTGCTTACAACCCCTACCTCGATCCGAATCTCACTGTAAGCGGTAACCCCAGGGAGAGTGTCAACATACTCTACCAGAGGTAAGCGATTACTGGTTTTAGCGAAGGTTTCTACACCTACGTACCCCAACTCGATTGGCATCTGGTTAGCGGTAGAGAAAACACCCACCGACGTGTACGGTGTACCTACTAGACCCAGGATAGACTCACTGTACGTGTAACTGTCAATGATCTGTGTGCTGTAGCTTTTAAACTTCTTAAACACATTAACTAGACTGGCTACCGTATATCGGTTTTGGTCTAGCTTATCCAGTAAGTTACCGCTGATGGTACTTAGGAGTGAGTTTAGAGAAGCAAATGAACTCTTCGAGTCCAGTTGCACTACAGTAGGGAACGCAACACGCCGAACAAAATCAGCAACCGTCTCAGTGTCCTGAGTGTACATCGCCGTGCAGTGCAGCATCTCACTGGCCATGCTAAGCTGAGCGTTCATGTGGAGGTCCCCAATGTTAGTCAGGTACACCCATAAACCAAACTCGTACGTATACACCGATCTAGCCAGATCCCCCAATGCAAAGGGCGTATCAATGTAGTTGTAGGTTGGCGCTTTAAATCGCATGTCTTCAGTCTGGAGCCTAAGGTAGTGACTCGGACGATAGAAGTTACGACTAATAGCTTCCACAGTTGGCAGGTTATCCCGCAACACCGTGTCGATGTAATACGGGGGAAACGTTGTGATGGTTTCACCTCTGACTTGGTGAATCAAAAGCGTAAAGAGCTTAAAGGCATCTTCCGCTGTCAGTAGGATATTACCACCGCTGGTAGGGTCAACGTAGGTCACCACGTACTGCGCTAATTTAAGTCGAAGACTGTTAGCCCACGTATCCACTAACGCGTCCCAGAGACTGTATTTAACGTCCCGTGAGTTATCCACCAAACTGATCTCTAGATCCTTAGTTTTAAGCTGACTACTAAGACTGAGGTTCAATGACTCGTTGATTTCACTACTGCGCAGGGTGTGCTCTCGCTGGTTACCCACTGAGATAGTCGCTTCTTTCTCACCTAGCTCTTTCAGTGTAAAGTCACGCGGATCAATCACTAGGTTAGCGCGGTTAAGTAGCTTTTGTTTAAAGGCATAGCCTACATCGCCGTTAAGGTCTACTTCACTCCCCTGCTTAAACTCGTAGTTAAGTACCGAGGTCTTTCTAGGGGAGAACAGTTTATCAATCAGCGTTCTGAATACGTCTTCTGTTCCGGCATGAGTGTCCAAATAGTTGGCATTGCGGTACAAGAAGAGCTTCTGCTCCATCGTGAGGTACTCATACGCTTCATCGAGGTAATGATGAGACGCCAAGTAGCTCTTAATATGAAACGAATGTGCGTGTGGGGTTTTAGCCGCTTTAAGGCGTATGGTCAGTAAGCTCTTGACGATGAAGGTGTACAACACATGGTACATAGTCGCCATGTACAGACTTTCATCAATCGAGTAGTAAGGGAGTGTTCGACTTACGCTGTAGTTGTCGATCCTCAATTGGAGTTCTTTAATCAACCCACTCTCTTGAGGCTCTACTTTGCTTTGATCGTAACTAACAATACCGTAATTACCCATCAGTACTACGTCACTGAGCTTAACATCTTCCTCTTGAGTGAGGATAGCTTTAAGTAGTAACTCCTGTTCTGGGTGAGCATCTACCACTGACCGGTAGAGTGATTCAAACTTAAGCAGTTCTTTCTTGGTGACTTTGTGTCGAACCAAGTTAGCGCGGGTAATGTCGATCACCTCGCCGCTATCCCAAGACACCATCTCCATCATCGTGTCTAGTTCGTGATACTTGGCAGCAACGTGATGATAGTATCGCCACGTTGTTTTGTCGTTGTTAACCTGGTATTGAGGTAGAGCCATCCTGATGTAATTGTTGTACAAGTTAGCTTCAGAATGACTTACTAAAACTACAGACTTGGTGAGGAGGATAATGTCTTTTATGTACTGCTCAGCGTAGAGGCTGTTGTTACCTAAGACTCCTTCAAATATACTTGCAGTCATGGTAGTTTATTCCGTATTAGAGACCAGACGATTTCCATATTCCTATTATAACCCTAGGGGCATAATATGAATTAAACCTAGGGTCAGGGTACTGTCATGCCTATTAACACCGAAAGAATGGTCTCTGTCATTAATAGCAACAAAGATAAGCGCGTGTCTGCTAAGAAGATCATCGAGTCCAACCCACCTGATCTCCCAGTAGTCAGTAAACTCATCGCTGACAAAGAAACAGGTCGTGAAGTCGATAAAGACGACTTGAAGATCAACCGAGGTGCGCTGGAGAATATTCACCGCCGCATCAGTTCGGTTAAGACTAACAACCGATACATCATTGAGCTGTTTCCAGACATTGAGCTGGCAATTCAGATCTTGGTGAGTTCTATTCTGTCGCCTAAGAAGATGACAGACGCTCACGTCAACTTCCGTTTAAACAAAGACCTCAACTTTGGGGCTGAGTTGAACGCTAGCTTGCTCGAAGAAGCCAAGACTTACATCGAGAAAGTTTACGGCTTTGAAGAGATGCTGCCGGACATTACCCGAGAAGCGCTGTTCACTAGCGGTGCATCGGCGTACGCCATCATCCCAGAAGCGGCTGTGGACGAAATCATCAACGCCGACTTGTTGGCGTCTTACTCGGTTGAAAACTTCAAGACCCGCGTAGATGTGCTGAACGACATCGTGGCTAAGCCTCGGTCTATCCTCAGCTTACATGACCGTAAGGTTGAGCTAGACCAAGATAAACCGACTACTGAGTCGTTCCTGAACTACTTGGCCAGTGAGTCCTTGGTTAACCTCACCGACAACACACTACTTCTTCACTACCCCAACATCAAAGAGAAGATTACGTCTAAACTGATTCGCAGTGCTATCCGGGGTAACTCTGGTATTGCAACTGAAAGTATGGACAAAATCAACTACCTTGATTTGTTCCGTGACCGAAGCAACGTGGGTACCGGTAACAAAGAAGTGCAGTTTGTAGCCAGCCGCGATGAGACTAAGCGTAAATCGCTAGGCCGCCCAATGTTGATTAAGTTCCCAACTGAAAGTGTGATGCCTGCATTTTCTCCAGGTAACGAGAAAGACCATGTTGGTTGCTTTGTGCTGCTAGATGAATCGGGTAAACCACTCTCGTCGGCTATGGATGGAAGTGATGTCAGTAAACTGGACACAGGTTTGCATAACGCAGGCATAGCTGCCACTACTCCTATCCAGAAGGCTTACCGTAACTTGGTGAACAACCAAAACGGTTCTGGGGATATGGAAGAACTGTACGAGATGTACAAGACCGTACTGGAGCGTCAGCTGTTCTCTACCGTGAAGTCGTCACTCTACGGTCGTTCGGTTGAAGTGGCTAACAAGTCTGACATCTACTTCATGATGTTCTGTCGAGCATTACAAGGTCAACGCACCTCTGTGCTGTTTATCCCTAAAGAGCAGATGGTTTACTTTGCCTTCCAGTACAACGAAAACGGTACGGGTAGGACGTTGCTGGAGAACCTGGCCACTCAGACTAGCCTTAGAGCTATCCTCATGTTTGCTAAGGTCATGGCGTACGCTAAGCAGTCTATTGACGTGACTAAAGTAAACGTTCAGTTGGACGAGAACGACCCTGACCCAGAAGCCTCCATTGAGAAGATTCAGGCCTCTGTACTTAAGATGCGCCAGAACTTCCTTCCCTTGGGTATCAACAACCCAGTGGACTTGGTTAACTGGATTCAGCGTGCCGGTTTGCAGTTTGCGTATGAAGGTAACGCCCTTCTTCCTAACGTCAAGATTGACTTTGAGAACAGTAACCTGACTCATACGGTTCCTGATTCTGATCTTGAAGAAGAGCTGCGCAAACAGTCCATCATTGCACTGGGCCTTCCACCCGAAACTATCGACAATGGGTTCAGTCCAGAGTTTGCGAGGACGGTGATTAACAACAACGTACTTCTGTCTAAGCGTGTAGCGTTGTACCAGAAGAAGTTGGAAGCTGACGGGGCTAAGTTTATCAGTCTGCTAGTGTACAGTGACTATGAGCTTCGTGACATTCTAGGTAAGATCTTACTCAGCAACCTGGGTATGGTTGAAAAGAACCTAGAAGAAGACCAGAAAGCACTGCTAGGTAGTGATAAAGAAGCCTTCATCAGTGACTGCATCGATAAGATCGCTGAGAACCTTTACCTTGAATTCCCTAAACCGGAAGACACGGACTTAAGTAACCTTACCCTTGAGTTTGACTTGTACAAAGAGTCGCTTGAGAAGGTGTTGGATTCTGTTATCTCCACCGATATCTTCCCTGAAAACATCTCGGGTGAAATGGCGGACCACATCGACACCCTTAAGAACATCCATAAACACGCACTGCTGCGTAAGTGGATGGCCGATAACAACTTCATCCCTGAGGCGTTTGACATCTCGTCTACTAACGTGGAAGAAGCTGACGCAGTGCTGGAGAACTTGGGTAGTCACCTGGTTTCCACCATGCGCAATAACGCTAAGCTTTTGTCTATGATGAAAGAGTACCGACTCGCGGTAGACAAAGACTTGAACAAGATCTATAACGGCGAAGATCTCAGTGGGTCTGATGACAGCAGTGGTGGTACAGACAGTCCATCCGACAACGCTGACAACGCACCCAGTGAGGGTCTTGATGACAACTTCGATCTAGATGCTGAGTTGGAACTCTAAAGCAAAAAAGAAAAGAGACTACCCGCAAGGGTAGTCTCTTTCTTTCTTTTAGTTACACTACCGCGATGGTGTAGTGGTGAAGCACTTTGCGAACTACATACGCAAAGCCGTCGACAGTCATGATCACCAGCTCGTAGTTCTCACTGAAGTCAACTTCGCTTTCGATCAAAGACAGGAGGTGCTCATTGTCTTTGTTCTGCTCAATGACCTTACAGTCTTTGAGCAGCTCCAACCCGAGGTCTTCACGGTAGCGATCACGCAGGTAAAGAGCCTTCAGGGTGTAGCCAAAGCAACCCTTGTCGTCACCGACACTTACTTCAGACGCCAGAGGACCAGCAAAGTCAGACATGTATGACGTGAAGTTGTTGATTGTTTCAGGTTCGATTGGGAGGTAGTCAGACAGCGCTTCGATCAACGCGTGGTAGTCTTCAACGAAGTTATCGATCAAGATACCGGGGTGAATCACTTCCAGGTAGAAGTTAACCGCTTTGGTGACTTGCTCGTTGATGAACGACAGTGCGCGCAACTCAGGCTTGCGTTTTTCTTTAGCCAGAGTTTTAGTTAGCTGTTCATGGAGACTGTCTACACCGTTGTCAAACATGGCGCGAACATCAGCAACCATCTCTACCAGGATGTTAGGGTTGACCACGTAGCCTTCACTACGAATCACCTTAACTGCTTCAGGACCGTCTGAGTGCTTTTCAGCTTCTGCTTCAAAGTCATTGAACAGTTCGCTGTAGTTGCGTACGGCAAACTGGTCCACTACCATCACGTTGGTTTTGGACAGTGCGTTTTGGTTACGCGCAAAGTTCACGGAGTTGTTAGTGAAGTGAAACTTACCGGTTTCAACTGTGAAGCCAGTAGTTGGGTGTTGTTCCATGGGGACTGGTTCCTGTGCTTGTGGTTTTATTAGAGCGTTGGGGTCGATAGCTTGACGCTGCACTGGTGGCTGCGGCTGTAGCTGAGGTGCCGGTTGAACTTGCGGACCCCCAAAGCGGTTATCGTCAACTTCCTGCTGTTGCTGCATAGCGAACCCAGCTGTTGCGTTACGGGTGTTAAACCCAAACGTGTTTTGAGTTGGCTGTTGCGGGTAAGGCTGTTGGCGGTTCTGAAACTGCTGAGCCGGCATTTGAGGGTTCATGCCGTTGTTCATCATGCGCTGACGCTGCAAGTTCATCATATGCTGCTGGGCCATTTGCTGACCCATGCCGCCTTGCTGCTGGGGTTGCATTTGAGGCATCATGCCGCTGTTCTGAAGCGCTTGCTGCATCAGCATAAACTGCTGCATCATTTCAGGGGTAAACTGGGGTTGGGGTTGCATTTGGTTATTCATCTGCTGTAGTTGCAACTGTTGCATTTGCTGTTGCTGCATGTACTGCTGCATCTGAGGAGTCATAGCCGGGTGCGGATCTTGGTAGCGTGTGTTCATGGCGGTTACCTTACTAGTTAAATGTCCCAGTTGTCGCTTTCAAAGTCTGTATCCAGTTCGAACTCGTCATCTACTTCATCGTCAAGTTCCAGTTCAATGTCCAGTTCATCGATATCAGGCACATCTTCGTTCTCACCCATGTTAGCCAGCAACAGGTCAGTAGCGCGAATGATATCATCGTACTCTGGATGAGGTAGTGTAGTTCCGGTTGCGGCGCAGACGTTAACGTAGGGGTTAAGGCGAATAAGAGGAATGGGGTTCTTCTTACTCAGACCTAGGATTGACCCCACAGTCGCCATAGACGCTGTTAGTTTAGCGCGCTCAGAAGTGTTGCTTTCTGGGTTGCTGGTGTTTACAAAGTCACTCTCTTGCTTCACCACCATGCTGGTGTTCTTGAAGTAGAGGTGATCGCCGCTGTAGTCAATACTGGTTACATACATCTTCTCCTTTCTGAGCGAGAAAATAGCACGCGTAGTGAAGTACTTCTTAAAGATCTTATCGACGGTGTTACGGTCAAGTGCAACGCCATCGATACGAAGTTCTTCTTTGTTGATGTCAAGCAAGGTTCGGGTGATGCGTGAGGTCAGGTTAGACAACACAAAGCTTTCAACTTCGTAACTCTTACTGCCGTACACTGACCGGCTGTCTGAGTGAAGAATCCAAGTGTTAAAGTTCTGGAAGATGGAAACCAGCAACTGCATCAACGTGGTGGCGTCTACGTCTACGTCACGCAACTTACGCGTGGTGATGACATCGAACTTACTGTTAAGGTCTTTGAAGTGAGCCAGCATCTTCTCAGTCAAGTACCCCAACCCACAGTTACCCGAGTGAATGATCTCACCCATCAACCGCTGCCACATGTGGGGATTGTCCATCTGATCGATAGTGATTCGGTCAGAGAAGTTATCCAACACGTACATCACGTTACCGACGCAATACAAGGCATGCTTGTCTACGTCTTTGCCTTCCAGCACAAACTTGATGTTCGTCTTCTTGTACAGTGCTTTATCACCCACATACCCCTTAGGGGCTAGACCGGTGGTTTCGATCACAGTACCTTCAGACTCAGGGCAGTCATACACTACCCGAGGCACATACCCCAACAACGTCTTCATGGTCTTGGTGTAACCGTAGTTAGACAACAAGTAATGAATCACGGTGCTGAGGGCTTTGGTGGTGTCTGTGTACTTCTTTACTTGGTTCTTGTACAACTCCGACACAATCACTGGAACAGGCTGGTAACTCCCGTTTACAGTGACGGTGTGTTGGGTGCGGATGAAGTTGTACTTGGCCGTCAGGATGTTGATGAAGATAACCCGATCGCCAATGCTGACTACTTTATCAGCCAGCGTTGGCATCACGAGGAATCGGTTACCTGACAACCGCAAGATGTTGCCTTTGTGCAAGTACGGGAGGTAGAAGAAATACTCCCTGGGTGCTGGTTCATCGCCGTACTGGAACAAGAACTTGACCAGGTACATGTCGTTCTCAGCGATGTCGTGAATGGCGCGCTGCTTCTTACCAAACAGAAACTTGATTTCGTCACGCGGGGTGAGTTCTTCATACCCGAGGTACTTCAAGTTGGTGTTGGTCTTGTCATGACAACTGTAGCGGATGAAGTTGTCGATGTAGTTAATTGCGGAATTTAACCGCACATAGCAAATCCCAGTCATCATCTCTTTTGACATCTTAGGACTGATGCTGTCTACGTACTGGCTCAACAAGGACATGGGGACCTCTCTGCGTTAAATTTAACGTAACACCAAATGTCTCGTGGTGTAATTCTTAATTCTGTCGCCAGAATCCAGCTAAGTCAGTTTGGTTTCTTAGAGAATTTACCCGCCAGTGCTAGGGTGCCAACCACAATGGTGCCGGCAGCAAGCGCTAGTTTAAGACCATCCGTGATGATGTCTCTCCCAAACTGCTTTTCTGCATATTGTTCTTTTCGCTCTAACGTTCGGTGTTCATAGTGGCGATTGTTTCGGTCATGAGCATGCTTCTCCTGCTCATGCGCTAATAGGGTTTGCATCTTCTCCATTGCTAAAGCGTGGGAGTCTAGTTCCTTCTTCATAGCCAGACTGTGAGCCGCTGCGTCACGCTCCATTTGCAAGCGAAGCTTTTGCATGTCTGCCATCATGGCTGTGTTTAATTTCTCCACCTCTCGCTCTTGGACAGTGAGGGTGTGGTCAAGCTTACGGGTTTCGGTGTCGTATTTCTTGTTCTCCAATTCAAGGCTACGAAGCAACGCCTTACTGCCACCGGCTAATGCTTCCTCCTTAGTGTCAAACAAGTAATCAAGACCAGGGATTTGATCGAGATCAGCCACTAGCGTTACGGTGCGGTCATCAGGGGACTTTCCGTGCACAACCTTATACAAGCCAGGCGTAGAAGAGTTTTGCGTTACCTTGAGCTTTACGGCCTCTCCAAAGTGAAGGGTGAACTTAGGTTTAAGGGAGATCTCTGGGTCATTGATGAAGTACTCAGAAAAACCCTCAAGCCGCATTAACTCTTCGGAGGTAGTGCCGCTCCCGGTATGGTTAGGTTTGATAAGTGACAAGTACTCACCCGCTAACCTAACCGATAGCTCAATGCTGGCTACCGATAACTCACCTTCCGGCAAGTACCGGAGATCCTCCTCACCAATACACAGTGCTGAAATCACCCGGATGGTCTGTCGTACTTTTGCCGCTTCGGGTTGTGCTTCCTCAAGACGAAGGGCTGACTCATAAAGCAAAGCCCCTCTACTATGCCCTAAGCGTTGTTCACGCTCCAATGCCGCAGCGATACCATTGTCATTACCCGTGGCCAGTTTGATGCTTCGTGTACTGTTCAGCGTGTTTACAACCACCACTAATAACTTACCCTTAGCCGCCGGATGAGCGTCGTGGTTAACCAGTGGTAGGTAAATACCAGGGGGGTTGTCTTTGATAGTAAGGCCTAAAGTCTTACCCGAGTAATTAAACACATGCACCGTGTCGCCGTATGCAATTCCGTTACCTGACACATCAATCTTAGTAGTCGCATAAACATCATCTTTATACGACCGACCTGTGTCAGCTGCTCTGTCATGACACTCAATCACGGTACCGCTAGTGACTGAATGTAACTTAACCTCACCCACCCCTTCAAAAGGAATGGATTTAACAAAGGGAACAAAGGGGTAATCCTTAACAGCTGGGTTTATCCACAGTTCTTCTTTTCGGTTAAGATGCGTTAAATGGTCAGCAAAGTAAGCTGCCACGACTACCGGTTTAAGGGTACTCTTACGCATAATTACACCTACCCGTCTCGCAGTTGATTCTTCCTAAGAAGGATTATTAGAGTGTTGTGATCAGGTAGTATATATGTAGCTGTAGCCATGTCAAATGTAACTTAAAAACACCTCACCCCTTAGTGGAGTGAGGTGTCTATTAGTCAACAAGGATGCACAACGTGTTGTCAAATCCAAACTGGTCAATCAACTCTTTACGCAAGACTTCCCAGACGCCCTTAGACCGCACTTTAAGCTGCGCTAAGCCCGAACCTATACCTGAGGAAGGGAAAACCAATTCATCGTAGCCACCGGCTTTCATACGAGCCACTAGAGCACTCACATCGTCCTTCACCGCCTGGTACTCATCGTCTCGGTCTTTAAAGAACGATTCTTCACTCATAGCCGGGAGTCGCTTAGTCGCAATGCCGAAACTGTTATCGCACACACGGATACAGGCTTGACCCGCTAATCCCTTACGTACCAGGTTATCCCCAAACACAAAGAGTGAGTTAGGATGATACTGTACAATCAACGGTTCTAATCGACCGTAGTGAATCTTAACCTTATAGGGTAACGTTGTCATGTCTTAATCTCCGCCTTACACACTAAATTCCTATTAGCGTTAAAAAGAAGAAGAGGGAACCCGAAGGTTCCCTCTTCCGCATGGTACATCAAGTTGTCGCTTAAACTTGTTTGAAGTCGATAGCGATTTTGCCGGTAGCTTCTGGCAGACCAGTGACGGTGATGTAGGTCATCACAGGCAGGTGGTTGATGTGCGCGAAGCGAGGGGTAACCATGACTTCGTTAGAAGTTTGGCCATCACGCGCGACAGGCATGTTACTAACCAGTTCAGCAGCATACAGCATGTTACCAAAGTTCAGCGGGTTTACAGCGGTGTTACGGTTAGCGTCGAACACGCCGAAGGACATGAAGATCTTGCCCTTAACGCGGTCGTCCAGAGTAGCTACGACTTTAACGTCGAACTTCTCACCCAGGGTACGCAGCTCACCATCCGCTTGGATGTAGTTGTACAGAACCGGGTCAGTACCGATGATCACGGTTGGCTTGTAACCGACGTTACCAGTCAACAGGTCAGCAGCGGCCTTGTACTCGGACTGACGGTACATTTCGTTAGCGAAGTAACGGATCTTCTCAACCAGGGTCGCGCGAATGTCAGCCAGACGCTCATGCTGAGCAACGCTGTTCATCGAGGACAGGTTGATGGCGTCGGTGAAGTAAGTCGGCTTGACGTAGTTCGAACCGATAGCCGACATTTCTGGCAGCTCGCCGTTGGCGGTGGCTACTGGGCTGTACGCAGCAAGAGCTTGCTGAGTCTTGATGACAGCAGTAACAGCTTCGTTGCTCACACGAACACCAACAGTGGTGATCAGGGATTGAACAGCCGAAGTGTCGTTGTCGCCAACCGACATCACCGGAGCCAGAACCGCTACAGGCGAACGGTACGGCACTTGCAGAACCTGGAAGTGGGTCTGGGTGTCGAGCAGCTGACCGCGCTGACGGATGTTGCTGTTGGCACGGTAACCCAGCAGGTCGTAACCTACTACTTTAGCGCCAGCCAGTTTGGTAGCCAGGGTACCAGCAGCGCCACCGGAAACTACAGCGCCAGCTGCGTTACGAACAGTTACCAGTGCCAGGTTACCAGCGTTGACCACTACTTCAGCTTTGTCGAGTACGACGTTACCGCCGATGGCCAGACGAACGCGAGCCGAGTGGGTAGCCAGCTCAGTCAGGTCAACCAGCGCGGTGCCGTCAACGTTTACGGTGTCGCTGTTCAGCACGATACCATCGCTGTCCAGGTCCAACAGCATACGGCGGCTGTTACCCTGTGGGCTGTAGGTGAAGACCGCACCCGGCAGGTTGCTAACGTCAACGCGGATTACGTCGCTGGTTACTTTGATGTAGACCGCTTCCAGCTTGGCGAAGGCGTCCAGGCTGTCGGTAGGACCCATCAGACCGCTGTTCAGCAGTTCGTTGGTCTGCGACATACCGATCAGGTCAACGCGAGCGTCAACTTTCAGAGCACCAGTGGTCACGG
>Ga0194137_10000883_pt1 | contig 18982 bp, 19 predicted proteins | sample TARM_MetaG_T3_14_FD_134025 | JGI IMG/M metagenome (GOLD analysis project Ga0194137, IMG submission 134025) | Freshwater microbial communities from Pennsylvania, USA, analyzing microbe dynamics in response to fracking - TARM_MetaG_T3_14 (version 2) | ecosystem: Environmental > Aquatic >... | reverse complement strand
GCCATCCACGAACACGGTGTAACTGCCGCCCAGCGCCTGGGTGATGTAGCCGTAACTGCCGGCCGGCAGTTACGGCTACATCACCCAGGCGCTGGGCGGCAGTTACACCGTGTTCGTGGATGGCAGCCTGTTCCGCATCGCCGGCAAGGACGGCGATGCGATCGGCAAGGAAGCGCCGGCACCGCTGGAGTTGCCCGTCGATGCCGGCGACGACGAGGTTGAAAAGCTGGTCTGGCAGCAGCTGCGCACCTGCTTCGACCCGGAAATCCCGTTCAACATCGTCGACTTGGGCCTGGTCTACGAGGCCAGGATCGAACACCGCGACGACGGCGGCCGCAAGGTGGACGTCAAGATGACGCTCACCGCGCCCGGCTGCGGCATGGGCGAGATTCTGGTGGACGACGTGCGCAGCAAGCTGGAGATGATCCCGACCGTGGCCGAGGCCGACGTCGAGCTGGTGTTCGACCCGCCATGGGGCCGGCACATGATGTCCGAGGCTGCCCGGCTCGAAACCGGCATGCTCTGAACCGCCCCCTTCCGGCGGCCCGGCCTGCGGACCGCCTTGTCCTTCGACAACCTGCAAGGTGATCCGATGAACGCTCCTGCTCCGCTGACCTACCGGGTGACCCGGTCCGACCATGCCAAGTCCGCCGCCGAGCGCGCGGCCATTCTGGCCAACCCCGGTTTTGGCGTGCATTTCACCGACCACATGGTCGCCATCGACTGGGACAAGGCCTCCGGCTGGCACGATGCGCGCGTGCAGCCCTACGGCCCGCTTTCGCTGGACCCGGCCGCTGCGGTGCTGCACTACGGGCAGGAGATCTTCGAAGGCATCAAGGCCTATCGGCATGCCGACGGCTCGGTGTGGACCTTCCGTCCGCAGGCCAACGGCGCGCGCCTGCAGCGCTCGGCCCATCGCCTGGCGCTGCCGGAGTTGCCGGTGGCCGAGTTCGTCGAATCGCTGCGCCAACTGGTGGCGGCCGATGCGGACTGGGTGCCGTCGGCGCCGGAGACCAGCCTGTATTTCCGCCCGTTCATGATCGCCACCGAAGCCTTCCTCGGCGTCCACGCGGCGGCCAAGGCCGGCTATTACGTCATCGCCAGCCCGGCCGGCGCGTATTTCGCCAAGGGTGTGGCGCCGGTGTCGATCTGGCTGTCCACCGATTACGCGCGTGCGGCCAAGGGCGGCACCGGCGCGGCCAAGTGCGGCGGCAACTATGCCGCCTCGCTGCTGCCGCAACAGGAAGCCGCCGCGCAGGGGTGCTCGCAGGTGGCCTTCCTCGACCCGGTCGAAGGCAAGTATCTGGAAGAACTGGGCGGCATGAACCTGTTTTTCGTGTTCAAGGACGGCCGGCTGGTCACCCCGGCGCTGTCCGGCAGCATCCTGGAAGGCATCACCCGTTCGAGCATCCTGCAGTTGGGTCGCGACCGCGGCCTGAACGTGGAAGAGCGCAAGGTGTCGGTGGACGAGTGGAAGCAGGGCGTGGCCTCCGGCGAGATCAGCGAGGTGTTTGCCTGCGGCACGGCGGCCGTCATCACGCCGATCGGCGAGCTGAAGGGCAAGGGCTTCGCGGTGGGCGACATCAACGCCCCGGCCGGCGAGGTCACCATGGCCATCCGCAAGGAGCTGACCGACATCCAGTACGGCCGCCTGCCGGACCGCCACGGCTGGCTGGTCAAGCTGCACGACTGACCGGCATCGTGATGCCGGAATGAAAAGGAAAGCCGGCGCAAGCCGGCTTTTTCGTGCAGTCCCGCGATGGAGGGGCTGCACGACCGTGCACCAGCTTTCCCGTTTCGGCTGTTCGTGATTGGATGCGGCGCTTGCTTTTGCAGATTGCAGTCGATGACGGAGCTTCGCCGCTGCGGACGGGTCAGAACAAAGGCAAAAAACGGTGCGTCATTCTCCGGGCCGATAACGGCGCACGGCATGTGCCTGCACGTCGGCCGGGTCGAAATGCACCGGGCGCAGCTCGCCGTCGGCGTACAACCGCGATTGGTCGGCGAAGTGCGGCGAGGCCGGGTCCCCGCTTTCGCCGCCGGTGCTGACCGCGCGCGCCAGCGGGCCTTTCGGGGTGAATTCGACCACGGCGACGAAGCTGTTGCCCGAGGTGCCGTACAGGCGTTTCGTCCCCGGGTATGCGCGGGCGCCGAACGAGGCCAGCGAGCCCCACTTGCTCGACGCGAACGGCACCGGCAGGCTCGGCCTGGCGTCGTCGAAGGTCTGCACGATGGCGCCATCGTTGCGCTGGTAGCGGTTGACCTCGCGCCACGGCACCTGCCAGTTGCCGAATTGCGTGGACAGTTTTTCCACGGCGGCCTCCAGCGCGCCGAGGCGCTGGTCGGTCGTGGCGCGCTCGGTGGCGTAGCGCCAGGCCGGCATGTCCGCATCGCGCGCCGGCGCCAGCACTTGCGGCCACAACGCATCGCCCCAGAACTGGGCCAGCGTCATCGCGGCGGAATCCAGTGCCCAGCGGTCGTCCCAGCCACGGAGCAGGGCGACGGGTGCGGCCAGACGGGCCTTGCGCGCATCGCCGGCCGGCAGCGTGTCGTAGTCGGCGGCCAGCGCCGGGATCATGTCGGCGAAGGCGGGCAGCCAGCTGTCGTAGGCGGCGTCGATCAGTTTCTGCAGGGTGAAGTCGCGCTGGCCGCCCAGTACCTTGATGGCATGCGGGCCGCGCGGGTTTTCGCCGGCTTCGTCCATGTAGGGCGGGAAATCCGCGCGTTTCGGGCTGTCGGCGCCGGCGGCGGTCCAGGGCCAGTTGTTGGTGTTGAACACCCAGCCGTTGGCCGGCGAGATCACCTGCGGCAGCTGCGCCAGCGCATGCATGCCGTGCCAGTCGGCGGCCGGGTCGCTGCCGTCCACCGGTTTGCGGTAGTCCAGCTTCGGGTTGCGCACCGGCACGAACTGCGGGTGCAGGTAGGCGATGGCGCCGTCGGCATCGGCATAGAGCGTGTCGTTGGACGAGTTGGCCTGCAGTTTTGCCACCTCGAGGAAGCCGGCCAGCGTGGTGGCCTTGGTGCGCAGGAAGGACTGCTGCAGCGCCTGTATCGGCCGGTCCATCATTGCGAAGCCGACCCAGCGGCCGTCGTCGAGCTTGCGCACGATGGGGCCGCGGTGGGTAGCCCAGGTGTCGAAGCGGCGCTCGCCCATGCGGCCGTCCGGCTGGCGGTAGGCCAGCGTCACGCTGCGCGTCTTCAGCGGGCGCAGTTCGTTGCCGTAGCGGTAGGCAAGCGTGCCGTCGGGCCGGCGCACGATGGTTTCGACGAACTCGTCGGTGCGGTCCACGCCGCTGCTGGTGTGCATCCAGCCGGCGCGGCGGTTGAAGCCCTGGTAGACGAAGAACTGGCCCCAGGTCACCGCGCCGTAGGCATCCAGCCCTTCGTCGCTTTGCATCTGCAGTTCGGAGCGGAAGAAGAAACTGGTGTGCGGGTTGATCAGCAGCAGCGCATGGCCGTCGCGGGTCAGTTCCGGCGCGATGGCGATGCCGTTGGAGCCGGTCGGTTCGCGTAACGACACGTCGCGCTCGCGCGCGGTCATCGCGATGGCGCGTTGCTCGTAGAAGGCCTGCAGCTGGGTCAGCGGGATCGACTCGATGTCCCCGCCGATGCTGCCTTCGGTGAAGCACATCGTCATCCACGGCTGGAAGTGCGTGATCAGGCGCGGCTTCACCTGCGGGTGGGTGGCGAGGAAGTAGTTCAACCCGTCGGCCCAGGCGTTCATCAGCTTTTTCAGCCAGTCCGGGCTGGCGGCGTAGTCGGCCTTCAGGCCGGCCTCGTCGACGTACAGGCGCTGGCGCAGGTCCTGCCAGATCGCCGATTCGCCCTCGACTTCCGCCAATCGGCCGAGGTTGACGATGTAGTTGGTCTCCACCCGGTTGAAGTCGTCTTCGGCCTGGGCATAAACCATGCCGAACACCGCATCGGCGTCGGTCTTGCCGTGCACGTGGGCGATGCCCCATTCGTCGCGGGTGATCGTCACCCGCTGCGCCTGTGCCTGCCATGCCGGCGCGATGGTGGCGTGCGTCGCGGCCATGGCCGGCAGCGGGGCGCCCAGCAGCAGGAAGGGGATGGCGCGGAGAAAACGGTACATGGCGGGTCGCCCGGCGGTGGCGGTGTGTCGCAATGGTAGGTGCCTGAGCCAGCGTTGGCGATGTGCGGGAGGCATCCCGACGGGTGGGGCGGGTCAGCCGGCGACCAGATCCACCGCGATGGCGCGCAGCACGTCGAGCAGCGCCTGCGGCGCCAGTTGCACCAGCAGGCCGCGCTGGCCGGCGTTGACCAGCACGTGGTCGTGGGCGAGCGCGGCCGCTTCGATGGCCGTCGGCACGCGCTTGCGCTGGCCGAGCGGGCTGATGCCGCCCACGTGGTAGCCGCTCAGGCGTTCGGCGTCGGCCGGCGGCATCATCTGCGCGGACTTGCCGTGGAAGGCCGCCGCCAGTTTCTTCATCGAGACTTCGTGGTCGGACGGCAGCACCACGCACACTGGCTTGCCGTCCACCAGCGCGAGCAGGGTCTTGAGCACCCGGGCCGGCGGTTCGCCGAGCGCATGTGCCGCTTCCAGCCCCTTGTGCTCGCCGGCACCGGCGTCGTAATCGTACGGGCGCAGCACGTGGGCGACCTTGGCCGCATCGAGCACGCGAGTGGCGGGGGTGGCCTTGGCCATGGTTCAGCCGATCGGTTCGAAACGGTTGGCGGCGACGTTCTTGCGCACCTTGGCCGGGTCCCAGATCAGGCCGTTCATCGCGATGTACACGCCGGCCGGCAGGCACTGCACCGCGCCGATCGCGCAGCCGATGTTGAACTCGGCATCCGAGCCGCGGAAGCGCGCCGGGCTCAGCGCGCCGGTCATCACGATGGTCTTGTCCGGGATGGCCTTCAATACCTGGCCGGTGCGCACCATGCTGTCGGTGCCGTGGGTGACCAGCACGTGGCGCGCGGGCTGCGCGGCGATGGTGGCGCGGACCAGCTCGCGGTCCTCGTCGCTGATGTGCAGCGAGTCCTTGCGCAGGATCGGGATGACGGTGAAGCGGAAGGTCACGCCCAACTCGCGCAGGATCATGCCGATCTGCGGGTCGCCGATCTGGTAGTCCGACTTGTCGTCGAAGTAGATCTTGTCGATCGTGCCGCCGGTGGTGACGATCAGCAACTCGTCCATCATGGTGCAGGCCTTGCGGTATTCGGTGGCCGCCGATTTTACGCGAGCCGTCATGGCCGCCGGGTGGATGGCGGCGAGTGCGGTTCAGCCGGCCAGGCGGCGGGCGATGCCGGCCACGCGCCGGCCCAGCGCTTGCGCCAGCCGGGCCTCGTCCTCGCTGGGCTGCGGGTCGTCCTCGGCGCCCGACACATGGCTTGCGCCGTACGGGGTGCCGCCGCCGCGGGTATGGCCGAGCGCCGGTTCGGTGAACGGGATGCCGACGATCAGGCAGCCGTGGTGCAGCAGCGGCAGGTGCATCGACAGCAACGTGGACTCCTGCCCGCCGTGCATCGAGGCGGTGGAGGTGAACACGCCGGCCGGCTTGCCGGCGAGCGTGCCGCTGGCCCAGTCGGCGCCGAGGGTGTCGAGGAAGTGTTTCATCGGTGCGGCCATGTTGCCGAAGCGGGTGGGGCTGCCGAGCAGCAGGCCGCTGCATTCGGCCAGATCGGCCGGCTGCACGTAGGGCGCGCCGTCCTCGGGCACGGGCGGCGCGGCCTGCTGCGTGACCGGCGCCACCGGCGGCACGGTGCGCAGGCGCGCGGCCATGCCGTCCACTTCGCCGATGCCGCGCGCGATGTGCCGCGCCAGCCGCGCCACCGAACCGCCGCGGCTGTAGTAGAGGACGAGGATTTCGGACATGGCGCGCAGGCAAGCGATGGAGTGGGACGCCAGTATCGGCGATGCGGCCCGGACATGGCATCGGCTACCCTGTGGGCCATGGAACCGCTGGATTCGATCAACCGCTGGAGCGACCGTCTGCGCGACCGCGCGCGCGCTGCCAGCTTTGCCCGGTTCGTGGCCAAGCGCTTCATCGACGACCGCCTGTTCCAGGCCGCCGGCTCGCTGGCCTACACCACCGTGTTCGCGCTGGTGCCGCTGGCGATGGTGGTGTTCGGCGTGTTGTCGGCGTTCCCCGTGTTCGGCGAATGGAGCGACCGGCTCAGCGATTACATTTTCTCCAACTTCGTGCCCGATGCCGCACGTGCGGCCGAGTCGTACCTGAAGCAGTTCTCGGCCAGCGCCGCCCAACTCACCGCGGCCGGCGTGATCGCGCTGGTGGTGTCCCTGCTGATCACCCTCAACAGCATCGAGACCAGCTTCAACCACATCTGGCGGGTGGCATCGAGCCGGCCCAAGCTGAGCCGTTTCCTCGTCTACTGGACGGTGCTGACCCTGGGCGCGATGCTCGCGGCGGCCTCGCTGGCGATTTCGGCGCGCATCTTCGCGCTGCCGCTGTTCGACACGCCCGAGGGCAAGTGGCTGGTCGGGCTGGCGCCGCGCATCGCGCCGTTGCTGATCGAGTTTGCCGTCATCACCGCGATCTACCGGCTGGTGCCGCACCACACCGTGCAGATGCGTCATGCCGTGGCCGGCGCCTTGCTGGCCACGCTGCTGCTGGAAGGCGTGCGCTGGGGCTTCGGCCTGTACCTGGGCAGCTTCCATTCCTATCAGCGCATCTACGGCACGGTGGCTTTCGTGCCGATCCTGCTGCTGTGGATCTACCTGTGTTGGGTGGCCATCCTGCTGGGCGCCTCGCTGGCCTCGGCCATCGCCGCGTTCCGCTACCAGCCGCGCGAGATGCGCCTGCCGGTGGGGTACGAGTTCTATGGCCTGCTGCGGCTGCTCGGCCGTTTCATCGAGGCCCGGCACGCCGGCGCCGGCCTGCATACCGGGCAGATGCTGGCGCTGGAGCCGATGCTCACCGACGCGCTGCTGCAACAGATCCTCGGCGAGCTGGCCCGGATCGGGCTGGTGCGGCGCGACGAACATGGCGAATGGCTGCTGGCGCGCAATCTGGACGACATGCCGCTGATCGAGCTGTACGAAGCCTGCCAGTTCCACATCCCGGTCGGCGATGCCACCCTGCCTTGCAGCGGCGATGCGCTCGGCCAGGCCGCCACGGCCGCGCTCGACGCGATCCGCCGGCCGCTGTCCAAGGCATTGTTGCGCCGCGTCGGCGACCTTTACCCGCCTTCCTCCTTGTCCGGAGATGCCCCATGAGTTCGATGAAACCGCTGGCGCTGCTGGCCGTTGCCCTGATGTTGTCTGCTTGCGGGGACAAGCCGCCCGCGCCCGGAACCGCAGCCGGCCCCGAAGCCGCGGCTCCGGTGGCCAGTGCCGAACCGGCTGCATCCACGCCGGCGGTGCGTGACGTCACGGCCGATTACCCAAGCTTGAAGATGCCTGCCCTCGACGGAGGCACCTACGATCTGGCCGCGCATCGCGGGCAGTGGGTGGTGGTCAATTTCTGGGCGACGTGGTGCTCGCCCTGCCTGAAGGAAATGCCCGAATTGTCCGCGCTGCACGCCATGCGCGAACACGTGAAGGTGGTCGGGTTGGCCTACGACGACGTCGAGCCGGCCGAGCTGAAGGCGTTCATGAAACAGCACCCGGTCGCTTATCCGATCGTGCAGGTGGACACGTTCGCTCCGCCGGCCGATTTCGCCACGCCGCGCGGCTTGCCCACCACCTACCTGATCGCGCCGGACGGCAAGGTGGCCAAGCAGTTCCTCGGCCCGGTGACGGCGCGTGAGATCGAAGCGGCCATCGCCGCGGCCGGCGGCAAGCCCGCGTGACCACGGCCGCGCGCTTCATCGTCGAAGGCCGCATGCAGGGCCTGCATTGCCGCGCTTGGCCCCGCGCACGGGCGACGGCGCCGGAGTTGCGCGGGCATGCGCTCAACTGCAGCGAAGGCGCGGTGGACGTGGTGGCCGCGGGTCCGGCGGCTGCGCTGGATGCCGTGGTCACGGGGTTGCGCGAAGGGCCGCCGGCCGCACGGGTGGAGGCGGTGTCGCGCAAACCGCGGCATGCGCCGGTGGCCGGGGGGGGCGTGATCGGCTGAAAACCCGTTCGCGATTCTGCCGTGCGTGCAGGCGGGCACGCATCGGCCGGTTCGATCGTTCAATCCTTCGGAACGAAGGTCTTGAGCGGCTTGAGCACGCCGTAGCGCTCCTTGTGCGGTTTGCCGCTCAGAGGCTCCAGTTCCAGCGTGTCTTCGCGCACGGGGGTGTCCGGCAGGCGGTCGAGCAGGTCGCGGATCAGGGTCAGGCGACCGCTGCGCTGGTTGTTGAAATCCACCAGCGTCCACGGCGCATGGCGGCTGTGGGTGGCCTTGAGCATGGCTTCGCGGGCGCGGGTGTAGTCGGCGTAGCGCTCGCGTGCGGCCAGGTCCACCGGCGAGAGTTTCCAGCCCTTGAGCGGGTTGTCCAGTCGTTCGTCGAATCGTTTTTCCTGTTCGGCTTGGTCCACGCAAAGCCAGTACTTGAACAGCAGGATGCCATCGTCCACCAGCAGCTTTTCGAAGGCAGGTACCTGCCGCAGGAAGGCTTCGTATTGTGCGTCGGTGCAATAGCCCATCACTTTTTCCACTCCGGCGCGGTTGTACCAGCTGCGGTCCATCAGCAGCATCTCGCCCGCGGCCGGCAGGTGGGTCACGTAGCGCTGGAAGTACCACTGGGTGGCTTCGCGGTCGGTGGGCTTGGGCAGGGCGAGGGTCTTGCACTGGCGCGGGTTGAGGTGCTCGTTGATCGTGCCGATCACGCCGCCCTTGCCGGCCGTGTCGCGGCCTTCCACCAGCACCACCACGCGGTGTCCGGTCTGCTGCAGCCAGCGTGCCAGCGTCACCAATTCCAGCTGCAGGGCCTGCAACGCTTTCTCGTATTCTTTCTTCTTCAAGTGGGACATGCCATGTCTCCGTGCGGTTGCCGCCACTGTGGGCGAGCCGCGGGCGCGAGGCAATGCCGCCGTCAGGGCGATGCGGCCAGCCGGGCCAGTTCGTCGGCCTGGTATTCGTGCTGCAGGCGGCCGATCAGCGGGTCGAGGTCGCCTTCGATGACCCCCGGCAGGTCGTAGAGCGTGAGCCCTTCGACGCGGTGGTCGGTGATCCGGCCCTGCGGGAAGTTGTAGGTGCGGATGCGCTGGCTGCGGTCACCGCTGCCCACCTGCAGACGCCGGGTCTGCGCTTCGGCGGCCTGCTGGCGGCTGCGCTCGGCGTCGAGCAGCTGCGCCTTCAGTCGCTTCATGGCCTTGTCGCGGTTGGCGTGCTGGCTGCGCTCGGTCTGGTTTTCCACCACCAGCCCGGTGGGGATGTGGGTGATGCGGATGGCCGATTCGGTCTTGTTGACGTGCTGGCCGCCGGCGCCGGAGGAGCGGAAGGTGTCGATCTTCAGGTCGGCCGGGTTGATTTCGACTTCCTCGACTTCGTCGGCCTCGGGGATGATCGCCACGGTCGCGGCCGAGGTATGGATGCGGCCCTGCGACTCGGTGGCCGGCACGCGCTGCACGCGGTGGGTGCCGGATTCGAACTTCAGCTTCGAATACGCACCGCGTCCGACCACGCGGGCGACGATTTCCTTGTAGCCGCCGTGTTCGCCGGGGTTGTCCGACTCCACCTCGACCTTCCAGCCCTGGCGTTCGGCGTAGCGGGCGTACATGCGGAACAGGTCGCCGGCGAAGATGGCTGCCTCGTCGCCGCCGGTGCCGGCGCGCACTTCGAGGAACAGGTTGCCCTCGTCGCGCGGGTCGCGCGGCACCAGCAGCAGGGCCAGTTCGCCGTCGAGTTCGGCCAGCCGGGCCTGGGCGGCGCTGATTTCCTCCTCGGCCAGTTCGCGCATCTCCGGATCGGCGCGCAGTGCCTCGGCACCGGCAAGGTCCGCCTTGGCGCGGGCTTCCGCGGTCATCGCGGTGGCGACCGGTTCGAGTTGGGCGAATTCGCGCGACAGGTCGCGAAAACGGGCTGTGTCGGCGACGACTTGCGGGTCGGCGAGCAGGCGTTCGATTTCCTCGCGGCGTTCGGCCAGGGCTTCGAGTTTGCGGCGCAGGGTCGGGGTCATCGGGGGACGTGTCCGGGAGAAGGGCGGGGGAACGGGCGCACGCGGCGCCGCTAGTTCTCGCGGCCTTCGTGCCCGGTGTCGTCGCGCGCGACGAACAGTTTCTCGACCGTGCGCGCCAGCTCGCCGTCGCCGTGCAACGCCGCTTCGCGCAGCGCGACCGTCGGTGCGTGCAGCAGGCGGTTGGTCAGGGTGTTGGCCAGAAAGCCGAGCACTTCGTCGGCGGGTTTGCCGCTGTCCAGCAGATGCCGGGCCTTGGCCAGCACCTCGTCGCGGGCGCTTTCGCCGTGGGCGCGCAGCAGCTTGATCGGCTCCTGCCGGCCGCTTGCCTGCACGGTTTCCACGTAGCGGGCCACCTGCAGGTCGATGATGGCCTCGGCGGCCTCGGCGGCCTCGCGCCGGCCGCGGCGGTTGTCTTCCACGGCACGTTCCAGGTCGTCCACGGTGTACAGGTAGGCATCGTCCAGCTCGGCCACGCCGGATTCGATGTCGCGCGGCACGGCCAGGTCGAACAGCAGCATCGGCTTGCGCCGGCGCGCGCGCAGGGCTTGCTCGATCTGCGGGCGGACGATCACCGGCTCGCGGCTGGCCGTGGCCGAAAACACCACGTCGGCTTCGGCCAGATGGCGGTCCAGCTCGGCCAGCGGCAGCGCGTAACCGCCGTGGCGGCTGGCCAGCGCCTGCGCGTGGGCGAGGGTGCGGTTGGCGATCAGCAGTCGTTGCACCTTGCCTTCGCTGAGGTGCTTGGCGGCCAGTTCGACGGTTTCGCCGGCACCGACCAGCAGCACGGTGGATTCGCTGAGACGGGCGAAGGCGTTCTGTGCCAAGCGCACCGCAGTGGAGGCCACCGACACCGGATTGGCGCCAATGCGGGTGTCGGTGCGGGCGCGCTTGGCCACCGAGAATGTCTGCTGGAACAGACGGTCCAGCTGGTGGCCCAGCGCATGTTCGGAACGGGCCGTGGCCCAGGCATCCTTCACCTGGCCGAGGATCTGCGGCTCGCCCAAGACCATCGAGTCCAGCCCGGTGGCGACGCGGAACAGGTGGCGCACGGCCTCGGCGCCGTGGTGCCGGTACAGATAGGTTTCCACGTCCTGTCCGTGGCCATCCAGCCAGCCGGTCAGCACGGTGCTGTCCGGGGCCACCGCGTAGAGTTCGGTGCGGTTGCAGGTGGACAGCAGTGCGGCTTCCTCCACGCCCGGCAACGCGCGCAGCGAAGCCAACGCGCCGGGCAGCGCGTCCGCATTGAAGGCCAACCTTTCGCGCAGTTCCACCGGCGCGGTCTGGTGGTTCAGTCCGAGAACCCACAACGTCATTGTCAGGTCGCTTGCGATAAGCTGCTGGCGGTTGAAACCGTCATTTTACGACCCGGTGGGGTTCGATGCCCGTCTTGTACCAGAGCGTTCCACGCCTCGTCCGTCTTTGCCTTGCCGCCGCCCTGCTGTCCGCCCCTCCGGTCACCGGGTTTGCCCGTGCCCCGGCACTGCCGGCCGAGGACGTGATGACCTCGACGCTGGCCGGCGAATTTGCCTACCAGGCCGGGCAGACGGCCGAGGCGGCGCACTGGTATCTGAAGGCCGCGCAGGCCAGCGAGGGCGATATCGGGTTGGCGGCGCGCGCCACCTACATGGCTCTGCGCGCCAACGACACCGAAGGCGCCGGCATGGCGTTGGCCCTGTGGCACCGGCGCGCACCGGATTCGCTGGCGATGCGCAGTTCGGCGGCCATGCTGGACTTGCGCAAGGGCCAGGACCGCCGCGCCCGCCGCGAGCTGGAACGCCTGTTGCGCATGCCCGACCCGCAAGCCTGGCGTTTCACGCTGATGGCGGTCGTCAATGACGGCCGCAACCTGCCGCAGTCGGCGGAACTGCTCGGCAAGCTGGTCGATTCCGGTGCCATCCCCGACCGGATCGAGGCCTGGCAGGAGTTTGGCCGGTTGGCGTTGAACCTGGACCGGCCCGATCTGGCCAAGCGCATCGTCGATCAGATGATCCGCCGCTTCCCGCAGGACCCGCAGGTGGGCTTGCTGCAGGCGGCCCAGTTGCAGCAAGCCGGCAAGCCCGCACAGGCGCGCGAGATCCTCGACGGATTGGTGCCTAAGGTCGGCGCGGATGTCCGCCTGCGCGGCCTGCTGGCACTGGCCTACGAGGCTTCCGGCGATGGCGCCGCCGCAGCCGCGGTGCTGGCCCGGGGGGAACAGGACATCGGCAGCTATGGCCTGCGCGCCTCGATCCTGGCGCGTCTGGACGACAAGAGCGCGCTGGTTCAGGTCCACGACCAGCTCCGTGCGGATACTGCCCAGCCCGACCAGGAGCGTCGCCTGCTGCTGGGCAAGATCGCCGAGTTCCTGGCCAACCGCGACGAGGCGCTGGACTGGTACCGCAGCGTGGTCGAGGAGCCGCAGCGCACCGAGGCACGCCTGCGCACGGCCAGCGTGTTGTACGACCTCGGGCGGCGCGACGAGGCCTGGGACGAAACCCGCAAGCTGCAGGAGGACGGACTGGTCGACGACGAAGCCCGCCGCGATGCCTATCTGCTCGAAGCCGAACTGCGGCAGAAGGCCGGCGACGATGCCGGCGAACTGGACGCCTACGCCCGCGGCCTGGCCGCGTATCCAGACGACAGCCGCCTGCTCTATTCGCGCGCGCTGGCTTGGGAGCGCCGCGACGACGTGGCCCGCGCCGAGGCCGACCTGCGCACCGTGCTGGTCGCCAACCCCAACGACGCCGCTGCACTGAACGCCCTCGGCTACACGCTGGCTGACCGCACCACGCGGTATCGGGAAGCGCTTGAGCTGCTCGACCGTGCCCGCAACGCCGCGCCGGACAATCCGGCCATCCTCGACAGCTACGGTTGGGTGCTGTACCGGCTCGGCCGCGGCGACGAGGCGCTGCCCTATCTGCGCCGGGCGTGGATGCTGATGAAGGACCCGGAAGTGGCCGCCCATCTGGGCGAAGTGCTGTGGATGCAAGGGCACAAGGACGAGGCGCGAAAGTACCTGGAAGATGCCATGAAACTCGACCCCGACAACCGCTCGCTGAAGCGGGTGCTCGACCGCACCGGTGCGCGGCAGGAGATCGGCAAGTGAAGCGCGCCGTCTTTGCCTGCCTGTTGGCCTTGCTGCCGGTGGCGTGTGCCACGGTGCCGCCGATGGCTTCGGCTCTCGTCACGGTGCCGCCGACGGCCGATGCCTTGCAGGCGCTGGACTTGCGCGAGCAGCGCCTGCGCGCAACGCGTGACTGGTCGCTGTCCGGGCGCATCGCCGTGGTCAGCGGGAAGCGGGGCGGCAGCGGGCGCATCGACTGGCACCAGCAGGGCGATCGCTACGACATTTCGTTGGCGGCCCCGATCACCCGACAGAGCTGGCGGCTGGTCGGCGGCCCGGGCGGCGCGCGCCTGGACGGGCTGGACGACGGTCCGCGCAGCGGGGCGGACGCCGAAGTGCTGCTGCGCGAAGCCACCGGCTGGGACATACCGGTCAATTCGCTGGCCGACTGGGTGCGCGGCATCGGCCTGGGCGACGGCGAGGTCGGCTATTCCGCTGCGGGGTTGCCGGCCACCGTGCGCATGGACTGGCGGCTCGATTACGGCGATTGGACCGAGGCCGCGCTGGGCGACGGGACGGTCCGCATGCCGGCCCGGGTTTCAGCGGAGAAGGGCGCGGCCCGGGTTCGACTGGTCGTGGATGCTTGGCAACTGGGGGCGGCGGCGCCGTCCGACGCGCCGTGAATCCGGGCTGGATCGATGCCGGGGGCTGGTCGGCATGGCCCGCCCCGGCCAAGCTGAACCTGTTCCTGCAGATCACCGGGCGCAGGTCTGACGGCTATCACGAATTGCAGACGGTGTTCCGTCTGCTCGACTGGGGCGACACGATCCGGCTCAAGGTGCTCGACGGGCCGGACATCCGCCGCGAATCCTTCGATGTCGCCGGCAGGGTCATGCCGCCGGCGGGCGGGATCGCTGAAGCCGACGATTTGACCGTGCGTGCGGCGAAACTTCTCCAAGAATCGGCAAATTTCCGCAAAGGTGCCGTCATCGGCATCGAAAAGCGAATTCCAATGGGGGGCGGATTCGGTGGCGGCTCGTCCGATGCCGCGACCGTGCTGGTGGCGTTGGACCGGCTGTGGGGAACTCGCCTCGGGACGGATGCACTGGCCGAGCTGGCGCTTCGCCTCGGGGCGGACGTGCCGGTTTTCGTGCGCGGGCACAACGCATGGGCCGAGGGTGTGGGCGAGCGGTTGGCCCCGATCGTCCTGCCGCCGGCGTGGTATCTGCTGGTCGCGCCGGGCGTGCACGTGCCGACCGGCCCCTTGTTTCAATCCCCGGATTTGACGCGGGATGCGGCGCCCGCGAAAATAGCCGACTTCGTTTCGGGAGCAGCGTCCGGCAACGCCTTCGAACCGGTCCTGCGTCGTCGCGAGCCTGCGGTGGAAGCCGCGTTCGCCGTGCTGGGTAGGTTTGGCCTGCCGCGACTGACCGGCTCGGGCAGTGGCTGTTTCGTCGAATTCCCCGATCGCGCCTCGGCCGAGGCTGCGTTGGCGGGATTGCCGGAAGGGCTGTCCGCGTGGGTTGCGGCGGGTGCGGCGCGTTCGCCGTTGCTCGACGTTCTCGCGGAACGGCAAGAGTTTTGACGCAGGGGCGTCGCCAAGTGGCCCAAGGCACCGGGTTTTGATCCCGGCATTCGCAGGTTCGAATCCTGCCGCCCCTGCCATTGACCGATTCCGCGGGTGCGCGGCGGTCGGCGCAAAGGTTCGTGGTATTCGCAAAAAAGCAACCGCCAACGACGCTGCGCGGCAGTTCCGCGAAGAGGCGCCGCTGCACAATCCGAGGTGATTCGTGGACATCCAGGACGATCGCAGCAATCTGCTGATCTTTTCCGGCAACGCCAACAAGAAGCTGGCCAACGACATCTGCCATGAGCTGGGCGTGCGCCCGGGCAAGGCGCTGGTGTCCAAGTTCTCCGACGGCGAGGTGCAGGTCGAGATCCTGGAGAGCGTGCGCAAGCGCGAAGTCTTCGTGGTGCAGCCCACCGGCGCGCCGAGCGCGGAAAACCTGATGGAGCTGCTGGTCATCATCGATGCGCTCAAGCGCGCCTCGGCGACCAGCGTCACCGCGGTGGTGCCGTATTTCGGCTATGCCCGCCAGGACCGGCGCCTGCGTTCCACGCGCGTGCCGATCACGGCCAAGGTGGCGGCCAAGATGTTCACCGCCGTCTCCGCCGACCGGGTGCTGACGGTGGACCTGCACGCCGACCAGATCCAGGGTTTCTTCGACGTGCCGGTGGACAACGTGTATGCCTCGCCGCTGCTGTTGGCCGACATCTGGCGCTCGTACGGCACCGAAAACCTGATCGTGGTGTCGCCTGACGTGGGCGGCGTGGTGCGCGCCCGCGCGGTGGCCAAGCGTCTTGACGATGCGGACCTGGCGATCATCGACAAGCGCCGCCCGCGTGCCAACGTGGCCACGGTGATGAACATCATCGGTGACGTCGAGGGCAAGGACTGCGTGCTGGTGGACGACATCGTCGATACCGCCGGCACGTTGTGTGCGGCGGCCGCGGCGCTGAAGGCGCGCGGCGCCAAGCGCGTGGCCGCGTACTGCACCCATGCGGTGCTGTCCGGCCCGGCGGTGTCCAACGTCAATGCTTCGCAGCTGGACGAGCTGGTGGTCACCGACACCATTCCGCTGTCGCCCAACGCGCAAGGCTGCGGCAAGATCCGCCAGCTCAGCGTGGCCGAGCTGCTGGCCGAGACGATCCGCCGCATCGCCTTCGGCGAGTCGGTCAGTTCGCTGTACGTGGATTGATGCCGCACTGATTTTCCCGGCAGCCGTTTGCGCGGCCGCCTCCTCCGGTCTGTCTGGTCGCGGACGGGCCGCAACAATCGCCGCCATCCGGTGGCCACAACCTAGGTAGTAGAAAAATGACGACTCACGTTATCAACGTCGAACGCCGCGAAGACCAGGGCAAGGGTGCGAGCCGCCGCCTGCGTCTGGCGAAGAAGATCCCCGCCATCGTCTATGGCGGCGAGCTCGCCCCGGTCAGCATCCAGCTCGACCACGAGCCGCTGTGGCTGGCCCAGCAGAACGAGTGGTTCTACTCGTCGATCCTGGACCTGAGCCTCAACGGCGACATCCAGAAGGTCCTGCTGCGCGACATCCAGCGGCATCCGTACAAGCAGATCATCATGCACCTGGACTTCCAGCGCGTGGACGAGAATGCCGCGCTGCGTACTGCCGTGCCGCTGCACTTCGTCAACGAGGAGGCTTCTCCGGCCGGCAAGACTGCCGGCGCCGTGATCACCCACGAGTTGAACGAGGTGGTCATCGAGTGCCTGCCGAAGGATCTGCCGGCGAACATCGTCGTCGATCTGGGCAAGCTGGGCGTGGGTGAGGTGCTGCACCTGTCCGAGGTTGCGCTGCCGGCCGGCGTGTCGATCCCGCAGCTGAAGCTGGGCAAGGAGCACGACCTGCCGCTGGCCATTGCCAAGGCCGCTGCGGCCGAGGAAGAGGCTCCGGCCGAAGCGGCCGATGCGGCGAAGGAAGAGCCGAAGGCCTGACCTTCGCGGCAAGGTCCGTCGCCTTTCGGGTGGCGGGCCTTGCCGACAGCATCATGGCGGCCATCAAGCTCATCGTCGGCCTCGGCAACCCCGGCGCCGAACACGCGCGAACCCGGCACAATGCCGGGTTTCGTTTCGTTGACGCCCTGGCGGAAAAGTCGGGTGTGCGCTTTGCCGTGGATGCCAAGCTGTTTGGCGAGACGGCGAAGGTGGACATCGGTGGGCATCCGGTCTGGCTGCTCAAGCCGGCCACGTTCATGAACCTGAGCGGCAAGTCGGTCGTCGCCGCTCAGCGTTTCTGGAAGATCGCGCCGGAAGAAACCCTCGTCGCCCACGACGAACTGGACATGCCGCCGGGCACCGCGCGGCTGAAGTTCGACGGTGGCCATGGCGGGCAGAACGGCCTGCGCGACATCATCCGCCTGCTGGGGCATGCAAAGTTCCACCGGTTGCGCGTCGGCATCGGGCATCCGGGCCACAAGGACAAGGTGGTGGGCTGGGTGCTCGGCCGTCCGTCGCCGGCGGACGATGCGATGATCGATCGCGCCGTGGACGAGGCGCTGGACGTGCTGCCATTGGCCGTGAATGGCGATTTCAACGAGGCGATGAAGCGGTTGCACACCGCGCACGCCTGACCCGGCCGCGATTGCGGGCTGCGGATCCTGCCGGTCCGCAGCCCGGAGCCACGGCATCACCTGGAGCAATCAATGGGCATCAAATGCGGCATCGTCGGCCTGCCCAACGTCGGCAAGTCGACCCTGTTCAACGCGTTGACCAAGGCGGGCATCGCCGCGGCCAACTTCCCGTTCTGCACCATCGAGCCGAACGTCGGCGTGGTGCCGGTGCCCGACCCGCGGCTCGGCGAACTGGCGACCATCGTCAAGCCCGAGCGGGTGGTGCCGACGGCCGTGGAGTTTGTCGACATCGCCGGCCTCGTCGCCGGTGCGGCCAGCGGCGAAGGCCTGGGCAACAAGTTCCTGGCCCACATCCGCGAAGTCGATGCGATCTGCCACGTGGTGCGCTGCTTCGACCATCCGGACGTGATCCACGTCGCGGGCAAGGTCGATCCGCTGTCGGACATCGACACCATCGACACCGAGCTGGCATTGGCCGACCTGGACAGCGTCGAGAAGGCGCTGAACCGTGCCGAGCGCGCCGCAAAGGGGGGCGACAAGGACGCGCAGGCGCGCAAGCCGGTGCTGGAGAAGCTGCACAAGGCACTGTCCGACGGTCATGCCGGCCGCACGGCAGGGCTGGACGAGGAAGAGTGCGTGCTGGTGCGCGACCTGTTCCTGCTCACGCTCAAGCCGGTGATGTACGTGGCCAACGTGCTCGAGGACGGTTTCGAGAACAACCCGCATCTGGACGCCGTGCGCGCCCGCGCGGTGAAGGAAGGTGCCGAGGTGGTGCCGGTGTCGGCGGCCATCGAGGAAGAGCTTTCGCAGCTGGACGATGCCGACCGCGACACCTTCCTGGCCGATCTCGGCCTCGAGGAGCCTGGCCTGAACCGGGTGATCCGCGCCGCATACAAGCTGCTCGGCCTGCAGACCTATTTCACCGCCGGCGTGAAGGAGGTGCGGGCGTGGACCGTGCGCGCCGGCGCCACCGCGCCGCAGGCCGCCGCCGTGATCCACACCGATTTCGAGCGCGGTTTCATCCGTGCCGAAACCATCGGCTACGGCGACTTCATCAAGTACAAGGGTGAAGCCGGCGCGCGCGATGCCGGGCGCTTGCGCCTGGAAGGCAAGGAGTATCGCGTGCAGGAAGGTGACGTCCTGCATTTCCGCTTCAACGTCTGAGCCGTTTTTTTTTGCATTGCCCGGTGAAAATTCCGTTCGAAACCGCTTGACAGACTCGGGCGGCAAGAACAAAATTACGGGCTGTTTCACCCCGGACCTGAATGGCCTTGTGCCAGCGGGGACGGAGCCGGAGGGATACCCAAGCGGCCAACGGGGGCAGACTGTAAATCTGCTGGCTTACGCCTTCGGTGGTTCGAATCCACCTCCCTCCACCAGATTCGCGTTGTGGCAAAAGTCGTGCACCGCAGCGGGAGTAGTTCAATGGTAGAACCTCAGCCTTCCAAGCTGATGGTGCGGGTTCGATTCCCGTCTCCCGCTCCATTGATTCCCGTGTCCATGTATGCGGCTTCTGTGCCACAATAGAAAACTCGCTCACGTAGCTCAGTCGGTAGAGCACCTCCTTGGTAAGGAGGAGGTCGAAGGTTCGATTCCTTTCGTGAGCACCACTCCAGGCAAGTTGCCGAAACCTTTCAACGAGCATCCGAGAAGAAGCAGCCATGTCCAAGGGTAAGTTCGAACGCACCAAGCCGCACGTGAACGTGGGCACCATCGGTCACGTTGACCATGGCAAGACCACGCTGACCGCTGCACTGACCAAGG
>Ga0194137_10000882_pt1 | contig 18991 bp, 17 predicted proteins | sample TARM_MetaG_T3_14_FD_134025 | JGI IMG/M metagenome (GOLD analysis project Ga0194137, IMG submission 134025) | Freshwater microbial communities from Pennsylvania, USA, analyzing microbe dynamics in response to fracking - TARM_MetaG_T3_14 (version 2) | ecosystem: Environmental > Aquatic >... | reverse complement strand
GGGCAGGATGATGGCGAACATGCTTCCCTGCATCATGACGATGACCTTTCCGTTGGCCAGCCCCCGGGAGACGCGGTCGACCCTCTCGGTGATGAGCTCCATCGGGAAGAGCCGCTTGCGGTTGTCGTTCAGCGCCTTGGCGAGCTCTCCGGTTGCGCTCAGGATATCGGTCTGGATGCCGCGGATTTTAGCCCGGACGAGGCTCAGCACCTTGGGATCCGCCCTTCGCTGATCGAACATCATGAGGATCTGGGTTTTGGACAAATAGCCTACCGTATATTCTTCCACCTGGAGATCCGGGGTGGCATAGCGGGCCCGAATGATGTTGGCCGAGTCCGAGAGATCCTCGCTCAGGGCGATTTGCGGACCTTCAATGGAGCTCTCCACGCTCGTTTGCGGCGAGGTGTTGCGGATGACCTTGGCCGCGAAATAGCAGAAGAAGCTCTGCTCCACCTTGAGAAGCACATAACCTCTCAGCATCAGATCGGTCCAGATGGCGGGATCCTCCACCGGCTTGAAGGAAGGATCGCTCCTCACCACGTCGGCGAACGGCTTCAGCTCTCTGGAGAAAGGAACGAAAATAGCGTCGTACAGCTTGTTTTCTTCGACCAGGGTCGCGATGTACGCGACCTCCAGTATGAGCGAGCCGTTGCTGATCCGATGCGTTTTCACATCGTTGGATGTAGCGAACAGCTCGTTGATCCGCTGCAGCACGGGCGTCTCCTCCATTTTCCAAGTAAGGGTTAGTATGCCTGCTTGAGGAAGAAATTATGTTGTCTTTTGCCGACCGGCGGCGGTATGCCTTACAATGAGGGGACAACGAGGGCTCAAGGACAGATTCCTCCCGGCTGCAGAGGCTTTGCCAGGCATCATCGCAATCCGCCGGGAACATCGTGCGTCGAGCGAAGAAAGCGTGGTTGATAGCGTGAGTGGAACAGCGAGGGAAAGAACTGATGAAGGCAGAGGGATTTCGGATCGGGAGGATGGCGGCGAGACCGCAGCCGAAAATGCGGCCCAACGCGGAGACACGGCGGCGGAACGGCTGGAGAACGGCTGGTTCCGGGTGAAAATTCCGCTGCCTTATTCGCTGCGCTATGTGAACAGCTATCTGATTCCGGAGGCGGACGGCAGCTGGACGCTGATCGATCCGGGTCTGAATACGGCTGAATCCCGGGATATTTGGCTGCGGGAGCTGAACCGCCTCGGAATCCGCTTCCGCGACATCGGCCGCATCGTGCTGACCCATCAGCATCCCGACCACTACGGCCTTGCCGGCTGGTTCCAGCTGCAAGCGGGCTGCCCCGTGCTGATGACGGCCGAGGCAGGGCGATATGCCCGCAGGCTGTGGGGAAGCGGCAGCGTTTTTGCCGCCGAACTGATCGGCTGGTTCCGGAATCACGGCATGCCGGAGGAGCTGCTGGTCCAGCTCGGCCCGCATCTGGCGTCCTTTCGCGAACGGGTGGAGCCGCAGCCCCGGCTCACGGATCTGGAGCCGGGAAGCCGGCTGGATATGGGCGGGGAGAGCTGGCAGATCATCGATGCGCCGGGACATGCCGGCGGCGGAGTATGCCTGTACAGCGATGCCAGCTTGACACTGATCGCAGGGGATCAGGTGCTGCCGCGCATTACGCCGAATATCAGCCTGATTCCGGGGATGCAGGAGGACCCCGATCCGCTCGGTTCCTACCTGGACAGTCTCCGGGAGCTGTCGGGCCTTGAGACGAGGCAGGTGCTGCCGGGCCATCGCGACCCGTTCCCGGATGCCGGCCGACGGGCCATGGAAATCATCGCCCACCACGAGCGGCGGCTGGAGCATCTGCTCGGCTTGCTGGCGGAAGGGCCGGCCAGCGCGTTCGACCTATGCGAACGGGAATTCGGTACCCATCTTCGGCATAACATCCATAACCTGCGCTTCGCGATGTCCGAGACGCTCGCGCATCTGGCGCAGCTGGCCAAGCGCGGCGAGGCAGCCGTTTCCGGTCCGGCCGGCGGACCGTGGACATATGCTTCAGCTTGAGCCTTGATCATCCGATAATGGAGAGGGATTAGGCGGCGCTTCTGCTCATCGTTTAGGAATGGGGTCTAGCGCCTGACAAAGCATACCTACGAGGAGGAACGCGGATGAAATTTTATGCCCTGCCGGGAAAAGAACGGTCGGTCGAAGCATACGGCAGCAAGGGAGCGATGTTTTCCGGCATTACGAGGCATGACGGCCGCATCCAGTTCAGCAGCTTCCGCATCGAGCCGGACGGAGTCGTCGGGCGTCATCCGGCGGCGGTGAGCCAGCTGTTCCTCGTCGTCGACGGGGAAGGCTGGGTCAGCGGCCCGGACGGGCAGCATTATGCGATCCGCACCGGCCAGGCGGCTTTCTGGGAACCCGGCGAAAGCCATGAATCCGGTTCCCGCACCGGAATGACCGTCCTGCTCGTCGAAGGAGAGGAACTCGTCATCGAGATGCAGGAGCTGGCCTCGCTGTAAGCGGGGTCGCGGATCGGCAGAAGAGGACAGGGTGCATGAAAAAAAGAAGCTCTTCCCTTAGGGGCAAGAGCTTCTTTTTTTATTCTTAGCGGCGATTACGCCAGAGGAACCTCGTCGCTGTGCTCGTCCCGGTCGATTTCGCGCTGGGCTTGCTTGCGGTGGGCGATCCGGCTCGCGGCGGATGCCGCGATCGCGCCGACGATGTCATCGAGGAACGTGTGGATCTGTCCGTCGTTCTTGTCGTTCAGACGCACGAGAATGCCGGGCTTGAGCTTGTCGATGTACCCGAAGTTCGTGAGGCCGATGCTGCCGTATACGTTCACGATGGAGAGGGCCAGAATCTCGTCGCAGCCGTAGAGCCCCTCGTCGTTGCCGATCATGTCCTGCAGGGGAGGGATCAGCTTGCCTTCCTCGGCGAGCACGTCGAGCTGGATGCCGGTCAGGATGGCGTTCTGCACTTCTCTTTTGGCGAGGACGGCATCCACGTTCTCCTCGCACTCCGCGATGGACAGATCCGGATAGTAGTCCTTTTGCAGGAACAAGGCCAATTCGGCGATCTGGGTTTTATTGACGCCTCGCTTCTCCAGCCATACGGCGGTCGCTTCCGCCACCGCCTTGCTGTTGAGCGCATATGTTCCGGGATCGGACATGTCTCTGCCTCCTAACATCATTTTTGAGCCAAGCCAGGTCTAAAAGGATGGTACAACCCATACACATAGTACTACAAAAAGAGCCAGTACCACCAGGCTGCGGCAAGCGGCCGGTTAACCCAAGGGAGGATATCGACAATGAAAAAACAGCGCTACAAATGGATTCGCCGGGCAGCTCTCACGGGCGCCCTTACCCTGCCGGTCGTCACGGCGGGCTGCGGCTGGTTCTCGCCGTCCGAAAGCAAGGACATCGATCCGCCGCAAGGAGTGACAGGATCGGTCCTTCCCGGCACGGATGCAGCCATCTCGGCTTCCTCGGACGGTGCGGCCACGGTCGCCGACCAGACGGCGGCAAGCGGCCTCACCGTCTATCTCAAAGACAAAAACGGCTATTTGGCGCCTGTCACGATTCAGGCCAAGCTGGACAGCAAGCTGACGCCGGAGGCGCAGGCGCTGGAGCTGCTCGTGAGCGGAGGGCCTTACGCCAAGCTTCTGCCTGAAGGCTTCACAGGCGTGCTGCCCCAAGGAACCGAGATCCGCAACGTGCAGATCGATAAAAAGACAGGCCTTGCATCGGTTGATTTCTCCAAGCAGTTTTACGACTACAACGAGCAGGAAGAGCGCAGCATCGTGGAAGCCGTCACCTGGACGCTTACCGGCATGGAAGGCGTAAGCGGCGTCAGCTTGTGGGAAGAAGGCGAGAAGCTTCAAGAGATGCCTGTAGGCGCCTTCCCGCTCGACCGTCCGCTGACGCGTGCGGTAGGGATCAATCTGGAAGCCCAGGACGGAGTCGACTACAGCCTTTCGACGCCGGTGACGCTGTACTTCTCCGGCATTACGGATCAGGATGCCCAGTATTATGTCCCGGTTACGCGCCTCGTTCCCCGTACGTCCAATAAGCTGGCATCGGCGATGAAGCAGCTGGCCGCAGGGCCGCTCGACGGAAGCAGCCTTACTCCTGTCTGGGTTCCGGACGTATCGGTCAAAACCCTGGAGCAGTCCAAGGGAACGGTCACGGTCGATCTGTCCGACGCCCAGTACAAAAAAGGAGAAGCGGCGCCTTCCGAAATGCTGCAAGCCGTCGTCCTGTCGCTGACGGAAAACAGCGGCGCGGGCAAAGTCCAGATCAAGCTCAACGGACAGTCCGACTTCAAGGACAGCCGCAACGTCTCCTATACCGAGCCGGTCAGCCGTCCGGAGCATCTGAACGCGTTCAAATCGTAAAAGCGGCCCCGGGCGGCCGGTAGCGGGAAGCCATCATGACCATGAACGGCCAGGGAGCGGGGAATATGCCTGCTCCTTTTTCGGCGTTGGCGGCAGAGGCTGCCCCGGGATGATTTTCCTCCTCCCGTCTGCTACAATGAGGGCTATTGCCGGATACGGCTTGAAGGAGGATGTTGGATCAATGAGAACGGACGGAAGACAATTCGGGCAGCTTCGCCCTGTGACGATCACGACGGGCGTCAATAAATATGCGGAGGGATCCGTGCTGATCGAGGCGGGAGACACCAAGGTGCTTGTCACGGCGACTGTAGACGAGCGTGTCCCTTCTTTCATGAAAGGGCAAGGCAGAGGCTGGGTAACAGCCGAGTATTCCATGCTGCCCCGCTCGACGCATACCCGCAACCAGCGCGAATCCCAGCGCGGAAAAGTAGGAGGCCGCACGATGGAGATCCAGCGGCTGATCGGCCGCGCGCTCCGTTCGGTCGTCAACCTGCAGGCGCTGGGAGAGCGGACGATTACGCTTGACTGCGACGTGCTCCAGGCCGACGGAGGAACCCGCACGGCTTCCATCACCGGCAGCTTCGTAGCGCTTGCGCTTGCGGTGGACAAGCTGGCCCGCACAGCGTCCTTCTCCGTCTATCCGCTCACGGACTACCTGGCGTCCACAAGCGTCGGCGTCATCGCCGACCAGCCGCGGCTCGACCTCAACTACGAGGAGGATTCCAAAGCCAAGGTCGACATGAACGTCGTCATGACCGGGGCCGGCAAGTTCGTGGAGCTGCAAGGCACAGGAGAAGAGGAGCCGTTCTCGCGCGAGGAGCTCGATGCTCTTCTCGCTCTGGGAGAATCCGGAATCCGCGAACTGATTGAAATCCAGAAGCGGGCGCTCGGAGAGGCCGGAGCGCGGATAGGGACGGTCCGGGCATGAGCGGGCTTCTCGGGGGCTCCGGACTCGTCGTCGTTGCAACCGGCAATCCCGGCAAGGTCAAGGAATTCGCTCATGCCTTCGCTTCGCTGGGCCTTGAAGTCCGGAGCTTGAAAGACTATGAAGGGATGCCTGAAATCGTCGAGGACGGCGACAGCTTCGCGGCCAACGCCCGCATCAAGGCAGGCCAGATCGGACGTCTGCTCGGCATCCCGGTGCTTGCGGACGATTCGGGCCTATGCGTGGATGCGCTCGGCGGAGCTCCTGGCATCTACTCGGCGCGGTACGCGGGACCGGGAGCGGCGGATGCGGACAACAACGCCAAGCTGCTGGCAGAGCTCGCTTCGGCAGAGGCGGTAGTTCCCGATGGAGCGGCGGAATCGGCTGAGCAATCTGCTGGACAATCTGCTGGAGCAGTTCCGCTTGGATCGGCGAAAAACCAAGCATTCGGCTCGGATGATTCGGATGGCGCTGGACATTCGCCGGTATCGAACGGAGCCTCGGATGGCGCTGGACATTCTCCAATAGCGGAAGGAGCCCCAGATGGCATTCATCTGCTAAGCACAGCTCGCTTCAAGTGTGCCCTCGCCCTCTATGTGCCTGCCGAAGAACGCTTTATTGAAAGCGAGGGCTCGATGGAAGGCTATATCATCGACAGCCCCCGCGGCGCAGGCGGCTTCGGCTATGACCCCCTGCTCTGGATCCCTGCCCTTCGCCGCACGGCGGCGGAGCTGAGCATGGAGGAGAAACAAGCCGCCAGCCATCGCGGCGCGGCGTTGCGCTCGCTGCTCGAAAAGCTGCAGGGCTGATTCAGCCGGTCCAGCAGTATCTATTGAGCAATCCGAAACAGGGGACTGTATTCAAGGTGTGATTGAACAACGAGCCTCTATATGGGACATACGGGCGTAAGTCGAGCTGCTGCTGAGTAGACCGCGAAGTTAGGGTATATGGGATCCGTTAGTTAAGCTGCAACCGAGTAGCCGTCAAGTATTGGAACATGCGATTCGGTATTCGAACTGTGACCAAGCAACCGCGAAGTTGTCGGACATACGATGCGTTAATTGAGCTTTAATCGAGTAACTGCGATTTTATCGGACATACGATCCGTTAATTGAGCTGTAATCGAGTAACCGCGAAGTTATCGGACATACGATCCGTTATTTGTGAACAAATAGCGGGATACAGATAGTAGCGGTTCAAATAACGGAACTGATGTCCGTTAAAAAAATGAGAATGTTAGTTTTAGGCCAAATAGCGGATCTGATGTCCGATAATAAGCAGCAGATTCCCCAACGGGGTCGTTCCCGGATTCGAACGCTCATCGAACGCCCGTGCTCATCGATTACCAGCGTTAGTTGAATTCGTTCGTCGAATGCCAACGCTCATCGAACACCAGCGCCTGAATACCACCACCTATAAAACAAAGCCGCCGCGGCATCGCGTTTCACGCGATGCCGCGGCGGCTTTTGCTATCGGATCGACACCTTGTATTCCTTCAGCCAGCGGTTGACCTGGTAAAGATAGGCGAACAGCTGGGGGCCGGACATGAGCTGGCCGAACCAGGGAATATTGGAGCTGGCGGCGTCCGAGCCCGCGATCTCGCGGACTTTGGCCGTGTCGATGAGAGGGAGGATCGGAGAGGACGGATCGTCGAGCACATCCAGCAGCTTGGAGCGCACCGCATTCAGGTAGGCTGGATTGTGGGTTTTCGGGTAAGGGCTTTTTTTGCGGAAAAGCACGTCATCGGGCAGGACGCCGCGAAGCGATTGACGCAGAATGCCCTTCTCGCGATCGCCGGAGGTTTTGATCTCCCATGGAATGTTGAACACGTAATCGATGAGGCGATGGTCGCAGAACGGAACCCGGACCTCGAGCCCGGCGCCCATGCTCATCCGGTCCTTCCGGTCGAGAAGCGTCGGCATGAAGCGGGTGATGTTGAGGTAGGACATCGTCCGCATTTTGCGCTGCTTCTCCGTTTCTCCCTTCAAATGGGGAACGGCCGCAACCGCTTCTGAATATCGGTCGCCGATGTATTCCAGCGGGCGGACCCATTCCCGCATTTCCGGCGAGAGAAGTTCGGCCCTCATCCCCGAGGCGAGCGCCCATGGGAACGTGGAGGCGTTCAGCGACTCCTCGCGGTGGAACCATGGATAACCGCCGAAGACTTCATCGGCCGCCTCTCCCGAGATGGCCACGGTAACATCCTTCTTGATTTCCCGGCAGAACAGCAGCAGCGAAGCATCGACATCCGCCATGCCGGGAAGATCGCGCGCGGTCAGCGCGTCATCCAGAGCGGCGACCAGATCCGGCGTGTCGAAATAGACGTCGTGATGCTCGGTGCCGAGATAATCCCTCATTCTCTGAATCCAGGGGGCATCGGAGTTGGGCTGGAAGGCATGGGACTTGAAATGCTTGTCGTTGTCGACATAGTCGACGGAGAACGTATGCAGCTGCGCGCCGCCGGAGCGGTTCAGGAAATTCACGGCGAGAGAAGTCAGGGCGCTTGAATCCAGGCCGCCCGACAGCAGCGTGCCGATCGGCACGTCGGAGGCGAGCTGGCGCTCCAGCGTATCGCGAAGCAGCTCGCCGACATGCGCGGCTGTCTGCTCGACGCTGTGCTCATGCTCGCAGCTTCGAAGCTCCCAATACGTATGGGTACGGACGCCGCTGCGGTCGACGGTCATGCATTTTCCCGGCAGCAGCTCGGTGAGCTGGCTGTAGACGCCGACTCCGGGAGTCCGGGCCGGACCGACGATGAACAGCTCGGCGATTCCTTGAGCGCCGACCTCGGGCTTCACGGCGGGATGGGCGAGCAGAGCTTTCGGTTCCGAGCCGAAGATGAACTGGCCGCCAGCCTGGCTGATGAACAGAGGCTTGACTCCGACCCGGTCGCGCGCGAGGAACAGCTTTTCCTCCTTGGCATCCCAAATGGCGAAGGCGAAGATGCCGTTGAACTTTTCTACGGAAGCGGCTCCCCACTCCATATAAGAGGCCAGCAGCACTTCGGTATCGCAGGTCGTCGAGAAGACGCGCCCTCTGGATTCCAGCTCTCTTTTCAGCTCCGGCGCGTTGTACAGTTCTCCGTTATAAACGATGACGAATTTGCCGTCATCCTGATTGCGAATCATGGGCTGTGCGCCCTTCTCGGGATCCATCACCGACAGCCTGCGATGCCCGAGCGCGCAAGGTCCCGAGATCCAGGTGCCCGAAGCGTCGGGTCCCCGCAGGGCAAGCGTCGACGTCATCCGCTCCAGGTCGTCGCTGTGCAGCGTCAGGTCGCGATTCCAATCGATCCATCCGGTGAATCCGCACATGGGTTATTCATTCCTCTCTTGTTCTAAAAGGTCGGGCAAAAAAAGCGGAAACCATGAGATCATCCGCCTGATATCGTTTGCGGCGTCCGTACTTCGTCCGCCTGCTCTCCCCGAATCGATGCTTGCGGCATGAAACGACGTACTACCATGAATATGCGGAATTCAGGCATAACATGTCTGTCCGCAGGGAGACACTACAAAGGAATTTGACGGTTAAAGGAAGGAGCTGTCGACATCTGTGAATGTCTATGAAGAAGAAGGGCAGCGCAAGACCTACTATGTCTCCGTCGGAGCCGGCCAGGTTTTGGAGGATGGGGAGGCGGCCTCCTATGAGCTGGAGATCGTCGCGAACGAGCATGAGCGCGACGGGCTGAAGGCGCTGTTCGCGGAGCTCTCGAGCATGGATGAGGCGGAAATGGCCCATTTCCACAGCAGCCCCTTCGGCTCCGCCAGCCTGGAGGAAATGAACCGGGGCTACGAGGGGCTGATCAAGCAGATCTATACCTTGATCTACCGGCTCGGCACCGAAGGGACGCGGAAGCATATCGAATCCATGAACATGGAGATCGGGGGACTCAAAGGGTGAATGTGATCGAAGCCAAGGTCGTCCGTTCCGTCGACAAGGAAGGAATCCCTTGCGGAGAGGTGCAGGTGAGCACCGACGATCCGCAGTGCGAGCAGGTTCTGGCGTACTTCAGCCTCTCCAGGGACGAGGACTACGACCTCGTCTCCATCGTGCGCAGCGACGCGGACCTGCTGACAGACTGGTTCGACAACAGCATGCATACCGCCTATGAAGAGATTACGATGCAGTGGTTCGAAAACGAAAACGGCAAGACCGACTGGGGCCGCCGCGAAACGTTCAAGCAGCAGGTTCTAAGCAGCGGACAGGTACGCTCCGAGCTCGGCAGGCTGCTCGGCTGATGGCATGCAAGACATCAACAGGGACGGCCGCCGAGCCTTTTCAATGGCTTGGCGGCCGTCCCTGTTGTTCTGTTCGCGGGGAGCCTTTTACATCGGAATCCGCTTGTCTTTCCCGTTCTTGCGGGTGAAGGGCAGATGCAGGCCGAATGTTTTCTGAGGTTTTTTTTGAATGCCGTCCTGGCCGAACTTCAAGGCCGCATTGATCTCGCCGCCGAGAATGATGATGATGGAGCTGAGGTACAGCCAGGTAAGAAGGACGATGACTCCGCCCAGGCTGCCGTACGTTTTGCTGTAGTTGCCGAATTGATTGACGTAGATCGAGAACAGGAGCGAGGTCGCGATCCATCCGATCGTCGCGAAGACGGCGCCCGGCAGAACTTCTCGGAAGCAGAGCCGGCGGTTGGGCGTAATCCAGTACAGCAGGGTGAACACCATGATCATCGCGGCGAACGGGACGAGGTAGCTGACGATATTCCAGATCGGCTCGAACCCGCTCGGATAGTCGAGCAGCTGGAACAGGTATTCGCCGATCGTCTTTCCGAAGACGAGCATGAGCATGACGAGTATGATGACGACGGCGAGCACGATGGTGGCAATGATCGAGATGCCCCGGACTTTCCAGAAGGGGCGGTTCTCCTCCTCGTCGTAGGCTTTGTTGAGCCCTTTGATGACGGCATTGATGCCGTTCGAGGCCGCCCAGATGGTCGCGATCATCCCGATCGAGAGCAGAGCTCCGTTGCGGTTGCCGGACACTTCATGGATGATGTCGCGGACGGTATTGCCCCCGTCCTCCGGCATGAGCAGCAGCAATTGTTCGATGACATCGTCTCCGGACATATCCATGAAGCTGACGATGCTGACGATGAAGATCAAGAACGGGAAGAAGGCCAGCAGCAGGTAATAGGTAAGCTGGGCGCCCATGGCAGGCACTTCGTCATCCTGGAAGCGGCTGATCATGTTCTTGACGAAGTCCTTCAGATTGAATTTTTGTTTCATCGGCATAACAGGCCCCTCCGTTTTCAGTCTGTAAAATAGATACGGCACAAGCCTGCATTCTATGTCCTCCATGCAGATGTCCTTTGCCTGACAAGAGGCCGGCGGCGCTTGGCCTGCGCATTTGCATGTCTTTACCCCGGCGAGGGCAGGCAAAAACGATGAAACGCCGGCGTTTTTCAATGCGCGCCCGTTTCGCCAATCTTTCATTGCTTTTAATCGCTAAAGGATTCTATAATGGACAAAATGAAGCAGCGGCGCGAATACGGAGTGGTTCTATGTCGGAGAAAATAGAAAAAATGGTGGAAGCCGCGAGGCTGTATTATCAAATGGACTACAGCCAGCAGGATATCGCGCGTCTGCTCGGCGTATCCCGGCCGACCGTGTCGAGATTCCTGCAGCAGGCCAAGACGGAGGGCATCGTCCAGATCACGATTCACGATCCGCAGGAGAACCATGACCGGATTTGCCGGCGGCTGGAGGAGACATTCGGGCTTAACCGGGTCATTGTCGTCTCGACCCCGTCCCATGACGATGCCGTAGTGAAGAAATATATCGGCGAAGCGGCCGCCGCCCACCTCTACGAGATCGTCAAGGCCGGGGATACGATCGCCGTGACATGGGGAACGACGCTTTACGAGGTCGCCCAGAGGCTGCCGATGAAGAGCGTCAAGGATGTCCGCGTCGTCCAGCTGAACGGCGGGCTCAGCTATTCCGAGACGAATACATACGCCTCCGAGATCGTTCATTTATTCGGCGGGGCGTTCAATACGCCTCCCCATCTGCTGCCGCTTCCGGCCATCGTCGACGAGCCCTTCGTCCGCCGGGCGATTGAAGCGGACCGCCACATATCCAAGATTCTGGAGATCGGCAGGGAGGCCAACATCGCCGTGTTCACCGTCGGCGTGCCGACCGTCGATTCCGTGCTTGTCCAGGCCCAGTATTTGCGGCCGGAGGAGCTGGAGACCGTGCATCGAGCAGGCAAGGGGGATATCTGCTCCCGATTCATCGACATCGACGGGGACATCTGCAACGAGGAGCTGGATGCGCGCACGATCGGCATCCGCCTCGAAGAGCTCCGATCCAAGGAGCATTCCATTCTCGTTGCGGGCGGCATCAAAAAAGTCGAGGCGATGTACGCGGCTATGCGGGGGGGATATCCGAACACGGTGGTGACGGATTCCTTTACCGCCAGGCAGCTGCTCGAAATAGTCGGCTGAAGCGGCCTCGATTCCGTTCCGGAGGCAGGCGGAGTTCCGCGAGGCTGCACCGCGTCTTTCCAAAGCGGAAGATGCCGGTGCAGTTTTTTTGTTTTTTGCTATTTGAGCGAGGTCAAAATCGCCCCGGCCGCAATCAGGACGACTCCGACACCGTTCCAGAGCGTGAGCTTCTCTCCGAGAAACAGAACGGCGATGACGATCGCGAGCACGACGCTCAGCTTGTCGACGGGACCGACCTGCGCGACTTTGCCCACCTTCAGGGCGAGGAAGTAGAACAGCCAGGAGACAGCGCCGGCCGTTCCGCTGAGGGCGATGAAGCCGAGCGAGCGCTTGTGGGCGGCGATGTCGGCCAGCTGGCCGAATTTGCCCTGTACAGCGACGACCGCCAGCAGGAACAAGGCCATGACGACCGCGCGCAAGGCCGTGGCGCTGTTCGCGTCTATGTCTTGGAGCCCGATCTTGCCGAATACGGAGACGAGAGCGGCTGCTGCCGCGGAGAGCAGGGCGAGCGGGAGCCAGAGCATGGGCGTGCACCTCCAGGGTTGCCGATTAGACCGGCCTATATCTCTAGTGTGCGTGGGGAAGGAGAATCCATGCGCGGGCATAGAAAAAAGCCCCTTCTCGAAGAAGGGGCTTGTGCCGGATCAGGAAAATGGCGTCCCGGAAGGGATTCGAACCCCCGACCGTGCGCTTAGAAGGCGCATGCTCTATCCGACTGAGCTACCGGGACAACTGGGAAGCCGGACAGCTGATGCTGCGGACCTCGAAAAATGATACTTCCTGATACTACAGGAATAACTTGCATAAATCAAGCTTTTTGCGAACTGTTTTTTCAACCGGTTTCACAGAGGCGTCCCGCGGCCTCCCGAACGCTTGCAGCGGGCCTAAAGTTCTCCTTTTGAGTATGGCATGTTATAATTGACGCGTAATTTGGTGAATAATTGGCGTCAGAGACAACAAGGCGGTGGTACCATTACGACTTCCAACGATTTTCCCCGCGAGGAGAAAGAACATAATGTCTATCTGCTGCCCGGGACGCTCGATCACTATCAGGAGCAGCTGACGCGGATGCTCGAAGCCGAGCAGTATGGAGAGGCCAAGAGGCTGCTCCAATTCCTGCTGCAGACGCGCGGCGAGCAGCGCAACTATGAGGAATGGGAAAATCTTCTGGCCTGGCTGGAAGCGGCATTTCCCGATACGGGGGACAGGGAGGAGGAGGATCCCGACGAGGAAGAGCTTCGCCAGGCTGCGCTGTCGGGCGGGGATCAGGACGAATCCTACGTGCAGCAGGTTCTGTATATCATGAAGAACCACCCGATGCTCGACCAGCAGCTGCTCGCGCTGGAGAGGGCGGCTCATTTGCGAAGCCCCGAGGTCGACGACTCGATTCTCGGCTGGCTGGAGGAAGAGAAGCTTCATCCCGTCGTCCAGTACAAGGCTCTGCAGTGCCTGAAGCGCAGAGGCGTGGCCGGGACCGTGCGGCTGGAGCGTCTCGGCGAGCGGGTCGAGCTGGAGATTGAACGCACCCCGCTCGCTCTGGAGGACTACCCCGTTCCGGTGCGGCGCATCGTGGAGAGGGTGGAGGGAGTCGCCGAGACGGCGGATCCGACGCTTCCGCATTTCGCCCGCGAGCTGTGGAAGGAGTGCCTGCAGTACCTTTACGGCAGCTCGGCCTACGAGCGCATGCTGAGCGAGGAAGAGGCCGCAGTCGACAGCCATGCGGCGGCGCTTCACCTTACCCTTCTGCTGGCTGTATACGGGTCCGCGGATGAGGATGAGATCAGGCATACATACGGCATTACCGGAGAGCTCCGATTCCGCTACGAGCAGGCTTGCCGCTCCCTGCGCCAAATAACGGATTTGCAGGAAGGATACGGCGAACGCTGACTTCTCTTGTAATCGATGGGCGGATTCATTATAATGGAGTGGTTTATTACACGTGTATATTCGGCGCAAGGCGCCTATTTTTTGGAGGGGACAGCATAAATGGCAGCTACTTGGGAGAAAATAGAAACGAACGTCGTCTCGATCGACGTTGAAGTCGGAGCGGAGCAGGTCAAGGACGCGCTCGACCAGGCATTCAAGAAAGTCGTAGGCCGCGTGAACGTTCCGGGCTTCCGCAAAGGCAAAGTACCGCGGGGCATGTTCGAATCCCGCTTCGGCGTGGAGAGCCTCTACCAGGACGCGATCGACATCCTGCTTCCGACGGCGTATGCCGATGCCCTCAAGGAAACGGGCGTAGAGCCGGTTGACCGTCCGGAGATCGACATCGAGCAGTTCGCCAAGGGCGAATCCTTCAAATTCAAGGCAAAAGTAACCGTCAAGCCCGAAGTGAAGCTTGGCGATTACAAAGGCGTCGAAGTTGCGGCGGCCGATGCCGAAGTAACCGAAGAAGAGCTGAGCGCGGAGCTGGATCGCCTCCAGCAGCGCCATGCCGAGCTCGTTGTCGTTGAAGAAGGCGCTGCCGAGAACGGCGACGTAACCGTCATCGATTTCGAAGGCTTCGTCGACGGAGAGGCTTTCGAAGGCGGACAAGCCGAGCGTTACACGCTCGAGCTGGGCTCCAACTCCTTCATCCCAGGCTTTGAGGAGCAGGTCGTCGGCATGGCGACGGGAGACTTCAAGGACGTCGAAGTGACTTTCCCCGAGGAGTACCATGCGGAGAACCTGGCCGGCAAGCCTGCCGTATTCAAGGTCAAGCTGCATGAAATCAAGCGCAAGAACCTGCCTGCCCTGGACGACGAGTTCGCCAAGGATGTGAGCGAGTTCGATACGCTGGACGAGTTCAAGCAGGATCTGTCCTCCAAGCTCAAGGAGCGCAAGCAGCAAGAGAGCGAGCAGGCTCGCGAGAACGCGCTCGTCGACAAGGTTGCCGAAGCTGCCGAAGTTGAAATTCCGGAAGCGATGATCAACAGCGAAGTGGACTTCCTGCTCCGCGACTTCGAGAACCGCATCCGCCAGCAAGGTCTCAACATGGACCTGTACTACCAGTTCTCCGGCCAGGACGAAGCCGCTCTGCGCGAGCAGATGCGCGCCGACGCCCAGAAGCGCGTCCTGAACAACCTGGTTCTGGATGCCATCGCCAAGCAGGAGAACATCGAGATCTCCGAGGACGAAGTCGGCGAAGAGCTCGAGAACCTGTCCAAATCCTACAACCGTCCGGCAGCCGAGCTGCGCGAGATCTTCGAGCGCAACGGCAACCTCGACAACATGAAGGAAGACCTGAAGCTTCGCAAGACGATCAAGTTCCTTCTTGACAACAGCAAAGTCGCAACCGAAGTCGCTTAAGAATTCCGCGTCCGAGGAAGCATCCCGTAAGGCACGTCATTCGTACGTGCCTTATTTTTACCACATAAGCTTTATGAGTGCCGCTTCGGCATGGATTGCGCTGCCGAAGGAATGGGGGAGTTCCCCCCTACATAAGATTCAACACAGCCGGAACTTTCGCGTTCATCCCCGTACTGCCTGCAAAAATGACAGGGGATGTCCGAACGTGATAAAATGGTCGTGTATCTGAATTCCACAATGGAAAGTAGGTTGGTCGCATGAATTTGGTCCCTATCGTAGTCGAACAGACAAACCGCGGTGAACGATCTTACGATATCTATTCCCGTCTCCTCAAGGACAGGATTATCTTTCTTGGCAGCGCCATCGACGATGACGTCGCCAATTCCATCATCGCCCAGCTGCTCTTCCTTGCGGCTGACGATCCGGAGAAGGATATTCACCTGTACATCAACTCGCCCGGCGGTTCGGTCACGGCCGGCATGGGTATTTATGATACAATGCAATTCATCAAGCCGGATGTTTCCACGATCTGCGTAGGCATGGCCGCCAGCATGGGGTCCCTGCTGCTGACCGCAGGAGCCAAGGGCAAGCGCTTCTCGCTTCCCAACAGCGAGGTCATGATCCATCAGCCGCTGGGCGGCGTTCGAGGCCAGGCCTCGGACATCAAGATCCACGCGGACTGGATTCTCAAGACCAAGCAGAAGCTGAACCAGATCTATGTCGACCGCACAGGACAGCCTTACGAGAAGATCGACCGGGATACGGACCGCGACAACTTCATGAGCGCGGACGAAGCCCAGGCATACGGTCTGATCGACAAGGTTATTGCCGTTCCGGAAGCCGGAGTTCTGTAACATCTTCCTCCAAGGGGTGATCAAGTGTTTAAATTCAACGAAGAAAAGGGCCAGCTCAAATGCTCGTTCTGCGGCAAGTCCCAGGATCAAGTACGCAAGCTGGTAGCCGGTCCCGGCGTTTATATATGCGATGAATGCATCGAGCTGTGCACCGAGATCGTCGAAGAAGAGCTCGGCCACGAAGAAGAGCTCGATCTGAAGGATATTCCGAAGCCGAAGGATATCCGCGGCATTCTGGACTCCTACGTCATCGGCCAGGAAGCCGCGAAGAAATCGCTGTCCGTAGCGGTATACAACCATTACAAGCGCGTCAATTCCCAGAACAAGCTGGAAGACGTGGAGCTGCAGAAGAGCAACATCATGCTCGTCGGCCCTACAGGCTCCGGCAAGACGCTTCTGGCGCAGACGATGGCCAAAATCCTCAACGTTCCGTTCGCCATTGCCGACGCGACTTCCCTCACGGAAGCCGGCTATGTGGGCGAGGACGTCGAGAACATCCTTCTCAAGCTTATTCAGGCCGCCGATTACGATGTCGAGAAGGCCGAGCGCGGCATCATCTACATCGACGAAATCGATAAAGTGGCCCGCAAGTCCGAGAATCCATCCATTACCCGCGACGTGTCCGGCGAGGGCGTGCAGCAGGCGCTGCTCAAAATCCTCGAAGGCACCGTGGCATCCGTTCCTCCGCAGGGCGGACGCAAGCATCCGCATCAGGAATTCATCCAGATCGACACGACGAATATCCTGTTCATCTGCGGCGGCGCGTTCGACGGCCTGGAGCAGATCATCAAGCGCCGCATCGGCAAAAAAGTGATCGGCTTCAGCACCGGCGCGGACGGCACCAAAGACATGAAAGCCGGGGAATACCTTTCCCTCGTGCTGCCGGAAGATCTGCTGAAATTCGGGTTGATTCCGGAATTCGTCGGCCGGCTGCCGGTCATCTCGACGCTGGAGCCGCTTGACGAGCCGGCTCTGGTGCGCATTTTGTCCGAACCGAAGAACGCTCTCGTGAAGCAGTACCAGAAGCTTCTGGAGATGGACAATGTCAAGCTCGAGTTCGATGCAGGCGCCCTGGACGCCATCGCGAAGGAAGCGATCAAGCGCAACACCGGCGCTCGCGGCCTCCGCGCCATCATCGAGGGCATCATGCTGGAGATCATGTACGAAGCTCCTTCACGCGAGGAGATGAGCACCTGCGTCATCACGGAGAAGGTTGTCCAAGACCGGGTCATTCCGGAGCTGACCGCCAAAAAGGGCAAGAAAAAAGAAGAAAGCGCCTGAGTTGAAGGGACGAAACATCCTTCGATGACGGGCTTCAAGCCTTAACTCTCGTCATCGTTCCACCCTGCCGGACCTTTTTTCAGCGGTCCTCGCAGGGTGGACTTTGGCGTTTCATAGGGAGAGATCATAATGTATTCTCGCAAAGACACCGTGCCCGTCCGAGTAGGGGATCTGACGATCGGGGGCAGCAACGAAGTCATCATCCAGAGCATGTGCACGACCAAAACCGCGGATGTGGAAGCGACGGTAGCGGAGATACTCCGTCTGGAGGAAGCCGGCTGCCAGGTCGTCCGGGTTACGGTCAACAACAAGGAAGCGGCGGAAGCGATCAAGGAGATCAAGAGCCGCATCCATATTCCGCTCGTCGCCGACATTCACTTCGATTATCGGCTTGCCTTGCTGGCGATCGAGAACGGGGTGGACAAGGTCCGCATCAATCCCGGCAACATCGGCCGCCGCGAGAAAGTCGAAGCGGTCGTCAAAGCCTGCAAGGACAAGGGCATTCCGATTCGGATCGGTGTCAACGCAGGTTCCCTGGAAAACCATCTGCTGGAGAAGTACGGCTATCCGACTCCCGAAGCGATGGTAGAGAGCGCGCTCTTCCATATCGGCATTCTCGAAGAGCTCGATTTCCATGACATCATCGTGTCGCTCAAGGCGTCCGACGTGCCGATGGCGATTGCGGCCTACAGCATGGCGGCCGAGAAGATCAAGTATCCGCTCCATCTGGGCATTACCGAGGCGGGGACGCTCCATTCCGGCACGATCAAGAGCTCGGCCGGCATCGGCGCCCTGCTCGCGATGGGCATCGGCAACACCGTGCGCATCTCGCTGAGCGCGGACCCGGTCGAAGAGGTCAAGGTCGCGCGCGAGCTGCTGAAGACATTCGGACTCATCACCAACGCGGCGACGCTCATCTCCTGTCCGACTTGCGGCCGGCTCGATATCGACTTGTTCTCCATCGCCAATGAAGTCGAGGAGTACATCTCCAAGATCAAGGTTCCGATCAAGGTGTCGGTGCTCGGCTGCGCCGTCAACGGTCCCGGCGAAGCTCGCGAAGCCGATATCGGCATCGCCGGCGCGCGCGGGGAAGGCATGCTGTTCCGGTATGGAGAGATGATCCGCAAAGTTCCCGAGCAGGAGCTGCTCTCGGAGCTCAAGAAGGAAATCGACGAAATCGTCCGCGTGTTCGAGGCGACGGGAGAAATTCCGGGGCGCAAGGAGCATCTGCCTGCGTAAGCCGCACGTAAAGACGTTCATGACCGGCCAGCCCTAGCGCTGCCGGTTTTTTTCATGGCCAGATTCAAGAGAGAAGGGTTGATCTTGAGCAAGCTTTCGAAGAGACAGACTGTCAGTTATCTAGCTTTTCTCATTCTCGTATGGGGCGTCAACTGGCCGCTGTCCAAGGCGGCCCTTCAATTCAGCCCCCCTCTCCTGTTCGCAGGACTGAGGACGCTGCTTGGGGGACTGATCCTGTGCGCCGTCGCAGCTCCCCGATGGAGACAGCTGCGGCTGAGGTCGAACGGGATCTATTATGCGGCAGCCGGCGTGCTCAACATTACGTTGTACTATGGGCTGCAGACGGTCGGCCTCCAATACATGCCGGCGGGCCTGTTTTCCGCGATCGTATTCCTGCAGCCGGTCCTTCTGGGAATCGCAGCCTGGCTATGGCTGGGCGAAGGCATGCACGGGTCCAAGCTGGCCGGCCTGCTGGTCGGCTTCGCCGGCGTGGCCGTCATCAGCGTCGGCAGCATCGGCTCCGGATTATCGCTCGAAGGCGTGCTGCTGGCGCTGGCCTCGGCGCGGAGCTGGTGCATCGGAACGGTCTACATGAAGCGGG
>Ga0194137_10000881_pt1 | contig 19030 bp, 27 predicted proteins | sample TARM_MetaG_T3_14_FD_134025 | JGI IMG/M metagenome (GOLD analysis project Ga0194137, IMG submission 134025) | Freshwater microbial communities from Pennsylvania, USA, analyzing microbe dynamics in response to fracking - TARM_MetaG_T3_14 (version 2) | ecosystem: Environmental > Aquatic >... | reverse complement strand
TCATTCAACTCTAGGTTAAGTAATCGTGTTTCAATCAAGTCATTCAGGAAGTCTACGGATCTGATAACGTCAGCCCATTCTCCACTTGCAACCTTACCACCGTGGTTAAATGTCTGACCACGTTCAGTACCAAACCAACTTGCATTACGATCTTTGATGTAACCTTGTTTACCAGTTGATAAACTTTTACCTGTTACAGGATCTTTTGCAGTTTCAATACCATTAGGGATTTGGAATTTCCAGTTTTTAGTACCTGCAATGCTTTGCCCCATCTTACCCGTAATCCAAACTTCAGGGAAAATAGTGTCTGCATTGTGATGCCAACGACCTGCTGTACGTGTATAACCTAACTCTTGTACTTTACCTAATGTATCAATTGCAGGGTCAGCTACAGGGGTTAATACCTCTGATTCTTGTACAGAAAAGTGGTACTGTTTAGGGTAATCTGAACTTTCAGTTGCTTCAATTTCTGGAGCCATTTGAAGAACAAATTCCTCTGTATGGTCTTCACAAGTTAGGAAGTAGAAATCTTGTTCTGCTTCTTCTAAAACTTCACCTAACAGTGTTGCAGCAGGTTCTGTTGATTCAAAAGCTACTGTCATGTTAGTAAAAGAACCTACTACATGATTAACTGTACCTGAATCAGTAATCTCTAGAACTGCATCTGCTTCAGTACCGACCACAGTAGCTGTAATTTCTGCTGCACCTGATGACAGAGAAGCAGCAATTACACCAAGGATTGTTTCAGCATCGTCTGTAGTTAAACTTTCATAACTTGCAGAAGAAATGTTTTCACCTGTTGACACTGTAATATTATACGTGGTAACTTTACCGATACGGTTAGTATCTAAAGTATAAGTAGCTTTATCAGCAATACGTTTACCTAACATGAATCGTGCTGCACCTGCTGAGAACGCCATTAAAGCTGCTTGGTATGCACTTGAATCAGTCGGGATTGAATCCATATCACGTACTTCTTGAATTGAACCAAAGTTCATGGTACGGTATGGAAGGAAGTTGTTAGCTGACACGAACATAGTAGTGCCTAAATCAGCACCTTGTACCGCATTAGTGGCACGAGCTATCCGTGAAGTAATTGATGGCATAGATGGCATCTGATAACCTCTTTTTATTTATATAAATAGTAAACCTCTACAGGATATAGAGGTATTTTAATTCGATCTAGATAGGTTTAAACATCGATGTTTCTGGGTAATACCAGATTCATTCTGTTATTATATCACACAACTGTTTGTTATTCAATAGTGTTATTCAACATATCAAAACACTTAATCTAATTTTAAATCCTCTGACAACTGGTAATTAGCAAACCTCCACAATTCAAAACTAGCGTCCCAGATCATTTCCCCATCGAAGAATATTGTAGGTACAGAAACCAAATTAGGATTATTCTTGATTGGTTGTGGATCGTTTTTATCTATATGAACCCATTCACCTAAAGTTTCTATAACATTAAACCATGTCCCTGAATAATCAATGTGAGTAGAGACTGTTGAGAACGTCATCAGCATTGTGTGTTGATCACGCCATTCTGTAGATATCAGTTGTGGATTACGAGAAATTCTAGTTTGCATGAAGATACCACTATTCATTTCTGAATGGATCTTATTTCTCCATGAATCAAACCTTAATAACCCTCGGATCTTCTCTAGAATATTAGCACTACCTCTACCTTGACAAGTTAACATCACCGTGTAATACATGTGTGTAGATGTGTACGGTAGATTTAGTACCCCACCTTCCTTGATAGGATCTGCTACTTCCAATAGACCTTTATCAAGCAACCTACCATCTTCATCATTTATCTGTTCATAACTGACTTGTAGTAAAGGTAATGTTGCTTGTGGGAATTTAGCTTGAGAGGTGAGGTATATAGCAGGGTGGGTTGTTTCAGTTCCATCAGGTGTTATTAATTTACCCATATAATCACCTACCATGTCTGTTAGGACACGAACCATCCCTTGCATGACAGATTGTTCTTTAAAGGGTGTTTTTATAACAGCATTCATAAGTTGTAACCCTCCTCGGTATTAATCTCACCTCTTGCATTTTCTAATTTCTCTTGTCGGATACAAACATACTTGTTGAAATCTCTATTAATAAGTTTGAAATCACCTTGTAAATCCCAATCTTCTCTATCATAGACAACATAACCATGAGTATTAGTGTTCAAAGTAGGATCTTCAAAGTAAATAACATCCGCAATAGCTGATGTACCCTTTAAATCATTATCTACAACTAAATCTTGTTCTGTCCATAACCTTTGAGTGTCCGAACTTCTTACTCCACTAGGCAATACCATGTTTGTTTCTGCTCGTGGGTAAGGTTGTCTTCGTCCTTGGATTGGTTCATAAGTAATAGTCTGCGAGGTATCTTCTACCCACACTCCATCGATATAATCCCCTGTTCCATAATTAATAACTCTCTTCCACATTTCTACTGTGGTTAAAAGTTTAAATGTTTTACTCTTTAGTGCCATTTTATTTACCTTTATTTTTGAGTAATAACAACACCGTTAACTTTCATACTCATTCCTGCTCTTAATGTACCCCACTCTAATAAAGGTGATGTGGTATATGGAGCACCCATACGTGTCTTACTCTCTATTGTACTAGGTTGTAATGCATCAAGATAACTACTACCAAATAGACCTCTTGCCTTCTCCACGTAATCCTCACCAATGTATTCAAAAACTTGTGAAGCTGTTATTGGTGGTATTCTATTGGAAAGGTTTGATAGGTATCTGTTTAATACTTTATTAATATTCTTATTACGGTCTACTGGATATAAAGCTATTGTTATATCAAGTATTGGTCTAGCAGGTATATTATTCTTTAAGCTACCACCAAATTGTATAGCAGCCAGTTGAGGGTAAGTTATCTTATAAGGTGTTTTAACAGGTCGTGGGCTTACATATAAACCTTGTTCTTCAAAATAACCTATCTTAACACTACCAATTCTCTCTAATTCTTTAACCCTTTTCCTTAAATTATCTATGTAACTATTCTTCTTCTTTAGTACAAACATACAAACTCTTTAGGTGTAAGTAATCAAACCTGACAACCACCAAATTATTAAAACAAGTATAACCTTGTGCCAATACCTTACTTGATCTTTATGATCACCTATAACAATTGCGATCAACCACATTACAAACAAATCTGATTTAAAGTTACCTAAATAACTGATCCAAACACCACTTAACCAAGTATTGAAATAAACAAATAGGGTATCTGCAACCAAGAAGGTCAATATGATATATGCAATCCATTTTTCGTACAAAGTACACCTGTAATTACTTATAACAAGAAATGCAGAAATATGAACAAGATTCACTAAAATGTAATAATCTAAGGCAGGTATACTCCCCACACCCAACAATGTACTTGCTGAGAGGATTTGGACGATAATGAATAAAAGTATCTTCTGAGTTACATTAAAATCATCTTTAGCAAACAACAGGCACAGGAAAGAGGTAAGTAACATTTGTAGCATTATCACTATTCACCCTTACCACTACGTCCTTCCACAAATTTATTATTAGCAATACTCTCCTTGATATCATCAAATCTTTGATCAAAATATTGACGTTGGTTGTCTAATGCTTTCTCAAAGTGATTAAAATGAGCTGACATCAATTTATCGAGATCTTCTCTTGTGATCTTTTTAGCTTCAAGCTTAACTATCTCCAGTTCAACCTCTGCTAACCTCCTCTTTGTGGCATCAGATTCCTTCTCCAACCTATCAATCTTACCTTTCCATTGGCTATCTAAATTCTTAAATAACCAAACAAAAACCCCTGAGATGAGTATCCACCCATATCTAAATACTTCTGTGAAATCCACGCTATCACCGTTGAAATGTTTTAATTTAAAAGATACCCCATATTACCATAAAAATGATATTTTTTCAATCAAAAGTATTGACATAAGATTATTATGTGTTAGAGTTTAGGAAACTTAGAGGAGGTGAATTTATGTGTGAGGATATTATCCCAGAAGACCAGTGGACTAGAATCCAAAGAGAATTTGTTGGGAGTACATTCCCTACTCCAAAAGGTGGAGTTTTGACGGTTGTGGGTGTTAGTAGTGAGAAACAAAGTGGGCGTATTGCAGTTTTTATTTGTAAGTGTAGCATTTGCAGTAAGGATAGGGAGTTGTTTCCTGATTATTTTAAAATTACTAAGGATAGATTAATCAAAGGTGTCTCCCCGTGTGGTTGTAGTATAAACTTGTGGACAGAATACCAAAATAAAATACGTGTTGGAAGGGAATGTAATAAACGTGGTTACATATTTCACGGATGGGTGGGGGGCTACCAGAGAGGTGAGACTAAATTAGACTTAGAAAATAAAACCACAGGTAATAGGTGGGTAACTACATCCATTAACTCTTTCCTTCAAGGTAGGGGTGATCCTGATGAATCTCGCAATAATAGTAAAGGTAACACTTATGGAATTAAGGAGATCGATTACCACCTCCAAGGATTCTATAAAGCAGGTTTTACCATGGATTATAAATTCTGGAGGAGTAATCGTTTAACCTCTGGAGGTAAAAAAGTCTATTGGAACTATATGTGTCCTATTTGTTCTAATGATGAGTACATACAGGAGGGATTGTGTAGTGGTATATTTGAATCTCAAAGCAGTGGCTTAAAGAGTGGTTATAAATCTTGTAGGTGTGGAAACCGGTATAGTTGGACGCAGGGACAAAGAGAATACCAAATTAAAAAGGTTTGTGACCAAGAAGGCTTAAAATTTTTAGGGTGGCACGGGAAGGGTTACAAAAAGAGGAGTAATAGTAAATTTTCATGGTATTGTCACAAAGGTCACACTAATAAATCTACGGTGAGGGGTTTTCTTTGTGGATACAGATGTCTCACTTGTTTCAAAGAAACTTCTGGAATTTACGGTTATTACACTGATCGTACCACAGAGGAGGATACCTTATACATCTTGGATTTTGGAGATTACATTAAAGTGGGAAGGAGTTTCAATGTTAAACAAAGATTGTATAATCTATCTAAAGAATCCTCTATCCCACAAGATAAAATCAATGTTATAAAATTATACTCTGGGACACACCAAGAAGTTTACGACACAGAACAATGGGTTCACGAGGAACTTCGTGAAAGAGGGTTTGAACACAAGGAATCAGATTGGAGTTCAGAAACTTTCACAAAGGATTCTCTTGCTTGTACATTGATGTTGGTTGATAAGAGTGGCTTAGTAAGTCAAGATATAGTTGAACTTAAAGAGGAGGATGAAGATGTTAACAGGTTATGTTTACAACAAAAGCAAGAAGATTAAGTGGTGTATAACTAGGGGTGAAATTTATTTTTGCCTGAACGATATAAGTAAGTATTTGGGAAGGTACTCTATTGGACTATCCCAATCGATAAAGGGTTTAAATAGATGTAAGATTGTTTATCGTGGTAATGAAGGTACTTACCTTAATGAAAATCAATTATTAAGAGTTAAAAAATTTCTTGAAAATAAAGATCATTACGAGTACAATCTTTTTGTGAATGAGGTTATGCCTCTTGTTAAAAAGATAAAGGAGCAAGAACTAATTATGAATAATTTTAAAAAATACACATTCCAAGATGTTAATGATGTTACTCAAACAATCAATTACCTTTGTTCAGGTGATAAAATCTGGTTTGATTTACCTAACTTCTTAAACATTGTTGGGTTCAAAGGTGATGTAACCGATGTAACTACTAAAGGAGTGTTTGTGAGAAAAACTAAGAGATCTACATTAATCAATAAACAATCTATTACTCAAATGGATCAACTTATTATTGAAGGTAAGTTATCAGCAAATCAATGGGATAATAAAGATGCTATCCTACACCTATTAGGTAATGCTTGCGAAACTAAGAAGTCTGGTGAAGTGGTAAAACCTAAGCCAGAGTTAGAACCTTACTATATTGTAGAACGTGATATTCCAACTTTGAAGGTCAAGCACTTTGAAAATAAAGGTTATAAGTATGCTAGAGTCAGTTTACCACCTTTTGGTAGTGTACCTGTTGTATACAACAAGCAAGGTAAGGTAACTATCAGAGGTACACAAAAGATGCTAGAAAAACGTTTTAATTGCAAAGATAAAATTGAGGAAATTGAAAAGTGGGTATTAAATCAATTCAACAATAAAAATGATATCTCTAACAAGGATGTGATTTATATTTCTGAAAGTATTGGGTGTACACCTTTCAAATTTTACCAATCAATTCAAGAGAAAGGTTATACTAAGAATAAAGATAAAGTATGGACTCTAAAACAAGAAAAACCTGATCCAGCTCCAATGTTCTTACCAGAACCCCAACCCGAAACGAAAACTATCCGTTACAAAGAACTGGTTTCATCAAAAGGTTGGTGGTTATTTAAGAATGAGGTTTGGGAGGTAAAATCAATCGAAGTTCTCGCAAGTGAGGTAGAAGCTTTCAAAGATACTATTGAGAACCATTGTGAGATTATCGAAATTATTTAAAAATAAACATTGACAACAAAATCTAGTTAGCTTAAATTAAACGTGTTGGTTAGGAACAGGTCTTAATCAACATAACTAAAATAAAACAGGAGATACAATATGACAGAAGTAACAAACTTAAACGAATATAAAGAAAATAGTATTGCTAAACAACTTCAAGAAGAACTTTGTCTTTTTGATTTCAATGGGCATCAAATTGAAACAGTTGTTATCAAGAATGATGAGGGGAAAGAGGAAGCATTATTTCGTGGACAAATGGTTGCTGAAGTGTTGGAATATGGCAACCCTGCGGAAGCTTTACAAGATAATTGTCTTAATATTAATCGTATGTCTTACCTTGATATTAGTAAAAATTTAAGAAATAGCTCTCAGCTATGTCTTATTAAAAACAACAACTTACAACCAGAAAAGTCATTATTTCAACAATTGTTAGACTCTGGTTGGAAACAAACACCATTGGTAACTAAACGTCTATGGATTCCAGAAAGTGATGTTTATCGGTTGGTAATGCGTTCTAATAAACCTGATGCTAAATTGTTCCAAGATTGGGTTGTTGAAACTGTTCTCCCTACTCTTCGTAAAGATGGTATGTATGTTGTTGGTGAAGAAAAAGTTGTTACAGGTGAGATGACTATTGAAGAAATGGAACTTCGTGTCTATGAACACCTTAAAGCTAAAGTAGATCGTTTGAAAGAAGAACGTGATATGTTTGAGAAGAAAGCAGATACTTTTGAGAAAAAGGCTGAGACACTACAAGAACATAATAAAAACATTGTAGATCAATTCATTACGGAACGTAAAACAGCAACTCAATTTTGTAAAGAATTAAATGGAGTTAATGTTCGACAAGTACAAGAATACTTACGAGAAAAAGGTATCTTATTCAAACGAGGTAACAATTGGAAAGTGTATGGTCAATATCGTGATGTTTACTTTACTGAACGAACACACCATGTGCAAGGATCTACAGCTATGGTAACATCGTGTTATTTAACTAAGAAGGGTGCAACCTACCTTTATAAGAAATACCTTAAAGGTGAACTTCCTATGAAGAAAACTTGGGATGGAGAGTACCGTTCTGACACATTCAATGATGAAATTATCAAAGCACTTAAAAACGCATAAACTTTAACTAGAAGCTCTCCTTGTGAGGGCTTTTATTTTATCTAAAGGTAATACTTGACAACACTAAACTAGTTGTGTATATTGAACCTACTTAAACAAAAGGAGTGACATAATGAACCATAACCTAGTTTCTTTAAATAAAACCTTAGACCAAATCCATGAACTGGAGGGTGATGTTGCGCACCTTCTAAGTTGGACAAACCTTGAGATAATTGCTAATACTTGGGATGAGGAGAGTTATGATCTTTTAGAGTGGGATGTAAAGAGATTTCATATTGAATCTGATTATCATTTGGATGATCAAGATTGTTTCAATAAGTTTCTTAACCTTATGCTTAATACCCGATCAAATTATATTAATTTTTCAACATCTTATCATAAGGTAGTAGATATTTACTCTGAGTTTACTTCTGTGTTTGATGTGGATTTGTTTATAAAGTTAGTAAAAGATTATTACGAAGAAGAAGGAAGTATTGAATCTTGTAATAAATTAGAGGATTACTGGTCAAAACTATATACAATGTGTATCTATGTATTTATCTTCGATGTGATTGAAGATGTCACTTGGATGGTAGGATTTCTTTGTGAAGGTTTTGGAGATTTCCTAAAAGAAAGAACCTCTGAAGATGATTTAATGATTGGTATCTTTGATATGTATAATGTGATGGAATGGAGTGAATAATGAGAATATTGATCATACTAATATTGACTGTAACAAGCCCTACAGCAAGCGCAATTGAACAAGACAAGGCATTGCATTATGGAGTTAGTTTAGGCGTGTCTACGGTCACTACAGTAGCCTTAAATCACTATAATGTAAACCAAGTAGGTTATAAAGGGTTTGGTATCTGTATGGGAGTAGGTTTAGCTAAAGAAATTTACGATGAAATTGATTATAAATTTTAGTTGACAAGTGGTATTAGTTTGATTAAACTCTTATACATCAACTAACAAGAGGGTTTAAGAAATGTATAAATTAGTTAAGTTCAGGAAAAAACTTATAAAAAACTCCTTTGAAATAAAAACTAAAAGACGAAAGGAAAATTTTGAATTATTGAAGTCATGTTTTTATTTAGTCAGGGGTTTCTCACAAAAAGGTGTACAATATAAATCTTTAAGATTTGATTGGAATTGTTATTACAAACTTAAAAATACTCTAACCCCTTATGATGTCCCCATCTTACTTATGTGGAAGGGGGATTATGGACTACATCACGATCACACTAGCATAACCAACACAAAAATAACACCGCTAGGTATTGGAATTAATTTTAATTAAGGAGATAAAAATGACTACATATAAAACGTATCAAGAATCTAAGATTGCGAATCCAGAGAGTGATATTTACGAGTTAGACAATGGGGTGTTTGTTGCTGATGGGTGGATTGATCACAGGAATTACGGAAAGCATACATTCGAGCTATGCAACCCTGCCGACTACTGCATGACAGTTGAGAAGTTTCTATCTGATGGTTATAAGTTTGTGGAAGCGGATTTGATTTTGGATGAAGGATTGATCTACGTGGTATCAGATTGCAAACAACAAAACAACTGGTACGATACTGAGTCAGTAAATAAGCCAGATTGCAACGATGATGTACGCTACATACTACGCGCAGCAGTACTAGAAAATATCCCAACGGAAACCCCAGAAGAAAAAGAGGTACTGGACAGCATTAAGAGTGTTGGTTGTGTTGAGTGGAAGAATGGTGATTTACCTCCAGTTGGTGCTGAGTGTGAGCTTTCAAATTGTGGAAACTCATGGGTTAAGGCTGAGGTCTTGTTTATGGGAACTGGATTATGTGTTGTTAATCAAGGGTATGGAGATCAGCATTATCATTTAAACTCGGTTAAATTCCGTAAACCAGAAACACCACAACAACGTGAGAAACGTATCCTAGAAGAATTGGCAGATGAAGCTTGTGAGAATTTATTCGGAGATTCCATTAAAAATTGTCGTCCAGTTGTTGCAGAAACAGTACGTTGGATGATTAATTATGGTTATAGAAAACAAGATTAAGGAGAAACATAATGTTAATCAAACACCCTTCTTACCTAGACGGTGTAATAGAATGTGAGAAACTTTGGGATAAAAAGTACCATGTACGAGAAATTTGTGAGATCTATCGAGAAGAGGAACGTATCTTAAGTGGAGATTATCGTTGGAAGGATTGGCTAGATGGGTTTATGGATTGTCTTGTACATAAGATTAAGAATAGAAAATTGTAGTATGTAAATCTGAAAACACAAGTCTTTACTTATACCTGATATTAAGGTATAATATAGACATAAGGGGAAAATATGATTGTTAAAAAACAACTTTGTGATATTGTAACATACTTGAAAAATGATTTAGGTTTAACCTATGATCAGGTGATTAGTAAGTGTGGAGGTGGTGTTTGTAAATCACAACTTATCAATATAATTAATAAAGGTGGTAAAGGTGTCAGTGTTGAGGTTATCGAGCATGTAATCTCAAAGTTAGGCGGTGTAATAGAAATTCATTTAACTACGTCTTGGGATGTGCTGGAACTGGAGGAGGATGAATGAGAAGTCGTCTGAGTAAAAGGAATATGGGTCTTGTTATGAAAATTTCAAGAAAACACAACTTAAAAATAACAAATGTTCTGGATTTTATACTAGATAACCCAGATGTAATTTTAATCACGAGAGGTGAAATTAATGACGAAAAATGTGCAGAAACGTGCAAAAAAGAAGGTAATTCGGGGAAAAATTAAAGGTAGATTTGAAACACCTCATAGTCGGCAACCCTTGCGGTATAAGGCTTTGTGGGAGTTAGAGGATACACTAGTTAACGATTCCACGATGTCCCCTATTACAGGGGTGCGTATTTCTACCCATTATACTACTTTCTCTAACCTTTATTCTACTTCCTATCTATGGAATGATTACTCATATTACCTCTATCATGTTTACAGTTATAGATCTGTTAAGTGTTATACTGGTTTAAATAATACATCTAAATTTATTGTCAAGTGGAAGAACTATATTGAGGTTCTTACCAGTAAACTTTATTCATATTATTTAGAAGATTTAGGTGTTAAACGTAGAAATATAAGTAGAAGTCTGTTGAGTAGGACTTGTCTTTGGTTTATATACCACCTAAACCGCATTAATAAATATGGTTATGAAGGTCTTAAGTTCTCATACAATAAGAACTTTTACACTGACTCCCAAACTAATATTGATAAGTCAGATAGAGTGAGTGGTCTTGTAGTAAAGAACTTAATCAACTACCTTATAAAACACGAAGGTTGTCAACTTTACAAAGGATATAGTTTTAAACTTGATAATGGAGACTATAAAGCTTGCATGTCTTTACTTCTAGTACCCCAAGAGTGTAAGTTAAGATATACTGACATTATAAATAAAAACCACAACACTAAGGCAAGTATTGATTATGTTATCAGTACCCCTCTTGTTGAGGTTAGGGTAAAAGGTAAGAAAAAGGAAATCGTACAACCAGATAAATATGAGGAATCTTGGATGGATAATATTGTGTATGCAGAGTGTGTTATGAAAGGTTTGAATAAGTTAATTGCAGAATCTAAAGTTACTATAGGTAAGTATGAAATACCTGAGCTATTCTTTAGAAGAATATGGATAGGAGATGTGAACAATTATGGTAGGATACATGATGATGGAAGTTTTCAAACAAAACCTGCAAATAAACGTAAAGAAATTATTATTGAGGGAGAGGAAACTGTAACAATAGACCTCAGCTCCCTTCACCCAAGAATTTTGTATACTCAAGAAGGTATAACACTACCTGATGATTTTGATCCATATCCAAAATTAAACCTTAAGTTAGATAATAGACGTATTAACAAGTTTAAGAAGTTTTATAATATGGACTCTTACAATCCAATTAGAAATCTAGCTAAAGTCACCATGCTGATATTGATTAACTCTAATAGTGTGGTACAAGCTAAAAAGGCTATACAGAACAAACTAAAGGCTGATGAAGGTAGACTTAACACTTGCAATGAACATACTATGGGCTTTATTGGATTACCAGAGGACTTTGATATAGATTATGTTATAAATGAGATCTTAAAACATAACGAACCAATCAATAAATATCTTGCGAAAGGTGTAGCAAACAAACTTATGAATTTAGATAGTGAGATCATGATTAGAGCTATTGATTATTTAACTTCTAAAGAGATTGTTTGCTTACCCTTACATGATAGTGTTACTCTTAGGAAATCCTTTCAAGATGAAGGAATAAAGGCTTTAGAAAAGGGGTGGTCAGAGGTAATGGGGAGTATGATCAATTTTAAATATAAAATCGAATAAAAACCCTTGACACCTACAACCATTCCTCTATAATCAGTACATAACTTAAACAAAGGAGAAACATTATGGCTAAGAAATTCTATTGCGAAAATTGTAAAACATCTACCATCCATGAACGTGAGGAAACTTTACATATATTACACTTCCTTATGACATTACTTTTCTTCCCTTGGATTATTATTTGGGGGATGAGATATGCTATGAAAGGTTGGAAATGTTCTGAATGTAATACCGTTAAGAAGTGAGGATAGGTTATGGAAAATAAACGAGTTAAGAAGATGATTTGTGATCACCTTGATGTCAAGTATAACCAATCTAAAACTTACGGGTTTTTCTTTAATGATCAAGCCTTACAGGTTTCAGGTATAGGCGGATATGCCCCTGATGATTTCTATGAGTATTATGAGGATTGGGAGCAAGGCACTGTCTCACTAACCGCCAACCAGTTAAAAGGTACATAGTATGGAATGGATAAGCTTCAATGATCGATTTCCTCAAGAGCAAGGTATTTACATTTGCGTTGTGAATGTTGGATCAGTTGACGTAAGAAGAATAGTATCTCTTGAAAGGATCAGTCAAAAGCAGATTGACCGAAGAGATAGCAAAGTTGGTGACTGGAGAGAAGTAACACACTGGATACCATCACCGGAACCACCAGAGGAGTAATTAGTATGCCAGATATTAAAATGAGCGACGTGTTCGCTATGAACACAACGCTTGAAAACTCAACAGGAGAAGGTTTTCTATTAGCAATTTATTATAAGGAGTAAATTATGAAACAAGGTTCAGATTGTAAATCAGAAAAGGTTACATTTTTAGACACCGAAACAGCTAGTTTCCAAGGAGGTATTTGTCAGATAGGTATGATTGAGACAAATGAATCTTTAGAAGTAATTGATCAAGACGTAACATTGGTAAACCCTCAGATGAAAATTGGGTATGGTGCGCAAGGTATCCACTTTATTACTGAGGAACAAGTACAAGATGCACCTTTATTTAAAGACATCATGGATCAGTTCATCCCAACTGAAGGATACCTTATTGCTCACAATGCAAGTTTTGATGTACGGATGATTGAAACTGATGGTGGTGTAATTCCTGAATGTGTTAAGGTATTAGATACACTTGAACTTGCAAAAAGGTTGATTCCAAAACAATCATGTGAGAACCATAAACTTGGTACATTGTATCATTATTTTAAATGTTATAACATTATGGATTACAAAGGTGATGCGCATGATGCTTTATTTGATTGCCACATGTTACGATTGGTGTTAAAAGCAATCTTATTAGAATACGCCCTTACATTAGAAGAAGCTTACAACCTTTGCAATCAACCTATCCAAGAACAAATTTGTGACATGAAGAAATATCGTGAATCAGGGAAAACTTGGGAAGAAGTATTTGAAGAAGATCCCTCTTATTGTGAGTGGTTATTACTTAATTATAACTTTAGTTACCATAAGCAAGGTAAAGAGTTGAAAGAATGGTTGGAGAATACCCCTAAAAGCTCCTAAATCGTACCTGATGGGTGTTTTAAGAGTTTATTTGATAAAGTGTACCAGTTTTAACTAAAACCCCTCACAGAGCTTTCTGGAGGGGTTATTTTTATATTTAGTTTATTTTAACTTCTACCACCTCTCCAAGGACTTCTTCCTGTACCTCTATAGAAGTAACTTGATTGTTGTTGACGTTTACGTGTTTCAAAAGATTCATCATAACCGTTGATATCAGATCCACCAATAATTACACTTCCTTGTTTCTTTTTAGTATCTACTAAGCTATCACAAACATATTCAGGATGTTGTAGGAAATCATCTAATAAATCGTCCCAAGTATATAAAGGACTTCCATCAGAACTACTACCGTAACCAATTTCAATCTCTGTATCTGTTTCTTTCTCTCTACGTTTAGTAACTGCACCAGACACCCCTTCAGAAGCACCTTCAACAATTTGCTCTCTAATAAGATAACGTAAACTATCAATAACAGTGTGATATAAGACATTACAGTAATCACCTTCCTCATCTCCATATTTTCTTATATTCCTTTCTATGATAATTTGTATTGTTGCGGATGGTAAGATTTCTTCACTAACCCCACCCATCAAAAACCTTGATTCGGATTCTATTAGATCTCTATCTAACGCCATGTTGATTTCCTTTTGTTTATTGTTAATTTTTATCAAATAATTTATTGACAAACGTATAAGTGTATTATAGCATATAATGGAAAATTTTAATATACAAGGAGATGGAAATGTTATCCAAGAAAGAAGAAGCAATTGCTAAACTAAATAAAAATCGTGAAAATAAACTTGTTAAATTTGACCAACACTTTGAAGCAGAGATCCTTGGTCAATGCCAGATAGGTAAGAAAGATAGCAGTTATTTTCAACCCTATCTAACTTTAATGCAGATCACTCCTGATGAAAAAGAGTTTGAATACTATGTGATCACCCATTCTGGTACTATTCCAAATGCACGAAAAGTTAAGATGGATCGTGAATGTGTGAATTGGAAATCAACTAAAATTCCATATTTTTCAGCATGGGTTATCCGAGTAGGTATTGACAAAATTAAACAATATGGTGCAGAATACCATTTGAATAGCTATTCCTTTTTGGTAGGATGGTGTTTATCAAGAGGAGTAGATTTGATTGGAAGTGGAGTTTTAGAGAAGTAATTTTTAATTTATAAAAGGAGTAACAAAATGATTGAAGTAGAAATGAATAGCTTAGAAATTGCTGAGTTGGTTGGTAAACGACATGATAACGTGGTAAGAGATATCCGTACAAAGTTGTTACCCGAAATCTCACTACTCAAAAATGAGGAGTCAGATTTTATAGTAAATACAAGTACATACACAAACTCACGTAACAAAGAGTATGAGATGTTTATTCTGAACAAGAATGCAACTAACGCACTTGTCGCTAATTACAAGATGAATCATGCGATTAAAGTAATCCAACACATTATACATCTAGAGAAAGAACTGGAGCGAAAAGAGAAAGAACTTTCCATTATGAAGGATATTGTTTGGGATGTTGTTAATGGTCAGAAGTGGGTTAGTCAAGAACAAGCTTTGAAAATGGCAGGTGTTAAACATCCACGCCTCTTTATGAAGTACCTTAAAGGGCATCAAACTTGGATGAATGATTTAGTGTTCAACCGTCAATACTTAATGGAACGTCAATGTAACAAACATGGTGATCGTTGGTGGAAGTTTTCTCAAGAAGGTTTCCGTTGGTTACTAGACTTTAAAAGTGATATTAATGCTTGGGTAGAAAAGCAGAAAGTTTTAGAAAAGGAACGTAAAGTTATTCCTGCATAAACCTTAGATAAACAAAAGCCCTCTCATTTCTGAAAGGGCTTTATTCTACAACAATAATTACTTAGCTAATGCTTCTTTGAAATCAACAATCATGTTCTCAAGTTTTTTAACACGAGAAAGTTTAACACCAAAGGTTTCAGCATATTCATCAAGTTTAAGTTTATCTTCTTTATTATTTTCTAAAGATTCAACCCATTCCCAATCAACTTCCTTATTATCCTCTGGTAATTCTGTAATACCCTCTAATTCTTCTTGAGAGTCGTCTACAGGTTCTTCAAAAGAACTTTCAACCAAAGTTACATCTTCTTCCTTAAAGTCTTCCTGAGTACCTTTCAGAGCGTTTCCTACAACTTCATCAGGTGACATTTGAATACCACTTTCATCCCAGAACAACATTGATTGATCACGGAAGAAGTATGATAGTTTAGTATCAATTTTTAGGTTAAATTTATCATTTAGTTGAGTAAAGAAATCCTTAGCACCATGTGTAAAGATCACTTCATCAGAGTCTTCCATTTTATAACAACCTAATCTATGGCGTAAAGTATTATTGAAGTCAATACCATTGCAATAAGGTTCTAAGAATTTCCAAAGTTGGTAACGGTTGGGGAAATGTTTATTTACATTCATATTTATACCTCTTTATAAAAACAAAAAGGGAAGCCGAAGCCTCCCTTAGAAAAGTCCTCTTAGAGGAGTATTATAATGTTACTGTGAAGTCAGTAATCAATTCAGGACGCAATAGAACAGCAGCATAAGATACTTCTGATTCAATTACAACTGAGCGATGATTTTCTTTAAGGAACAAGTATGAACCTTCTGAAATCTTGTTAGCGTGTTCAATAGTATCTGCTGGTGCGAATACTGCATCAGCGAACTCATCAAAACCTACTGGCAAGAAGAAACCTTGTGTATCAGCAATCTTTTTAGAGATATCTTCAACAACAGTGATACCAGAGTTAGGATATGTAAAGGTACGGTTGTTACGCTTAACATCTAGACCTAAACGTACAGCTTCTTGACGGTCAGAATACTCATTGTAAGAAGGTGCAACAAGTGCATGACTTACAATAGCATCAAATTGAGCAGTAGATACAAGGTAAACCATGTCATAACCATCAGCGTCATCACCAGCTTTCTCAATGATGTTTTCACGACCTTGTGCTAAAGTGGTGAATGGGTTAATACCTGCTTGAGATAAATCCATTGTTGCTGTATTACGAGCTGCGCCCCACATTGCTGAGAAGTCTTTAGCAAGGCTAGTTAGTTCAGCACCATCAGCATCACGAGCAAGAACTTTGTTTTCAACTAAAGCTTTGTATTGTGCATCACGAATGTAACGAGCATGTGAACGTTGGATATGTTCAACACGGTTTTCAACTAAACGTTCTACAGTTGCAGGAGTATCATCTTCACCATATTGACGGAAAGATTGTACTTCATGAGGTTTAGTTACTTTGTCAAGAGTTGCAAGAGGAACACGTAACATTTCTTTTTTAGCTTTGTCATCACCAGCAAACTGACGATCAGCACCACGCTCAACGTTGTACATGCTAGTAAGACCTTTTTCTTCACGCTCGAATTCAGCCCACTCACTATCAATGTATTGAGCTTGTTCATCCATTGGGAAGATACCTAGTTCTTGAAGGAAGTTCTGTGAACGAGGTTTAATTGCCATTAGTGGGGTATAATCTACGATACCGTAATCACCTAAACGTGCCATATTATTATTTCTCCGAATTTCTAAAATTTATTATAAAGTAGTTGACGTAAGGTTTAGTTACGTGTAAAGTCTGTATCTGCTGTACGGAAGATAACACCATTTGCAGCAAGTGCTGTTAGGGCTTCACCGTCATAAGCTGCATCAGAGAACTTGATCACCTTTGTGTTTGCAACACAATGACCTTTAGCTACACGGACTAGTACAACTTCACCAACAGTGTAGAAACCATCATCAAATTTAGCATCATCTAAGATACCATTTACAGTTGCAGCATCAAGAACAGCAGCCTCAGCAGCATCAACTAAAAGAGAACCGTTACCCATTGTTTTAGTTACAGTTACTTCTACAGATTCATGTGAATAACCATTACCAGAAACAAGAGTTTCTACAGTATCTAAAATGGCTTGTTTGCGATATGAAGTAGTCATTTATCTATATCTCCTAAGATATTATAATTTTTGTGAAAGTTTTTTAGCCACTTTAGCAGCAAGTTTAGAAGCTTCATCAGCACCGGTAGTTAGTTCAGTTTTATCAACAGTACCTTCTACAGCTTTTTGAGAACCAAATTCTTCTTTAATAGTGTTCATTTCAGCAGTAACAGACTCTACTTTAGAGTTAGCTTCTTCTACTTGAGTTTCAAGTTCAGAAAGTTTTTCTGCTGATTCAGCTTTAGCAACTTCAACAGCAGATTCAATACCACTATTTGCTTGTTCTAAAACTGAGTTAAATAATTCTGCTTGCTCACCACCTTGCAAAAGTACACCTTGAAGAGAAGCTTGAGTATCTTCTGACAAGAATGAAAATGCAGATAATGATTCTTTAATTTTGTTTGTTTTAGCTTCAACTTCTTTAGCTTGGAAAGCTGCAAGTTGCTCTTCCATTTCTGCTAGTTTGGCAAGTTTAGCTTCAAGTTCTGGAGTCAATTCAGACATTGTAGATTTATCCTTATTGTTTAATTGCGTCTCCGCAACATTCGTTTTAGCAGCAACCTTTTGAGGAGTTGTGCTTGTATGTTGTGGAGAAGTTGTTTCTCCATCGTTCATGTCAAAGAGGTAGTTATTGAACTCCTCTGGAGTCATAATTTTATCAATCAACCCCAATTCTAAAGATTTGTTTGATTTAAACACTTTAGCTTCGGTGTTCATTACAGATTCTTTAGACAAACCACGTTGGTTAGCCACAAGAGACACAAAACTATCATAAGTTTCATTAACCTTTTCTTGTAAATCTGCTAGGAATGATTCACTGTAGTTACCATCTTTATCAAAAGGTATCTTACTCTTACCTGCGGTAATAAACACTGGAGCAGGCTCATCAGGATCTAAACTCTGTAGTTGAATTAAGACACCAATCGAACCAGTTAAAGCATCAGGGTGTGAAATAAGTTCGTGACATGCAGAACCTAATCCAAATGCAGCAGAACAAGCTTGTCCATCTACATAACCAATTAATCGCTTGCCGTGTTTATCAGCTTTAGCTCTCAACTGTTCCGAAGTATTCTTCATGTTGTAGGCTAAACCACCACCACTATCAATATCCATAACAACAGTCTTAACATCATCAAATGAACAGATATAATCCATATCTTCTAATAATTGACGATAAGATGTTAAACCACATAAAGCATTAATTGGTGATTTTTTATCTACTAAACTACCATGTACTTTTAGGAACCCTGTAGACCCCTCAACCACATTACGTTCTGATAAAGATTCCTCTTCAATAAGAGAAGCTTTCTCAATAGTCTCTTCATAATTACCTGAATTCCTTTCATCAAGATATTCAGAAATTTCATTAAATTTTTCTAAGGAAACTAATTGAGGCTGTTCTAATATGGACTTAGTAAATCTTTCGACTTTGTTAGCCATTTTATTCCCTCTTTTTAATCTATATGGTTATTATATAACAAAACTAATTTAAATGCAAATAATTCTCATTAAGATTAACACATTAAATTAAAAATCATTATACAATAACCTATTTTATTTGATTAAGCTGCGTTTTCTGAGTTTGTAT
>Ga0194137_10000880_pt1 | contig 19036 bp, 23 predicted proteins | sample TARM_MetaG_T3_14_FD_134025 | JGI IMG/M metagenome (GOLD analysis project Ga0194137, IMG submission 134025) | Freshwater microbial communities from Pennsylvania, USA, analyzing microbe dynamics in response to fracking - TARM_MetaG_T3_14 (version 2) | ecosystem: Environmental > Aquatic >... | reverse complement strand
GCAGGCCGCCGGCGGCCTGCGTGGCAAGCACTGCGCTCGTCACTTGCCCTTGATCGAACTGGGACGACGAAGTGATCTGGTAGCACATGGTGCCGGGCAAGCCCGACACGCTGCGCAACAACAGTTTGCTCACCGAGTCGGCGGCAATGCCTTTGGCCGTGACCCCGCATTGCGAGAGGCGATTGGGGTCGGTCGACAAATCGTTACTGCCTTCGCTGGCTCGGCAGGTGTTCAGCGGGTTGTTGGCGTCTACGAACTTGTCGTCGCCGCCGCGGTTGAGGTCCCAAGCGCCAAGCGGAAAGGAGCTGGACCCGAAGCCCGGCGTGCGCGCGATCAGTGACAGGCGGGTGGCACCCACCTTGATGCCGAAGATTCGGAAGGTGTTGCTGAGAATCTGCCCTTCTGGAACGAAGACCGTAGGCAGGAAAGCCTGGCGCGGGTCACCCGCTGCAACGATGGACGGATCGTTGGACCTCAGCTGGAACGTCGCGCCGCCTTTGGGGGCGGGCGCCCTCAGCTGCACACCCAGATCCAAGGGCTGGCCCACTGGCACCGTGATGGAGTCCAGTAACCCCCCCTGGTCTGGGCACCCCGCCGGGGCGGCCGCGAGACGGCGTGCGGAGGTCGCCTTGACGGCCGACGACGCCGAGGCGGATTGCGGCGCGACGATGAAGGCCGATTGCTGTGCCTGAGCCGGTGTGGCGGCCATAGCGCCGATCCACAGGGCAAACCAAAACGCAGGCGCGAGATAACCGCGCAGAACTGCTGACCCCATGATGGTGCTCTCCCCGTGAATGGTGGCGCGTCCAATAGCTTCACCGCGGCCGTCGTCCCCTTCGACAGGTGTCTGGCCTGTCGTGCAACAGCGAGAGCTCTCATTGAACCGGCGCGATGGTAGGGGCCGGAATTGACCGTGGTCAATCGCAAGCACCTGTGCAAGCACTATGTGAATTAGGGGTGCAGCCCGTGGAGCGGCCACAACGACCTGAGAAGCCGAAGCTAGCGCCTCCATTCTGGGGACGTTGTGCAGAAGTCATCGCGGATCGCAACGAACGGCGAATGGTTCTTAGGGAAGCCGTCACGCACACCACCCGAACCACCCAACTGCAACGACGCGGCGGACCGCGTCGTGAGGGACGTGCTGGCCAAGTTCAAGACGACCCTCCACTACGCCGGCCCGTCGGCGGACTTGTCGGTGCTATTTCCCCGCGACCGCCACGACCCCATGCGGCTGAATGCCGCCGTGAATCGCCGCTTCAACGCCCTCACGCCTGCCACGTCGCTGCCGGGCCTAGCCAGCCCCAAGGTCTATTTCAACCTTGGCGCGGGCGGCAAGACAAAGAAAGCCTACGAGTACAACGTCAAGGCCAAGAAGCCCGGCGAGCCCTACGCGCTGGCGCAGATCCACATCGTGTACCTGTAGCGAAGGCCGGGCGGCGCGCTTCGGTCTCTGCCTCGTCGGGTGTCCGCTGTAGTCATCGACATAGCCACCAACTGCATTGCGAAGGTCGAGGTTGTACACAGGCCCTTCAATCGCGACAGCGAGTCAGATCCGAGCTGCTGCATCGCTGGAGGGATTCGACTTCTGTGTAGCTTCGGCAGAGACACTAAGTCTCACCGCGTTCCCGCTGCGCCAGGTCATCCGACTGGGCACGTCCCTCAGAATAGGTCTGCATGGCCCGCCGAAGGAGGCGCAAATGCTGGCGGTAGTTTCTGCACCCGGAGCACATCATCACATGGACGCCCAGCCCGAAGCGCTGCCCCAATGAGATCGGCTTTTCCATCTCCAGGGAGCAAAGCTCGGTCACTTCCTCGCAATTCAACATGACGCCTCCCCCGGACGACCCCAGCCCGTTTCCATACAGCCACGTAGCTTTTTGCGCGCTCGATGCAGGATGACGTGAAGGTTGGTTGACGAGATGCCCAGTTGCGCGCAGATCTCCTCGCTGTCGAACCCGAGGAATTCGCGCATCATGAAGACGCGTCCCATTTGGGGAGGCAGGAGCTCAAGGCAGGTTTCAAGAACTCGCCAGAACTGCTGTGACTGCATGCACTCCTCCGGCGCTGGCCAGGTTTGTGGACGAAATGACTCGCGCCAGGTCCCTTTTTCGCTGAACATCGCATCTTGCCGTTCAAGCCAGGCTTCGTCGTCCTCCAGCAGACTGGAAACGGGGACAGTACGCGCTGCCTGGCGGAAGTGATCAATGATGTGATTGCGCAGGATGGAGAACACCCAGGTCTTGAGGGTCGAACGGCCTTCGAAGGTCGACGTCTGCTTCAGGGCCGCTTCCATGGCCCCCTGGACCATGTCTTCGGCCACTTCTGCGTTGCGAACCTGAAGCCTGGCGAACTTGAGCATGTCGGTTCTCAACGCGATCAACGCGTCCGGACTGATCGCCTGAACAGGCGAGCCCATCGCTTCCGTGAAGACCGGATCCGTCGCCCCACTCATTGATCAGACACCTTTTTCCCTTGCGCACTCGTCTCGCGCGGCACTCAACGCCGAAACACCAAAGGGCACCAGGTAGTTCAAAGCCAGGTGCCACGGGTCGACCGCTCCCCCGGCATGGACCCGTTCGCCATTGTTGATGACGTTCAGTACCGGGCTGACTCCAAGGGCAAACTTCAGCGCCGGGCGGGCGATGCACGCGCCGACCATCAAACGGAGTAGTGCTCGTACGTTCATCGTGAAGTTGCGCGAGATCGAGACGTCGGGTGAATGGGTGGTCTCACCAAGCTTCGGTGTTGCAACGCTGCATGGCTTTGAGTGGCAGAGGCGGATCCGTGGCGCTAGATTTCCCGCAGCGCTGCATGCGGGTGGTACTTGGGTCCATGGGCGATGCGATTGAAGTACGACTGATGGGCGTCGCTACCGACAGGCCAAAGCGTAAGAAAGGATTGTCGCTGCGCATCAGCGTCCACAGGCAAGCGCAGCGCTTGGGCATGTAGGCTCCCACAGAGGGCCTCCAACGCAACCGAGCCCTCTCGTGGAGTGACGCCCAGGCGCACCACCAGTCCGCCGCTGTCGCCCTCGAAATTGGGCATCCCCGCCGCGCCATTGTTCAAAATCCAGCCCGCCGGCAGCCGCTGAAACACGGGCAGGCACGTATGCGAGCTCACGACAACATCGGCTTGTGCGCGTCGCAGCCCCTCGTCGGCGCGGACCTTCATAACCGGGTCAGCCAGGTGCTCCGACGCCAAGCCCCAGCCTGCAAGCGACTCGGTATCGCCATGCACGATGGCGATGCGGCAGTCACCCACCTGGGCGCGCAGGTGCATAGGCAGGGCGGCCAGCTCGGCGCGCTGGGCGGGTGTCGTCACGCCACGCAGGCGAGCCAGGATGCGATTGCTTCGCTCGACAACGCTTTGGTCCACCCAATCCGGGTAGGCGCAGCCACACCCGGCGTCAGGGTCCGCCGATTCGTCAGCCAGCTCGGTCTCGACATTGCCCCGCAGGACGTGCTGCTGCAGGGCCAGCGCCTGCACCGCTGCGAAGCGCTCGGGGTCAACGTCAAACCAATGAAAGTCGCCATTGAGCACCAGGGCCTTTCGCGGGCTGGGGTCCGCCGCCAACAGCGCGACCAACGCTTGCAAGGCGCCCAGATTGCCATAAACGCCTCCGGCGACGTACAGCGCATCCAAGGCTTCGAGCCCCTGATCGGGTGCGCGAGCCAGCGCCTCAGGCGAGTACCGGTAGTGCAAAGGACAAGTTCGACCGGCCGTCATGCGAGTCTCCCTTCATGAGGATGTCGAGCCCGGATCACGGCGCGACCGTGGCCGCAGCAAGACCGGCCAACGCCTTGGCCACGTTGACAGCAGCCGGGCAGTCGGCGCCACCATGGCGACGCACCAACCACGCGGGGTCGTTGTAGGTCAGCCAGGTCTGGCCAGCAGCGTCATCCCAGACGAGCGCCTTCATGGGCAGATCGATGCCGGCGCCCTGGGCGCACTGCATCAATGGTGTGCCCACCTGCGGGTTGCCGAAGATCAGCACGGTGGTGGGGCGCAGGCTCATCCCGACCTGGGCCGCAGCGGCTGAGTGACTGACCTTGGCCAATACCGCGAGCTTGCGCTTAGCCAGTTCGTCCTCCAGCCGCACCACGGTGTCAGCCAGTGCCCGAGGGCTCTTGACGCTGATCACGCCGGTGTCCGGTAGTGGCGTGGGCTGTGTGGTTGCGCAACCGGACAGCAGAGCGGCCAGCAGGAACGCAGCGACGCGGGAAAGCATGATTGAACGAGTACAGATCTTCATGGCTTAGTCTCTGGAGCGCTCAGTGCGCGATGGGTAACGCGTTGCTCGCTCAGGCCGGGTGGCAACGGGCTGAGCTGAGCGGTACAGGTCGGCCAGTGCTTTCGCGTTGATGGCAGCGCGAGGGCGGTCCCAGGCGACTCGACCATCACACAGCGCAATCACCCGGTCAGCCAGCAGTGAAAGCAGCTCGGCTTGGTGCACCACCGCCAACAGCGTGCCGTCCCGAGGCGCTGATCGCAATCCTTCGCACGCCAGCGCGGCACTGCTCGGGTCGAGAGCTGCTGTGGGTTCGTCGGCGAGCACGAGCCGTGACCGCTGCATCAGCAGGCGAGCGAGCGCAACCTTCTGCCGCTCGCCGCCTGACAGACGGTCCGCGCGGAGTTCGGCACACTCCGCCACTCCGAAGCGGGCCAATGCCGCATCGGCCTCGGTGACCCAAGCCAGCGGATACAACCGACTCCAACTGCGCCAGCGTGGCAACGGGTGGGCCAGTGCGCCGATCAGCACGTTCTCGCGGGCTGTCAGGCGTGGCACCAGATGCAGCCCCTGATGCACCAGGCCTACCTCAGCGCGCAGACATCGCCAATCCGACGCATCAAGCCCCTGATGCAGCGGCCGACCCAGCACCCAGACTTCGCCCGCCGTGGGCCGCACCAGTCCAGTCAGGATGCGCAGCAAGCTGCTCTTGCCAGCCCCGTTGGGGCCGATCACGGCCACGCGCTCGCCAGGTTCGACCCGCAGCGAGGGGATGTCGAGCAGCCGCCGGCCGCCCGCCTCCCAGCGCAACTGAAGGAGCTCAATGGCCGCTGCGCTCACAGCAGCGCCTCGCGGATTCGGCGCGACGCGGTATCGAACACGCCGACCAGCGCAACCACGACCAGCATAAGCGTGGCCAGCCGGCCCCACTGAAACAGACTGACGGCCTCGCTGATCAGCATGCCGAGGCCGCCAGCACCGATCAAGCCGAGGATGGTGGAATCGCGGATATTGAATTCCCAGACGTAGAGATGGCTGCTCACGAACTGCGGCAGCACCGAAGGCCAGACGGCGTGGAAGAACACCTGATCTGCACCCGCCCCGGTTGCCCGGACGGCCTCGACCGCGCCCATGTCGAGCGCTTCAATGTGTTCGGCGAACAGCTTGCCGTAGGTGCCCAGACTGTGCAGCGCGATCGCCAGGATGCCCGCAGTGGGGCCGAGGCCCACGATGCCCACGAGCACCAGGCCGAACACCAGGGTGTGCACCGAGCGCGCGATGTTCAGCAGCCCATTGGCCACCCAGGCCAGTGGGCGCGGTGCGTGCAGATTGCGGGCGGTGAGCAGACCCAGCGGCAGCGCAATCAGCGCTGCCAGGAGCGATCCCAGCGTGGCGATCTGGAAGGTGTTCCAGGTCGCCCGCGCAACAGCCTTGAGGAAGTCCGCCTCGGCTTTGCGGCGGTTCTCGACGCGCAGCAGCGTGCCGTCATCGCTGCGGTACTCCAGCCGCTCAGCCCCGAGCCACACATCCAGAAAGCTGGGGTGCACGAACTCCTGCAAGGTGCGCGCGAGATTGGCCAGCGGCTGTCGGCCCAGACTGAGCTCGCCACTGAGGCTGACCGTGCAAGCCAGCACCACGGCAGCGTACAGCCCGGCCAACACTGCAAAGCCGAGCCGGCCACTTCGCAGGTGAAGCCACAGGTTCATCGCGGGGTGAGTTTGCCGGTGGCGAGGCCAGCGTCACGGATGGGTTTGTAAAAGGCGTTGTCGCTGGCGACGAAGCCGGTGTAACGCGGGGGCAGCACGGTCGGCGCATCTACGGCCACAAGTGCGGCCCGCAGGCGCGCGACGAAGGCGGAATCCTTCGCGAGCGCAGCGCTCACAGCCACCGCGTCATTGGGCAACGGAGCAGACGTCCAGATGATGCGACTGCGCTCCGCCTTGAGCTGGCCTTCGGCAATCATGGTGTCGCGGTTGCGGTTGTAGTCGGCGCCCGCATCGATCTGCCCCGCGGCGACCTGCATCTCGATCGCCTGGTGTTTGGTGTGAACGACCCGGCCGAAGTGCTTCTCGGGGTCGATCCCCTGCTGCAGAAAGAAGTTCAGCGGGATCAGGTAGCCCGACGTGGAACCCTTGTCGCCGAAGGCAAAGGTGCGGCCCTTGCCCTTGGTGATGAGATCCTGGGCACTCGTCAGCCCGGCTTCGGGCGACGTCACGATCAACGCGAAGTACTCAGGTTTGCCGTCGTACAAGATGGTGGCCACTACCTCCGCGCCGGACATCTCGTGCGCGAGCACATAACCCCAGGGTCCCAACAGCGCAATGTCGGTCTCGCCGGAGGCGAGACTCTTCGCCAGCCCCTCCCAGGTGTCCACGGTGCGCAACTCGACCGGGCGGCCCAGTTGTTTCGCCAGATGCTGCGCGAGGGGGCGATACGTGGCGTCGTTTCGCTCCCGATCGGGTTGGAACAGGCCCACGCCGAACTTCAGCGGCGGGAGCGTGGCCTGGGCAAACGCACTGGCGCCGCCAAGCGCGAGGGCAGCGATGAGCAGGGAGCGGCGTAGGGTCATGATGTGACAGTCTCAGGTTGCGGGAATTGGGACATGAATCGGCGGTCGATGCGGTCCTTCCAGCGCCATGCCCAGGCGCCCTGGGCCGCGAAGGGGCCGCGCGCCGCGATGGCTCGGCCGTCGCCCGTGGCGAGCAGGACCAGGAACTGGCGCTGCGGCTCGTACGGCTGCAGCGGATCGTTGCGCAGCACCGCACTAAGGTTGTGGGCCAGCACCGGCGCCTGGCGCACGGCGAACACGCCGGCCTTGGGCAGACCACCCGAACAGCCCGCGCAATCGCCACACGCGAACACGCTGGGGTGAGAAGTCGACTGCAGGGTGTCGGTGATCGAAACGAATCCGCTGCCGTCTACGGCTAGGCCGCCTCGGCGCGCAGCATCACGCTGCCATGGGTGCGCCTCCGCGCCTGTGGCCCACAGCACGAGATCCCGATCACGCACCGCGGCCGCGGCGTCACGGCAGCCCGTCACCAACGTGGCTCCAGCCCGAGCCAGCGCCCGAGAGGCAGCCCGCCGCGCACCCGCCGCAATCCCGGGCAGCAGCGTTGGACTGCGGGTGACCAGCTGGGCCTCGATCACACGTTCAGGCGCGTCCGCGCGCAGGGCGGCGAGCGCGCCGAGCAGGGCCTCGAAGCCCGCCGCACCTCCACCGACGGTGGTCACCCGCAGGGGCCGATTGGGCATCGATGCGAATCGGCTGCGCCACAGCGGCCATGTCGCCCTTAACCGAGACAAGGGGCGCACAGGCAGGATCGCCCCGGAACTCAACGCTGGCGCTGTGAGCGTGGAGCCGACGTTCAGCGACAGCACGTCGTAGCTCACTATCTCACCATTGACGAGTCGCATTTCTTTCGCATCAGGGCGCAGCGCAGCGACCTCTCCGCGGAGCCAGCGAGCGCCTCGCAAGTTACACAGTCTCGGCAGATCAATGGCCGCCTGCTCGAAGCGGTAGACGCCCGCTAGCCACCCGGGGACCATGCCCGAGTAGACTGCCAGCGGCTCGGGGGAGACCAGCGTGACCTGCACGTCGGCCGGCAGTGGTTGGCGTGCCCAGGCCAGCAGCGCGAGTGCATGCGTGTGGCCGCCGCCGGCGAGCAGGAGGTGCCGCGTCACGTCAACCACCCAGGTGGTACATGCACGAGATCGGCCGGCTCATCGATGTCGTGTACTGCCGCCAACTCGACCCAGTGCATTCCGGCAGCCTGCAGACGCTGCCGGGTCTCGGCCATCACAGTCGAGGTGCTCCAGCGCATGTCCCGGAACAACGCCTCGCATGGTTGGCGCAGGCCAACCAGCGCGTAACCGCCATCGAGCGCAGGTACGAAGACCGCTTCCGTGTTCTCCAATGCAGCGGCCGCCTCGCGCAGTCGGGCGGAATTGAGCGCGGGAGCGTCGGTGCCGATGAGCAGGGCCGCGTGATGCACGGCGAGCACGCGCTCGAAGGCGCGGTGCATCCGCGCCCCGAGGTCGCCGTCGCCTTGCAGCGTCAGCGGTGCTGCCAGGTTGGCGAAAGCCGGGTCGTCCGCGTCCGGCGAGACACAGAGTTCGGCCGCGTCCAGCCCGGCTGCGGCTCCTTCTTGCCAGGCGCGCGCAAGAAGCCGGTCGGCGAGATGGGCCGCGCCTTCAGGGCCAAGTGCCGGGATCAGGCGGGTCTTGGCTAGGCCTGGCCGCGGCGCCTTCGCGAAAACGATGAGGGCGGTGGTCATCGGTAGGTCTTAGCGAGTTCACTCGGCGCGGCACCGCGCCAGTAGCGCCAGCGCAGCCACCACATCAACACGATGGTGCGCCACACGCCGCGCTGCTCCCATCGGCGGCCTGAGGTGGTGGCACGCGCCGCCACGCATGCCGGGCGCAGGCCGAGCAACTTCAGTCGACGGCAAAGCTCGATGTCTTCCATCAGGGGTTGGTCGGCAAATCCGCCCAGTTGCTCGAACAGCAGCCGGGTGATGAAGATCGCCTGATCGCCCGTGGCGATGCCGCTCCAGCGCGAGCGAAGATTGATCAACCGGGCCACCACGCGAAGCATCCACGGCCGGCCACTGATGCGAACATCGAACCGCCCCCACGCGGCCCCGCGCTCCACGGCAGCATGGATGAGCCGGTCCGCGTCGGGAGGCAGCAGGGTGTCCGCATGCAGGAACAGAAGCAGGTCGCCCCGCGCACGGACGGCGCCAGCGTTCATCTGCCCAGCGCGGCCGCGCGCCGTGGACAACACGGTATCTGCCCAGCGCGCCGCTAGCGTGGCGGTGCCGTCGGAGCTGCCTCCATCGGCCACGACCAGCTCAACGCCGCGCCCGCGCAGCAACTGCAGCGGTCGCAACACCGCCTCGATGCCATTGGCCTCGTTGAGTACCGGCATAACAATACTGATGGACATCAACGCGGCACCTCGTTCAAGGCCCAGTCGTAGTCGAGAAACCGGAAGCGCAGTTGCCGGCGACGCACCCGCTCACGGTCTTCTGGCGTGTCGGCCAAGGCGTCAGCCCAGCGGGACAGGTAAGCCGGCAGCGAGCCCGCGGCGCGACTGAAGTCGGCCTCGAACCAATCGAAGATCCGGGAGAGCAGCAGGGTGCTGCCCTCGATGCGGTTGCGGCTGCGGTCACCCAGAAAGCGGGCCATCTGCTCGTCCAACTGCACCTCCAGCTTGGCGGCGCCATAGGCCTCGTCCCGCAATGCAGGGCAGCCGACGCTGGCGCAGTTGATGGCGACATGAATGCGCGGCTCGACATAACGCTTGCGCAACCATCCGTGCTCAATGTCGTCGAGCGAGAGGTTCGTGCCGAGCAGCGGAAACCGCGCCCGTTGCCAGGGCGAATCGAACACGCTGCCCAGGTCCTTGATGCTCTTGACGCCTGGATAGTGCGTGAGGATCAGCTCGATCGTGCACGCGTTGTAGGCGTTGATAAGGAAGGCCTGCTGTTCTGCTGAGGAAGCGCCGTCGAACGCGGCGCGAGTCGCGGCGGCAAGCTGAACGAGCCACGTCTGCAGCGAGGCGCGGTCACGGGCGAACCCTGCGTAGTTCACCTGGCTCGCCTGACCGCCGCGCAGCATGCGCACATGCCGGCGAAGGAGCGCAGTCCAGGGGCTGCCGTCGGGAAGCGCGCCCTCGGCGACGGCGGGCCACGGCAGCGCGGCGAGCAGAAGCGGACGCCTCCTCATCCGCGCTCCCAGGCATGAAAGCGCGCCAGCCACCGAAGCACACCTTGCGGCGCACGGTGGCGCTTCCAGACTCCGGCCGCGTACTTGCTCGCTTCGGCCAGCGTCGGATAGGTGTGGATGGTGCCCAGTATCTTGTTGAGACCCAGGCCGTGTTTCATCGCGAGCACGAACTCGGCGAGCAGATCGCCCGCATGGTGCCCGACCAGCGTGACGCCCAGGATCCGGTCACTCCCTGGGGCGGTAAGTATCTTCACGAAGCCTCTTGCAGTGCGTGGCTGCCCGGCATCGCAGATGGCCCGGTCCAATTCGGCCAGGTCGAACCGCGTGACTTCGACCGCTACGCCCTGCTCTTGGGCCTCGCGCTCCGACAGGCCGACGCGCGCGACTTCAGGGTCTGTGAACGTGGCCCAGGGGATCACCCGGGAGTCCACCGCAAAGGTGCGGAAGCGGCCGAACAGCGCGTTCACGGCGGCGTACCAGGCCTGGTGAGCGGCGGTGTGCGTGAACTGCCAGGGGCCAGCGACATCGCCGACCGCGAGGATGTTCGGGAACCGTGTCTGCAGGCGTTCATTGACCTCGACAGTCCGGCGTGTTGTCACCGGAATGCCCAGGGCCTCCAGGCCGAGGTTCTCAACGCGAGGCGTTCGTCCCACGGCACACAGCAGGGCATCGAAGGGCAAGGCGACCTCCTGACTCCCGTGCCGCACCACCAAACGCTTTTCGACGGACTGAGCCTCCACGCGCACAGCCTGATGGCCGGTGAGCACCGTCACGCCATCGGCGCGAAGCGTGGCAGCAATCAGTTGGCTGACTTCTTCGTCCTCGCGTCCCATCAGCTGCGGCGCCATCTCAACGACCGTGACCTGGCTGCCCAACCGCGCGAAGCTCTGCGCCAGCTCGCAGCCGATCGGCCCCCCGCCCAGCACCAGCAGGCGCCCAGGCCGCTCGTTCAGCGACCAGATCGTGTCACTCGTGAAAAAGCCGGCGTCTTCCAGCCCCGGCAACGGCGGCACGAAGGGCCTCGCGCCAGTGGCGATGACGATGTGGCGGGCGGTCAGGGTCTGTTCGCTGCCGTCGGGCGCCGACATGGCCACGCTCCAGGGCGAGAGGAGCCTGGCCCACCCCTGGCGAACGTCCACGCCCAGCGAGCGGTATCGGTCGACCGAATCATGAGGTTCGATTTCCTTCACGACACCGCGCACGCGCGCCATCACAGCAGCGAAGTCCACCTCTGCCGGCTGCGCTCGGATGCCGAAGTCCGCCGCATGACGAAGCTCGTAGGCTGCCTTGGCCGAACGGATAAGCGCCTTGCTCGGCACGCATCCGGTGTTCAGGCAGTCACCGCCCATCTGATGCGCCTCGATCAAGGTGACCTCAGCCTTGACCGCTGCCGCAATATAGGCCGTCACCAGGCCTCCCGAGCCGGCGCCGATGACGATGAGGTTCCGATCGAAACGCCGGGGCCGCGGCCACGGGGCATACAGCGCACGCGTTCGCAGCCAGCCCATCACCGCCTTGACGATGAATGGGAACAACCCGAGCAGCAGGAACGAGCCGAGCAACGCAGGCGACAGCACATCGGACGCCGTTCTCAGCTGGGCGAGCTGGGTGCCCGCATTCACGTAGACGGCCGTGGCCGGCAGCATGCCCGCCAGGCTGACGATGAAGAAGTCCCGCGCGCTCAAAGGCGTCAACGCCATCAACAGGTTGATCAGCCAAAAGGGAAACACCGGCAGCAGGCGCAGACTGAGCAGGTAGCTTCGGCCGTCGCGGCGAATGCCCTCGTTGAGGGGCGTCAGGCGCCCCCCGAAACGCCGCTGGATGGCGTCTCGCAACAGGTAGCGGGCGGCCAGGAACGCGAGCAACGCGCCGAGGCTCGCGGCGAGGGCGACCAAGGCCAAGCCAAACCAGAAGCCGAACAGCGCGCCACCAGCCAGGGTCAGCACGGTTGCGCCAGGAAAGGAAACAGCCGTCAGCATCACGTAGACGGCGAGGAACACCAAGGCGGCGAGGAAAGGGTCCGTTGCTACCCGCGCCGCCAAGGCCTCTCGACTGTGCTTGAGGCCCTCGACGCTGAGCAGCTCACGCAGCGACGGCGTGCGCCACGCCCAGGCGGCCAGGCCCAGTGCAGCCAGCAGGATGCCGAGCCGCAGCGCCTGCTTCATGCCGCCGCGGCCAGCGCACCGCCGCAGCTGCTGCCCTGGCCGGCCGTGCAACCGTAGCAGTGGTCAGCCACGGCGATCGGCAAGCCTTCGGGATCGTTGTCGAGCAGGTCGCGAAGATGTGGCCGGGCCGAGCTCAGTCGCGCGGCACGCAGACCGAGCATCTGGTTGAAGTCGCAGTCGTAGAGGTCGCCCTGGTAATCCACGCTCAGCAGGCTGCGGCACATGACGGTCGGTAGGTTCTGGGCCTTGTAGGCTCCGCGAAGCAGGGCCATGTAGTCACTGAACTCACCCTTGCTCACGAGCGTGCTGCCAAATCGCTGGATCGGCATGTTGGTCAGCGCGAACAGTTGATTGAAGACGATGCCGTGCTGGACGCCGAGCTCCCGCCTGTAGTCCGCCTCCAGCGGCCCTTGGGGTGGCGGCAGCCGCGGCCCTTGCGGGTTGTAGACCAGGTTCAGCACCAGCGGGCTGCCGGGTTGCCCGTAACCCAGGCCGTTGAGGGCTTTCAGCCCGGCGATGGAGCGCTCGTAGACGCCGTCACCACGCTGCCGGTCGACCAGGGTGGGCGTGTAGCAGGGCAGCGAGGCGACGACCTCAACGCCTTGGCTGGCGAGGAACTCGGCCAGGCCCTCATGACCCGGCTCTGAGAGGATGGTCAGGTTGCATCGGTCAATGACCTTCAAGCCCGAACTGCGGGCAGCGCTGACCAGCCGACGAAAGTGCGTGTTCATCTCGGGAGCACCACCAGTCAGGTCCAACGTGCTGATGCCCCTTGCTTGGGCTACCGCCATTACAAGGTCGACCGTGTCACCGTCCATCATCTCGCTGCGGTTGGGGCCAGCGTTGACGTGGCAGTGCAAGCAGCTCTGGTTGCATCGGTAGCCCAGATTTACCTGCAGGGTCTGAAGGCGACCGCGGCTCAAGGCGGGGAAATCGGTGGCGGCGAGCAGAGGCAAGGTGGCGTGCATGGCGCAAAAGCTTTTGGCGACGTCGTTGGCGTTGGACGTACGGTCGCTGGAATCCTTACAGCCGCCCGAAGAAAAGGCGCCTGATGAGGGCGCCTTGGTCGTGGCGTGGCACCGCGGGCGCTATCCGCAGCGGTCAGTCTTCTTCACCGCCCTCATGGCGATCATCGTCGTCGCCGAAATACTTCTTGCTCTTGGCGAGGGCCGCCTTGCCGATCAGCTTGCCGACGCGACGAGCTTCCAGATCACCGTCCACGAAGTGGATGCCCCCGAAGCGGCGCGAGATGCCAGCTTCGTCGGCAGCCGCGGTGAAGGTTGGCCAGCTCAGGGTCACGGCAGTGGCCGGTACGAGGCCCGGCTCGACGCGCGAATTGCCTGCCGCGATGGTGACAGAGTTTCCGAAGCTATCGCTGTGAGTGAATCCGCGCAGCACGGCTGCAGAAGCGGCACTGAACGCACTGTGGCCGGACACGTACTCCGCGAACGGGGGTGTCACGACGGTGATTGCCTGGTACGGGCGCCAGTTGGCTGCCGGTATGGACTGAGTGCCGCCTCCGGGCACGCCCGACCAGGCGGTGACGTTGCCGCCGGCGTACTGGTAGTGCACGGCGGTCACAGGGCGAACGTAGTCATACTGGCGCTTGACGCCCCAGGTCCAGACAGAAGCGTCAAGCAGCGCGTTGTTGACTGCGAAGAACATCTTCACGTCACGGTCCAGGCTGTGGTGGTCACGGTTCGAGACGAACTGGCCGAATAGGTTCCAGTGTCCAGGTGGCAGCTCGGAGCTTGGGCCGTCGGCCCAGTATTCGGCGATGACTTTTTGCTTGTCCGTCAGGCTCGCGCTGTAGGCCAGCACTTGATCGACCTGCGTCTGATAGGCCACTGTGCCTGCTACTGCTGGCGGCTTGACCGGGTATTGGCCAATAGACTCGAGCGCGAACGGCGCGACCTTGCCCCAGAAAGGTGCAATGAACTTCTGGGTGACAGTGCCCCCATGGCCATCGGACACCAGCAGCGGCTGCCAGTGGTTCGGGTCGACGATGGTGGTGGGCGAGTTGACCGGGGTGTAGCCGGTGTAGTCGGTGTACGCACCAGGGTGAAGGTCGCCGAGTTGGTTGGAGCCGTCGACATGCTTGGCGGCCAGCACGGCGGCGCAAGCGGCATTGCCCACCCCGGCAGGGGTGGTGGCATCGGTGGCGGTGTAGGTCGGGTCATAGCCCATTGACACCATTGCGGCATCGAAGGTGGCCTTCTGGGCGGGGAACAGGTCTACCAGCGAGCGGTAGGCTGCGTAGCTAATGGCGGTGCTTTTGTTGACGTCGGTACGGAAGGACTTGGGCTGCTTCAGGGTCGTTCCGCTGAACACGGCAATCGCATTCTTGTCGAAGGCGGCCCAGGCGTCGAAGACGCAGGTATGGGTCACGTTGAGCATGCGAGCGACCATCGGGGGGCCGGGATGGCCGACGCGTATGGCTTGCAAGGCAACGTTGTTCCACTGGATCACGACGTTGTCAGCGGCCTGCGCCGCGATTTGGGCGGTGCTAAGGCACAGCAAGCTGGCGCAAGCGACCAGCACGCGGGGACGAATCTGCATGGGGACCTCCGTTTGATTGATGTGTGGGACGCGAAGAACCGCCGACCGGGGTTCGAGTCATTTCGGATCACACAGCCACGGAAAGTTTCTTGAGGCGCTCAGAAATTGGCCATCCACGCATCCCGTAGAGAATGCCCCCTCGATCGCGGGGGTTGTTGATGTAATAGTGCTGCTGCGAGGCCAACCGCGAAGCGCCAATCCAGTCGAGCCGCCAGTGCCCGCTGAGAACGACCGGTTGTGGAACCGAAGCCGCCCGCTAGGCCGCTTGCCTTCGCCGAGCCGCTCTCGGCGAGAGCAGTCGCTGAGTCGCGACCACCTGCTGACCGAAGTGCTGCGTCGCTGCTTCCAGCACTTCGCTGCGCACCTGGACGATCGGCCGCCTCAGGAAGACCCCGGGGATGATCTGCGGCAGCTGGGCGTTCGCTACTTGGGCTTTGCACAGGCGCACCCGCTCCAGTACCGGCTGATGTTCAGCACCAAGCGGCCCGAGGCCGCCAAGGATGGCGGAAGCTGAGCGCCAGCTGGCCGCGACGGTGGACGACGACCACCCCGCACTGGCCGAGGCGCGGCGCCTGCAACAGAAGTGAGTTCAGCTGAATCAGGAGCCAGGGGCAAGGGCGCGGAGGGGGATCACCCGGCCTGCACGGCCATAGGGAGGAAGGTTGTGGAGACCGTGCCGTTGGCATAGCTTCACCCCTTGATCTGCGCCAGGGGCAGCGCCCCTTTGCCGCCCTTGCGATAGGGATCATTGCCCGCGCTGGGCTGCGACCGGCGCAGCCATGCTCAAGGGAGGAACGCTGCTAGAGCCCGGCCTTGGCGGCGCGCGCGAATGCATCGCCGGCATGCTTTTTCCTTGGCCAATATCCATAATATGGATATTTTGTGGATAGAGCGTTGCACCAGAAGGTGGCCATGACCATGCATATCAATCTGTCGCCTGAGATGGAGAACTTCATCAAGGGCAAAGTGGCGACCGGCTTCTATGGCAACGCCACCGAAGTCATCCGCGACGCGGTGCGCCGCATGCAGGCCGAGGAGCAGCGTACGCGCGCCTGGCAAGCAGCGATCAAGCAAGGCGATGACGAACTCGACCGCGGCGAAGGCATCGCCTATACAGCCAAGACCTTGAGCGACATCACGGAAGCTGCCGTGAGCAGCATGCATAGCAGCAAACCGATGGACTCTGATGTCCTCCCCTGAGCGCGCACGCAAGATCGTTCTATCGCCGCGTGCGCGTCAGGACTTCATCGACATCCTTCGATTCACGGGCGAGAGGTGGGGCCAGGGGCAATTGCATGTGTACCGAGACAAGATCAATGACGCCCTGCAGTTCCTGGACCGCAATCCGGCGATGGGCCAGTCGTCACCTGACCTGCCCGACACGCACCGGCTCTATTTCTTAGGGTCGCATGTCGTGGTCTATCGCGATCAGGAATCCGCCATCGCAGTCGTGCGCATCCTGCATCAGCGCATGAGCTTGGGACTGCATTGCTGAGCGTGCGTTGCTGGGCATCTCAACGAGATACCCAACAGGTCAAAGAAGGTTCTTCGGGATCCGCGCAATTTCTCCCGCCTTGGCCGAAACGCTCGTGCAGCGCTCCTGCAGCCGCGCTTGCATGCCTGCAAGCAGTTCAGGCGAGACGCCTTGCTGTTCCATGGCAGCACGGACGTCATGGAGCAGTCGCGGCAGCATCGAGCTCAGGGCCTTGAGGCGTGACGCGAGGTGTCGAGGCGCGACATTGCACTGGGCGGCCATGCTGGCCCATTCGAAGGGCGTGAGCTCATCAGCCGTAAAGGCATCGCCGATCCCCATGGCAAAGGTCGTGCTCATGCGATGGTGTGCCACCGACTCGACGTCGACGAGATCGTAGGCGGGGGCAAGGGTGAGCAGGCCGGACTGCGGGCCGACAAAGAACGACCAGTTCTTTCCGTGAGCATCGGTGTTGCCGACAAGGAGGTTGAAGAGCATGCGATCCAGCAGTTGGTTGCGCATCGTCAGCGGAGCCGGACTGAGGTCGGCCAGGGCAAAGAGACGCGGCAATGACGCACCGTCGCGCAGGTGCCTCACCGCTTCCTGGTCGCCATAGGCACGCTCGTACTTCAGCTCGGGCGACAGGCCGAGAGCCTGGCAGGCATCGATGATGTGCAGGCGCTCAATGCGGCCATCGCTGCTGCGCCGCCTATCGAAGCGCTCGACGAGGAGTACCGGCTCGGGTACGTGCAGCAACCGCGTCCTGGCCGTTGCGATGCCCGCGGCTGCGGCCAGGTGCATGCAGGTGTGTTCAATGGCCGGCAGGCCTGCATAGCGGGCGTCAGCGGGTGCTGGCTTGAGGATGACGGTGGAGGCATAGCCATCCCCGTTGGCGAGGAACAGTTGCCCATGGTCCTCGAGCACGGCAATCTTGTCCTGCAGACCGGCAATGGACAGGCGTACCTTGCCGTCCCAGATCGCGAAGGGCAGGTCGGGGCGGTTGCGAATGCGTTCGCTCAGTTCGGCCAGTGGTAACGGGCGGAGGGCTTGTTCTGCGGGCTGAGCTTGTGTCGCGCCGTCAGCGAGCGTAACGCGCAGCGCGCCGGCGGTTTCGGCGCCGAGCGCGACGAGCAGTCCGGCGAGGTTGCCCCGGGCTACGCCATTGGCCTGTGCGGCGACTTCGAGGGCCTGACCCTCCGGCAGCAAATTCTGGAAGAAGGCGCGAACGATTGCCGACCGAGTTTGCGCCGGCAGTTCGGCAAAGGCTCTGGCGTCCGCCGCATGGGCTGCGGCGAACATGGGCACCTGCGGGCTGAGAGGGAAGCTGCGGGGCGACTCTCGCCAGGCTTGTGCGTAGTTGAAGTCAAAGAGGTTGCTCTGAGCGTCATGAGCCAGCGTGCCGACGCGGTCTTGACCGGACCAGACGGCGAGCTGAATCATGTCGGACGCTCACGTTCCAGCGGCGGCCTTGAAGTAGCGGGTCGTCGTTTCGATTCGATGCCGCCCCAGGGCTCCGGTTGGGCTTTGCGCAGACCCTGCAGCGCTGTTGCAGCTTCGAAGTGCACGGCCAGTGGAGCGGCGAACACAACCGCGCCAAGGTTGCGCGCTACGCGCAGCGCAGTGCCTAGCGCGACCGTACCCTTGCCAGCCTCCAGATCGCTGAGCGTCGCCTTGCTGATGGCGAGTGCCTGTGCGGCTGCTTCCAGACTGATGCCGGCACCAGTGCGCGCGGCGCGTACGGCTTGGCCGAAGGCTTCTGCATCGCGGACCAGAGGGTCGGGAAACGGCTCTGGCTTCACCTTACGCATCATATCTCCTGGTTTGCCAGGATTATATGTGGAATCACCGGCCCGGAGCAATTTCGGATGGCATGACAGGATTTATGCAGAAAAATCTCCACAGTTCGCTAAGCGGCTGCTTTAACAGGAGGTATGTGCGACTACGTCCGCTCGCGGCATTTCGGCGCGAACACTACAGCGCTCAAGCACCCGGCCGGCCCGGACGGCTGCTGCCGGCAATGACGGCGAGCGGGCAATCTCGGCCAGGATCAGCCGCTCGCGTGCAGCGGCACTCCAGAAGTCCCCGGCACCGGTTATGGCAAGCTATAAGTTGTTCAGCGCAATCGCGTCGGAGATCATTGTGACCACCAGCCTTGAAGTCCTGGAAGCTGAAGCACTAAAGCTTGCCCCTGCGGACCGTTCGCGCCTGCTCGAGCGCCTCATCGTTAGCCTCGACGCCGATCCCGAAGTCGAGGAAGCCTGGGAAATGGAAGCGGATCGACGAGAGGCGTCATTGGAGTCGGGCACCGCGGCCGAAGTCCCCGCGCAGGAAGCCATAAACCGTCTTCGGTCAAGGTTTGCTCGGTGACATATTCGCTTCATCCAGGCGCCGAGCAAGACATCGCTGACGTCTTGGATTTCTATATGGAGCAGGCTGGCTTACTGGTAGCGCAGCGGTTCCTCGACGCGTTCGAGCGCGTTGCCAGACTGTTGGTCATGCATCCCGGCTTCGGCACGCCAGCCGCAAGAGGTCGCCGCGTTTTTCCGCTGCGTGTTTTTCCGTACTCCGTCGTCTACCGGAGCCTTGAGGCGGGCATTCGAATCATCGTCGTTCGTCACCAGCACAGGAAGCCTGGCTACGGCGGCGCACGGCGGTAGTGTCGTGGCGCACTATCGCGACGAGGCGCCCAACCCTTCCATCGAGCGGACGTACCTTCGGCACGCATGTTGTGCGACCGCTTGGCGCCGAGATCGCCGTGATGTAGGACTGCAAAGGGTGGCACCGTGAGTTCGCACAGCGGAGAAGCCGTCCTTCAGGCAGCGCGCTCGCCGACGTCCACCTTGCTTGAGACATCCTGGCGAATGGCTTGCTGCGGCTGCGCAGCCG
>Ga0194137_10000879_pt1 | contig 19041 bp, 18 predicted proteins | sample TARM_MetaG_T3_14_FD_134025 | JGI IMG/M metagenome (GOLD analysis project Ga0194137, IMG submission 134025) | Freshwater microbial communities from Pennsylvania, USA, analyzing microbe dynamics in response to fracking - TARM_MetaG_T3_14 (version 2) | ecosystem: Environmental > Aquatic >... | reverse complement strand
TCGCGGCCCAGGCGGGAAAGGCCTTCGCCGCCGCCTCGACCGCTGCGATCGCGTCTTCGGCGGTGGCCGCAGGCGCGGTGGTGGCGACGCTGCCGTCGAGCGGATTGCGCCGCTCGAATTGCGCGCCGTTGCGGGCCTGTACGCGTTCGCCGTTGATCAGCATGGAGATAGTGCTCATTGTCGGTTCCCTATCGTGTTGAATGTGAGTGAAATGCGGCCGTCGGCCTATGCAAGGCGGATGGCTTCTTACTTCTCTAAGCAGGGCAGCAGCAGTTGTTTGACCCTTCTTGTCCTTCCCCCTTCTCCCGCAGGCGGGAGAAGGGCCGGGGATGAGGGGGCTTGTCAAGACAGCTCTTCGTCACAAACGCCCTCACCCCGACCCTCTCGCGCCTGCGGGAGAGGGAGCTGAAAACAAATACACCAGGTTTTGTCAAAAAATTTCTGCGGACTTGCCTAGAGCCTGTTCTACAGCCCTAGATACGACTTCCTAATGCGTTCGCCCTGCAGCAGTTCCTGCCCCGATCCTTCGGCCACCACCTGCCCCTGCTCCAGGATATAGGCGTGATCGCAGACCGAGAGCGCCTGGCGCACGTTCTGCTCCACCAGCAGCACCCCCGTGCCCCGGTCGCAGATCTGCCGCAGGATGCGGAACAGCTCGGCCACCATCTTCGGCGCCAGTCCAAGGGACGGCTCGTCGAGCAGCATGCACTTGGGCTTGCCCATCATGGCCCTGCCGACCGCCACCATCTGCTGCTCGCCGCCGCTCATGGTGCCTGCCAGCTGCCTGCGCCGCTCGGCCAGGCGAGGAAACAGCGTCAGGACTTCATCCATCAATCGCTTCCGCTCGGCGGCAGGCAGCAGGTAGCCGCCCAACTCCAGGTTTTCCTCGACCGTCATCTGCGCGAACAGATGGCGTCCTTCCGGCACCAGCACCAGCCCGTTGGAGACGCGCTTGGAGACGTTGAAGGTTTCCACCGAGTTGCCGGCGAGCGCCACACCGCCCTGCCCCAGCGGCAGGATGCCCGACAGGGCCCGCATCAGCGTGGTCTTGCCGGCGCCGTTCGGTCCGACGATTACCGTCAGCTGGCCCTGCAGCACGCGGACGTTGATGTTGCGGATGATTTCCAGCGGGCCGTAGCCGGCCGACAGGTGCCTTGCTTCAAGGAGCACGTTCATGTCATTTGCGGCATTCATGAGATTCATTGCGGCGCTCATTCGACCACCTCGTCGCCGAGATAGGCGCTGATGACCCTGGGATCGGCGGCGATCTCGGCCGGCGTGCCGTCGGCCAGCAGCTGGCCGAAGTTGAGCACGGCGACGCGGTCGACCGTCTTCATCAGGGTGCGCACCGCATGCTCGATCCAGACCACGGTGAGGCCGTAGGTATCGCGCAGCCGGGCGATCAGCCGGGCCACGTCTTCCACCTCGCCTTCGGTCAGGCCGGCGGCCACTTCATCGAGCAGCAACAGGCGCGGCGCGGTGGCGAGCGCCATTGCGATTTCCAGCTGGCGCTGGCGCGCCGGCGGCAGCGCACCGGCGATTTCGCCGCGCAGGCCGTCCAGATGGGTTTCCTCGATCACCTTGTCGATCAGGCCGGCGTCGCCGATCCGGTTGCCGAACAGGAAAGCGAAACGCACGTTTTCCAGCACCGTCATGTCGCCGAAGATGCGCGGCGTCTGGAAGGTGCGCGCCACGCCGGCGCGGCAGAAGGCGTCCGGGCTCTTGCCCTGCAGCTCGCTGCCGCCGATGCGCACCGTGCCCGAGGTGGGAACATGCACGCCGCTGATGGCATGGAAGAACGTGGTCTTGCCTGCGCCGTTGGGACCGATGACGCCGACGAACTCACCTTTCTTGACGTCCATCGTGACGTCGGACAGCGCCTTCAGGCCGCCGAACTGCATGCCCAGCCCCTGCACCGATAGCATGGATGTGTTCATGCCGCCTCCTTGTGTCCGGCGACCATGCCGCCGTGATTGCGGCCGAAGAGCCGTTTCCATTGAATGCTGGCGATGCCGCCCGGTATGAACAGCACGCACACGATCAGCAGCACGCCGAGAATGATCAGGTAGGCATGCGGGAAGTTCAGGCGCAGCGCATCCGACAGCAGGCTCAGGCCGATGGCGGCGATCACCGGTCCGCGCCAGGTGGTCGCGCCGCCGATCATGGCGATCAGCACTGTCTGGAAGCCGATCAGCGGGCTGAACGCGGAATGCGGATCGATATAGGTCCAGCGCACCGCCATCGCGGCCCCGACCGCGCCGGCGAACCATGCGCTGAGGGCGAAGCCGATCAGCTTGGTGGCGCGGGTATTGACGCCGAAGGTGGCGGCGCGCTGCTCATCGGCGCCGATGCCGCGCATGGCCATGCCCAGACGCGACGCCGACACCAGCTTGTAGGTGACAATGGCCAGCAGCGCCAGTGCAAGCATGGTCCAGTACAGGGTTTCGTTGGACGGCACTTCGGTGAGGACGCGGCCGACCGTGCCGAACACGCTTTTTTCGGTGTAGGTGATGGAGTGGCGCACCAGTTCGCCGAGGCCGAAGGTCAGCACCGCGAAATAGGTGCCGCGCAGGTGCAGCACCGCCGCGCCGACCAAGAGGGCGAACAGCGCCGACACCAGTCCGCCGGCAATGATCAGCAGCGGCCAGGGCAGGTGCTGCATCGCCATCGCGGTGGTGTAGGTGCCGAGGCCGAACAAGGCCGATGTCGCCAGCGACAGATAGCGGGTGGTGCCGCTGAACATAGCCCAGCTCACCGCCAGCGCGGAATACATCATGCAGGTCATCGCCAGCGACAGCCAGAAGTCGGAGAAGACCCAGGGTCCGGCGGCGAGAACGATGCCCGCGGCCGCCACGAGGCTCATGAAGGTTTTCATTTTGCGAACAGGCCTTTCGGTCGGGTCATCAGGATCACGACGAAGATGCCGTAGCTCAGCAGCATCTTCAGCGAGGGATTGGTGAAGTGGGTGCCGAAGCTTTCCACCAGGCCGAGCAGGATGGCCGCGGCGAAGCTGCCGCCGATGCTGCCCAGCCCGCCGAGCGTGATCACGATCAGCGCCATCACGGTATAGGTCTCGCCGATGTTGGGCGACACTTCATAGATCATGCTCAGCAGCGAGCCGGCCAGCCCCGCCATGGCGATGCCGAGGGCGAACACGAAGGGGTGCAGGCGCTGGGTGTCGATGCCGACCAGCCAGGCGCCCAGCGGCGACTGCAGCATGCCGCGCACCGCCTTGCCGAGCAGCGTGCGCTGCAGCAGCAGGATCAGTCCCACGCTTGCCGCCACCGCCAAAAACAGCACCAGCAGCCGGTTCTGCGTCACCACCACGCCGGCATACTTGACCGGTTCGCTCATGAAATCGTAGCCGCGGATGTCGGCGCCCCAGATCAGGTTGGCGGCGTTCTGCAGGATGAACATCAGGCCGAAGCCGATGATCAGGCTGCGCTCCTCCACCTGGTCGAGCGACCTGGAGGTCGCAGTCAGGCGGCGGAACACCAGCCGGTGCAGCAGCAGCCCGCCGCCGAAGCACAGGGCAACGACCACCGGCAGCCACAGCAACGGGCTCGCACCCGTGACGGTGTGCAGGGTGAAGGTGAGAAATGCGCCGATCATCAGGAACTCGCCGTGGGCGATGTTGAGGATGCGCATGAGGCCGTACTGCAGGTTCAGGCCGATGGCGATGACGGCATAGATGCCGCCGATCACCAGGCCGTTCACCGCAAGATCGGCAAACAGGGAAAGATCCATTTTTAATTGATGAGTGCGAGTGAAGATGTGGCGCCTGCGGCGGACCGCAGGCGCAGCGGCTTACTTCCAGGCCGGCTTGGCCGCCACCAGCTTGGCGGTGGCGCGTGCCGGCGGCCAGACCACTTCGAACTCGCCGCCCTGCCACTGGCCGACCGTGCCGGGGATGCTGGCGTTCTCGCCGCGCTGGAAGCGGATCTTGCCAAGGATGGTGTCGAACTCGTTGGTCGCGATATGCTCGCGCAGGGCCTTGCGGTCGAGGCCGACCTTTTCCACTGCCTGCTGCAGGATCTGCAGGCCAGCCCATGCATGGCCGCTGGCCCAGCGGTCGGGCTCCTTCTTCATCTGCGTCGCATGCGCATCGAAGTAGGCCTTCGCGCCCGGCGACACTTTCGGGTTCCATGAGCCCATGCCGAGCACGCCTTCGGTGTTGGCGGCGATGCGCTGCTTGTAGAGCGGGAAGGCGGTGCCGACCGAGGCGTAGAAGAACTTCGGATTGAATTCGATCTCGCGCGCCTGGGTCGAGGCGAGGATGGTATCGGGCGGATAGGTAATGCCGATGAAGGCATCCGGATTGAGCGTCTTGATGCTCTTGAGCACCGGCGACAGGTCCTTCACGCCGAGCGGATAGCTCTTGCTCTCCACGATCTGTATGCCCTTGTCCTTGAGCGCGATGCGCAGCGAGGCCATGTTCTCGATGCCGAACAGGTCATCCATGTAGACCACGGCGGCGGTCTTGACGCCGTTGGCCGAGAGCATGTCGGCGAGCGCGCCCATCATCTTGTCGGGCTGCTGCAGCAGCGAGAAGAAGTAAGGCAGCTGCATGTCGATCAGCTTGCGCGACAGCGCGGTCGGCGCGAGGAAGGGATAGCCGTAGCGGTTGGCCAGCGGCGCGACGGCGAAGTTCATCGCCGAGCCCCAGGGCGGCAGGATCAAATCGACCTTGTCGCTGCCCATCAGCTTTTCATAGGTGCGCACCGCGGTCTCGATCTCGCTGCGGTCGTCGTAGGCGATGAGTTCCACCTTGCGCTTCTGGCCCTTGACCGACAGGCCGCCGGCGGCATTGACCTGCTCGGCCCAGAGCAGGTAGTTCGGCTCCTGCGAGACCTGGGCGCCCGGCGCGTAAGGGCCGGTGCGCGACATGGTGTAGCCGATGCGGATCGGCTTGTCGGCCTGGGCGAAGCTGACGGCCGGAGCGGCCGCGGCGAGTGCAAGGGCGGCGGCGAGGGTTCTGCGTTTGAGGTTGAAAGGGTGTTTCATCTTGTCTCTCTCTAGTAGTTGTAGTGCATGGTTGTGACACGAGTCTGCTGTTCGTTGCCGGTGCTGCAATGCTGCGGTACTTCTGTGCTGCGATTGTTTCCAGAGTCACCAGAGTTGCGGTCGACTGCGGTTTCTGCGGGCATGACGGCACCGCGTCCCTCCCTTGCAGGAGAGGCCGAATGACCAGGCTCTATCGATCCGGAGCCGGCTTACGACACCAGGCGCAGGATGGGAAGCGGATTGTCTTCGCCGCCGTTTTCAGTCGCGTTCTTCAAGTTCTGCAAGGCGATCTGCCTGTGTTCTTCCGCCAGCGCAGCGGCCCGCGCACCCTGCCCGCGCCGCAAGGCGTCGACCAGCATGTGATGCTGGCGCTGGGCGAAACGCATCAGGTCATTGCTGTGCGCCTGCTTGGACTGGAACGGAAGCATGCCGCCGGCCGACGCAAAGGGAATACGGTCTATCGATGCCAGGCACTGCCTGAGCACGTCATTGCCGCAGGCATCAACGATGAGTTGATGAAAACGGGTATTCATTTTTAAGTAGGCTGCCACGGCTTCCAGTTCCATCTTCGGCGTGGAAATGATGCGGTCGCCGTCATCGAGGCAGGACTGCAATTCGTCGCTGAGACTGCGCGGCACGCCCTGCTCGGCCAGCAGCCGGGCCGCCATGCCTTCCAGGTTGGCATGCACCGCGATCGCCTGCGAGATCTCGCGCGCCGTGTACTTGCGCACCACATAGCCGCCGCCCTGCACGCGCTGCACCAGGCCTTCCTGCTCCAGCATCAGCAGCGCCGAGCGCACCGGCGTACGGGAAGCCTGCAGCCGCTCCGACAGCGCCGCTTCCACCAGGCGTTCGCCGCCGGCGAAGGCACCCTTCATGATGAGATCGCGGAGTTCAACCAGCAGGCGTGCGGTCTGGGTATCCATGGTGTTTCTCGTGTCTCGGATTTAATTTGTTCGAATGACTATTAAAGTACACCGGGATTTATTCGATGTATACCGAGTATCCCGTTTTTCACGAAAAGTCATGGAATACTGCACGATTTTTCATGGAAAATCGGGTGCGCGGTATACCGGCGTGCGCTGCAGCATGAGCATTCCCTGCTAAAAGGCCTCCTCAGCCCAAAAGGGAGGAGCCTGCCAAGCAGAATCGCGAGGCCCGTTGGTTTTACAGTTATTTAACGGAACATTGCGGTGCATACACCTGTTTGCCTTGACACGGATGTATCAAGCCGGACCACGCGCGGGACCATTAATGCCAATATCCATGTACACGCTGATGTTCTTGAAATATGCACGCAAGCTTTCAAACGCTTCCTTTGTGCGCTCGTCCCAGAATGGCGGCGCTTCGTCATGTGCTGCAAGACCAAGCAACATGCAGCCAGCCTGCTGCCTTAGATTTTGGACTCCTAACTACAGAACTAATGTGAAGTTGGGTTCTTCCGACAACGACATCGTTGTTACATTTACAAGCTTGACGTTTTTTTAACATCGTCAGCATAATTTCCTTGCCTTAGATGATGTTGCAATATTAAGAACGCATGCAACGAGACGGGACGCCAATGAGAAAATTCAAATGCACGCTGATGTTCGTCACCCTGGCGATTGCACCTCTGCCTTGCCTTGCCAGCACTGGCGACAAGGCCGGATGGTATGCAGGCATCAACATTGGTGGGACCAGAAACAAGTTCGAGACCGACGATACCAGCAAGATCATGGTGCCGGGCAGTTTAAGTACTGCCGCCGATCACGCCATCTCGGCAGGCATCTATGGCGGTTATCAATTCAATGAAACATTCAGCATAGTAGCCGGCTATACAAAGCTTGGTGATTTCAAACTGCACGTCACCATGCCAAACGGGCGTGGCATTGCAGAAGACTACAAGGTGGATGCCTGGACGATGGCAGGCACGATCAGCAAGCAACTGGTTGACGGATTTTCCGTATTCGGTAAATTCGGCGTTGCATTCACCCACGTCAAGGACACGTACAAATGGTCCGACGATGCGGCGATCTATAAGTTTACAAAGCGGCGCACCAACCCGCTGATTGGTATCGGGCTAGAGTACGCAATCGATCAACATGCTGGGCTGCTTGCGGAGTACGAATACTTTGGCGAGGTGGGCAGCGCCATTACCAGTACCGGGGAAGGTACTGCACGAGCTCGAGACACACGCTTTTCAGTTGGAATTATGTATCGGTTTTAAAGCTGCACCGCTTTATCGCATTTAAGGCCGCGCCTCTTGCTGTTACAAAAATAGTCCTGGAGCGAATCCACGCCCGCCTCGTCACTTGGGCCCGGTTCGCGCGCAGCTCTGCTCATTCATATGGTTGTGATGGCGACGCCCGCTGCCTTCATGCTGCTGCTACGCGTCGATTGCAGATTAACGAGGAGTGATATCAATGATCAAGCCCGTCGTACCTGCTTTGCTGGCCCCAATGCTTCGCTGTCTCTATCTGCGCGGCATGCGGTTCAGGCGTGATGAAATTGAAGGCGTTACCTTTAAGGTCGCTGACTCACTCGACGACAAGGAAGCCGCATTTCAACTGGTACACGAGATGTATGTACGTCGCGGAATCATTTCTCGCAGCGAAGGCAACAGTCGCTTGTCAGTGTTTCACCTCTTGCCGACTACCACGATCTTTATTGCAAAAAGAGATGGCCAAGTTATCGGCACCGTTTCACTTATCGAGGATTCGCCGCTTGGCGTGCCAATGGAAGAAACCCATCCTCAGGAAATCCTCACACTGCGCCTGGCAGGCTGGCGCTTCGCGGAAGTGGGTGCGCTTGCCGTGGCGGCCGGACACCGGGGAAAAGGTCTGTCCCTCATGCTGTACAACATCATGTTTCGGTGGGCGAGGCAACACCGGCTCGTCAGGAATCTGGCGCTTGCAGTACATCCGCGCATCGCCGGTTTCTTTGAAGTGATATTCCTGGCTGAAAGACTCGGCCCGGTCCGGCCTTATGCGAAATTAAACGATGCCTTGTCGGTGCCCTTGTCCATTGAATTGTTGACGGCTCCCCTTCGCTTTCGAGACTTGTACGACAGGCCGGCGATGCATATAGGACGCGGGGCCGACGCACTCAATTTTTACAAATTCTTCTGTGAAGACCGTATCGATAACATGTTGCTGCCGGAGCTGTCCCGATTTTCATCTCCGCTCCAGCCTGCTCCGGCATGGAGTCCCGCTGAAATCGCGTCCGCTTTGAGCAAGCGGGGACTTGACATGACGGCCCTACCTCGCCAGCACCGACGGGTGCTGCTTGAGTACTACCCCGGGTTCCGCGACATGAACCACGGCATCTCCGCATGAGAGGAAGGATGTTCTCTGGTTCTAATAGCCTGTTTGAAAACTGCAGCGAGCGGCTTGAGCCCGGTACGAGGAGCGCACGCGTACGTGGGGGTACGCAGAACAGCAGGTTTTCAATCGGGCTCTAAGCCACGCTTTCCATTCAAACAAAGGACGGGTCGACATGCTAATCGATTGGGAATTTTTCCAGACAGTGATTCGCGAATCAGCCAAGGGGGCGAGCTTGGTCCGGACTCCGGAAAGCGCCCTGGTGATGAATGAAGAAGTCTCGGTGTATGCATACGAGAGGAGCGGCCGCTCGAACGGAGCGCTTTCAGGGACTTATTTGTATCACCTGGCGCAAATGTGCGAATTGATAAAGCCGGGCGACGTCGTTCTGGATCTTGGTTGCGGTCCCGGAAACCTGCTTGCGCAAGTTGCCCGGCTCAATCCGAGAGCCGAGTTCATCGGCATCGATCTCTCCTCACGCATGTTGGAGCTTGCCGAAGCCAAGCTGAAGCAGCATGGCATTACCAATGTTGAATTGCGCAGGGCTGACATGACATCGCTGACGGAATTCGACGATCGGAGTCTGGATGTCGTGGTCTCGTCAATGGCATTGCATCACTTGCCGGATCTGCCTGCGCTTGAGAAGACGTTTTCCGAAATCGGCCGGGTGCTGCGCCGGGATGGCGCTGTCTACCTGAATGACTTTGGCCGGCTCAAGGACCGGAGATCGGTGGATTATTTCGTCAGCCGTGCCGCGGCGGGAGAACATCCTGCCCTGGTGCAGGACTACGTTCAATCATTGCACGCGGCATTTTCCCGCGCGGAGTTCGACGAGGTGGCAACTCGCCATTTACACAAGCGGGCGCGTGTCTACTCAACGATCATCAGCCCGCTGGTGATCGTTGTCAAAGGCGGGACGCCGCAAGCAGATTTGATACAAAAGGCAGAGCTGCGCAAGATTTACCGGTCGCTGCCCGGACCGCGAAAAAGCGATGTGAGGCAGATGAAGATGTTTCTCCGTCTTGACGGATTGCGCAGCGCGATTTAAGGACATCCGACCCATGCGACCGAATTTTGCGCAAATGCTGCCGGAAGCCATCCATAGCTGGAAGTCTGCCCTTGGCGCAGACGCGGTAATCGAAGCCGGCGAGGCCCAGCACAGGTACGGAGCCGATACCAGCTCTCTGCACCGCAACATAGCAGCCGCGCTTGTGCCGAAGTGCGGGGAAGCGGTACGGAAACTCGTTGAAGTCGCGGCACGGTACAAGATTCCTGTCTATCCGATCAGTACCGGTCGCAACTGGGGTTATGGAAGCGCCAACCCGCCGCTGGACGATTGCGTCATCGTAGATTTGTCTTCGCTTCGACGCATCGTCGCTCTTGACGCGGAGCTTGGCCTGGTGACGGTCGAACCCGGAGTGACTCAGGGCGATCTGTCTTCATTCCTGAAGCAGCACTCGCTGCCGTTCATGGTGCCGGTGACAGGCGCCGGTCCTGCCTGCAGTCTGCTCGGAAACGCGCTTGAACGGGGATACGGAATTACACCGCAGTCGGACCACTTCATGGCGGTGACTGCGATTGAAGCCGTATTGCCGACCGGCGAACTCTATCGCAGCCCGCTGGCTGAGATGGGACGCCCGGCGGGCGCCCCACATGTGTTCAAGTGGGGCGTCGGGCCCTATCTTGACGGACTATTCAGCCAGGGAAATGTCGGCATCGTTACGCAGATGACCATCGCATTGGCGCGCCGGCCGGAAAAGGTCAAGGCGATTTATTTTTCATTGGCGCATGACAGGCAGCTCGAGGACGCCGTCACGGCGGTTCGGGAATTGCTGCGTGTTGCCGGTGGAAATATCGGCGGCATCAACCTGATGAGCGACAGCCGCGTCCTTGCAATGTCGACGCCCTATCCGCACGCGTCGCTACCTGCCGGCGGCGCGCTGCCGCAGGAATTGATCGCGAGCCTTTGCAGGGAACATGGCATCGCGTCCTGGACCGGCGTCGGATCGATTTACGGAAGCCGCGAACACGTAGACGCCACGTGCCGCATCGCCAAGAAGCTGCTCTCTCCTCATGCGAAGCACATCGTGATGATCGACAGCGAGCGAGTGCGCACTGCGATGAACCTGGTAAGCAAAATGCCCTGCAGGCTGGTGTCAAGACTGCAGATCAAGTTATCGAAGCTTGCTGCAGGACTGGATCTGATGGAAGGCACGCCTAATGAGCTGGCATTGCCGCTTGCTTATTGGAAGTCCATGGAAGCCCCACCGTCAGACAGCATGCACCCCGCACGCGACCGCTGCGGATTGCTATGGTATGCACCTATCGTCCCCATGCGGCCGGATTGCGTGCGCCGATATGTCGAGATGGTGCGTCGGGAGTGCAGAAAACACGACGTGGATGCAGCCATCACGCTGACAAGCCTGTCCGAACGCGCCTTCGACAGCACACTGCCCATCCTGTTTTCACGCGACAGGCCGGAACAGGAAGCAAATGCCGATGCCTGTTACAGGGCACTGTTCCAGGCCGGGCGGGTACAAGGATTTCTACCTTATCGGGTTGGAGTTCAATTCATGCCGCTTGTGGTGGATCCGCAGCTGACATGCTGGCGTCTCAACCAGCGCCTGAAGCAAGCGCTTGATCCGGCCGGAATTCTGGCCCCGGGACGCTATTCGATGCATGACTTCAACCCGGCTGCAGAGAACGGCATCAGCACTGCAACCTCTCTTGAAACGAAGACCTAGAACGCCATGGCTGACAAGACAAATGCAAGCGAACGGCTCACTGCCTTGAATCAGGGATTGATCGAAACGAAGAACCTTGCCGAGTGTCTCGCCATAGACCAGGCCAGGCTCGCCTCTGCGGTGCTGCCGGCACTCGGGCTGAAGAAGTCCGCTGAAAAGATCATTGATGTCGCTGAAGCGGCGCGCAGGGACGGCATCAGCAGGCAGATGGCTCAGATCGGTGCGGCCATCGCAGAGAGCCTGCGAAGCGAGCGACGGAGGGACGCCATGCTGAGTGCCATTGCCGCACACCCGTCGGACACCGTACGCAGCTGGGCGGCATTTGTGATTGCCCGCGCACCGGAAGACATCCCGGTCAAGGCGAGGCTCCTCAAGATGCGGCCCTTTGCTGCCGACTCGCACTTTGGTGTGAGGGAGTGGTCATGGATCGCCGTGCGCCCGCATCTTGCCGCCGATGTCACGCAGGCGATCAGAGAGTTGATTACATGGACAGGCGACGATGACCCGAATATACGGCGGTTTTCCGTCGAAAGCATTCGCCCCCGCGGCGTGTGGTGCGAGCATATCAAGGAACTCAAGGCGCATCCCGAATACGCGGAGGAGCTGCTCGACCGGCTGTGCGCCGATCCATCGCGCTACGTACAGGATTCGGTATCGAACTGGATCAATGATGCAAGCAAGTCGCAGCCGGAGTGGGCGATGCGACTGTGTCATCGATGGCAGAGCGGCGCAAGCGAACATACCAAGCGGATTATCAGTCGGGCACTGCGCACATTGAAGAAGAAGGAGATGACATAGCGCATACATGCCTGCCGCCAATGCAGGCTTTGCACCGCTGTAGATGCTGTTGTATCCGCGGCCCGCGACGAATCGCGTCAGCTTTCATGCGCGGTGATGGATGGTCGTCATTCGCGGCGCTGCGGGCCGGCAGGCCGGTTTGTCCGCGAGCGTTCCTTGAAGGCATAGGTCCAGATGCTTCATGGCAGCCAGGAACTGGCTTTCGACATCCGTCGTCGCCCGCTTCCGAATTGCTTTTTTGTTGTTCCTTAAGGAGAAATTGATGTTGCTGAAACAGGAAATCGATCAACTCAACGCCGCACTGGCACAACAGGTTCCTCCCCAGGTCCTGTCTTCGCTGGCCGAGGCGATAAGGCAGCTCGACGGTTCCGGCATCGCCCGGTCAAGCGTGCAGGTAGGTGAACATGCTCCGGAATTCGCGCTGCCCAATGCATCAGGCGTCACCATCAAACTCGCGGATCTGCTGCAGGAGGGTCCGGTCGTACTCAGCTTCTATCGCGGCATCTGGTGCCCATACTGCAATCTGGAACTAGCGGCGCTGCAGCGCGTGCTGCCGCAGATCCGCGAGCTGGGAGCGCAGCTTGTCGCCGTCTCGCCCCAGACACCCGAACCGACTCAGCAAACCGTCGCCAAACATGGATTGGCCTTCCAGGTGCTCTGCGACGAGGGAAATCGGGTCGCGGAAAGCTACGGGCTGTCGTTCTTGCTACCTGAGAGCGTGCGGCCCGTGTATGCGGCACTGGGCGTGGATCTTCCCGGATTCAATGGAGATGACACCTTCAAGCTTCCGATGGCGGCGACCTATGTCATTGCGCGCGACGGGAAGGTTTCGCACGCCTTCGTAAATGCCGACTACACCCAGCGGCTGGAACCGGCTGAGATCGTCGCGGCTCTGGAAAGACTAAAGCGATCCTGACTCGATTCTTGAACGGTGTCGCTCCCAAGCCCGGCCCGTATCCGCCACTACCCATACGTGGCGGCGGAGAAGCTGATGTCAGTCTTCGCCAAGCCGGCCTGCAAAGTCTCGATCATCACGAAACGGAAAGATCAGCCATGAAGAAGCTTGTCATCATTGGTGCGGGAATCGCGGGGAGCCTGGCTGCAATGTATTTTCGAAAGCGGCTCCCCGAAATAGACGTCACCCTTGTCGGCAGAACCGATCGAAAGCGACCGGTCGTAGGGGAGTCAACGGTAGAGATCACGACGCATTTCTTTGAAGCGCTGGGCCTGGGCACGCTGCTGGAGGAGAAGCACTACCACAAGTACGGACTCACCTATTACTTCAAGCTGAATGCACAGCGCGACTGCCGCCGATACGTCGTGCACGAGGCCCCCGGCGTATTGCGCATGCCCGCATACAACTTGAATCGCAATACCTTTGACCGCGATATCCGCGATATCAACCTGCGGCTCGGCATCCAAGCAGTGGAAGCGGATGTTGCCGACATACAGTTGTCTGCCGAGCCTGCATCGACACATCGCGTCACCTTGCGCCACTCGGACGGCCGGCATTCCACGCTGGATGCCGACTGGGTGATCGACGCGACCGGTCGCAACCGCTTCCTGGCAAGGAAGCTTGGGCTGGCCAGGCCGCCCGCCTATCAGCGCAGCAGTTTCTGGTTCAGGCTGAGCCGGTTCGACCGCACCTGCCTGTCCAACATGCAAAAGATACGGGTAGAGCACCATACCTATGATTCCTACTATGTCACTCACCACTTCTACGGCAAGGGTTACTGGGTCTGGCTGATTCCCATGCGGTCCGAGTCCGGCCACGATCTGATCAGCATCGGAATCACGTTCAGGCCTGAAATCATGGGAGGCGAGGTAACGTCGATGGATGCTTTTCTCGACGTCATGTCGAACGACCACCCGGTCATTGCCGAACTCGTGAGATCAGGTTCCGTCGTCGACACCAATCTCTATCGGAACTACATGTACGAAGCCGAACAGTACTATTCCGAAGACGGATGGTTCCTGATCGGCGATGCCGGCTTTACCTTTGATCCCGCCAACAGTGCCGGCTTGGCCTATCTGGCGCACCAGATTCCCCAGACAGCCGCCATGATCAAGAAAGATGCCGCGGGAGTGCTCACGCGGAAATATGTCGAATGCCTTGAAGCTCACCTGCGAGCGCAGCTGTCCCTGCAGGATACCTGGAGCAAGTGGTATGAATTCATGCACGAGCCCTTGAAAATGGCCTGGACGCTGCTTGTGGCCAACCTGGGTTATTTTCATGTCAGCCTCCCGAACTACGTGAACGGCGCATTTCTGGACGCTCATCAGGCGCGTCATTTCGCCGACCTGCTGCCCCGTCACTCGCCCGCGCACCAGCCGCCCGGCTATCCGTTTCCATGTTTGCTCGATGCGGTCGCCGCCTCTCATCAGGAAATCAGGCCCGAGCTTTTGCCTAACCTGTACTCCAGGTCGGTCAACTGGAAACTGTACCGGGCGGACGAATCGGCGCGTCCATATTATGCGGCCAGATACTTCCGCATGCTGGTCTTGATACGGTTCAGGCTGCTTCGCATGGTGAAGTGGAAACCTGGCTTGCAGCACCTGTCGCTGCTGTCGAAGCATCTCTTTGGTGCCGCGGCGGATGCCGCACGCAGCCTTGCACTGTGCATTCGTCCGGCATTGTTCTACAAATACGGAAGGTCGCCGGAGCGGTTGGCATCGCCATTTCATCCCGGCGCCTCCTTTCTCGATTGCGAACCGCATGACGCGGCGCTTAGTCCGCCGCTGGTGCACATGCATGACGGAGGCGACCTGCAACGGCGCTTGATCGCGCCGAATGAAGGCGAGGCCGAGGGGGTTGCTTGACCGTTGCCGATACACCGGAAGTAGCGCCTGCAAGGCAGGATCGCGACGTCGTGCTGTCGAGCGCGATCGATCTGGCTGCATTGATCCGCACCAGGGAGATCTCTCCGGTAGAGATTGTTCGCGCGCACATTGACAAGGCTTGCAGCGTGAATCCGCGGATCAATGCCATTGCCGTTGCACGTTTTGAAGAAGCGCTCGACGAAGCCAGGGCTGCAGAGAAGGCGCTGTATGACGGCACGCCGTTAGGGCCTCTGCATGGCGTTCCCTGCACGGTGAAGGAAGGGCTGGGATTCGAGGGACTGCCTCACACCAGCGGTTCGATCCTGAGGCAAGGCAACGTGGCCGCACGCCATGGAACGGTAGTCGAGCGCATTCGCGCCGCAGGCGCAATCGTGATCGGGCTCGGCAACATGTCGGAGATGGCTATGTGGCCCGAGTCGGATAACCGTGTTTACGGCCGGACCAGCAATCCGCATGATGTTTCCCGCACTTCGGGAGGAAGCAGCGGCGGCGACGCTGCTGCGGTAGGGGCAGGCGCCGCGGTATTCGGCATTGCCACCGACGGCGGAGGATCGATCCGCATTCCCGCCGCCTATTGCGGCGTATTTGGCCACAAGCCGTCGAGTCGCACTGTGCCGCTGAGCGGCCATGTTCCATTGGACCATGTATTTCGTTCTCACCGCGGATCGGTCGCCATGGCAAGGTATTTCGCCGCTGGACCGATCGCCCGGTCGGCTGCGGATCTGATGCCGTTGTTGCGAGTCATCGCCGGACCCGACGGCATCGATACCAATGTATCGGAAACCTGCCTTGCGAATCCGGCGACGGTGGATTTCCGAGGAAAGCAGGTATTCCTATGCCCCGATCCGGTAATTAAATGGCTGGGCAGAGCGGATGCGGGAATTGCTGAAGGAGTCGTCAGGGCGGCACGCCACTTCGAGACTTCCGGCGCCCGTGTCGAGTATTGGAGTCATCCGCTGCTATGGGACGCATTCGATATCTGGCTCTCGACGGTTGCCGCAACGCAGGGGCCGTCAATGAATGAAATTCTGGGAAATGGAAACGGACTGCCGCTGATCGACGTAGCCAGGGAAGCACTGTCCGGATGCCGCCGCCATACGCGGGGACCGCTGCTGGCCGCTGCAGCGGAGCGACTGTTCAAGCCATCTCCCAGGCGAATACAGCGTCACCTCCTTGCCGGCGCAGCCGTTCGCGCAGACATCGAACGCAAACTCGGTCCGGATGGCTTGCTGCTCATGCCGGTGGCGCCGCGTCCTCCGCCCTTGCACGGACAGCCGTTGCTGCGCCCGTTTGATATCGCCTACTGTGCGCTCTTCAATGCGCTTGAGCTACCGGCGAGCGTGGCGCCTGTCGGCATCATGCCGAACGGTTTGCCGGGGTCCGTTCAACTGGTTGGTGCGCGTGGCGCGGATCACGTCACCATCGCCGGCGCAATGATGATTGAACAGGCATTCGGAGGCTGGCGGCGGCCCCGCATGCCGGATGCGGCAACACCGGCAGCCCGGTGAGTTGGAAATGTGTTGAAGGAAAATGTGGCGACATCGCCTCGGGACAAGGAAACAAGCACAGCAAGGCCGAGGCCTTGCGCGCAATTGCTGCATTGTTGAGGCGGTATCGGCTCGATGCCCGTCCATCATTTGGCCAACAGATTGTTAACACGCACTTCTAGCACCATGTCGCAGTGTTAATCACCTGCCGGATATCAGGCATCCGGCAGTCCCGGGCCTGGTACGCCGGGCGTTTCCGTCGCATGTTGCCTCTCTCTTCATACAAGGATCACGACATGACCGCATCGCAGCTCTCGATCACATTTTTCCTGCAAATGTTTTTCATTCTCGCCGTGTGCCACGGTACCGGCTGGGCGGCGCGCCGCTATTTCGGCCAGCCGCAGGTGGTTGGCGAGATGATCGCCGGTGTACTGCTCGGCCCTTCGCTGTTCGGCTTGTTCTTTCCCGAATGGCAGCAGTGGCTGTTCCCCAAGGATTCGCTGAAAGTCCTTTATGTCGGCGCCTAGCTGGGCGTTGGCCTGTACATGTTCCTCGTAGGCCTCGACTTTCGGACCGACTTGTTTCGTACGCGGATGACCAGCGCGGTGTCCGTGTCGCTTGCCGGAATCCTCGTCCCGTTCGGACTGGCGGCATGCCTGGCGCCCTGGTTATTGGGCATGCCGGGGCTTTTCGGGGAAAAGGCCAAGATGTTCGAGGCCGTCCTGTTCCTTGGCGCGGCGATTTCCATCACTGCATTTCCCATGCTTGCGCGCATCATTTATGAACGCAAGCTGTCCGGCACCGCCTTGGGTACGCTCGCGTTATCGGCCGGAGCCATCGACGACATGGCAGCCTGGTGCATTCTTGCCGTCGTGCTGGCGAGTTTCGGCGAAGGCCCGGCCACGGCGGTCAAAGCCATTGCGGGAGGCGTGCTGTATGGTGTTGTGGTATTGACCGCGGGACGTTGGCTGCTCGGCCGGCTTGGACGCATCGCAGACCGCTCGGCAACGGTCGGCAACCCGTTGCTTGCGGCGGTTCTTTCGCTGCTGATGTTGGCGGCATGGATAACCGACGTGATAGGTATTCATGCGGTATTCGGCGGATTCCTGCTTGGAGTAGCGATGCCGCGCGGCGTGCTGTCGCGCGAACTGCAGCAGAAACTGGAGCCCTTCGCGGTCGTATTCCTGGTGCCCATGTTCTTCACATTTTCCGGCCTGAATACGCAAATGAACATCATGGTAGGCAATGGCATCCTGCTGATGGTTGCGATGGTGATTCTGTTGGCGTCCGTCGCCGGCAAAGGCGTGGCCTGCTGGGCCGCGGCACGAATGAGCGGCATCGATAACCGATCGGCGCTTGCAGTAGGTGCTCTCATGAACTCGCGCGGTTTGATGGAACTCATCATCGCAAATATCGGTTTGCAAAAAGGAGTCATTACGCCGGCCTTGTTTTCGATGCTGGTGCTGATGGCAATCGTGACAACGCTCATGGCATCCCCACTGGTTGATTTCCTGCTGCATCCGCGGGAAGGCAAGCTTGCTCACGTCCGTGCTGCGCAGCCTGAATAAGCGCCGGACTCGCAATGGCCGCGGTGTCGCTCATCGTATCGACCGACCGCAGCACGAGGATCAACCGCCGCTGGGCTCCGACATTGCAATCCGGCGCAGTTCCTCGACAAACTTCGCCGCGGGTCCGGGCAGCAGACCTTCGCGGCGGCGGAATGCGGTCAACGTTCGCTCCGCATGGGCGCCCTTGATCGGGAGCGCATCGATCAGGCCGGCCTTGCGCTCGACTTCATACATCGGCGCGGGCATCCAGCTGAGAAATCCGGCATTGATCACCAGGCTTTTCAGCACCACGATGGAACGGGTTTCGACGACGATGTTGGGCAGGCCGAAGCCATGCCTTGCGAACATGCGGCGCATGTCTTCATGGGGCGCGGTGCCGCGCGGGACGATCACCCAGCGCTGCTCCAGCGTGTCGGCCAGGGCGAGATCCGGCTTTTGCGCAAGTTCATGGCCGCAGGCCGCCACCACATAGCTGGTATCGGTCCAGCGGCAGTCGGCAATGGCGCAGATATCCTCGCCGTCTTCCATCTGCGTGCCGAGCGCGATGTCGATCTCATGGGTGACCAGAGCGTCCGCCAGCCTGTCCCATACGCCCTCGACCACTTCGATGCGCAGGTTGGGCCAGCGTGCCAGGACTTGCTGAACGGCAAGAGGCAGGATGGAACTGGCGATGCTGCCGATGGCGCCGACCCGGATGGTGCCCTTGCTCAGGCCGCGCATGGCCTGGATTTCTTCGGTCGCGCGCAGCGACTCCTGCTGCAGCAGGGTTGCCCGCGGCAGCAGCGCCTCGCCGAACGCGGTCAGGCGCATGCCTTTGGAATTGCGTTCGAACAAGGGCGCGCCGAGATCGTCTTCCAGGCGCCTGACGATGCGGCTGAGCGCCGGCTGGGTGATATGCATGGCCTCGGCTGCCCTTCCCAGGCTGCCGTGGGTGGCGATGGCAAGAAAGGCGGCAATCTGGCGGCTGTCTAAAGTCATACTGAAATGTAATGACTTTGGTTAAAGAAAGCAATTCCACGGCAATGGCGGGTTTGACATACTGCGAAGTGAAGAATCTAAACCTGTTTGGCGCGGAGAATGACTCCCCTCTCCCGCAGGCGGGGAGGGGCCGGGGGTGAGGGCGACAGCATAACCGCATGAGGTCTTGCCAACCCCCTCCCATCCACGACCCTTGCTTCGCGCCCAAGGAATTGGCTTGCAGGCCAATTCCTGGGGCGAGAAGAAAGGGAAGTGGATGGGAGGGGGTTGGAAAGAACAAATGAGGTTAAGAGGGCGACATAAACAACGACAGATCAAAGAC
>Ga0194137_10000878_pt1 | contig 19046 bp, 18 predicted proteins | sample TARM_MetaG_T3_14_FD_134025 | JGI IMG/M metagenome (GOLD analysis project Ga0194137, IMG submission 134025) | Freshwater microbial communities from Pennsylvania, USA, analyzing microbe dynamics in response to fracking - TARM_MetaG_T3_14 (version 2) | ecosystem: Environmental > Aquatic >... | reverse complement strand
GAACTTCACTACAAGTGAACTTCATTCATCTATCCATGAGTGTTTGTCGGTCTCAAGACAAATCTCTCGACCTGCCAACCTGTCCAAACACCCACGCTTATCGGCTGTTAATTTTTAAAGAACTGCTTCGCTGTTTGCTGACTGCTTGGTTTGCTGTCGCGATCAGCGAAGAACGCAATTATGGCACCGTTTTGACAGTCATTGCAAGTCCTTTTATAAAAAAGTTGGAAATGGTCTTGCGACGCTGCTCTCACCTGGCAAGCGCCTCGTCTGGCTGGCTTGTGTGACCGCCTTGCTCGGTGTTGCCGGAGGCCTCGCGCGCCTGTTGGCCGCCTGTCTACTGTCCATTTCTACTGTCTATTGAGCGCAGCGTATGAACAGGAGATCAGGCCAGCCTCACGGTGACAATACTGGACAGGGTGGCGACTCACGATGATGACGTCCACCCGACAACGACACCCTCGACACACTGGATGAAGAGAAAGGCCTGCGACCGTGTTGCCTCGTTTTCATGTTGGAGATGCTCTGCCTTTGCGAAACGGTGAGGTCTGCGTATTGCCAGATGACGTCTCTCGACATGTTCAGGTGCTGCGCATGCAGCCTGGCGATCAAATTGAGCTGTTTGATGGGCAAGGCCTGGCATACCGTGCGCAGGTCATGGAGATGGGGCGCAAGCAGGTCACGGTTCAGGTCGAAGCAGCTCTGAGCAGCGACCGCGAGTTGCTTGCGCAGGTCACGTTGGCGCTGGGCATGCCTGCCAACGACCGCATGGACAGTTTGATCGAGAAGGCGACCGAGTTGGGCGCGCGCACCATTCAGCCGCTGGTGTGCGAGCGATCTGTGTTGCGGCTCGATGGCGAGCGTGCTGCCAAGAAGGTGGCGCACTGGCAGGCCGTGGCCGTCTCGGCTTGCGAGCAGTCGGGGCGGGCCGTGGTGCCGGTCGTACGCCAAGTGCAGACTCTGTCGACCTGGCTGCAAGGCGCAGATGACGAGGTTCGCGGCCCTGCGTGGCAGCGAGGTGTTCTCAGCCTGCGCGATGCGATGTCGCTGCCACAATGGCTGACGAGAGATGCGGGACTGACACCCCGCTCGGAAGAAGCCCTGACCTCAGCACCCCGCTTCGTCTTTTTGAGCGGGCCGGAAGGCGGGCTGTCTGCCCATGAAGAGCAAAGCGCACTGGATGCGGGCTGGACGGCCATCACGCTGGGCAGGCGTGTGCTGCGGGCCGATACGGCGCCACTGGCCGCCCTGAGCGTGATCGCCTCGGTGTACGAGCGGTAAGCTGGCGTCAGCTCAAGGCTCGCTGGCCGGCGGCGAGGGTGTGGCGTCGTCGGCCGTACCCGCAACGGGGCGGCGGTTGCCGCCCGCCACCAGATCGAAGCGGAACAAGCGGCATTCGATGGGGCCGTTGAACATCACGACGCGACGGCTTTCCTTCAGGCGCATGGCGCCGGGCAGTTTCATGTCGGGGCTGAGGATCCAGGCGGTCCAGCCGGTGTATTGCTTCTTCCAGTGCGATGACAGGCGCTGGAAGAAGGTGGACGCTTCCTCGTCCTGGAAGCTCTCTCGGCCGGCGCGTATTGCATCGACAGGGTTGTCGATGTCATCGGGATCGGTACGGTCGCGGTAGGCATTGCGCGCCACCCCCTTGGTGTCGATGCGCTCGCCATAAGGCGGGTTGAACATCAAGACGCCACGGTCGCAGGGGACGGGGCGCTGCAAGGCGTCCGCCGTCTTGAATTCGATGGCGTGCTTGACGCCGGCGCGCTCCGCGTTACGCGTAGCAAAGTCGGTCATGCGGAAGGCAACATCGCCGGCGTAGATGGCCACCTGGGGCGGGTGCTGGCGCGCGCGCGCGGCCTGCTTGAGTGCCTGCCAAGCCGCCAGATGCGGCCGGAAGGGCAGCAGCTTTTCGAAGGCGAAGCGGCGCTGCAGGCCGGGCGCAATGCCGCAGGCAATCTGCGCAGCCTCGATGGGGATGGTGCCGGCGCCGCAACAAGGGTCCAGCAGGGCGCCATCTTCGGGGCGACCTTGCCAGCCTGCGGCGGCCAGCATGGCGGCGGCCAAGGTTTCCTTCAAGGGCGCTTCGCCGGTGTCTTCACGCCAGCCGCGCTTGAACAAGGCTTCGCCGGACGTGTCGACATACAGCGTGGCCTCGATGTCATCCATGTAAAGGACCAGGCCCAGGTCGGGGTGGCGGGTGTCGACGCTGGGGCGCTCGCCGCTGCGCTCGCGCATGTCGTCGCAGACGGCGTCTTTCACACGCAGCGCGGCGAAGTTCAGGCTCTGCAGGTGGCTACGGCGCGAGGTGACATCGACACGCAGGGTGTGACGCGGCGTGATCCATTCCGACCAGTTGACGCTGCGACCCAGGTGGTAGATGTCGTCTTCGTGGCGATAGACGCGCGAAGCCACGCGCCACAGGACACGTTGGGCCAGGCGGCTCTCCAGGTTGAGGCGCATGGCGAAGTCGGCCAGCGCGGCTTGACGGGCGGGTGCGGTATCCACATTGGCTAACGGCTGAATCTCGACACCGCCACGGGATGCCGTGACCTGCGCCTGGTCTTGCAGGATGCGGGTGGCCTCATCAGCCAGCAGAGCTTCCACGCCCGAAGGGCAGGACAGGTAGAGCGCGGCCGGTCGGTCTGCGGCCAGCACGGGTGCAGCGGGACGCGGGCGATCTTCCGGACGACCTTCCGAACGAACGGCGGGGCGCGAGGGCGGACGGCGGTCAGGAGGCTGAGCGCCATGCCGCGCATCCTGTCGAGCCGGCACTGGGCCATGCGTGGACTTGCGGGCGACCTGATCTGCGGGCGCGTCAAGGGAGCGACCTGGCTGGGGTCGGTCTCCACCAGGCGAACCCGAAGGACGGCCGGTGACCGAGGACACGACGGGACGACGAGGCGGCTTGATGGGCATGAGCAGGCAAAAGATCAGGTGAAGACGCGATCAGGCACGCAGGATGGCCAGCACGTCGGAGCGGAATTCTCGCCGATACAGGACCCACAGGACCGCCAGGGTGCCGATGGCAAAGGCCACGGGCGAGACGAACCAGCCGATGACGGCGAAGGACATGTAGTAGGCGCGCAGGCCGTCAGCAAAGCTTTCGGCGGCCATGCCCATGAGCTTGCCGGCGCGGTTGGCGAACTCTTCGCGATCGGCCTCGCCACGCTCGAAAACGTCGACATTGGGCGCGGCCCCGACCAGGATGGCGCCGAAGGAGTAGACGCGCATGGACCAGGTGAAGCGAAAGAAGGCATACACGAAGACGGCCAGCAGCACGATGATCTTGACGTCAAAGACCAGCATGGAGGTGCGCGCGGCGAAGGGCAGGTCCTTGACGAGCTCGTTGGCGCGCTCATTGGTACCCAGCACGGCCAGCAGGCCACCGAGCACCAGGATGGTCGTCGAAGCCCAGAAGCTGGGGCTGCTGGCGAGGTTCTGCGTGACGGCCGCGTCCACGATGCGTTGGTCGCGGTAGGTGACCTGCGCCATCCACAGGCGCCGGAAGTGGTTGGTGCTGGCCAGCAGGGTGCTTTCGACCTTGGCCCGGCGGCTGGCAAAGAGCGCGTAGCCGATCCAGCCGAAGAAGAACAGCGCGAGCGCAGCCCAGTCCGGCCAGGGCATGAGGCTCATGAAGCTAGAGAAGGAACTGGGCATGTCGGTGTCCACGAGGCGCATGGCGTGCTGGCTTGGTGTCGCACGCAGCGACAGCCACAACTCAGAGCGCCTTGCGCAGATTGGCGGGCGCGATCTTGAGGGCTTCGCGGTACTTGGCCACGGTGCGGCGCGCGACCTGGATGCCCTGCTCTTCGAGCATATTGGACAGCTGGCTGTCGGACAACGGCTTCTTGGGGTCTTCGGCAGACACCAGTTGCTTGATGAGCGCGCGCACGGCGGTGCTGGACGCGTTGCCGCCCGCCTCGGTGTTGAGCGAGGAGCCGAAGAAGTACTTCAGCTCGAAAGTGCCGAAGGGCGTGTTCATGTACTTGGCCGTGGTCACACGCGAAATGGTGGACTCGTGCAGCCCGAGTTCGTCGGCGATCTCGCGCAGCACCAGCGGCTTCATCGCGATCTCGCCGTGGGTGAAGAAGTTCTTCTGCCTGTCGACGATGGCTTGCGAGACACGCAGGATGGTGTCGAAACGCTGCTGGATGTTCTTGACGAACCAGCGGGCCTCTTGCAGGCGCGAGCTCAGCGCGGTGTGGCTCTCGGTGGCCGCCGTGCCGCGTGGCGAACGAGACGAGCGCAAGGCCTGTGCATACAGGTCGTTGATGCGCAGCTTGGGCATCACATCGGGATTGAGCACGACCCTCCAGCCCCGGCCCGACTTCTGCACGATGACATCGGGCACGATGATGTTGGCCTCGGCACGCGAGAAGGCGCGGCCGGGCTTGGGCTCCAGCACCACGATGACGGCCTGCGCCTCTTTGAGCATGGCCTCGTCGGCGCCGGTGGCAGCCATGAGCTTCTTGGTGTCGCGGCGTGCCAGCAGCTCCAGGTGGTGCTGGCAGATGAGGATGGCAACCTGGCGCACCTCGCTCACAGGCAGGGTGCGCAGCTGCAGGATCAGGCACTCGGACAGATTGGCCGCCCCCACTCCCACGGGCTCGAGGTTCTGCAACCACCCCAGGGCGCAACGCAATCTGGAGAGCACCTCGTCCAGCATCTCTTCATCGGCGCCTTCGGGCAGCAGGCTGGCGGCGATCTCTTCGATGGGGTCGGCCAGGTAGCCGTCTTCATCGAGCGATTCGATGAGGATGTCCACCGCGGCCATGTCCTGCGCGCTCAGGCGTGTGCCGCTCAGTTGCTGGCGCAGATGCTCTTGCAGCGAGATGGAGACGCTGTTGCGCTCCAGCGGGTCGAAGTCGTCGTCGTCGTTTTGGCGCGAGGGCGTTTCGCGGATGCCATCGAAGTCATCGCGCTCGGTGCCGTTTTCCCAGTCATCACGCTCGGTCGTGCCCAGCTCGGCGGTGTCCAGGCCACCCGACTCGGCTTCACTGGTGCCCCCTTCGCGGTCGGCGCCATTGTCTTCGCTGCTGACGCGCTCGTTGCGCTGGCGCTCGAACTCGGCCGAGGCCGCCGTTTCCAGTGGCGCGAACTCTTCTTCGGGCTCCAGGAAAGGGTTTTGCTCCAGCATCTGCTCGACTTCCTGGTGCAACTCCAGGGTCGACAGTTGCAACAGGCGGATGGACTGCTGCAGCTGCGGCGTGAGTGCCAGATGTTGTGAGAGCCGAAATTGCAAGGAGGGCTTCATGACTGCGTCCTGCCTGGCTCGCTCACATGCGGAAGTGCTCGCCCAGGTAGACCTTGCGGACCTCGGCGTTGTTGATGATGTCCGCCGGACGGCCTTCGGCCAGCACCCGGCCTTCGCTGATGATGTAGGCGCGGTCGCAGATGCCCAAGGTCTCGCGTACGTTGTGGTCGGTGATCAACACACCGATGCCGCGCGCCTTGAGGAAGCTGATGATGCGCTGGATCTCGATCACGGCGATCGGGTCGACGCCGGCGAAGGGTTCATCAAGCAGGATGAAGCGCGGCTGGGTGGCCAGGGCCCGCGCGATCTCGACACGACGGCGCTCGCCACCAGACAGTGCCAGTGATGGACTGGTGCGCAGCTTCTCGATGCTCAGGTCGCGCAACAGCGTATTGAGACGGTCTTCGATGACGGGCTTGCTCAGGCGCTTGCCTTGCTCGTCGACCTGCAACTCCAGCACCGCGCGGATGTTGTCTTCGACATTGAGCTGGCGAAAGATCGACGCCTCTTGCGGCAGGTAGCTCAAGCCCAGGCGCGAGCGCTGGTGGATGGGCAGGCGCTCGACGCGCTGGCCGTCGATGTCGATCTGACCGGCATCGGCGCGCACCAGGCCCACGATCATGTAAAAGCTCGTGGTCTTGCCCGCCCCGTTGGGGCCCAGCAGGCCCACGACCTCACCGGCCTGCACCGCCACATGCACGTCGTGCACCACCGTGCGTGCGCCGTAGCGCTTCTTGAGGCCCTCGGCCTTCAGGCGACTGGGTTCGACATGTGCGGAGGCGGGTGGCACATTCATCATTCAGCGCCCGCCTTCCGGTTGGGACAGCGTGGGCGCCGGTGTCAGGTTGGTGCCCTTGTCTTTGGGTGCGACGGGCGGCTCGGTGTTGCGTGGGGTGATCACACCGCGCACACGACCTTTGGTCGACGTGGTGTTGCCCATATTGCCCACGACCTGGAAGACCGAGGTCTTGTTGTCGTAGAGGATGGCCTGGCCGGTGACCTCGTCGGTCAAGGTGGCGCCACGCAGGCGGCGCATGACGGCCCGACCCGAGAAATGCACGGTGTCGTCCTTGCCTTCGTAGACGACCTTTTCTGCCTCGCCTTCGATCGACTCGTCCACACCATCGCGCTTTTGCTTGAAGTAGGCGCGGCCACCGGGGCCGCCCAGCGCGGTGGCTGTCTGGGTGCCATCGGCGTTCTGGCGGACCTCCACACGATCGGCATTGACCGTCATCGTGCCCTTGGTGATCTCGACGTTGCCGGTGAGGATGTTCAGGCGCTGGGCATCATCGACCCGTGCGGAATCCGCCGCGAAATTGAGCGGTTGCGCGCGGTCTGACTTCTCGGACCAGGCAGGCGTGCCCCACAATACGGCGAGCAAGCCGCAGGCCAGTGTGAGTCGAGAAAAGCTAGGGAAAGTCAGCAGCATTTTCGGCATGAATTTTGCATTCATTTTAGCCATGAAGCGCTGCATCGTGGTGCTCAATTTGGCGAAATCGACGCACCACAGTCGGGTTTGTCACACCGGAATGAGGGGCATGCAGCGCCCCTCGTGTTATTCGCGTTGTGACTGCGGGCTTATTTGCCCTTGCGCACCTTGTTGATCAGGGCATCGGTGGTGGCCAGGGTCTTCTCGGGCGTGCCGTTGAGGCCCACCGAGGTGTAGTAGAGCCCCGCGATGCCCACGGTCGGCACACCGTCGATCTTGTAGGCATCGGCCAGTGTACGGGCCTGGCGGCACTTGGTCTGCACGCCAAAAGACTCCATCACGCTAAGGAACTTGGCTTTGTCGACACCTTGCTTGGCGATCCAGTCGGCGATCAGCTCGGGCTTGTCAAGCTTCAGACCTTCTTCGTGGATGGCGTGGAAGACCTTGGCGTGCAAGGTGGGCAGCAGGCCCATGGAGTCCAGCGCGTAGAACAGGCGCTGATGCACGCCGAAGGGGTTCTCGCGGAAGGCCACGGGCACGCGGCGGAAGGCCACATCGGCCGGCACCTTGGCCGCCCAGGCTGCCAAATAGGGTTCGAAGTGGTTGCAGTGCGGGCAGCCGTACCAGAAGAACTCGACCACCTCGACCTTGCCGGCCGGTGCCGTCGTGGGTGCGGCCTGGGTCAACTTGACGTAGTGCGTGCCCTCAACAGGCTCGCCACCTTGCGCCAGGGCCAGGGACGGCAGCGACGCGACACCCGCGCCCAGACCAGCCGCGCCCAGGGTGGCACTCAAAGTCTGGATCGAAAACTCACGGCGGTTCATGGAACATCCTTTCGCTTAGCTCAGCGCTTGTTTGTGCTTACTTCTGAATCCGGACCAGGGCCGACTCGATGCCGGCTGCCTGCAGCTTGACACGCACTTCGTCGGCCTGTTCCCGCTGGGCGAAGGGCCCGACGCGAACACGGTACATCGTGCGACCGTTGACCTCGCGCTCTTGGATCTTGGGCTCCATGCCCATCATGGCCAGCTTGGCGCGTTGCTGTTCGGCCTCGGCCTGGCTGCCATAGGCGCCGGCCTGCACTTGGTAGCTCAACGAATCAGGGGCCGAAGCGGTGGACACGGGTTCGCCCGAGAGGATGGCTGCCGGGTTGCGGTTGCTGGCCGGCGCGCTGGCGGCCTTGCTGGAGGACTTGGCCGCGCTGGCTGCAGAGGTGGCCGGCGCAACGGCACTTGGCGGCGTGACGACGGGTGCAACAGGCACCTCCTGCTGAGCAGCAGGCTCGCCACCGGAAGCCGCAGCCGAGGCAGCGGAAGCCTCCTCCTGAACAGCATGGGGCTTGGCCGGGTTCTTGCCGTACAGCGGGCTGTTGGGATCCCAGTTCTTGTTCTTCTCGGCCTCGGCCGCGTCTTGCTCAGGGGTGCGCTGTGGCACCTTGTCGATGAAGGGCAGCGGGACCTTGGCGATGTACAGCGCCACGCCCAGGGCCAGCCCCAATCCGATCAACAGGCCGACGATCATGCCGAGGAAGAAGCCTCCGCGTTGGGATTTCATGGGATCAGATCCTCTTTCTTCTTTACATCTTTTCAGGTGCGCTCACACCCAGCAGCGCCAGGCCGTTGCGCAGCACCTGGGCCGTGGCGGTCAGCAGCGCCACGCGGGCTCGGCTGAGTTCGACATCGTCCACAAGGAAACGTTCCGCGGCGTAATAGCTGTGGAAGGCGCTGGCCAGGTCACGCAGGTAGAAAGCCACATCATGCGGGGCCAGGCCCTGTGCGGCCGAGGTCAGCATGCCGGGGAATTCGGCCAGCTTCGTCATCAAGGCCAGTTCCGTTTCAGCGGACAACAAACCCAGATTGGCTTGCGACAGGGTCGCCAGGTCGCCGCCAAGCTTTTCGACGTACTGCGCGCGCACGGAGTGGATGCGGGCATGGGCGTACTGGACGTAGAACACGGGGTTCTCGTCGTTCTGCTTGAGGGCGAGGTCGACGTCGAAGGTGAACTCGGTGTCGGCCTTGCGGCTGATCAGGAAGAAGCGCACCGCGTCCTTGCTGGTCCACTCGATGAGGTCGCGCAGCGTGACGTAGCTGCCGGCGCGCTTGGAGATCTTCACCTCCTCGCCGTTCTTCATCACGGTGACCATCTTGTGCAGCACGTAGTCGGGCCAGCCTTGCGGGATGCCGACACCAGCGGCTTGCAGGCCGGCGCGCACGCGGGCGATGGTGCCGTGGTGGTCGGAGCCCTGGATGTTCACGCATTGCTGGAAGCCACGCTCCCACTTGGCGATGTGATACGCCACATCGGGCACGAAGTAGGTGTAGCCGCCATCGGACTTGCGCATCACGCGGTCCTTGTCGTCGCCGTAGTCGGTGGAGCGCAACCACAGGGCGCCGTCTTCTTCGAAGGTCTTGCCCGCGTCTTTCAGCTTCTGCACCGCAGCCTCGACCCGGCCCGAGGTGTACAGGCTCGATTCGAGGTAGTAGTTGTCGAAGCGCACGCCGAAGGCCTTGAGGTCCAGGTCCTGCTCATGGCGCAGGTAGGCCACGGCGAACTGGCGGATGCCGTCGAGGTCTTCGGGGTCGCCCGAGGCGGTGAATTCGCGGTCGTCGGCTTTCACGGTCTTCTTGGCCATGAAGTCAGCGGCGATGTCGGCGATGTAGTCGCCGTTGTAGGCGGACTCAGGCCAGTTGGCGTCACCGGGCTTGAGGCCTTTGATGCGCGCCTGTGTGGACGTGGCCAGGGTTGCGATCTGCACGCCGGCGTCGTTGTAATAGAACTCGCGCGTGACGGCCTGGCCCTGCGTTTCAAAGAGATTGCACAGCGCATCACCCAAGGCGCCCTGGCGACCGTGCCCCACGTGCAGCGGACCCGTGGGGTTGGCCGAGACGAACTCGACGAGCACCTTCTTGTCGGACAGGGGCTGCCAGCCGAACTTGTCACCGCCGGTCAGCACATCGGTCACGATGGCCTGCTTGGCCTCCGGCTTGAGGCGCAGGTTGATGAAACCCGGCCCGGCGATCTCGATGGCCGAGACCCATTGCTGCACGGCCGGCTGGGCCTGCAGGGCAGCGACCAGGGCCGTGGCCAGCTCGCGCGGGTTCTTCTTGAGGGACTTGGCCAGTTGCATGGCCGCCGTCACGGCCAAATCGCCGTGAGCGGCCTGCTTGGGGGCCTCGAAAACAGGGGTGAAGGACGCGTCGGCGTCAGGCGCGGCTTGGCGCAGGGCATCACCCAGGGCAGAGAGAAGGGCACGCTTGGCTTGGATCATCCCCGCATTCTAGGCGTTGCCCCGTGACAGGCCGCCTTGCGCCACCCTTCTGCCACCCTTGCGCCGCTCCTAGGCCACTTTCAGCGACTGCCCCGCCGCGATCGGGTCTCCGGTCTGGTCAAGCACCTCAAGCCAGCGCTTGTAGGTACCGACCTCGCCAGCGTCCCAAGGATGGAAGCCCGGCTTGATGTAGGAGATGTAGTGCTTGAGGAAGGCGGGCCGGCTGAACAGGCCGCCCCAGCCATAGAGCCACCACAGGCCCTTGAACCAGGTCTTGATGCGCTGACCGCGCGTCATGCCGTCGACCTCGAACATGTGGTTCATCACCATGAAGGTGGCCAGGGGGAAGAAGAAGCTGATCTCGATGAAGCCGAGGATGCGCGTGAAATAGCCCACCTTGGCGACCTTCTGCATCACGTCGAAGGCCACGGCCTTGTGCTCCATCTCTTCCATGGCGTGCCAGGCGTACATGCCGGCCAGACGGGGGTCGGCCTGCTCGATCATGTGTGGCGAGTCGAACAGCAGGTGGACCATGATGGCGGTCATGTGCTCGGCAGCGGCCGTGAAGGCCAGCGTGTGGCGGCGCGAGAAGCGGCCACGGAAGAAGTCGAACAGCCAGTACTTGTAGATGCGCTCCAGGATGCCAACGGCCACGCCCTGCTGCTTGAGTCGGCCATTGAAGAGGTCGTGCACCATGCCGTGCTGGCCTTCCTGGCGGATGAAGTCCTTGATCTCCCGCAGCATGGCCGGGTCCTTGACGCGGTGTCGGTAGTCGCGCACGCAGGAGATGAAGAAACGCTCGCCCACCGGGAAGGTGGTGGACATGGCGTCGGCGAAACGCGTCTTGAAGGCGTCACCATCCCACCAGTAACGGGGGATGTCATCGGCATCGAGCTGGAAGTCGAGCTTCTCGCGCGGCGTGATGTGGGGTTGCGGATGTTGTCTCTGTGTTGTTGTCATGGCGAGTCAGGATGCGTGAGTAAAAAGATGAACTGACGGGTTGACCGCGAGCCTTCACGATCCCACGTCGGCCGACTGATTTCATAGGTCTTTGCCCGACAAAAGGCATCCACAACGACACCGCCACGGCCGGGCACCACGCACAAAGTGCGAAGAAATGCACATTCCACGGGGGTCTTTTCAGAAGGAGGCAAAGCGCGCACAGTGCCAAGATGGCGTCATGAGCTGCCAAAGGGTCTGCGTGCGACATGCGATGTGGCATGAATGGGACCTTGCGGCGCGACACATTGGGCCTCCATGGGTGACATCGACATCGATATCGACACCGGACTGATCGGCAAGTACCGGATCCTCAAGCGACTGGGCGAAGGTGCCACCAGCGAGGTCTTCCTCTGCCGCGACGACTTCCACGACCGCGACGTGGCGATCAAGCGTGTGCGCTCCTCGGCGCTGGGTGACGCGGTGGACGGGCCCGTGTACGCCCGCTTCTTCGCGGCCGAAGCCGCCTTGGTGGGCCGGCTGCAGCACCCCAATGTCGTGCAGATCTTCGACGCGGTGCCGGACCCAACCTCGCCCTATGTGGTGATGGAGTATGTGCCGGGCACCACGCTGCGCACCTACTGCCGCCCCGACCAGTTGCTGCCGCTGGAGCTGATCGTGGAAGTCGGCTTCAAGTGCGCGATGGCGCTGGGCTATGTGTACCGCCAAGGCCTGATCCACCGTGATGTCAAGCCGGCCAACATCCTGGCCATCACCAACAGCCAGGGCGTGGTCACCGATGTGAAGATCACGGACTTCGGCAGCGTGCTCAACCTCGCGGCGGACTCCACGCAGGTCCACCAGGTTGGCTCGCTGGCCTATATGTCGCCCGAGCAGCTCGATGGCCAGGTGCCCGACTGCCGCGCCGACATCTATGGCTTGGGCGCCGTGCTCTACCACCTGGTGGCCGGCAAGCCCCCTTTCGATGCGCCCTCGCAAGCGGCGCTGATGAACCTGATCTACAACCAGGACGCGCCGCCGCTGGCCGGCATGCGCTCCGGTGTGAACGAGGCGGTCGACCAGGTCATCCTCCGGGCACTGGCCAAGGAGCCCAAGGACCGCTACGGCAACTGGGACGAATTCGCCCAGGCGCTGTCGGGCCTGATCACCGAGCACAAGGTGCCGCGCGGCCATTTGCAGGGCGTGCTGGACTCCGAGCGCTTCAACCTGCTTCGCACGCTGGATTTTTTCTCGACCTTCGGCGACGTGGAGTTGTGGGAGGTGGTGCACCGCGCCAAGTGGCAGCGCTTCTCCTTCGGGCACGCGCTGTACCGACGGGGCGAGGAAGGCCGCACCTTCCACATCATCGCGCAGGGCAGTGTGGAGGTGTACCGCAACGCCAAGCGTGTGGCCCTGCTGGGCGCGGGCACCTCGGTGGGCGAGATGGCCTACCTGGCGCCCAGCCCGGAATTGCGCCGCCACAGCACCGATGTGGTGGTGACCGAGCCGACCACGACCATCTCCTTCACGCCCGAGGCCATGCAGCAGCTCAGCCCGGCTTGCCGACACCTGTTCGACGAGGCCTTCATCCGCGTGCTGGTGCGGCGCCTGCATGCGGCGCACGAGGCGCTGGCGCACCCTCGGCGGATCATGTAGCGCGTCATCCGATTTCATCCATCATGCGTTACAAGGGAAGACGCGGCCGCCGTGGCCCGCCTGCCAACCAACCTTGATGGAGTCCTGACATGCGTGCACTGATTGCGACCGTTTCCCTGGCCCTGCTGTCCACCCTGGCCCATGCAGGCGAAGCCTGCGAAGCCAAGGCCGTTGACAAGAATGGCAAGGCCCTGGCTGGCGCCGCCAAAACCAGCTTCATGAAGAAGTGCGAGAAGGAAGCCGGTGGCGCGGCCTGCGAAGCCAAGGCTGTCGACAAGAACGGCAAGGCCCTGGCCGGCGCTGCCAAGAGCAGCTTCATGAAGAAGTGCGAAAAGGAAGCGGCCACCGCCAAGTAAGAACACGGCCCTTCGGGGCCTGTTTCACTTCACAGGTCTGATGGGGTGCATCAGCGCGTCCACACCCCACGCGCCAGCAACACGGCCGCAGCCGGGATCAACACCAGCAGGTGGGCCTCCAGCATGATCAGCTTGCGCACGCCGCGCACCTCGTCCGCAGACGGCAGGCGCCCCGTGGCATCCAGCTCACGGCGCCAGCGCTGAAAGGACCGGGTCGGCTTGATGGAAACCAGCCCGATCAGCACGAACAGGCCCAGCTTGGCATGCAGCAGCGGCTGATGCCAGTACCAGCCCGTTCCCTTCATGCCCCACCAGGTCCGCGCCACGCCGGTGGCCAGCACGGCCATGGCCGCCGCGAAGTAGATGGCATCCACACGCACCAGGCGGCGCACCACCTCCGCATTGAGCCACTCAGGCCGGCACAGGGCCGCCTCGCTGCTCAGGAACACGACCACACTGAGGATCGCGATGAAGTGGGCGTAGGCCAGCAGGGATTCGATCAGCATGGGGCCCATCATGCCGGCTCAACGTGACCGCGCTGCCAATAACCGGGGTCGCCATAAGTCTCCTTGACAAAATCGATCCACAGCCGCAGTCGCAACGGCAGGTGTTTGCGCTGCGCGAACACCGCATAGATGCCATTGGGCGGCGCGGCGTATTCATCGAGCACGCTGAGCAAGCGCCCGGCGCGCACATCGGCCTCGACCTCCCACCACGAGCGCCAGGCCAGACCCAGGCCTTCCAGGCACCAGGCGTGTAGCACCTGGCCATCTGAGCAATCAAGCCGCGTGGAAGGCCGCACATGGTGCAACTGCCCGTCCACCGTGAAGGCCCAGCCTCGCGTCTGGCTCGCTTCGGAACTCAGCGTCAGGCAATCGTGCCGGGCGATGTCTTCCGGGCGGGTGGGACGGCCACGTCGACCCAGGTAAGCCGGGCTGGCCACGCACAGGCGCCGGTTGTCGGCCAGACGCACGCTGACCAGGCTGGAATCGGGCAGATCGCCCACGCGCACGGCGCAATCGAAGCCTTCATTGACCAGGTCCACCAGGCGGTCTGACAGGTTAAGGGACAGGGACACCTCCGTATGCAGGCCCACGAAGCGCGGCACCAGCGGCGCCACATGGCGGCGCCCAAAGCCCGCCGGCGCGGTGATGCGCAGATGCCCGCTGGCCTGCAGGCCGCCTGCGCTCACGCTGGCCTCGGCATTGGACAGGTCGGCCAGCAGGCGCTGGGCATCCTCCAGAAAGGCACTGCCCTCGTGCGTGAGGCTGATGCGGCGCGTGGTGCGCACCAGCAGCTTGACACCCAGGCGCTCTTCGAGCGCGTCGATGCGACGCCCGATCACGGCCGGTGCCACGCCTTCAGCGGTCGCCGCCGCCGTCAGGCTGCCCTTCGTGGACACGGCCACAAATGATTCGATCTGCTTGAGTCGATCCATGGTTCCTCACCCGCTGCCTGTGCGCGACCCCAGGCTGGCCACTTCTTCTGGACGACGCATGTTGATCAGGTCATGCAGGCAAGACAATCCGGGGGCAACCCTGCGTGTCCCATTCATGCACACCACGGCCTTGATTTTTACTTAAAAGTCATTAATCAATGTATTTTTGAGTTGTTAATGTTTATTCAAGTATCGAATAAACTGCCGCACTGACACCGGGTCTGCCATTTGCTGATGCCCATTTCGAGGCACGGCTGCTGGCATTTCCGCGCCACATCCCTTCTACTGACGCTCTTCTTCCAGACGAGGTTCACCATGACCGCACGCACCACCGTCCACGGCCTCCAAGTGGCCACCGAGCTCTACCGTTTCATTGAAGACAAGGTGCTGCCGGGCACGGGCGTCGACAGCGCCAAGTTCTGGGCCGGCTTCGACGCCATCGTCAAGGACCTCGCGCCCAAGAACGCCGCCCTGCTGGCCGAGCGCGACCGCATCCAGACCGAGATGGACGCCTGGCACAAGGCCAACCCCGGCCCGATCAAGGATTTCAGCGCCTACAAGGCCCAGCTGGAAAAGATCGGCTACCTGGTGCCAGTGCCAGCCGACGTGAAGGCCACCACCGCCAATGTGGACGCCGAACTGGCCCTGCAAGCCGGCCCGCAGCTGGTGGTGCCCATCCTGAACGCCCGCTACGCCCTGAACGCGGCCAACGCGCGCTGGGGTAGCCTGTATGACGCGCTGTACGGCACCGACGCCATCAGCGAAGACGGTGGCGCCGCCAAGGGCCCCGGCTACAACGAAGTGCGCGGCAACAAGGTCATCGCCTGGGCCCGCAACTTCCTGGACACCGCTGCCCCGCTGGAAGGCGCGTCGCACAAGGATTCGACCGGCTACGCCATTGTCAACGGCCAGCTGGCCGTGACCGTGGGCGGCAAGACCGTCGGCCTGAAGAACCCGGCCCAGCTGGTGGGCTATCAAGGTGATGCTGCCGCACCGAGCAGCGTGCTGCTGGTCAACAACGGCATGCACGTCGACATCCAGATCAACCGCAACACCAACATCGGCAAGACCGATGCCGCCGGTGTGGCCGACGTGGTGCTGGAATCGGCCGTGTCCACCATCCTGGACCTGGAAGACTCCGTGGCTGCCGTGGACGCCGAAGACAAGGTGCTGGGCTACAGCAACTGGCTGGGCATCCAGCTGGGCACGCTGACCGAAGAAGTCGCCAAGGGTGGCAAGAGCTTCACCCGCTCGCTCAACGCCGACCGCGTCTACACCGCCCCCAATGGTGGCGAGGTCAAGCTGCACGGCCGCTCGCTGATGTTCGTGCGCAATGTGGGCCACCTGATGACCAACCCGGCCATCCTGTGGGACGGCGGCAAGGAGATCCCCGAAGGCATCATGGACGCGGTGATCACCACCACCATCGCCCTGCACGACCTGCAAGGCCATGGCCAGATCAAGGGCCAGGCCATCCGCAACTCGCGCACCGGCTCGGTCTACATCGTCAAGCCCAAGATGCACGGCCCCGCTGAAGTGGCCTTTGCCGCCGAGCTGTTCGGCCGTGTGGAACAAGTCCTGGGCCTGCCTGACAGCACCGTCAAGCTGGGCATCATGGACGAAGAGCGCCGCACCTCGGTGAACCTGAAGGCCTGTATCGCCGCCGCTTCGAGCCGCGTGGCCTTCATCAACACCGGCTTCCTGGACCGCACCGGCGACGAGATGCACACCGCCATGCTGGCCGGCCCGATGATGCGCAAGGGCGACATCAAGAACAGCGTCTGGATCGCCGCCTACGAGCGCCGCAACGTGCTGATCGGCCTGCAATGCGGCCTGCGTGGTCGTGCCCAGATCGGCAAGGGCATGTGGGCCATGCCCGACCTGATGGCCGGCATGCTGGAGCAGAAGATCGCCCACCCCAAGGCCGGTGCCAACACCGCCTGGACACCTTCGCCCACGGCTGCCACGCTGCACGCCACGCATTACCACCAGGTAAGCGTGGCCGCCATCCAGGCCGACATCGAGAAGAACGGTGAAGATCCTCAGTCGCTGCTGGACAAGCTGCTGACCATCCCCGTGGTGGAAAGCGCCAACTGGTCGGATGCCGAGAAGCAGCAGGAGCTGGACAACAACATCCAGGGCATCCTGGGTTATGTGGTGCGCTGGATCGACCAGGGCGTGGGCTGCTCCAAGGTGCCCGACATCCACAACGTGGGCCTGATGGAAGACCGCGCCACCCTGCGCATCTCCAGCCAGCACGTGGCCAACTGGCTGCACCATGGCGTGGTGACCGAAGCCCAGGTGCGCGAGACCTTCACGCGCATGGCCGCCGTGGTGGACAAGCAGAACGCCGGCGACAGCCTCTACCAGTCGCTGGTGGCCAACCCCGACGGTGCCGCCTTCCAGGCTGCGCTGGACCTGGTCTTCAAGGGCAAGGAGCAACCTTCGGGCTACACCGAGCCGCTGCTGCATGCATGGCGTTTGAAGAAGAAGGCCCAGGGCTGATCAGCCCCTCTATCTTGGTTGAGAGGCCCCAACAAGAAGGCACCCGTGATGGGTGCCTTTTTTCATGGTGCGACCGATTGCGCCAACCGATCAGAAGCCATATTGCGCGCCGATGCTCAACAGGTGGGCCGAGCCGCTTTGACGGCCGGTGTCGTAGCTGGTGAAGTCGGCGTTGCCGACCAACTTGAACTGCCGGTTGAGCGAATACTCCAGGCCCAGACCGCCGTGGAGCTTGAGCTTGGAAGACGAGCTGGCAAACAGCCCACTGGACTTGGCGTCGACATAGGCCAGACCCAGGCGCGCCACGCCGGTGAGCGCAGACGTGAACTTGGGATGGATGGCCGCGCCAAAAGTCAACGCCGAGACCTCGATGGACTGGGTCGTGACGGAAAGGATCGACGTATTGGCCTTGCCAAAATCGATGTAGGCCACTTCCAGTGCCAGGCCGGGCAGCGAAGCCTGGTGCGACACATCAAAGCCGCCGTACAGCTTGAAGCCGGTATCGCCGTCATCGCATTGCGTGCCCAGGCCGCAGTCGATGTCGATGTGGCTGGGGCCGATGGTGGCGCCAATGTAATTCTCGGCGGAGGTGGCAGCCGACATAGCCAGGGCCACGGCGCCGATAACAAGTTGCTTCATCTTCATGGGGATCTGCCCCGCTCAACGGGGATCGACAAATGAAGCGCGCATCTTGCCCCGGCCAGGTGGCCGCATCCCCCCCTGAAAAAGGGATGGTTCGCCCACCAATCCGGTAAGGACTGTGGGCGATTGTTTCTGCGGGGATCAAATCGCGATCACTGGCCCATCAAAAGCCATATTGCGCGCCGACGGAGTAAAGCCGGACCACGCCATTGGTACCGCGGAACTTGCCGGTGGTGAAGTCGGCCGAGGCCACGCCCTTCCAGTTCTTGTCGAAGGCGTACTCGGCACCCAGGCCCCAATAGGGCTTGGTGGCATGCGAGGTGGCCGCGGCATTGGGTTCGTCCACCTTGCTGGTCACATACGCCATGCCCAGACGCAGCACGCCCGTGAACTCGGGGATGAAGTCGTAGCGCAAAGCGCCGCCCACCGTGAGGGCCGAAGCATCGAGGCGCCCGCCTATGGTCGTGCTGCCCTGGACATATTCGTAGCGAGCCTTGCCAAAGTCAATGTAGGATGCCTCCAGCGACAGATTGGTGCTCATCTTGAGCCCGCCGAGCAACTTGAAGCCGCTGTCGTTCTGGTCGCATTGGGTCGTGCCATTGCAATCCAGGTTGACGTGACTGGTTCCCAGTGCCGCGCTCACGTAAGCCTGCTGCCCACAGGCCCCGCCCACCATCCAGATCGACACGGCGGCCGCCAATACAGTCTTCTTCATATGCATCCCAAGGTTTGTGACACTGAACGTTCAGCGCCACAAATTGTAGGTGGCGAAGCTGTGGACGCCTTACAGCAAATACACCAGCAAAGCCATGCCTCCATACCCCATCAGGAGGGTTGCAGGGACACCACTGCGGTCCGCCTAGAATGTTTTCCGGAAGGCATGGGGCCCTCCACCTGCTATTTGCCACAAACCTAGGAGTTACATATGAAGAAGATTTTTGTTGCCGCACTGGCAACCGTTGCCGCTGCATCGTCCATGGCCGCCCAGAACAACGTGGGTAGCTGCGGTTGGGGCTCCAAGCTGTTCGAAGGTCAATCGGGTATTGCACCGCAAGTGTTGGCCGTCACGACCAACGGAACCTCGGGCAACCAGACGTTCGCCATCACTTCCGGTACGTCCGGCTGTACCCAGGACGGCGTGGTGTCCTCGACCTGGAAGACCGCCATGTACATCGACGGCAACCGCGTGGCCCTGGCCCGTGACGCCGCTGCTGGTCAAGGTGAAAGCCTGGACGTGCTGGCTGCCCTGATGGGCGTGAAGGCCGAAGACCGCGCCCTGTTCGCCTCGACGATCAAGGCCAACTTCGCCACCGTGTTTGCCAATGAGCAAGTGGCCGTCAACTTGAAGGCTGTGCTGGCCGCCAACACCCAACTGGCTGGCTACGCCAACGTCATCTGATGCATGACGATGGCCGCCCCTTGCGGCCATGAACCATGCCCAGCCTAGGCTGGGCATGCTTACTTACAGCAGGACACTCCTGTGCGCACTTCAAACTTGATTGGCGGCATGGCCGTGTTGGCCGTGCTCACCTTGACTTGCCTTGCCCCTCGGCTGG
>Ga0194137_10000877_pt1 | contig 19055 bp, 13 predicted proteins | sample TARM_MetaG_T3_14_FD_134025 | JGI IMG/M metagenome (GOLD analysis project Ga0194137, IMG submission 134025) | Freshwater microbial communities from Pennsylvania, USA, analyzing microbe dynamics in response to fracking - TARM_MetaG_T3_14 (version 2) | ecosystem: Environmental > Aquatic >... | reverse complement strand
GTATCAAGCGCGGTGACGTTGACGGTGCGGGTGACTTGCCCTGCGGTGCCAGGCCGTCCCGCTGCGGATTCGCCGTGCCCCCCGCTGCCGTGTCCCATGGAATGGTTGCTGGCCGATGTCTGGCTGCCGCCCTGGGCCGTCCCGGCGCCTTGCATATGCTGGGAGTGATCCATTCCCTTCATGTTGGCCATCGATGAATGGTCCATCCCCGCCATGGAGCCAGTGCCGTGGCTCATACCTTGCATATTCGTATTTGCAGTGCCGGCGGAAGACGTGGCAGAAGGCCTTGGTGCCGACGTCGCTGCCCCACGTACGGCAGCAGACGTCGAGGACGAACCTTGAGCGGTTGACTGCGGTGCATTGCCCGCACAACCGACAAGCAGCAAGACGACGGCCGTCGCGGTACACGTTTTCAAATAAGGTATCTGCATAGTGTTCTCCATCTGGATTTATAACGCTCGGGATTGTTGGACCTGCAATGCCCCTGTACCAACCAACTCGCTTTGTCGAAGGCATCTATCGCCACGGCGTGGATCGCATCGACGCTTTCGTTATCGGGCTTACCAACGTGAATTGGACTACCAACCTTGCATCTGCCGGTTTGAACGCAGGTCGAGTTTCAGCAAGACCGCGACAACACCTGAACACAGGCCGTTCCTGGCCAGCGCAACAGAGGTTGCGCAAGCCGTTAATAATCATTAAGTCTTGAGGTTAGGGTCAGAACCAGATGCGCACTCCTGCGACCACTTGGCGCTCAATGGGTGATTCACCTTCCTCGCGCGCGAAATCCGCTGTTCGACCGAGCTTGCGCCCCCACGTCACGCCAATATAGGGAGCCACTTCTCTACGGAGTTCGTACCGAAGACGCAATCCGAATTGGATATCCGACAGGCCGCTCCCGATGCCACGTGCACGATCAGACTTGTTATAGGCATTGACTTCGACTTCCGGGGTAAGAAATGCCGTTTGACTGAGCCGGAAGCTGTAGTCGGTCTTGAAGCGTGCGCCAACCCTGCCGGCGGACCCCAGGTAAAGCGCACCTTCAACATCGAACCAGTAGGGCGCGGTACCCTGGATCGCCAGGGCCAGCCATTGACGGCTCGGCCCCTCCCCAAAGTCATGTCGGACTCCGACTTGCGCGTCCCAGAACGCGGCAATGGGCTTGGAATAAAGCGCTTCGATCGAGCCTTCCGATCTACCTTCAATACGCTCGCCTTCTGTTTTGAGCCAAAGCCTGCCGTAGTCACGTCCCACCCATCCTTCGGCATCCCAGGCGATACCATCACTATTGCGCCTTTTGACATACTCCAGCTGATCCAACAGCACCATATAAAAGATATCGTTGTCGGCCATGACCATTTCCGAGCCCGGAATCTGGTAAGAACCATCCGGATTGCGCTTGTATTGCGATGCGGAGGGGACGGTCGACGAGCGAAGCATCTGCTGTTGGCTCGGCGTTGCCATGTTGTGGTTGCCGTGCATGGGCATCGGGGTTGTTCCGGACGAAGGATCACCAGGGATGCTACGACCAGCGCCTGCCGGCGCCGGCATGCCAGACGCCGGGCTGGAGAGGGCTGGATGTGACTCATGCGATGGCGCTGGAGCGCGGGATGGCGGCTGTTGCGCAGGAGCGGGCGTGACAGCCGGTGCGTTTGACTGGGTATTCCCGGAGCCATGATCCATACCGGGCATGGCACCATGATTCATGCCCGGCATAGATCCGTGGTCCATTCCGGGCATTGTCGATTGCGCAAAGACGGCGGGGCCAGCGAGGAGCAAGCCGATCGCTACGCCAAGAGTAGGCAACGCAGGCAACCGCCGGCGATGAGTTTCACGACAGGTTGGCAGGTAAATACTCATGCGACGATCACCTTGCGGAACATACCCGCTTCCATATGATATAAAAGATGGCAATGAAACGCCCACTGTCCAATGGCGTCAGCGGTGACCTGAAAGGTCAATTGCTTGCCTGGCTGGACATTGACCGTATGCTTGCGAACCTGGAACTGCCCATTCTCGTTCTCGACCTCGCTCCACATGCCGTGCAAATGAATGGGATGGTTCATCATCGAGTCATTGATCAGCGTGACCCGAAGCCGCTCACCATATTTGAAATAGACTGGCTCGGCTTCATGGAATTTTTTGCCATCAAATCCCCAGATAAAGCGCTGCATGTTTCCAGTCAACCGCAGCGTAATTTCGCGCGAAGGGGGACGTTGGTCAATAGGGCCACCGATGGTACGCAGGTCTGCATAAGTAAGGACCCGACGCCCGTTGTCGCGCAATCGGGGCCCGGGATCACTCAGTGACTTCGAAGGCGCCATTGAGCGGGAATCGACGCCAGGTTCAGTGCCTAGCATCGTCATGTCCTGCATAGAAGACATGTCATGGCCCGACATGCCTGCCATTCCCTCCATGGTGTGACCCGCCATGTTGCCACCGCCTTGCGCGGAGGCCGGCGTGCTCTGGGAGTTCATGGCAGACATGTCATGTCCGGCCATGCCGGACGGCGCGGCCTGCGCTGCGCCTGGAGTTGCCCCTCCCATCGTATGGCCTGGCATGTCATGCATCGCGTGACCGGCCCCGGGCGACGGCGACGTTGCTGTCGTACCCGCTGCGCCGCCATGTTGACCGCCGGGCGGGTGCGACTGCCCCATCGCTGCAGAAGGTTGGGGACTTCCCTGCACGTTCATCGCGCCCATGTCATGGCCCGGCATGTTTCCCATCCCCATGTCGACCATGGATAACCAGGTTTTCGGATCCATTTCCGGGACGGCCGCTGACATTCCCAACCTGGGAGCGAGTGTTCCCCTGGTATAGCCGCTCCGGTCAATGGATTGCGCAAAGATCGTGTAGGCACGGTCATCCGGCATCTGCACCACCACATCATAGGTTTCTGCGACTGAAATCCGAAATTCATCGACCGTCACCGGCTCAACGTTTTGACCGTCCGCGGAAACCACGGTCATTTTCAAGCCTGGAATACGCACATCAAATATGGAGGTTGCCGCGCCGTTAATAAAGCGCAAGCGGACCCGTTCGCCAGGCCGTGCAATCGCTGTCCAGTTGCCGGCAGGCGAGGTACCGTTGGTCAGGTAAGTGAAAGTGGCGCCGGAGACATCACCGAGATCGGTGGGGTTCATCCGCATCTGGTCCCACATGCGCCGTTTCTCAAACGCCTTGGACAAACCCATCTGTCGTACATCCTGAAAGAAATCTCCCACCGTCGGCATCTGATAGTTAAAGAAGTCCGAGGACTGCTTCAGTCGCCGAAAAATCCACTCGGGTTCATCGTCAGTCCAATCGCTTAGCATGACGACATAATCTCGGTCTGCCTGAATCGGATCCGGGCCGGCGGGATCGATTACGATCGGCCCGTAAACCCCTGTCTGTTCCTGGAAACGACTATGGCTGTGATACCAGTAGGTGCCGCTCTGTTGCACCTTGAACTGGTAAGTAAAGGTCTCGCCGGGACCAATGCCCGGAAAGCTGAAGCTGGGAACCCCATCCATTTCAAACGGAAGGATTAGCCCATGCCAGTGGATGGAGGAGTCCTCGGCGAGGCGGTTGGTCACCCGTAAGGTAACTGTTGTCCCTTCACGCATGCGCAGCAAGGGTCCCGGAACGCCTCCGTTGACCGTCGTTGCGTGGCGTTCTTTCCCAGTGAAGTTCACCGGCGTACTTCCGATAGCGAGATCAAACTCGGTCCCCTGCATTGTCTTTATCTTGCCAGTATCGGAAGCGGCCCATGCAAGACGCCCGAATGGCCCGGCGACTGCCAATGCCCCACCTGCGGCCAGGCCAGTGACGAACCGCCGTCGCGACCGGCTCGCAGGGTTAAGCGCGCCCTCTTTTTTATACCTATCCACACAACCCCCGTCTTCTATCGTGTCATTTGCCATTCAGTATCGATTACTACACCCACTCCTTCGTCATCCAGCGTACAGATGGCGTTCCATGCAGCGCAAGAACTTCGCTCATGGCACCTGTCCACTCACAGCAAGTGCTATTCCACAAAGCACATTGCCACGGCGCCATCGCATTCCACTTACGCGCGAACACAGCGACGCATAACGCTTGAGGGCACTTATGCGATGCCATGTCCTCCGTCCAGGCTGCGTTTTGCGCAAATGTCCTTCGGCGAAGCGCGGGGATGATGAAGTACCTCTGTATCGACTGAGGCGATGCTTGAAAAGTTTATATCGCCCTTCTGACTTAACGCATACCGGCACGACATGTAATCCTCTTGTCATCTGTTTGTAATGTCCATCGCTCAAGATGAAGAGGCCAAGGTGCTTAAGCGCCGTATCTCCAATTTGAAAAACAGGAAATGACATGAAAGCAATTTCTACAGTGCTGCTTGTTCTGCTTGTGGCTGGCTGTTCCGGCATGGCAACACGTGGTGGCGGTAATAGCCCCTACGGCAACCCACAAGACATGACTTATCGCAGCGGACAATAGGTGCAAACTCCTTCGTTCCTCCATCATTCCTGGGGTGGGATATCGGGCTGGGAAGACATCTTCCATTGACCGCGATCGCACCCTGTTGGGTGCACGTTGCGAACGATTCGACTCGCCGGTCGACCACCACATCACATTGCGCTCAACAAGGCGTGGAAGGATTTGCCTATGCATTGACGACATGAATTGCGTCTCATATACCGTTGAAACGACGCGACACTCCAGCTTCGCCATGTCTTCCTCCGTATCGACGCGAATCGATCGGTGTTCATCGGCGAGTAGCCGGCACCATCACTATTGCCGGCTGCCACTTCCTGTAAAGTCGATGCTCTGGATGATGTCGTGCCTGGCGCGCCTTTCTTTTCTGACGTGATCCTGCGTGATGGCGGCATTATCGTTCGACATCCCCCTTACCTCAAGGGGTGGTGGCAAGCGTGCTATTGCCTTGTAGGTTCGCAAGCCATGTCAATGAAGTGTTTTCATCCCGAACGCACCAGAACCGCCAACGCGGCCTTGCCCACGTGTGACCCATAGCGTTACTTTCTTACGCACCCCTGAACACGAGTCCAAACATGCTTCGTATCGCTATTGTGACCAATGAGCTCCCGCCCTACCGTGTACCGCTATTTAGCCGCCTTGCCAAGATGCCAGGCGTTACCCTGCAGGTTATTCTCTGCACGATGCGCGAGCCGAACCGACAATGGGTGTTGCCGCCGCTGGACTTCGGCTATGTCTGTCTGCGTGAAAACGTCATCGAAAAAAGCGGCCGGTATATACACAATAACGTAGATGTCATCCCGGCATTGCATCGCTTTGCGCCTGATGTCGTCATCACCGGAGGATTCAACCCCACGCATCTGTATGCGCTCGCCTATGCGCTGGCTAAGCGTATCCCGCATGTTCCCATGACTGACGGTACCGACTGGTCTGAGCATTCCCTTAGCCGAATCCATAAGAGCATACGGCGCTTCGTCTTTGCCAGATCGAAGGCTTTTCTGGCTGCAAGCGACGGCGGGGTCCGACTATTCAGTCATTATCAGATCCCTGCAGAACGCTGCTTCAAGGTCCCCCTCTGCATTGACAATGAATTGTTTGCTGCCAAGGGTACCCCTATGCGAAGGCCTTTTGATTTTGTCTTTTGTGGCCGAATCGAAGAGGTCAAGAATCCCAGGTTCGCACTCGAGGTTGCCATCGGGGCCGCAGGCGTACTCCGCCGCAGGACCCGCATCCTGTTTATCGGTGCGGGCGACCAGGAAGCGATGCTTAGGCAATACGCAGCGGCCCATGCCGAGGTAGTCGATGCGCAATTCCATGGATTCAAAGATCATCGGGAACTGCCACCCTTCTATTGGAAGGCCCGCATTTTCCTGTTTCCTACCCATTGTGATCCTTGGGGCGTTGTCGTGAACGAGGCTTGCGCCGCAGGCCTGGCTGTCATTTCCTCTCCATACGCAGGTGCGGCAGGCGAACTCATCCGTGATGGGGAAAACGGCTTTGTGTGTGCGCTGGACCCAGAACAATGGGTTTCCCGTGCGGCGATGTTGCTGACGAACGAAGAGACATGGAAGAATTGTTCAAGGATGAGCGTGGCCCGTGTGCGCGAGTACTCCTATGAACGGGCTGCATTGAACGTCGTGGAAGCATGCCGGCTTGCTGTTGCCAATCCACCCGGCGGCCTTTTGCAGCAGAGTCAGAGTTGAGCCGGCTCCGACTGACTGGATCGACCGATGGTTATCTCCTGCGGCATTGCATATGGGATGAACCACTTCTATGGCTATCAGTCATACCGGACATTGTCATTTGCAAACAAAGCGTTCTGCCACATGACATCGCCATGCCATCTCACCCGTCGGTCACCACTGGTGACTCAGGCTGAGCGCCCCCTGAATCCGAATCGCTCGCTGGAGGTATCGCTTGCATACTGCCCTCTCAAAAAAATGGCTCCTTGCTGTTCTGCTCTCCATCGCCCTGGCTGGTTGTGGTGGTGGAAGCGGCACTGACAACGTCGCGTCCAGTACCGCGGCCGCGTCGGCTGCACCCACCCCAGAGCCAGGAGCACCGCAAGCGACGGGAAACATCGCAACGGACGGTTTCAACTGGTTCAATTTCAGACGTACTCAGGTGGGCCTGGCCAGCGTGACGCGCAATAACCGTATTGACACTGCTGCGCTTGGGCATTCGAGGTACCAGGCCACGAATAACGTCATTTCGCATGAACAAACACGGACAGATGCGGATTTTACCGGTGCCACGCTTGGCGAACGCCTTGCCAATGCCGGCTACGAGCTGGGGACGGCGGGCTATATGTACGGTGAGATCATCTCCAGTACCAGTTATACCTCCGGCTTCAGGTCTGCGGAGGAGTTGATTGCGGCTATCTATCACCGGTTCGTGGCATTCGAACCTATGTTTAAAGAGGCAGGCAGCGGCGCTGTAACATCGGCGCGCGGCATGACCTATTTCACCACGAACTTCGGTGCAGTCGGGCTAGACAGAGGACTTGGCGCCAGCGACATCGTTACCTATCCCTTTAACGGGCAGCAGCAAGTCCCCCAAAATTTTCAAAGCGATAATGAATTGCCCGACCCTGTTCCTGAGCAGAATGAAGTCGGCTACCCCATCAGCGTCCACGCGAATGTGACGTCGACTGTACAGGTAGAAAGCTTTACCATTCAGCCGCGCGGCAGTGCAGCGCTCCCCGTACGATTACTGACAGCCGGCACCGACCGTTACACGCCAAGCTCCGCGGCATCAATCATTCCTCTTGTCCCGCTTGCGCCTGCCACCACCTATGAAGTCACGTTTCGAGGCCTCATTGATAACCGTGCCGTCAGTCGGACGTGGACGTTTGTCACTCAGTCGTAAGCGACTGGCCTGCCCCTTGTCGGTAGGTTGCGCCCAGCACTGCGAATACATGAAACCGGCGAAGGCCCTGCTTTAACGAACGCGTGATGCACATTGCGCGCAGAGACCATACAGCGTAAGCGTATGTGTCTGGAGCACAAATCGCCTTTGTTGGGCGACGGCCTTTTGGCGGCGCTCGATCGCCTCATCAATGAACTCGTCTACTCGGCCACACTTGGTACAAATAAGATGATCATGATGCGAACCCTCATTGAGCTCAAAGACGGCGCGCTCTGCGTCGAATGTGTGACGAATCAGGATATTCGCATCAGCAAACTGCATCAATACCCTGTACACGGTAGGCAAGATGACGTTAATCTTCTCATTCGCAAGCAGGTGAGAAATATCATCCGCAGAAAGATGCTTTCCCGGATGTTCATGGAACAGCTGCAGCACCCGTACTCTAGGAAGCGTAGCCCGCAGACCACAGTCTCGAATCTGTTTTGGTATATCCATGATATCAATGGGCGATCAGGTTAGAGGATTAACCCTAATATGATAATAGAATGCCCATGCCACCATGTCAGACACGTCGTTGATCTCCAGATCAGGGGCAACGCCTGCTGCAAAACACGGTCACGTCCCCCCCCTGAATTTGTAGACGATACCGTTGCTACTCGGATTTGCAGGATCTCTTGCAGCTGCATTGACGGTCAAAGTGAAATCGCCGAGCAGAACGCCATTCGTACCAGGAGAACGGCTGGCCGCATGCGACTCGTGGACGGCAAGACATTGCTTTCCAATTCAGCGGTACGCTGGTCTATACGCGTACCTAGATGATGATCTTGCCGCTAACGCGTATCGGAAGCTCGCAACCTCAGGCACGCTGTCAATGCCGTGTGCGTTTTTTGCGTTTCCGTCTTTCCGGCCGCGCCAGGCGGCCATGGCGCCTGGCTTTCCACATGCCCCAGAAAATATAGACCAGCATTGGAACTACCGTCAGGCCCCATAGCAGAATGTAGGTGTTGACCACCTCCTTCGGTATCCATTTTCCCAATAAAAACATAGCACCTCTATGCTTTATAACGCCTGCAAAGACACAATCTCGACGCATAGACGCCAATGCGCGTATCCATGGCGCCCTTGCGCTTCCCACGCCTCGCTCACGCTGGACGACTTACACACGTTACTGTGAACTGCGAAATCGTCAGGCGGCCTTCAACCGCGTTTCCTGCGCCCTCTGCTCGCGGCGTTGTGCGCTTCGCAGCTCGCGCCGTCGCAAGAGCAAATAGACTACCGGCACCACGAACATCGACAACAGCGGGGCTGTGACCATGCCTCCTACCATCGGTGCGGCAATGCGTTGCATGATTTCCGAGCCGGTTCCGGTGCCGTACATGACCGGGACGAGGCCGGCAATAATGACCGCCACCGTCATCGCCTTGGGACGCACCCGCAGCACCGCGCCCTCGCGGATCGCATCGAGCAGGTCTGCTTCACTCGTCTTACCGAGCATGACCCTATCGTTCCATGCGTGCTTTAGATAAAGGAGCATGATGACGCCAAACTCGGCGGCAACGCCGGCAAGTGCGATGAAACCAACGCCGCTTGCCACTGACAGATTGTGTCCGAGTAGCCAGAGCAGCCAAATACCGCCAGCTAGTGCGAATGGCAGCGTCGCCATGATCAGCACTGCCTCGTCGAAGCGCTGAAAGGTCATGTACAGCAACACGAAAATAATTAGCAAGGTGGCCGGTACGACGACCTTCAGCTTGGCCGCCGCGCGCTCAAGATATTCGAACTGGCCGGACCAGGAAAGCGAATATCCGGCAGGCAGCTTGACCTCCTTTGCCACTGCTTGCTGCATGTCGGCCACGACCGAGCTTAGGTCCCTGCCGCGAATATCCACGTAGACCCAGCCTGACAAGCGGGCATTCTCACTGCGCAGCATGGGCGGACCGTCGTTAATTCGGATGCTGGCAACGTCGCTGAGCCGAATCTGGGCTCCGCGCGCCGTCAGTACTGGCAGCTGACGCAGCCTTTCAACCGAGTCACGCACCTCCCGCGGATAGCGCACGTTGATCGGAAAACGCTGCAGTCCCTCAATTGTCTCACCGATGTTGTCGCCGCCAATTGCCGCCGACACGATGCTTTGTACGTCCGCAATGTTCAATCCATACCGTGCCGCGGCGTCGCGGTCGATGTTGACATCGACGTAGCGCCCTCCTGTCAGCCGTTCGGCCAGCGCGGAGCTGACACCCGGTACCTTTTTTACAGTACGCTCGATCTCGCCGGTAATACGGTCGATTTCCTGAAGCTGGGTTCCGGCGATCTTGATGCCAACCGGACTCTTGATGCCAGTCGCGAGCATGTCGATCCGGTTGCGGATGGGAGGGACCCAGATGTTGGAAAGTCCGGGTACCTTGACAACACGGTCAAGCTCCTCGACCAGCTTGTCGGGCGTCATGCCAGGTCGCCACTGCTCCCGTGGCTTGAACTGGATCGTGGTTTCAAACATTTCGAGCGGGGCCGGGTCGGTCGCCGATTCGGCACGTCCTGCCTTGCCGAACACGGTATGCACCTCGGGGACGGTCTTGATCAGCCGGTCGGTCTGCTGCAAGAGTTCCGACACCTTGCCAGCCGATAGTCCCGGCAGTGCAGATGGCATATAGAGTAGGTCACCCTCATTCAACGGCGGCATGAATTCTCCGCCCAGCCGGCTCAACGGCACCACGGTCAATGCGACGATGGCGGCGGCGGCCACCAATGTCATCTTCGGAAAGCGTAGCACGCCATCGAGCAGCGGACGGTAAAGCGCGATCAGGAAGCGATTGAGTGGATTCTTCTGCTCCTCCGGGATGCGCCCACGGATCAGGTATCCCATCAATACCGGTATCAGCGTCACCGCTAGGCCCGCCGCTGCCGCCATCGCATAAGTCTTGGTGAATGCCAGCGGCGAGAACAAGCGCCCCTCCTGGGCTTCGAGCGTAAACACCGGGATGAACGACAGCACGATAATAAGCAGCGAGAAGAATAATGCAGGACCGACTTCTGCCGAGGCATCTCCGATGACACGCCATTGTTCATCACCGCTGAGCTTGCGTTCTGGATGGGCTTGGTGCCAGGCCTCGATATGCTTGTGCGCATTTTCGATCATCACCACGGCCGCGTCGACCATCGCGCCGATGGCAATTGCAATTCCGCCAAGCGACATGATATTGGCGTTGACCCCCTGGTAGTACATCACGATATAAGCGCTGAGGATCCCCAGCGGCAGCGAAACGATGGCGACCAGCGCAGAACGAACGTGAAACAGGAATATCGCGCAGACGATCGCCACCACGATGAATTCCTCGATCAGCTTCTCTTCGAGATTTGCCACCGCGCTTTTAATCAGTCCGCTGCGGTCGTAGGTGGGAATGATTTCCACTCCTTGCGGCAGGCTGGGTTTTAGCGCATGTAGCTTGGCCTTGACGGCATCGATTGTTTCAAGGGCGTTCTTACCCGACCGCATGACGATGATGCCTCCCGCCACCTCGCCCTCTCCGTTCAGCTCAGCGATACCGCGACGCATTTCCGGTCCGAGCTGTATTCGCGCGACATCCCCCAGGCGCACGGAAACACCGGCAGAGGTGGTCGTCAATGGAATCTTGCGGAAATCATCGAGGGACTGGAGATACCCCGATGCGCGTACCATGTACTCGGCCTCGCCCAGCTCCAGCACCGAGCCGCCGGTTTCCTGATTGGACTTTTGCACTGCCTCGATCACCATTCCGTGCGGGATGCTGTAGGCACGCAGCTTGTCCGGGTCGAGCACAATCTGATATTGCCTGACCATGCCGCCCACGCTGGCGACCTCGGAGACGTTGGCGACGGTCTTGAGCTCATACTTGAGGAACCAGTCCTGCAATGCGCGCAATTGTGACAAGTCCATTTTTCCGCTCCGGTCAATCAGCGCATATTCATAGATCCATCCCACACCGGTTGCGTCGGGTCCCAGGGATGCCTTCGCCTGGGGTGGCAGCCGCGCTTGAACCTGGTTCAAATACTCGAGCACGCGCGAACGCGCCCAGTACGGATCGGTGCCATCCTCAAACAGGATATAGACGAAGGAATCGCCAAAGAACGAATAACCGCGTACCGTCTTCGCCCCCGGCACTGATAACATGGTGGTGGTCAACGGATACGTCACCTGGTTTTCGACGATCTGTGGTGCCTGTCCGGGATAAGTGGTTCGGATAATCACCTGCACGTCGGACAAGTCAGGCAATGCATCCACCGGGGTACGCGTCAGTGACCAGATGCCCCATGCAGTGAGCATGATCGTTGCCAGCAACACTAAAAACCGGTTGGCGATGGACCAACGAATCAACTTGGCAATCATTTGACGGCTCCTGCCGGCGCTGCGGGCATGCTCATGCCGCCTTTCATTTCACCCTTCGCGCCTGAAGCAGCGGAAGCGCCCAACGGACCAATAGACGTGACTTCATAGGTGCCATCCTTGCGAGGCCGGATCTCGAAGGTGACGCTATCACCTTCGGCAATGCCCTTTGGCAGTCCTTGTGGTGGAAGCTTGAATCCCATGGTCATCTCTCCCCACTGCAAACTGGGGATAGGCTCGTGCGAGAGAACGATTTCGTCCTTGTCGATGACTTCCACCTTGCCCTGTCCGCGATGGAGTTGGTCGCCGCCTTTGTCACCCTCGGCTGCCGCAGGTACTTCGCCCAGGCGCGTTATGGTGCCCTTCAGGCTCGCTTCCGAGTCGATCAGGAACTGGCCCGACACCACCACTTTCTGGCCTGCCTCAAGGCCCTTTCGTATCTCGGTCTTGCCATCCACCTCGATACCAACCTCCACATCGACCGGGGCGAACCTGCCATCGCCCTGCGCAATCATCACGACGCTTCGCTTACCCGTCGCGATCACCGCCTCGCTCGGTACGGTCAACACGTCTTGGCGGGTATGTGGTGTGAAGTTGACGGTCGCAAACATCCCGGGAACGAGTTGGCTGCCCGAATTGGCAAGCTCGACCCGTGCTTTCAGTGTTCGCGTCGTGGGATCCACTTCCGGCAATATCGCACTCACCTTTCCTTTGAAAACGGTTCCGGGCAACGATGGCGTACGTGCCTCGACGACGTTACCGGGACGAACCTGCGCCGCGACATTTTCCGGCACTTCGGCGTTGACCCACACGGTTGACAAGCCGTTGATGCGAAACAGCGGCGCGCCAGACATCACGGTCATGCCTTCGCGCACGGACAGTTCCGCCACCACACCGGATACCGGTGCCGTAAGTGTCATCCTGGCCTGAACTTTTCCCGTCGTTTCTACAAGGCGGATGTGGTCATCCGTCATGCCGGCCAAGCGCATCCGTTGGCGCGCCGCGTCGACAAATGCCTCCGCACCCGTGCCATTCATCCGTTTAACGGAAAGATATTCCTCTTGGGCCGCTACCCAGTCGGGAACGTAAAGCTGAACCAGAGGTTGGCTCTTACGGACTGCATCGAGCGGGGCACGCACATACAGCCGTTCTACAAAGCCGTTGCTCCGCGCCTGTACCATGACCAAGTCACGTTCGTTATAGGCAACGCTACCGACCGCTTCGAGCGCCGCTGCGAGATTCGCTTTCGTCACCTCTGCCGTGCGAATTCCAAGATTTTGCTGGATCCGTGGGTTGATTGAGACGCTGCCTTCATCACCAGCATCCTCGGCATAAACCGGCACCAGTTGCATATCCATGAAGGGAGATTTGCCAGGTTTGTCGAATTTCTGTCCGGGTACCATGGGATCATGCCAGTACAACACTTTTTTACCAGTGGCAGAGTCCACCAAGCCGCCGCCTGACGTACCTCCGGCCGCGCCGGCAGGCGCCGTCCCGCCCTGCGCTGGAGCCGCCAACTTCAGTCCTTGATCAATGCCGGCCGAGTACAAGCCATATCCTCCGGCTCCAACGACGCCAACTGCAACCAACGCGAGCACAATTGCTTTTGCTTTCATTTGAATTCCTTGTATTGCGTAGTGGCTGGATGACTCAAGCCACTATCTGGAAACAGGAAATTAAGCTCGGCCCACTGCCGGGCTGTTTCAGCTTCCCGCTCCAGCGCCTCCAGGCGCACATCGATCTCGTTGCGCCGTGCCATTAACACATCGTCCAAGCCCGCCTTTCCGCCACGGTAAGCCGCTAGCGCGGCAAGCGTGCGTTCCTTTGCCAGCGGGACCAGTTCCTCTGTGTAACGGGCCAGTCTCTCTTTTCCGTTTTCCCACTCGTTGAGCATGGCGCGCGTTTCTGCCACATGCGCACGAAGCATGTCGTCGCGCTCGGCCCTGACCTGCTCGACCATGGCCAGCTTGGCTGCAAGTTCCCGATCCTGACGGTTCTTCTGGTCCCATTGCAGCGGCACGGAGACGCCAAACGAGATCATGTTGTCATACGCGGAACCACGCTGCTGATACATGACTTCCACGCTCCAATCCGGCTGCTTGTTGGCGTGCGCCAGCTTCGCGTCCGCCACGGCCATGGCTTCGAGCTGGTTCAGAACGGCAATACGGGGGTGATGAGCGAGCTGGGTATCGAGCGCACCCGCGTCCAGACGAACCGTATCTGTGGCAGGCTTGCCGGCAAGCGGTGAATCGGCGGCGGTGCCAATCCAGCGTGCAAGGGTGACTTTCGCATTCCGGATGCGACGGTTGACTTGACTAGCCCGGTCACGATAGGTCGACAAGGCGCTTTTAGCGGCGAAAATCTCAGCCTGGTTGCCGCGTCCAGCCCGGTAAGCCCCTTCAGCGGCTTGGATTTCGAACTCCGACTGTGTCGCATTCTCGTCCACGACAGCAGCCATCGCTTCGGCGTAAAAGCGCTCCAGCCAGGCAAGTGCGGTGTCGCGCTGAACATTGGCGACCACTTCCGTTTTCTCCGCGGTGGTTTTGTCCGCCTCTCGTTGATAGCGTTCGGCACGAAATTTTCGCTTATCGGAGCGAGTAATTTCCTGCATGACGCCGACATAACGCATGGTCATGAAATCGGCCCCCAACCGGAAGCGGTCGGATCCATTGACCGGCAGATTATCGACCCCCGCCTTCAACGTAGGATCTGGTAGTTGAGCGGCGGCAACCGACATTTCCTGGGATGCAGTGACAGCATAGTCCTTGGCCTGCAGCTGACGTGACCGCTCAACAGCCAGGTGCTGTGCTTGAGTCAGCGTCAGCGGCGCACCTGCCGCAAAAGCGGTCGTTGAAGTCGAGACCAAGATTGAAACGAGAGCCATTCCCGGTACAAACCGGCGAGCGACGCGGCGCATGGATGCATGCGCAGGGGTGGGGAATAACATGAAATCTCCAGATAGCAACGAACAGCACTGGTCCCGCCAAGCGGGTACAGCGAAGGTCTACGCAATCTGAAGCGTCAAATTCTGAAGCAGCAGTGGCGGATGGATAACGGCGGCGCGGTAGTCCGCGCCAATATGCCTGCTGGTGAGGTGGAAGGCGCAGAAGGAATGGAAAGATGAACTGGGATGACTATCGCTAGTAACTGCGCTGGCGCAAACGACGGCACATTGGGCAGCTCGGGCTTGTCCAGGGAAAGCTTTCCTTTGTGACTGTCTGCTTGACAGAGGTTAGGCTTCTCAATGTCCACACCGGCGCAGCCCGACATGGTCGCCATACCATTGACGTCAGCGCTCATGTCCATCGTGTCGTTGGCCTGTCCAAGATGCAGTGTCGGGCAAGCGTAGGCCGCTACTGCGAACTGCATAAACAGCACGCTGAACAGCGCTACAAGCGCGGCAACAATTCTGGATGGACGGGATTTTCTCATGGTGCGGTAATGGGCGGCTTTTATCCTATGCAATTCGTTGGCGCGTTGTCAAGCGCAGTTTCGCCATTTCGACATGAATACTCTAGCAGGATCTGACGAACACAGTGCTGACTACAGATGCCAGACGGTAATGAGTTTTCTCCTTTTCAGTTGCTTTCAGTGCTTGCGAAGTGTGATTCGCCGCTGCTTGATCGCAGCACGGCTCATGGACATGGAATCGACAAAGGTATCGTTATAGGCGGTACCATTGACTCGTTGCAGAACTCTGGTTCAGTTACAAGGAATGCTGAGGACGGATTGCTCTTATTTGTAGCCGTCGCGCCCCAGCATCTTCTGGACGGCGAACTGGTCCTTGCCGATGGTGGCAATGGATGGGTTTTCCGCCACGAACTTGCGCAGCGATTCGAGCGCCGGATTGGACACCACAGCGGATTTGACCACCGGCGACTCGTATCCGTGGTGACTTGTCTTCTGCCTACCACTTGCATTTAACGGCATAGCCGCAGCAACATCCCCCCTTGCCAAGGAAAGTGCTTGCTGAGCTTCGGGGTACTGTTTGGGGCTAGCTGCCCAAAGCCGGTGCCTGCACTTCCCTGTTGAGTTCATCTCAGACAATTGATAACGGGCACAAACTCAGAACGACAATGCTGCATGACAGCCGCCTGCTAGAAGGCGAAAAACGAGGGCTGCTTTATTCTTAGTACCGCTGCGGCTGTTGAGCTAGCCATTGCGATCCGCAGCCTTGTACGGCATTTGTACTATTGGCCGTCATTGCCAAATTGGCTAATCTCGTCACAAACGGAACGTCGATGTAGCAGCAGGCAGAGGCGGCCAATGAAATGGTCGGGATCCGGGCACAACGCCGTTATCTACACATACATTTTTACCATGTACAGAAAGGGTGTCGACCATGTCGTCTTCCTCTACTAAAGAAAGCGGGCTCAGCCGCAGGAACCTCCTGAAACTCGGCATGGTAGCAACCGGTACCAGTATCATTGCGTCCCGCATCGGGGATATCCAGGCCCAGACCACTACGCCTAGCGGCGGCTATACCACCACACCATGGATGGACCCTCTGCCTGTCAATAGAGCACTGGCGCCAGTAGGTGCCTTAGCCCCCGCTCCTGCGGCAGACTGCGATGAAGCAAACGGCGAGACTGGACGCCTCCCACACCAGCGCTGGACCGAGTTTCAGCCCCGAGTGCTCTACGATATTGATGTCAGGCAGGCAGAACATCAGTTCCATGCGCAAGGGCCCAAGAACCTGATCTGGGGCTACAACGGCACGTTGCCCGGATCGACGATCGTAGCCCGGTATGGAGAGCCCGTCTGCGTCCGCTTTCGCAATAACTTGCCTGGCGATGCCGTCGGGTATGGTTCTCCGGAGATCTCCACTCACTTGCATAACCTGCACTGTGCCTCCGAGAGTGACGGTTTCACCGGTGACTACTATAGCGCCACAAAGGCGGGCCCATCGCTTACCGCACCAGGACGGTGGAAGGACCATTTGTACCCGAACACCTATGCCGGCGGTGACGCGCGGGAAGCACTGGGCACATTATGGTTTCATGACCACCGGATGGATTTCACGGCCGGGAATGTCTACCGGGGACTCGCCGGATTCTACTTGTTGTTCGACCATATCGACTCTGGCAATGAGACCGACCCTAGCCCGACAGCGCTGCGCCTGCCCAGCGGCGTCGGCGACTTCGACATTCCGCTGATGGTGCAGGACAAGCAGTTCGACGCCAGTGGTTATGTGAAGCTGGATCAATTCAATAATGACGGCATTTTGGGCAACAAGATCTGCGTCAACGGAAAGATCCAGCCGTTCTTTGATGTCAGGCGCCGCAAGTACCGTTTCCGTATCCTGAACGCCAGCCCGTCCCGGCAGTACGAGTTCTACCTCATGTACAAGGGACGTGCACAGAATTTCACCTATATCGCCAATGACGGCAACCTGCTGCCGGCGCCATTGACGATGCAGAAGATTCGCGTTGCGCCGGCCGAGCGTGCCGACATCATCATCGATTTCAAGGCCTTCGGCAATATCGGTGCTGACGATGAGGTCATCCTGGTGAACCGGCTGGAACAGGTCGACGGCAGGAAACCGACAGGAAAACTCCTCACCCCCGGTGACGAGATCCTGAAGTTTAAAATCAAAGCTGGAGCGGTCGATGACCCGAGCCAAGTCCCGGCGAAATTGCGCGACCTTCCGCCGATTGATACCAAGAAGGCTGTGCGCAGACGCAACTTCGAGTTCGATCGCTCCGGCGGCAGCTGGACTGTCAACGGCAACCTGTTTGACGTGACCAAGCCGCTGTTCACCGTAAAAAAAGGGACGGCTGAGATCTGGACGCTGGAGAGCAAGGGTAGCTGGCTGCACCCCGTACACATCCACATGGAAGAAGGACGGATCCTGTCACGGGACGGAAAATCACCGCCAGCTCATGAGCGCGGCCGCAAGGACGTGTATCCGATCATTGACGGTGAGGAGGTGGAAGTATTCATCCAGTTTCGTGACTTTATCGGCAAGTACATGATGCATTGTCATAACATCAGTCACGAAGATCACGCAATGATGGTGCGATTCGACGTAGTTGACTGAGCGGGGACATGCACGCAAACTATGCGTACCCTTATCACGCTGATTCAAGGCTCGCAAAGTCGAGCGGGTCTACCAAGCGCATCATGAGGCTTGATCCGCAGCACGGTTAGAGATCGTGCATTGGATTGAACGTTAACGGTCATCTAACGACGTCTATCCCGATGTGCATTAAAGCAGTTGTCGTATAAAAATCGTATTCGAGCCTCACCTTCACTGTATGTTGACGCCCGTATTACTGCGACACCAAAATAAGCGTGGGCTATTTAACATAATTGAATTTCCCCTCTCCCATGGAATAAGCATGGCTGAGAAATTAGGCTATGCAAAAGCCATATTGGAGAGTTCCTCTGGACTCTCACCATGCGGTCCAGTTGGCTGACTATAAGCCGAAACTTTGCTTCGTCAAACTATGAGGCCCCCGCAAGCCAATATGGCAGATTTCACCAAATCGCCGAACAAATTTGCATACACCAGTGATATGAGTACAGAATGTTCGATACAAGCCCGGTAGAGTGTTGAATTTCGTTCGGCGGCTGGAATTTAGACATTATCGCCAGTGTATTCAGCTTCAAAGGTGGAGGGAGTTTATGACATTACCGCCAGAGTGTCCTCAAGCTAAGCCTCTTCACCCTCCTCCTAGCCTCGTCGCACCGGATAAGGCGCTCAATCAAACAGCCGTACGCTAGAGGAGCAGCCTAATCTGCATGCCACTATCCATACATGTTATTTCAACAAATTAGTGGGCGGATTCAAGTCTGAAGTGCAACGGCTTATTAATGATCTTCTTTGCACACCCGTATTGCTCATGGGAGCGTGGTGCCAATGAAAATATGAACGGGTTGATTCACCAGTTCTTCCCGAAGAAGATGGCCTTTGACAGTATTACGGCCAGCGACATCGCCTTGGCAACGTATAGCCTGAACCACCGACCAAGGAAGTGCCTCGGCTTCAAAACACCACATCAGGTCTTTATGAGCCAGTTACAATCTCGTTAATGAGCCGTTGCACTTCAGACTTGAATCCGCCGAGCACCAGAAACAGCCTGCCTTGATGTTACTGATCTAACTTCCACTCTTGACAGAAACACCCATCGGTGTAGTCAATAGAAATCGTGTGTGACAATCACGCACCGATCAACATGTCTAATAGCAGTTACTTATCAAGAAAGGCATTCAAGGCTTCGGACAGTTGCGCTGCGTCGCTAACTGTTTAGTTTCATGTGATCATATTCCACGTCGTAGCTGGCCATTGTTCCGCGCAAAGGCTATGCTGGGCGACTTGATTGCTGGGTTCAGCAGTCCCGGCATTCAACCGCACCAGGAGCAGTTT
>Ga0194137_10000876_pt1 | contig 19058 bp, 21 predicted proteins | sample TARM_MetaG_T3_14_FD_134025 | JGI IMG/M metagenome (GOLD analysis project Ga0194137, IMG submission 134025) | Freshwater microbial communities from Pennsylvania, USA, analyzing microbe dynamics in response to fracking - TARM_MetaG_T3_14 (version 2) | ecosystem: Environmental > Aquatic >... | reverse complement strand
TCCAGTAGGCCCTGTGGGTCCAGTAGGCCCTGTGGGTCCAGTAGGCCCTGTGGGTCCAGTAGGCCCTGTGGGTCCAGTAGGCCCTGTGGGTCCAGTAGGCCCTGTGGGTCCAGTAGGCCCTGTAGATCCAGTAGGCCCTGTGGGTCCAGTAGGCCCTGTGGGTCCAGTAGGTCCCATAGTTCCTTCGATTACTAATAAAGATACATCATCCACAAGTAAACCAGCAGTTCCTTCTTGGGGCAGTCTATTGATCGTTATAAGAGCTTGGGTTGCTCCTGCAGGGACTGGGCTGGCAGTTCCATAGACCTCTATCCAATCTCTGTCATTAACATTTGGAAGAAAGCTGGAAGGGAAGTTGATAATCAGTCCACTTCCCAGAAAGTTAGAATCCGAGTCATGATAAGATATAGAGATGGATACTAAAGGATTAGCTGCAGTTCCAATTTTGCCAAGGGAAGCAAAAAACTGAAAGCTCTCACCAGGATTTACAGGAACAAATTGAGAAATAAATGAATTTATATTTCCATCTGCAAATCGTGCAGAGAAAAAGCCTGAATGACTTAGTAGATTTGTGATGATTACATTAGATGCAATCCATGGAGGAAAAGCGCCAGTCTCAAAGCCACCATTTACAATTAAATTGTTAAAAGACATTTTTCTGTCCTCCTTTATACTCGTAATTATTATATTTAGTTGTAAAATGTAAAAGTCTTTTTCCTACAAATACTATATGTGTGAATTGATAATTAGTTCTTATCGAGATATTCCTATCATTGAGATAAGGACTATATGTAGATGCTCATTTATCGATGAAAATTTCTGGTTGACACAAAGTCTAGGGTTGACTAATCAGCTCCACAAAATATTAGAAAATGCACCTTTTGATGAAGAGTATCAGGGGGTGCATTTGTTTTGTTTTTTTGCAATATTTTTCTATCATAGTAAAGTCAACTTTTACACATAGTTTAATGAAATATATTCCAGTTCCATAATTCGACAATATTCGACAGAATTCTATCTAATAATGTTGTAATATATTGTTAACATAGTTAAATATTATAACAAATTCATGTTGGTACTAAAACTTCAAATAGTAAGGGGCACGGTATATGTTAGAGGAGCACTATACGAAGACTAGTATTGTTAATAAGAATAAATTAGTATATATACCATTATTAATTGGAGTGGTTGCAATTATAACTGTAAGTGTTTCCAGCTACTTAATAAGTAGAAACTTGCTTATGAAACAGATGGAACAATATGGGATCAATATGGCCCAAATTACTACTAAAAAAATACAAAACGGTATTCATGCTGTTGAAATAATCGATAAACTGATTGAAGATAAAATTAGAGTAGCTGGAAAATCAGTTATTGATAATAGCGATGTATTAAGTAATGAACTAATTAGAAAAATTGCTAATGATTTTAATATAGACGAATTAAACTATTACAACGCAGATGGGGAAGTTATGTACACTAATACGGATATTCTATTAGGATGGTCATCTCCGGAGGAACACCCAATTATGAACTTTATTATGAGTGACAATAGTGAGTTAATAGAAGAAATAAGGAAATGTGTAGTAACCAATGAGTATTATAAATACGGGTATTTTAAGAATAACGATGGAAGTATTACTCAAGTAGGTATAAACGCAAATAGAATAAATAATTTAACAAAATCATTTAATTTTCAGGAGGTTGTGGAAAGTTTAGTACAGGAAGATACCATTTTATATGGGCTTATATTAAATACGGATTTAGTTGCTATTGCTGATTCTGATATTCAAGATATTGGAATTGATTATGCTGGTGATGAGGATTATATGAGGGCAATTAATGGCGATGTATTAGCTACTCAATGGTACTATAACTATATCGAGAAGAATGTTCTAGAGGTGATAGCACCTATATACATAGAGGATGAAGTCGTTGGAATACTTGGTATAGGTCTATCGATGGATTATGTTTACTCTTCCATTTTCTTTATTATGCTTTCTTCTATAATAATAACAGGCATCATGGTATTATTTTTTCTATGGGTACAAAACAGAAATGTAATTAAACCTATAACTCAACTAGATACAAGTATCCGTAAAATTGATGTAGAAAACTTGTTAGGATCTACTCTTCCACTACCTGATAGGGATACATTCAATGGACTATTTACTACGTTTAACGATTTAATTGAGAAGGTGAATAGAGATTTCTTTCAATTAAGAGAAAAAGAGGAGTATATAGGACATATTGCTGATCATGATCACCTTACAAATTTACCGAATAGAAGATTATTTAGAAAAAAATTGGCAAAGGAACTTAACAATAGTAGGTCCGGTGCAGTAATGTTGTTAGACATAGATAATTTTAAGAGCATTAATGATACTTTGGGTCATGTATATGGGGATAAAGTGTTAAAGAAATTTGCTGAAAGTCTTGAAAGTATAAAAGAGGATAATATCTATTTATCTAAGTTTGGTGGGGATGAATTTCTAATCCTATTAACTGATGAACATGATGTTACTTCAATAGAAAATTATGCAGAAAAGGTAATTGATTTGTTTAAAAATAAACTTGTTATAGATGATGATGAGGTATATATAAGTTGTAGTATTGGTATTACAATGTATCCATTAAACAGTAACAATGTAGATCAGCTTATTATGAATGCAGATATGGCATTATACAGCGTAAAAAGTTCTGGTAAAAACGACTATATGTTTTTTGAAGATGAGATGTTAGAGAAGGTGAATGGGAAAATACAGATTGAGAATATTGTTAGAGAGGCGCTAAACACAAAAGGATTTAAGTTGCTTTATCAGCCGCAAATCTGTACGTTCACAGGTAAAATTGTTGGTTTTGAGGCCCTGCTCAGAATAAAGGATAAAAATGTTTCACCAGCCCAATTTATCCCAGTAGCTGAGGAAACAGGGATGATTATAGATATTGGTAGATGGATAACCGAAGAGGTTATAAATCAAATTGTAAAATGGAGAAATAAGGGGTTGGATATAAAGCCAATAGCAATTAATTTCTCTGCTAAACAGCTGAATGATGAGGGTTATGTCCGGTTTCTGGAGACTAAACTCAGGGAGAACTGTATAGACGCTAAGTATATAGAAATAGAGATTACGGAGAGTCTGTTTATGGAAACAAAAGATAAAACTACTGAATTCCTGCAAAAACTAAAGACCCTAGGCGTTAAGATAGCATTAGATGATTTTGGCACTGGATACTCATCACTAAGTTATCTAACATTTTTGCCAGTTGATAAACTAAAGTTAGACAAATCTTTAAGCGACAGATATTTAGAAACGAGAAATGTTAAAGTCGTTGAAGGGGTAATTTCTTTAGCCCATAGTTTAAATCTTGAAGTAGTTGCAGAAGGAATTGAGGATATTGAGCAATATAATCTATTAAGTTTGTGTGGTTGTAATTTTATACAAGGTTATTTGTTTAGTAGGCCTTTGGAGGTTGAAGCCTTGGAAAATATATATTACAAAAATTTTATAGAAGATATTTGTTCTAAAGAAATCAGTGAATAAAATTATAAAAAAAGAAGATCTACTTGGGGGTAGTAGATCTTCTTTTTTTAAATATTTAATTTATGTTTTGGGGCTATTTATATTGTAGACATTTAAAATAATTTAATACAGTTTCTATAAAAAAAAATAAAAAAGTTATGTTTTATTTAATGTGTTATTCCAATTGACTGTATACAAATTTCTCTATTATATTGCATTTAGTGCAATGTAAGGTTATAATTGAATATGCACAAAAATTACAGGAAAAGTTGGGGTCAATTATGAAAGATAGGTATATAGTTTTTTTTATAAGTAAAACGAAAAAGAAAATGACAAAATATATTGAAGAAAAGTTAAACGAATATGAAATTAAAGATGTAGTTCCGTCATATGGTAATATACTAAGGGCATTATACGAAAATAACGGTAAATTGAATATGAAAGAAATAGGTCAGTTAGTTGGAAAAGATAAGTCAACTGTTACGGTTCTAGTTAATAAGTTAATTAGGTTAGGGTATATAAGAAAGGATGAGTGTAAGGAAGATAGAAGAATATCATATATCACTCTTTCTAGTAAGGGCAAAGATCTACAAAATAAGTTTGAAAAAATATCCGCTGATTTATCAAGTACAGCATATCAAGGATTTACTGAAGATGAAAAGGAAACGTTCCTTAGGTTGTTAAAGAAACTTAATAATAACTTTGGTACGTCCAAATAATAATGGAAACTAAATATACGATAATAATATGAAGTGTGTGGCTAATAAAATTAGTTTACACACTTTTTTAGTTATATTTACAAAATTAAAAATATTTTAAGACAAGCTAGCCAAAAAGTATAATATAACATAAAATGTAACTAGGAATATCTTGGGTTTAGGAGGATTTAGATGCAGATAAAGGACATCATGAGTAAAAAGGTAATGTATCTTGATGAATTAAACAAGGTAGAAGATGCAATGACAATTTTTGTAGAAAAGGATATTGAAGGGATATTTGTAACCAGCAAATCAACAAAGGAATTTAATTATTTTACAAAAAGGGATCTAATTTCATTTTTATTAGGGGGATTATCTAAAAACACTCAGTTGACCGATATCAAATTTAAGGGTTATGAAAGTATACATGAAAATACAAATATAAGGAAAATAAATAGAATTGAAAAAGAATATATTTCAGTAATAAATAATCTAGGCAAACCAATTGGGATTGTAAACAAAGAAGAGATTAATAGGGTAAAAGAAATGAAAATGCTATCTTTTGAATTAGATGCAGTAATTGAGTCTTCTTATGACGGGATATATATTACGGATGGTCAAGCGAATACATTAAAGGTAAATAGAGCCTATGAACGGATTACTAGTATAAATAGAAATGAAATGCTCGGTAGAAACATGAAGGAGCTAGTTAAAAAGGGTTATATTTCAGAATCAGTATCCCTGATAGTTTTGAAGAGGCAGGCTGTTACTACAATACAACAGGAATTTAATAATGGGAAAAAGGTGTTAGCCACTGGTACACCAATCTTTGATGACGAGGGTAATATATTTATGATCGTTACAAATGTTAGGGATGTAACGGAACTTGTAGAGCTTAAGGGCCAATTGGAAAAAAATATAGAATTAACAGAAAGATATTATTCAACTATTGAAGAAATGAAAATGCAGATTTTAAAAGCGGACAATATGATTGCAGAAGATGAAAAAATATTAGAACTCCTTGAAATTGCTAAAAGAGTTTCCCAAGTGGATATAACAGTTTTACTATTAGGGGAAACTGGTGTTGGAAAAGAGGAAGTTGCTAGGTTTATACATCAAAATAGTAAAAGAAAAGACAAACCCTTAGTAAAAGTAAATTGTGGTGCAATTCCAGAAAATCTGATAGAGTCTGAACTGTTTGGATATGAGAAGGGTGCGTTTACAGGAGCGAATAAGGACGGTAAGAGAGGTTTATTTGAACTAGCAGAGGGAGGAACACTTCTGCTGGATGAAATAGGAGAGCTCCCCTTAGATTTGCAGGTTAAGTTATTAAGGGCATTACAAGAGCAGGAGATAGTTAGAATCGGTGGTGTAAAACCTGTAAAAATTGATGTAAGGATTATAGCCGCGACTAATAGGGATTTAGAAACTATGATAAAAGAGAAACTATTTAGAGAGGATTTATACTATAGATTAAATGTCATTCCCCTGAACATTCCGCCCCTAAGGCAGAGAAAGAAAGATATTGTACCGCTAATTTATTTTTTTACGGAGAAAGTAAATAATAAATATAATCTTAATAAGAGGTTTTCATCTGATGCTTTTCATAGGCTCATAAATTATGACTGGCCAGGTAATGTTCGGGAGTTGAAAAATATTGTTGAAAGAACAGCAGTGATAACCTCTTCTGATGAAATCAATGCATCGGATTTGCCAGAGAAAATCAAATCTTCAGACAACTATGATGATGTGGATATTAATAATGATATAATGCCATTAAAGGATATTGTAGCTAAAATAGAGAAGAAATTAATTGATAAGTCCTTCTTAAAATATGGAAATGTCAGGGATGCGGCTAAGGCCTTAGGGATAGATGCCTCTACATATGTAAGGAAAAGGAAAAAGTATCAGAGGAGCACTTTGTTGCATAAACGAAATTAAGTGCATTTATGCAACGAAGGTTTTGACATTGATATTACAATATACAATAGTGGATATTAAATAAAAAAAAGATTCTGTGCAATAATGCAACGAATCTTTTTTTATTTTTTTGTAAGGTATTCGTGTAGACTTGTAGACAGACATTACTGTTTGTATGGATTCACATTTTATTCGGTATATACATAATAGTTGGCATAGTACTTGCTCTATAATTATACTAGTTTGAATGTATTATTTATAAATAAACAAAAGATAACTTGTTAATTTTGAATAATTATATTTGAAAGGGTGATGTAATATGGCACTAAAGACCGGAGAACAGTACATCGAGAGCATTAGAATGTTAAATATAAAAGTATACATGTTTGGAAAGTTGGTTGAAAATCCCGTAGATGACCCTATAATTAGGCCGTCGTTAAATTCAGTAGCTATGACATATGAATTGGCCCATAATCCACTATATGAGGATTTAATGACTGTAGAATCTAGTTTAAATGGGGAAAAGATTAATAGATTTACTCATGTTCATCAAAGTTCAGAGGATTTAGTTAAAAAAATAAAGATGTTAAGATTATTGGGACAAAAAACCGCGGCATGTTTTCAGCGCTGTGTAGGTATGGATGCCTTTAACGCTGTATTTAGTACTACATACGAGGTTGATGAAGCATATAAAACTGAATATCATAAAAACTTTATTAAATTTTTACAGTATGTTCAAGAGAATGACTTAACTGTAGACGGTGCAATGACAGATCCGAAGGGAAATAGAGGTCTAGCTCCAAGTAAGCAAGCAGACCCAGATTTATTTTTAAGAGTTGTTGAAAGAAGATCGGATGGAATTGTAGTAAGAGGTGCTAAGGCACATCAAACAGGTATAGTAAATTCCCATGAGGTACTGGTTATGCCAACTATTGCCTTAGGGCCTGAGGATAGGGACTGGTCTGTATCCTTTGCCGTACCAACAGATTCTGAAGGTATATTCATGATTTATGGTAGGCAATCCTGTGATACTAGAAAATTAGAAGACGGAGACATCGATGTTGGAAATAAAAGATTTGGAGGACATGAAGCGTTAGTTATTTTCGACGATGTTTTTGTGCCTAATGATAGAATATTTATGAACGGTGAAACAGATTTTTCTGGTGTGTTAGTAGAACGTTTTGCCGGATATCATAGACAGAGCTACGGTGGGTGCAAAGTTGGAGTAGGTGATGTTCTCATTGGGGCTACAGCAGTTGCAGCGGAATATAACGGTGCAGATAAGGCCTCTCATGTGAAGGATAAGTTAATTGAAATGACTCACTTAAATGAGACCTTATATTGCTGCGGTATTGCCTGCTCATCAGAGGGCAATGCTACAAAAGCTGGAAATTATCAAATTGATTTATTATTAGCGAATGTATGTAAACAAAACGTAACAAGATTACCATATGAAATTGCAAGATTAGCAGAGGATATTGCAGGTGGGTTAATGGTAACTATGCCATCTGAGGCTGACTTTAGGCATCCAAAGCTAGGTGCCTATATAGATAAATACTTTAAAGGAATTGATGGAGTACCTACAGAGTATCGCTTTAGGATTATGAGGTTGATTGAAAATATTACTTTAGGAGCAGCCGCAGTCGGTTATAGAACTGAGTCATTACATGGGGCGGGGTCACCTCAGGCCCAAAGGGTTATGATAGCCCGACAGGGCAATCTACAACATAAAAAACAGTTAGCTAAAAATATTGCGGGAATAGAGTAGGTGAAGTTTTATGGAAGAAATAGTACTATATATTTTAAATAATGCAATAAGACCAGTGTTAATGGAACATGATGGAGATATCGAATTAGTAGAAGTGACAGAAGGAGTAGTTAAGGTTAAGCTCTTAGGGAGTTGTAGCCATTGCCCTTCTGCAATGTTTACTATGGAAGAGTTAGTGGAATCAACTCTAAAGGAATTTATTCCGGGTGTTAAAGATGTTTTATTAATTAGTTCAGTTAGTGAGGATTTAATGGAACAGGCTTTAAGTATACTTAGAAAGAAATGATAACAATGAAGTATTAACAATATTGCCTTAAATACTTATGTACCCCCTATATAAGTATTTAAATATAGACAACACATTCTCTCTTTCTCCTAGAAAGTAAATTTCTATAATTTTAGAAATTTACTTTTTTTCATGTAAACAAACTATGTGTCATTAAAATGTAAAAGTACATAGTATGTATTGAAAAAATAGAGACATAAAAAAACATTTAATAATAACAATTGTTTATTACTATATGTTGCAGAAAGGGGGAAGAATGTTTGACTTATCCAAGAGTATCGAATTTAGTAAGCATAGTTATAACTAATTATAATAACGGCAAGTATTTAGTTGAGTGCTTAGACAGTATAATTAATCAGACATATAAGAATATAGAGATAGTATTTATTGATGATGGATCAACAGATAATTCTGAAACTATTGTTAAGAAATGGGTCAGAGAAAATTCGAAAAAGCTTACACATAAGAGTATGTTTAATTATATAAAAATCCCTAGAAATATTGGATTTGCAGGGGCTCTGAATCTAGGTTTTTACATGTCCAAAGGAGAATATATTGCTGTCCAAGATTCGGACGATATATCCCATGAGAAACGTATTGAAAAACAAGTAGATTTTTTGAAGAAAAATCCTAATGTTAGTGTAGTCGGAACAAATTATGTGGCATTTGAGGATGGTAATTTCAATAAGCAGATAAAATGTCTATGGCTTAATTACGGTGTGAGTAAAATAAAAGAAAGCTATAGAAAAGGAAAGCATTGTGTTTGCCACGGTACGATTTTATTCAGAGGAAAAATTTTCGATATGTTAGGAGGCCCATCAAGAAAATACGAGGGGGCGGAGGATTATGAGGTCGTCTCTAAGTTCATAAAAGAAGGTGTTGACAATATCAAAGAGGTCCTGTACTACTATAGATCTCATCCGAAGCAACGTTCCAAGAGATACTATAGTAAAAAAAAGAGTAGATAGTTTAAAGAAAAGTGATATTCGAGTTTTAATGGTTTTAGATGGTATGGATATAGGGGGTACAGAAACCCATGTTCTTGCTTTAGCAACTTCCCTGACAGCGTTGGGTGTAACTGTAGTTATTGCTGGAAGACGGGGAAAACTATATGAGGATTTTAAAAAAATTGGATGTCCGATTTATATAATAAAAAAAGATAAATCGATATTTGAAAAGGATATTTCTAAAATTATTGAAAGTGAAAGGATAAACATAGTCCATTTGCATCACCCACCATCAGGGTTAGCAACACTTAATTTGCTAAAAAGGCTTCATTTACCTTGTGTTTTTACTATACATGGTCTTTACTATAAAAATGTATTGCCGTACTTGAATAAAAATACTAAGGTAATAAGCGTAAGTGAACCTGTAAAAAAGTATTTGTTAAACCATAAAGTCGATTCGGTCTTAATTCCAAATGGTATAGATACTAAAATATTTTCTCCAGCAGAAAACAATAATTTAAGAAAGGAATTAGGAATATCATCAGATGCTTTTGTAATTGTGTATGCTAGTCGCCTTGCATGGGGCAAATTAACTGCCTGTAAGAAATTACTAACCGTATGCAATGACTTGAGGAATACTAGTAAAAAAGATATCCATGTTGTTGTAGTTGGATCAGGAGAGTATATTGCAGCAATTGAAAATATGTCGAAAATTATGAATTATAGCTCAAAACAGAAATTTATCCATTTACTTGGCGAACGGTTAGATTTGAAAAATTGCTACTGTGCCAGTGACTGTGTTGTAGGGTCTGGTAGAGTGGCTTTAGAAGCATTGTCCTGTGGAAAGCCTGTTATAGCCATGGGTAACCATGGCTATTTTGGATTAGTAGAACCAAGTATATTCAATGATGCCTGGAAGCGTTACTTTGGGGATCATAATTCATATGAAGATCATAATAATAATAAACTTAAAAAAACTCTAAAATCAATTATTTCATCAAAATATAATTTGTTAAGCATAGGAAATTCCAGCCGAAAATGGGTTGAAGAGCATTTTAATATTAGTAATATGAGTAAAGAGATATTAAAGTTGTATATGTCTATAATTGGAAGATAAGATTAAACGAGATCTATTTTCAGGGTTAGAATACCTTGATTTAGATCTCTTTTTTATTTGCAATTCTATTTGAATAGATGATCACACTTTTTATAGGACAGCATAGAATGTAGTGCAAAGTGAGAGAGGAAGAAATGAAAATAGCACAAAATAGACCAACACATGAAAATTCATGTCCACAACTACCAGGAACAGTTTTACGTATCAATATACCAGCTGGAGCAGTAATTAATCTTTTAAATCGTATAGCGGTTACGTCACCTAGTGGAATCTGCTTAATTGTTAGATTGCCATTACTAGGCGGAGGAAACTTTAATATTGGAAGTATTATAAACTCTATTCAGGCAGCAGGCGGTAGTGTTGAAGTAGTTCAAGATTAAATGAAGGGGTGGTTCTTTTTAGAGCCACCCATATATATAGGATACTATATTAATTAGTAGTATATATCACTTTTTTCATAGTATAGCATAAAATGTAGTGCAAAAATAAAGGGGGAAATGAAATGTCAAATATACAAAGACCATGTCCTAAACCATGTCCTAAACCATGTCCTCAATTGCCAGGTACAATTTTACGTATCTTTATACCAGCTGGAGCGGTAATAAATCTTTTAAATCTAATAGAAGTTACATCACCTAGTGGAATCTGCTTAATTGTTAGATTGCCATTACTAGGAGGAGGGAATTTTAATATTGGAAGTATTATAAATTCGGTGCAGGCGGCCGGAGGTAGTGTTGAAGTAGTTCAAGAATAAATAAAGGAGGTGGTTCTCATAAGGACCACCTCTTACCTATTTCAATGGCTAATTCTATTTAATTTCGTACTGATAAAAATAGAATGATCACATTTTTTTAGGACAGCATAGAATGTAGTGCAAAAGAGTAAAGGGGGAAGATCAATGATTAGAGTACCAAAAAAAGCAGCATTAGCAAATAATTTAGTTAGACCTAAGCCTTGCCCTGAACCATGTCCACAATTACCTGGAACAATTTTAAGAATATTTATACCAGCTGGAGCAGTGATAAATCTTTTAAATCTTATTGAACTAAATTCACCAAGTGGTATTTGTTTAATTATAAGAATTCCAATTTTAGGTGGGGCAGGTAAGAAAAGATTCAACGTTGCTGACATCGTTAATGCTGTTCAACATTGTGGAGGTACTGTTGAGGTACTTCAGGAATAAAACACTGGTGGTTCTATTAAGAACCACCTTTTAAATTTACTTAAAAATGTGTGTATCAATCTTGTTTTGTTAACAATGTAACTATTATAATTAACAAGAAAAGAGGTATGTAATGAAAATTACTTATATATTAACACATGAGGACAATTGGTATTTTTTAAAGTACCTTCTAAAAAATAATACCTTAATGAGACGGAACTATTTGATTAATTTTATATGTACGATATTAGTTACACCTCTGTTAGGGCTAATGTACTATGGGGGTCTAATAACAAACCCTTCAAAATTAATTTTTTTATTTATTTTTACAGAGGTGATAATGATATTATGGTATATTAATTATCCTAAAAGACAGATGCATAAACTCTAAATCCAATGAAGCGTTTTTAGGAGAATACCATATGGAAATTAACGCTGAGGGCGTGAAGGAAAGTAAACTAAAAAAAGAAGTATTTATACCCTGGTCAGATATAAAAAAGATTGATCAGGATGTGAACAGTATCTATATTTTAACCAGTGAAACTGGAGGGTTTATTATACCTAAAAGGTCCCTTTCAAAAGATGTTTCGGAGGAAATATTAAATGAATTAAGAAATTACTTATATTAATTTAAGAGTATTAGTTAAAAAAATACCGACTTAATTAAGTCGGCTATTTATTAGGCTTCAATTTAATTCAATTGACTCCTGGGTATCTATGTTAGAGATAATCTCTCTTAATTGTTTATTGGCTTGATATCCCCTAAAGATTGAATATAGAGCGAATAGGTGAAAAGCAACGCTAATAAAAGGGTCATCCATAAATACTAATAGGAGAGTATCTAAGCCGTAAAGTACAAAACCAACTATAAAGCCCCAATTACGTCCCTTATTTGCAAATACTCCAAGAATTACAAATATACCTATTATTACAAAATTTAATATAAGTCCAATAATACTTACAATACTACCGAATTCTAGTGAAAGATAATATGCAGTGTAATCAATGATTTGGGTAATACTTAAACCCGCTATAAAGCCCCAGTCACTATCAAAAAATACTAGAAGACTGTTGATTAAAGATAAACCGGCTATCCAATAAAACCAGCCAGCTCCATTTTTCAAAGCATCCTCAGTCCTTAGTTTTTCCTCAATTAGCTTTTCATTTTCCAAGTTGTGTTCCTCCTTATATAATTTATCCTATAAATTGTATAATAAAGAACGAGTCCATATAAGATATCAATTAATGGTAAATCATATGCTATTGGGGTTACCCAGGTGGTTAAATGATAATATTAAATGTGCTATAATGTTAGTAGTTAAAAACTAACTAACTATTAGGAGGACAAAGGATGCAATTCATAGAGAATATTAGATTAATAAAGAATGAAGATTTAAATCATCACGGAACCTTATTCGCAGGTAGAATGGCAGAGTGGTTTGTTGAAAGTACCTTTCTTGGAGCTGCCAAAATTAAAGGCGAGGCCAATTTAGTTTGTGCTAGTATAAATGATATTAAGTATTTTTTACCTGTTGAAAGCGGTGAAATAATCACCTTTGCTACTAAGGTAATTAAAGTAGGAGAAAGTAGTATAATTGTTTATGGGAAGGTTTTAAATGCTAGGGGACAAAAAGTAGTAGAGGGATTCGTGCGATATGTTTCGGTTGATGAAAGTGGTAGAAAAATAGCCCATAATATTATTCTAGATAAACCAGAAACCGATGAAGACAGAGAGTTAGCCAGCAGAATATAAATACATATTAATTATTAAATTCAAAAGGACTTCCTTTATTAGCACTAATAAAAGAAATCCTTTTTTTAATTCTTAAATTATTATTTATCACTCCATATCCAAACTACTGAAAAACCCGTAATAAATAACATGGTTATAGGCATTGATATTTCCTGGGGAAAAAGGGTTTTGCTTGACCCCAATACTATACCTGTGAATAAATATGAAACGGTTGCTCTGTGGTCCTCGTAGATTTTTGCCAAAAACTTCACTAAAAAAATCATTCCTATAACTCCCCCAATACTGAAGGAAAGCAATTTTAGTATTTTTAACTGGCTTAGATAAAAGAGTATAGAGTCATAAATATCCATCATTATCAATACTGAACTACCAGGAACACCGGGAATTATCATTGCGGCACTGGCTATAGCTCCACCTATAAATAGTATAGTGTATGGAACGTCGCTGTATCCTACACCAATTCCTATAGTCTCCTGGACTGTTATTAGGCCAAGTGCAAAGCCACATGCGAGGGTCGAAAAATAATGGGTATTAATTTTTGGGCAATTATTTAAAATTGACCTGATGGATGCTAATAGGCAACCTAATAGAAATGCAACCGTTGCGTCCCTGTGGGACTGAAAAAACAACGTAAATACCTTTCCGCTTATAAATACACCACCAATTGCGCCTAGTATCAAGGGGATATGAGGTTTAATGTTAAATTTCGACAAATCCTTTACAATCTTTTCATATATACCGAAAATAAGTAGGACTGTCCCACCACTCATCCCCGGTAGGACTAGAATAAAGCCTAAAATAAAACCAAAAGCAATTTGATTCATATATAATCTCCTTAAGAAGGAATTTTTCAAATTAAAAGTATTATCTTTTACATTTCATTATAGTATTATGAATTGTTTTATGCAATTAAAATATGTATCTAGTAGGAAGAGTAGCCATTATAAACCATACGAACATATGTTTGATAACTCGTGTTATTGTGGTATAATACCCTTACAAAGAAGAGGTGAAGGGTTATGGAAATTTTGTCGAAACTTACAATTTTATCTAACGCTGCAAAATATGATGTTTCATGTTCTTCCAGCGGGAGTAACAGAAAAAATAATAAGGGTGGCCTTGGTAATGCGGCTATTAGCGGCATATGTCATTCTTGGTCAGAGGACGGCAGGTGTATCTCACTATTTAAAATACTTTTTTCAAATGATTGCATATATAATTGTCTTTATTGTACGAATAAAGTAACTAGTGATGTTCAGAGGGCAACCTTTACGCCGGAGGAAGTTGTTTCACTAACAACAAACTTTTATAAAAGGAACTATATAGAAGGATTATTTTTAAGTTCGGCTGTAATAAAGAGTCCAGACTACACAATGGAGCTTTTGATCAAAACCGTAAAAATGCTTAGGGAGCATAATTTCAACGGATATATTCATTTAAAGGGTATACCCGGAGCAGATAGTGCCCTTATAGATAGGGCAGGCTTATATGTAGATAGAATGAGTGTAAATATAGAGTTACCCTCTGAAAAAAGTCTTCAGGTTTTAGCGCCGCAAAAACCAAAGGAAAGTATTATTAAACCAATGTCCCTTATTAAAAACAGCATTTCTGTAAATAAGGAAGAAAAGAGAGGTTTTAGAAATACACCAACCTTTTTACCTGCAGGTCAAACTACACAGCTAATTGTTGGGGCAAGTCCAGAGGCAGATTTGAATATATTAAAACTATCAGAGGGACTATATAAGAAATTTGAAATGAAGAGGGTATATTATTCTGCATATGTTCCTGTAGTTGAAAATAATTTGCTTCCTAGCTTACAAACAACACCACCCTTTTTAAGAGAGCATCGGTTATATCAGGCGGACTGGCTTCTAAGGTTTTATGGGTTTAATGCAGATGAACTTTTAAATAGTAATAACCCAAATTTTGATCTAGAGTTAGATCCGAAGTGCTTTTGGGCCTTAGAGAATATACATTTATTTCCGATGGAAGTTAATAAAGCAGACTATAGTGAACTAATTAGAATACCTGGACTAGGTGTGAGATCTGCAATGAAAATTATTGCGGCTAGACGCATGACTAAGCTTGATTATATGGACTTGAAAAAGCTAGGTGTAGTATTAAAAAGAGCAAAATATTTTATAACTTGTAATGGCAAGTATTACGGTGGGATTGCAATTAATCCGAGTTCCATAAAACAAGTTTTGATCGATAGACCGGAGTCATATGCTATACAACTATCAATATTTGATATGCTTCCAGAGCCAATAATCAGAAAAGAAATTGTTAGTAATATTACGGGGGAGTTTTAATGAATGTATATATATATGACGGTAGTTTTGATGGCCTTCTAACGTTAATATATAAAAGTTACCATAATAGGCAGAGTCCGAATAAAATTATCTCTAGTCAAGAGGAACAAACGGATTTCCTTGCCACGTACATTAATATCATTACGGATGGGGAAAAGGCAAAAAAGGTTTATGATGCAATTATACAAAAGATTTCATACGACGCTTTAAGTAATGTTTATTATGCTTTTTTATCTGAGCAACCTGGATGCGAAATGTCAATCTTTAATTATATTAGATTAGGATTTAAAATTGGAAAAAGTATTGATGACTATTTATCAAAGGACATAGTTCTAGGTATCCATGATTTAAGTACAAAAGTAAATAGAGAAAGACATGCTATGTTAGGATTGATACGTTTTGTTGAACTAGATAGGGGTTTACTATATGCCAAATTCGGACCTAAATATAATGTTTTGAGTTTAGTTTCACCACACTTTGCTAAAAGGCTGGCCAGTGAGAAGTGGGTTATCTTTGATGAAAATAGAGAGTTAGCATCTATTTTTAATGGAGAAGAATGGTACATTACGGAGATAAAACTTCAGAATGATTTTGAAATAAGTGATAAAGAAAAGTTGTTTCAGTCCCTTTGGAAGAATTATTTTGACAATATTTCAATAAAAGAAAGAAAAAATCTAAAGTTGCAACAAAAGAATATGCCCAAAAGGTATTGGAAATATTTAACAGAAAAGAAATTGGAATAATTTAAATATTAATTGAATAGAATCTATTAAGGCTTGTCTAAGAGGAATATTTGAAAAGTTAATATTAATAAATATGTTTACATCGAACATATGTTCTGGTAGAATTAAATTATAAATAATACACGAGGGGGAGAAAAAATGACGATTTTCGTATTTTCCGGTAAGGTAAAGGATTTAAGAGATTATTTAAAGCATTTAACAACTAACAGATAGGATTGATGACATGAAAATTGTAGCCAAGCCCATTGAAATGGTTGCATGGTTTACTGAGGATGGAATGCCTAAACCTATAAAGTTTAGGATCAAAGAAGAGAATGACTTATGGAAGATAATAAAAATTGACCATGTTATTGAACGGGAGACCAGGAAGGTTGCTGGAATTCAATCTTATGTTTACAAATGTCAAAGTGTAATTGATGGGATTGAAAAAAGATATGAGGTAAAGTATGAGCTAGAAAAGTGCAAATGGTTTTTATTTAAAGTATAAATGCCCCTTGATTTCAAGGGGCATTATAGCGTTATAGTTATTTATTTAATTCACTTTTAATAATGTCGTATACCTTTACAACATTAGATTTTTCTTCTCCCCCATCATTAGGGTCTATAGGTTTACCGATTGTAACTTTAACTCTTGCGGGTTTAACACGGTTATTGTTAGCTTCATAAATTTCATAGGAATTATGAACCGTTATCGGAATAATTGGAACTCCAGCCTTTTGAGCTAACTTTAAACTTCCCGGTTTGAAGACACCCAATTCCTTACCCTTGCTTCTAGTTCCCTCTGGGAAAATAACCATGGAGTGACCAGATTTTAAAATGTCACTGGCAACATTAATAGCTTTAAGAGACTGCCTTATATCCTTTCTATCTATGAAAACACAATCCCCGAATTTTAGCCATGTACTAAGTAGAGGTACCTTTGCCAATTCAATCTTTGCAACGAAACCAATTGGTTTAGGAAGGTATCCAAGTAAAATAGGGATATCAAAGTTACTTTGGTGATTACTTACAAATAACACAGCCCCATCCTTTGGAATATTCTCTAGACCTGATATATCCACAGAACTACCAGTAATACGGACTAAGTTTCTTGCCCACCCGTTAGATATTTTAAAAGTAAGATTACGTTTCTCAGCTATCATATTATTCCTTATATAGTATTTTGCCCTTGGGATGTAAATACAAGAGTATAGAAGATATAAACTTAGATAAACATAGAAATAAATTGTGCGAATCATCCTTTAGTCCTCCTGAAATTTCAATTCTATTTTGTTTTATACTACCATAAAAAGAGAATAATTTAAAGATAGGGATTTTGTATATATGTAAGGTAGGAAATTAAGATTAAGTATTGAATTATAATAATATATAGATATTCAAAGGGGGCAGGAGTTATGAGTCTATTTAATATTGCCGTATGTCAGATGAAGGTAACGGATAGTAAGAAAGATAATATAAGTAGAGCAACCAAAATGATAGGGGAGGCAGTACGTAATAATAAAGCTAATATAATAGTTTTACCAGAGATGTTCAATTGTCCTTATGATACGAGGGTAATGACAGAGTATGCGGAGGAGTATAATGGAGAAACCTGTGAGACTTTATCTAGTGTGGCTAAGGAGCTAGACGTATATATTGTAGGGGGTTCTATTCCCGAGAAATGCGACGGAAAAATATATAATACTTCTTTTATATTTGATAATAAGGGAAGAATTATTGGGAGACATCGAAAAGTTCATCTATTCGATGTGGATATTGAAAATGGTATTAAATTTAAGGAGTCGGATGTTTTATCTCCAGGTGATGAGTTAACCATAGTTGAAACAAAGTATTGTAAAATTGGTGTTGGAATTTGCTATGATATGAGATTTCCAGAGATGATGAGAGCTATGGCCTTAAGTGGTGCAGACGTAATTGTTGTTCCAGCAGCCTTCAATATGACTACTGGCCCTGCCCATTGGGATTCCCTAATTAAAATAAGGGCGGTGGATAATCAGGTATACTTTGTAGCCGCATCTCCAGCAAGAAATCTAGAAGCTAACTATGTTGCATACGGATATTCATCAATTTTAAATCCATGGGGACAACCTATTGGACAAGCCACAGAACAAGAAGGGATAATATGTAGCACAATAGATTTAGAGTACATTAGAAAGATTCGAGAGGAATTGCCATTATTAAAGAATCAATCGAAGATTTTATATAATCAAAGAGGTGATGAATTTTGAAAAAAGGTATTATTGATCGTTTTGAAGGGAACTACGCTTTAGTAGAAATAGAAGATAATATAGTTACTATAAGTATAGAAAAATTACCAATTGGCTTAAAAGAGGGAGATGTCATTTCAATTAGTGATAAGGGAGTTACGAAAGATGAGTCAGAGACTGAAAAGAGACGACATATGATGAAGAAACTGATGGAAGAATTACTGGAATAAATCAATTAAATTCCAAAACTTACAATCCGTATACTCATGTACACCTAATATTTTATATGTTAATATTTATTATGTAAACCAACAGGATGGAGTGAGTATATGAATTCGGCATTTTACAGTAAGAAAAGCTTATATTTATTTATGGCAGTAATTCTAGTATTTATTATCTCTTCGATATTTATTTTTCAAGATATGAAAGCCCAAACTACTAAACAAGCGGAGGCTAAGGATACGAAAGAAGTACTGACGGATCTAGAAGATAAGTATTCGTTAATTACAGATCAAGAAAGTGATGAGTTAGAATCGGAGGACATTAAAGAGGATAAGAATATTGAAATTGCTATTAATGAGAAAAAAGACAATAAAGCTGAAATTAATATGAATTCAAATT
>Ga0194137_10000875_pt1 | contig 19070 bp, 13 predicted proteins | sample TARM_MetaG_T3_14_FD_134025 | JGI IMG/M metagenome (GOLD analysis project Ga0194137, IMG submission 134025) | Freshwater microbial communities from Pennsylvania, USA, analyzing microbe dynamics in response to fracking - TARM_MetaG_T3_14 (version 2) | ecosystem: Environmental > Aquatic >... | reverse complement strand
GCTGCGGCAGGATTACATCCTGACTGCCCGCGCCAAAGGGCTGCCGCTCAGAACGGTCATTTTCAAACACGCCCTGCGAAACGCCCTGCTGCCCGTAATCACCATACTCGGCCTCTCCGTTCCGGGCCTCATAGGCGGATCGGTGATCATTGAATCCATCTTCGCCCTGCCCGGTCTGGGACAACTGTTCTACACGGCTGTCATGGCACGCGATTATCCCATGATCATGGGCAACCTTGTGCTGGGCGCGGTGCTCACTCTTGCGGGCAACATGCTGGCGGACCTGTGCTACGGTCTGGCAGACCCCCGCATTCGCAGCACGGGAGGCGACGCCTAGATGAGTGCCTCCCTCACCAGCCTTGCCGGCAGACTGCTACATAGGCAGTTCTGGCAGCGCTACGGCCTGCTCACGCTGGGTCTGTGCATCGTGGGCATCATGTCCTGCGCAGCGATACTGGCCCCCTGGATAAGCCCCCACGACCCGACAGCGCTTGATCTCAATGCCATTCTTCAGGCCCCGAACGCCCAGCACCCCTTCGGAACCGATGCTCTTGGCCGCGATGTGCTCTCGCGCATGCTATACGGTGCACGCGTATCACTGTGGGTCGGCTTTGTGGCCGTGGGCATTTCGGTCAGCATAGGCATAGCGCTCGGACTTGTGGCCGGTTTCTTCCGTGGATGGGTAGACGAAGCCATCATGCGCCTTGTGGACATCATGCTGTGCTTTCCGTCCTTCTTTCTCATTCTGGCGGTTATCGCCTTTCTTGAACCGAGCCTGAACAACATCATGATCGTCATCGGTCTGACCTCATGGATGGGAGTGGCGCGACTTGTGCGGGCAGAAACCCTGAGCCTGCGCGAGCGCGACTTTGTCTCCGCGGCACGGCTCGCCGGGGCAGGCAAGATACGCCTGATGGGCCTGCACATACTGCCCAATGCCCTTGCCCCCGTGCTGGTTTCCGCCACACTCGGAGTTGCGGGTGCCATTCTCACGGAATCTGCCCTGAGCTTTCTGGGTCTGGGCGTGCAGCCCCCCATGCCAAGCTGGGGCAACATCCTCATGGAAGGCAAAGAAGTGCTGGAAATCGCCCCCTGGATGTCGCTGTTTCCGGGTTTCGCCATTCTTATCACCGTACTGGGCTACAACCTGCTCGGCGAAAGCCTGCGGGATATTCTGGACCCGAGACTTTCTCAGTGATTGCGCTATACTGAACGCCCCTGACAGGGCTATTACAGGCTGACCGAATGCAGCTCTCCCTTTGCAAACGGACAGGACTTTGGATACAGTTCGCTCTCTGTAACGAATCAACCTTCCCTGACGGGATACCCTCATGCTGGAACTGCTCAGAATCCGTCAATTGGCGCTCATTGACGACGTGGAACTGGAATTCGCCCCGGGCATGAATGTGCTTACGGGTGAGACCGGTGCGGGAAAAAGCTTCATTCTGAAGGCGCTGAATTTTCTCACCGGCGACAAGATGTCTCCGGATCTCGTGCGTCCCGGCGCGGAGAAGGCTCAGGTGGAAGCCCTGTTTGCCATGCCGGACGGCGACGTGGTCATCAAGCGCGAGCTGGTTGCCGCAACCGGCCGAAGCCGCCTCTACATAAACGACTCCCTCAGCTCTCAGGATGCCATCCGCGACCTGCGCCCCAGCCTGCTGGTGCACACCAGCCAGCACGGACAGCAGAAGTTGCTGCAGCCTGCCTTTCAGGCCAAGATTCTTGACGATTTTCTGAACCGGCCGGACCTGCTCAGGCAGCGCGAAACCCTGTTGAAGGAATTGCGCACCCTTGCAGCACGCCGCGAAGAACTGCTGGAACGCAGCAGGCACCTTGAGGACAAACGCGAACTGCTGGAATATCAGCAACGCGAAATAGCCAAGGTGGGTCCCGAGCACGGCGAAGAAGAAACCCTGGAAGCCAAGAAGCAGGAACTGCGCAACCAGACCGTCATTCAGGACACCATAGATGCGGCTCTTGCCCTGCTGGGTGCAGGCGAAGGCGGCATTCTGGACGGCTTGGGAAAGCTTGAACGCCACATGGATACCCTGCGGCGCGTTCTTCCCAATTATGATGACGATGCGAGCCTGCTCATAGAGGCACGGCAGAACCTGCAGGATCTCGCCGCACGACTTCGCAAGCAACCTGCCACGTCTCCCGACGAAGACAGCCTTGAATCCATTGAGGCGCGCCTGTACGAACTGGCGCAGCTCAAGCGCAAGCTCAAGCGTTCGCTGGACGAGATTGTGGACCTGCAGACCGAGATCGAAGAGAACCTTTCCTTCATGGATTCCTGTTCGCTCGATCTCAAGCAACTCGCCAAGCAGGAAGCAACGCTGCTGGACGGGCTTGCCCTGCTCCTCAAGGAACTCAATCCCCTGCGCAAGACTGCCGGCGAGTCACTGTGCACGGCGATTGTTGCCGAGCTGAAGGGACTGGGCTTCTCGGAGCACGTTCAGGTCAGATTCGAATTCAAACCTGCCGAGCTATTCCCCGGCCGCGCGGACTGCATTGAAGAGCGCCCATCCCTGCTCTGGATACCCAACCCCGGCCAGCCGCCGCAGCCTCTGGACAAGATTGCCTCGGGCGGCGAACTTTCGCGCTTCCTGCTGGCAGTTGTGGGCATCATGAACCGCAAGGAAACGCCGAGTCTCATCTTCGACGAAGTGGATGCCGGTGTCGGTGGCCTTACCCTCAATGCCGTGGCGGACTCTCTGGACAAACTGGCCGACCATCAGCAGGTGATTCTCATCACCCACTGGCCCCAGCTGGCAGCCAGAGCCAAAAGACATTTTCAGGTTCGCAAGGAAGTGCGCGAGGGCAACACCTACACCCTGTGTCAGGCGCTTGATGACGGTGCCATATGGGAAGAGATCAGCCGCATGGCGGGTGGAGGCGAACAGGGACAGGCCATGGCGAGAGAACTTCTCGCCTGAGCAAGATAGCTACTTGCCGGAACAGTTTTTTTCAGGCTATTGACATGAAAGAACTTTCCGCACCTGTATTACAAGGCAAAGGTATTCATGACTCAGGATCCGGCCAACGGCGGCACCCCGCAGCAGCGCCTTGCTGCATATTGGAGCGTGCTCAAGGAGCACAAGGAGAAGAAGACCATCCGCGAACTGATGGAACGCGAGGTGCTGCTCTGCTTCATTGCCACCAACAAGGACCGCATTAACGAATACCCGCTGCTGCCCCCGCAGCAGCACGCCATTATCGATTTTCTCACCACCCGCGCTCAGGGCGACCCGCTCCATGCGCACACCAGCGCCCTCATCACCTTCTTCATCAATCAGCTGAACAAGTACGGCGGACTTCTCACGGCAGGAGACACCGCCGGTGCAGAAGGTGAAGTGGCCGATCTGGTCAATCAGGAATCGCTGCTGCTCAAGGCCATTCAGGCTGTCGTCTACACCACGGCGCTCACCGTGGACAACTTCAGTGAAGTGCTCATCCGCCATTACGGAGAAGAATCCCTGCCCGCCATAGACGCCATCATGGAAAAGGTGGAACTCGGCGAGCGCTTCTGGAAGGAGAACTTCGACCACTTCATCACCAAGCTGGCCGACGGGGCCTATCGCGAAATGACTGCCAACCAGCTGTATATGGTGCGGCGGGAAAAATCGCAGATTGTCCTGCGATTCTGTTTTGACGACATGCTCAGCCGCCTCAAACGCACCAACAAGAGCATTGAAAAAACGCGTGCGCAGAGCGTTTACGAAACATCGCTGCGCACCTTTGAAGCGCGCAAGGCACGCAAACGTCTAGCGGACCACCTGACAAAGCTTTCCCACAAGCCGGACTACCCCTTTGCCCCGGCAGATATTCCCTATATCGCAAGCATCCTGTGCATGGATTCAGCCGGGCTTGCGTTCGAGTCCGCCTATACCATGCTGCATGCCAACTCGCTGGCAGAGCCGCTCAAGGGAGCGGACGGTGAAGAACTGACGCAGCAGGGAGCCCGCTTCATTTTCGAACAGATGCTCACCATGGCCTGTGCGACATCGGTGAGTCTGGGCATACTCCGGCAGGATTTCCAGAAATCCCTATCCATGTTCGAAAGCAAGGAAGCCGCCCAGATCATGCACCTGCTCGGGGTCTTTGATCTGGAATCCATAGAGCGCGCCTTCTTTGCCATGCTGGAACTGCAGTTCATCTCCATCATCCGCCAGCGGTCAGGCGAAGACAGCGGCAAAATGCAGATCCGCAGCACGCGCCTGCGCAGAGTCAGGGAAGAAGAGGTTGATACCCTCATGGATCTTGGCCTTAACCGCATACGCAAAAACAAGCTGTGGGTGAAAGACCCGGACAACGAGGAATATCTGCTCTTTGCCCAGCAGTCTCCGGCGGATTTCAAGGCCATCATGGAAATCATGCACCTTGAGCCACAGCTTGCCAGAGCAGTGCTCACGCTGTGGCAGCATGCCCACAACAAGGTATTCATCAGCGTGCACCTGAATCTGGACCTTATCTCCCGCACCACGACCAATCTCAACCAGCGGCTTGCGGAAATATTCCTCCGCTTCGGCACGCTGGGCCCGGGAAAGAAAAAAGGCATCTGAAACTGATCGTTCCAGATGCCTTTCATTTCAAACTGCTGTGCAGCTATTCCCCTTCTTCACGAAGGGCAAAGTTCACTTCCAGCCTGTTCAGATTCACTTCGGTGAGCCACAGAAGCACCCTCTGCCCCAGACGGAACCTGCGCCCCGTGCGCTCGCCGATCAGTTCCTGACGTTCGGGCAGATACCCGTAATAGTCATCGTTGATGGTGGAAACACGCACCAGCCCTTCCGCCATGACCTCTTCAAGTTCCACCCAGAAACCGAAGTCTGTCACGCCGTTGATGATACCGGTGTACCTTGTTCCCACCTTGTCGCGCAGGAAGAGCACTGTGAGCCGCTTCAAAATCTCGCGTTCGGCTTCCATGCCCTTACGCTCGCGTGCGTTCAAGTGGTCGGCAATGCCTGAAAGCTGCCCCGGACCGGGATTAGGCCCATAGCCGGGCACCTTGAGAGCATGCTTGAGCGCCCTGTGCACCACAAGGTCCGCATACCGCCGGATGGGCGAGGTGAAGTGGCAGTAGCAGTCCGATGCAAGACCGAAGTGGCCTTCGTGCTCCGGCGTATACACAGCCTGCATCATGGTGCGCAGCGCAAGGCGGTTCACGATGAATTCCTGATCTGTACCCGCTGCCACTCTCAGCACATGCTGCAGGGCTTCCGGCGTGGGGTCCATGGGAACATGCTCGGCCATATCCGTACGCTGGAGCGTCCTGAACAGCCCGAGCAGTTTTTCTCCATCCGGGTCGGGGTGCGAGCGGTACAGGAAGTTCTCTCCCCGCTCGGTGAGGAAACGGGCCACGGCCTCGTTGGCCGCGATCATGAACTCCTCGATGATCTGATGCGAGAAATGGCGCACCCTGCGGGTGATATCCACAGGCTCACCGTAAATATTGAACTTCACCCCGGCTTCGGGCAGATCGAAATCAAGGCTGCCCCGCTGCATGCGCTGTGCACGCAGCTGGCGGGCCAGATCTTCGGCAGTTTCCAGCATGGGCAGAACAGGATCAAGCACCAGACGGGTGTCCGCATCCTTTTCTTCCAGCGCCTTGTGCACCTGCTCGTAGGTCAGGCGGGCCTTGCTCTCGATAACCGCCGGATAGAATTTGGATTTACCGTAGCTGCCGTTGCTGTAGAAGTAGGTTTCCGCCACCATGGCAAGGCGCGGCACACGCGGATTGAGGCTGCACAGCCCGTTGGAGAGCGCCTCCGGAAACATGGGCTCGACCGACTGGGGGAAGTAGTAGGAGTTGGCGCGTTCCTGCGCCTCCCTGTCCAGCGGAGAATCCACGGGCACGTAATGGCTTACGTCCGCTATGGCCACCCACAGGCGGAACCCGTCCCCCTGCGCCTCCACATACACGGCGTCGTCAAAGTCCTTTGCCGCCTCGCCGTCAATGGTCACGAAGGACATGTGGCGCAGATCGACACGGTCCGCAAAATCCTCCTGCGCAGGCAGGGCTGGCAGGCTTGCCGCCTGTTCCAGAGCCGAGGGAGGAAAGACGGTAGGAATGTCGTTGTTCAGCTTGACCAGACGTTCCTGCACATCGGCGCTTTCTTCGTTGCCAAGGCTTTCCAGCGCAACGGCGCTCCACAGGCCGTCTTCGACCATCTCTTCGGGGCGCACCACCAGAAGCTCGCCCTTGGCGGGTTTACCGTCCAGCACGTCCGTGTTCACCATGAGGGATATCTTCAGGCGCGGGTCAGAAGGACGGCACAGATAGCCCCCCTCGCCGCCGAGCTTGCGCACGACCTTGCAGGTGAGCGTTTCGTGCGCCCGTTCCAGAATGCGCACTATGCGCCCTTCCTGATTCTTGCCCTGCTGGCGTCCCGGCAACAGCGCCACCACAACCTTGTCGCCGTGCATGGCACCGCCAAAGTCGTGAGGAGCCACAAAAACGTCATTGCGCTTGCGGTCTTCCGGCAGCACAAAGCCCACGCCGGAGCGCTGCACTTCCAGCGTGCCTGTGATCATCTTGAGCTGTTCGGCCAGCCCCCACGCCCCGCCTCTCAGGCGGAGTATGCGCCCCTGATCCTTCAGTTCCTCAAGGCGCAATTCCAGACCGCGCTTCCAGCGCTTGCTGATATTGCCCATGCGGAGCAGATCGTCGATCTTCATGGGACGACGTGCTTCCTTGAACATGGCAAGCACATCATTCTGCGAAAGGGAAAATTCCGCAGGATTTTTCTTTTTCGATTTCGTCATCAAAATTCCTCAGGCAGACTGCAATGCCTGCCATCTGTTCCCCCACCATTCTGGGAAGGTGTCGGGGGTATTCCAGGCCGGACCGAATACGGTCTTCAGAACCAGTGTCCACACGGACACATCCGCAAGACCGAGGTCCGCCACTTTTACTGCATCCTTTGGCGTGCAAAGCAGGGGAAGCCCCTCTTCCGCCATGGATCTCACATCGTCAGGCGTGTAGTCGTGATGATCGGGAAAAACATGATAGCGCGAAGGCGACATGCCGACATACGACGCCACTGTCCGTTCAACCTGCGCGGGCACACCGACTCCGCTGAACAGGGAATAGCCGTTACGGACAATCATGCCGGGGGAAGTCACAATCTCTTCTCCGAGAACGGACTGCATCCCCACGGGCTGGAGTGAAAAACTGAATACCGGCACGGAGAGGCGCCCCAGACGCTTCTTCACATCGGGCAGCAGCGCTGCAAATTCCGATGGAGAGCACTTGATGAGAATGGCGCCAGCACGCGTCAGGGCATCTGCCCCTTCGCGCCATGAACCGGAAGGAATAACGCAATTCCATTCCGACTTCAGGTCATCCGGCCGCAACAGAACAAGATCTATATCACGGCGCACCGCAAGGTGCTGAAATCCGTCGTCCATCACAAAAATATCAGGCGCAAGGCTCTTTTCCGCCCATGCACCGGAACGCCTGCGCACAGGGTCCACCACTATGCGGGCCTGCGGGTGCTGCCGGGCCAGCATCAGGGGCTCGTCTCCGGCGCAGGATGCCGGGCTGTCTGCCTCCACCACATAGGGCAATGTGGGCGGCGTGGCCTTGTAGCCGCGGGTCAGCACAACGGAACGGAGTCCCTCCTGCCCTGCCCAGTCCAGCAGCCAGTCCACCACGGGGGTTTTACCGCTTCCGCCCCAGCCTATGTTCCCTATGGAAACCGTGGGCACGGAAGGCCGAAAAACGTGAGCCGCCCCCCTTTCATACCGCTGCCTGCGAACAGCCATGGCCGCACCGTAGACCAGTCCCAAAGGCCGCAGCACCGGCCGCAAAACCCGCTGCGCCTTTTCACAGGCTCCTGAAAGTGTACATCCCGCTGCCATGGCAACTCCATTATCTTATGGAGAAAAAACGACCAACCACTCCCCCGACAACCAAAACACCGATAGCGCGCGGGCGCATCCGGCCCGTTCATGCCACCTGCGGGCAAGGCCTGCGCACGGAACAAGCAAAGGGAGCCCGAGGCTCCCTTTGTTCATATCAACTTGCGAGATGCCCGTCATGACAGCGGCATCCCGATTCCGTGTATTTTCAGCTCACGATACGGTTTTGCCGATGGCACAATACATCAGCCGCACCTGTTCGTCGAGGCTGAGTTCGTTCCTAGTCTCTGGAACCGCCGAAGAGGCGCAGCAGGAAGAGGAACAGGTTGATGAAGTCAAGGTACAAGGTCAGCGCACCGAGGATGGAACCGCGACGGATGGCGGTTTCATCGCCCATGGGCATGGTTTCGCCCATGTAGCGCAGCTTCTGGCTGTCATATGCGGTAAGACCGGCAAAGATGATCACACCGATGATGCTGATCACCATATCCATGGGGCCGTTACCGATAAACATGTTGATGATGGAAGCAATGATGAGGCCGAAAAGACCCATCATCATGAACTGCCCCATGCCGGTCAGGTCCTTCTTCGTTACCATGCCGTAAATGGACATGGCCGCGAACATACCTGCCGCCGTGAAGAAGGCATTAAAAATGGTGCTCGATGCATACACAAGCAAAATGGCGGAAAGGGTAACGCCGTTCAACGCGCTGTAAGCAAGGAAAAGGCCGGTCGCCGCAGAGCCGGACAGCTTGTTGATGCGTGCGCTCAGGTACATCACCAGACCGATCTGCCCGATGAAGAGCATGATGGTGATCATGGCGTTACCAAAAATGAGCTGCAGCATGGATTCACTGCTTGCGACAGCAAGAGCAGTCAGCGCGGTAACACCGAGTCCTGCAGTCATCCAGCCGTATACGCCGCGCATAAAGGCATTAACAAGTTCGCCACGCCGTGCACCGGCAGTGCTCACGGTTCTTCCGAGCATGATTCCTCCAAAAAATGGGTCATTGTTTACTGTCTTGAGATGTCATAGGATGGCAACTATGCGCCATCCCTAACCGACACCGATGTTAGAGGTAACAATCATTATACCGGTTGGCAAGGGCGCACCGTATCATATATTTTCATATTGTGAACCGGGAACCGCAGCGCAACGAACTGCGACATATTGAATCGCCCAAATAGCACACTTCCCCGATCACGCAACCATGCAGCCCCGTGCAGGAAGCCGACATGACGCAATTACAGGAAGGCAAAAACAACAGAGTGCTCTTTGTCGACGACGAGGCCAACATTCTGGCCAGTTTCAAGCGGACGCTCTGCAAGCGTTTCGACATAACCACGGCCACCAGCCCTCTTGCCGGGCTGGATATCATCCGCGATCACCCGACCTTTGCGGTTGTCATTTCCGACCTGAAAATGCCCTCGATGAACGGGGTTGAATTCCTGCACGAGGTACGCAGCCTTGCGCCGGACACCATACGCATTCTGCTCACGGGGTATGCGGACACGGACGCATCCGTTGCAGCCGTGAACGAAGGCGCCGTGTTCAGATTCCTCACCAAACCCTGCCAGACGGAAACGCTCATCAGGGCCATAGAAGCGGGGGTAAACCAGCACAATCTGGTCGTATCCGAACGGGAACTTCTGCGTGGTACCCTGCGCGGCTCCATAAAGGTGCTTTCTGAAGTGCTGGCCCTGACCAACCCGGAGGCCTTTGGCCGCAGCGAACGCATCAAGCGGCATATGGTGGCTCTCTCACGCCATTTCAACAGGCAGGATGCCCTGAAACTGGAGCTGGCTGCCATGCTCTGCCAGATCGGGTGCGTTACCCTGACATCGGAAGTGCTCACCAAGCAGATGCACGGGGAAGAGCTCGACGGCGAGGAACAGCAGCTTTTCGACATGCACCCGAGCGTGGGGTACGACCTGCTCAACCATATTCCGCGCATGCGGGATGTGGCGCAGATCATACAGCAGCAGAATGTTCCACTGGGCCACGACAAGGATCTGCATTTCGGATCGCGCGCGCTGAAGATCATGCTGGACTACGATACTCTTCTCTCTCGTGGCATGGTGCCGGGCGAAGCCCTGTTACACATGCGCGATACCAGAGGGGTGTACGACAAAGAAATTCTTGCAGCCTTTCAGCAGACCGTGCTCGATCAGGAAGTGCAAATCACCGACGAGCTGTATCTGGAAGACCTGCGTCCCGGCCAGATAGCGGCGCAGGACATAGAAACCAGAGACGGCGTTCTTCTGGCCAGCAAGGGGCAGGAACTCTCGGATGCATGTATCGCCCGCATCAGAAACTTTGCCAAGGCCTACGGACTGGATGAACCCATCCGCATGATCCTGCCCGATCAGCCCGATCAGGAAGAGAGCGCCGATCCCCCCGTCTAAAGGGCGCGCATCCACTCGGATTTGATGGGAACATACCCGTCTATGGCGGCATCCAGCCTTTCCAGCGCGGCAGCCTTGTCCTTGGGCAGGCGCACGCGCATGGGCAGGTGGTTCGAGGCGTGGTTGGTAAGAAAAATGCCCGAACGGATATCCGTTGCCGACAGCATCTCGCGCAGTTCGCGCAGCAGCCCCTGTGCATCGGGCATTGCAAATTCACCGCGCCTGCACTGCTCATGCAGAAGAGTATCCGGTAAAAGCATGAGGCTGAGCACGCCTATGAAATCCGGCGACATGGCACTCAGCACCCTGCCCGTCTCACGCGCATGGCGCATGCTGCCTTCCACCCCGCCCAGTCCGACAATGACGGAAACATTCAGCTTCATTCCGGCTGCGGAAACACGCCGTGCCTGCTCTATGAGCTGGGCAGCAGTCACATGCTTGTTCACCCGCCGCAGCACCTCATCATCCCCCGACTCCACGCCCATATAGACAAACGAGAGCCCGAGCCCGCGCAGCTCGGCCAGTTCGGCATCCGATTTACGGCCAACGGACATGGCGCTGCCGTAGGTTCCCACACGGGTCACCCAGGGCAGATGTGTGCGAATGGATTGCAGCAGGCGCACAAGCCGGGCCTGTGGCAGCGACAGACAGTCGCCGTCGCACAAGAAGAGACGACGCATCCCTCTGAGCCGCTCTGCGGCCCAGAGAATGTCTGCCTCAATCACGGCATCATCCTTTATACGGAATGATTTGTCCTGATAGGCACCGCAGAAGGTGCACCGATTATGGGGGCAGCCTGTGGTTACCTGCAACAGAATGGAATCTATTTCACTGGGGGGGCGTATGATGTCGCCTTCGTAATGCATGCGTTCTCCTTACAACTTCCGCTAACCGCTTTTGCGACATTCGTCCAGACGCACACGGGACGAAAAAAAGCCCCCGCATTGGCGGGGGCTTCGGGAATCTATCCGGGGCGGTTCAGACCGCCTGTCTCTCCACAGCGGGACGGGAGCTGAGGTACGTCGTGCATACGACCCGCAGCAGGGATGCAAAATTCCCCACTGTTCCGTGTATGACAACCGCCTCATCATGAAGCGTTTCAAGAAATCTGGGCAGGGAGGTATTCTCCGATGCCGCAAGTTCCTCAAGCACGTTCCAGAAACGGCGTTCCAGCCGAACGCTTGTCACACCGCCGTGCAGTCTGACAGAGCGTGTCACCTGTTCATATTCCGCCGGGCTGGTAGATGCATACATCTCACACATGGGCAGATACTCCGTGGTCGCCGCCCTGCGGGAGCATCAATGCTATCCGAGCAGGTCGGCAATCTTGCGCAGCCACTGAGGATGGGCAGGCCATGCCGGTGCGGTCACGATATTGCCATCCACATGGGCTTCGTCCATTTGCAGATTCACGTATTCAGCACCGGCAAGCCGCACTTCCGGCGAGCAGGCAGGATACGCGGAGATGCGTCTGCCGTCCAGAGCCACGGCTGCAGCCAACAGCTGTGCACCGTGGCAGACCGCGCCGATGACCTTTTTGGTTTCATGGAAATGGCGAACCATAGCCAGCACCTTCTCGTTCAGACGCAGGTATTCCGGAGCGCGACCGCCGGGAATGATGAGCCCTGCGTAATCGTCAAGGCGGATATCGTCAAAGGTTGCGTTCAGAGTGAAGTTGTGTCCGGGCTTTTCAGAATAGGTCTGATGCCCTTCGAAATCATGAATGGCGGTGGCAACGGATTCACCGGCCTTCTTGCCGGGGCAAACGGCATCCACGGAATATCCCATGGCCTGCAGAGCCTGAAACGGCACCATAACTTCGTAATCTTCCACAAAATCGCCACAAATCAGCAAGAGTTTCTTTGCCATGACGGAATGCCTCCTGATTATTTTTGTCTCACCTTACATGCTTTTCTCGATTTGGGGTACTATTCGGCTACTACATGCCACACATAGCCAAAAGGCCGGAAAGGCCCGTCCGGAACGGATCCCGCACAGCACCTTCCCGGCCATATCAGACCTGCAGGAAAAAAACGTACTCGGTTCAGCGTTTGAACTTGTCGGAAATCTCCCAGAATTCACCAATGCTCAGGCTCCGGTTCGAGGGCCCCTGCCGCACATAGAAATGCTCGGTACTCTGGTAGCGAATAAACACCGGATAGGTAGACTGGCGGCATAACGCCACCAGCAGCTGCTTGCCATCCAGCTTGCAGGCATGCAGGGATACGCAGTTGAAATGCCTTGGTCCCACGCATTCGTTGAACACATTGCCAAGATGCCGCAGGGCGTGATCTTCGCTCTGGAATTCATCGGGCTCAAGCCCCAGCACTTCGCCGGAATCCCCCACCCCCACGATCATGGTGCCGCCGGATGTATTCATAAACGCGCACATGCCCTTGAGGACGGCTATTTCCATACTCTTGTCGCGTTTGCCGCTCAAGAGGTTCTGGCGAAGGGTGGACTTGAACTCCACGTGCATGCCCTCACCCTGCCGGATAAGTTTGCGCACAAAATCGGCATCGACTTTCACTTCAGGACGGTAATAGCGCCTGTGGCGGGTGAGGTAACGGGAAATGGCAAGCACAAGCGCCACCAGCACCACCACGAAGCCGCCCACGGAAGAGAGGAATAACGGGGTCGTCAGCAACCCTTTCAGCAACCCCATGCCCTGACTGATGAATATCACACGCAGGCCGCTGTTCATTTCTTCAGTCACGGTTTCCACATGGTCCAGTTCGCCTGCGGGGCCCACCTTTTCGAGCAGGTCAACAAGGTTTACACCGCGCATATCATTACCGGCCAGTTCCCTGAATGCCTTGCCTGCGCCTGCGGAAACCGCAATCACCCTGTCCTGTTGCAGCAGGGCGGCAGTCATCTGCATGGGAATGGGGGCCACAAGCCTGTTCAGGAACTTTTCCGGCAGAAAGAGCAGGCACACGGTCACCGGCTCGCTTCCCGCAGTAGAACGGACATGCAGCATGACAAACCGCTTGCCTTCCGGCGTGCGCATCAGATCAATCACGGGCGTGGTATCCGCTGCGGGCAGCACCAGCATGAGGTTGGCCCGCATGGTGCTTGTCAGCTCCTTGAGTTCTTCCACATCCAGCCCGCCGGATGCGGCTCCCGTGCCGCCGACCTCGGAGATACCGTAGGACACCTTGCCCTCACCCTCTTCCGTCATGCTCACGCGAACGCCGGATTCGCCTTCGATGAGTTCTGCACGGTTGTGCCCCGGCAGCACCAGCACATATCCGGCATGTGAGCTCTCCAGAAGAAACAGCATCTCATCCACCAGGGCGCTGTCGGGGATGGAGGCGCCGTCACGGGCAAGCCGGCCGATATTCTCCTGCACATTCTGAATGGAGGTACGCGCATTATCCGAAAAATAGCCTAATGCGAGCCCGGCCAGCTGCCTTTCCACCAGACGCATCTGGATCATGAGGAAGAGGAGCAGGCAGAGACCAAGCAACACCGTAAGCGCAAATAATCGACTGTATGTGAAAGGAATTCTCTTCATGTGGACCCCATACCCAACATACGGTGCTTATGCCAACCGCAATTTACAACAAAAAAGGGGCAACCCGCAGGCTGCCCCTTTGCATATGCTTACAGAGACGGAGCTAGATCTTGTCGAGAACGTCCTGATTCTGAATCAGTACTTCGCTCTTCTTGGCAAGATCAGTCATGAATGCACGGAACATCTCCTGACGCTTGGCGCGGAGCATGGATTCCTTCACCTGATCCTTTGCAGAATCCCATTCCGTATCGGACGGCAGACTGGAATCTTTCAGGCGGAAGAACACGGCACCGGCGGCGCTCATGAAAGGTCCGCCCCACTTGTCGGCAGATGCTGCAAACACAGCATTCACCAGTTCGGGAGCCTGCCCCAGTCCCGGTACAAAACCGCGACGGTCAAACAACGGAGACACCTGCACGGTATCTGCCAGTTCCTTGGGCAGATTGCCTGCAGCAACTTCCGGTGCAATCTTCTTGGCTTCTTCGCCTGCCATCTGCATGGCTGCTTCCTGCAGCAGACGGCCTTCGATCATGGTCTTCACCTGCTCGAAGTCGATGTAGCTTTCGGGGGCGCTGGTCGTCACGCGGGCAACCATGTAGCCACCCTCCACTTCCAGAGGCGTCTCAACAACGCCACCGGCTATGGTACCGAACACGGCATCAAGGGATTCGGGCTTGATACCCACGATGTCCATCGCCTTTGCACGGGGGAACTCGGGGGTGGTGCGCAGGTCAAGGCCATGCGCCGCGGCTGCATCCGCCATGGACTTGCCGGCCATGACTTCTTCGAACACCACGTCAAGCGTATCTGCCACGCCGTCTGCGGCCTTGTCTTCAGCCAGACGCTGACGAACATCGTCATGCACTTCGGCAAGCGACTTCACGCGACGGGGGGTCTTCTTCTCCACCTTGATGATGTGGAAGCCGAACTGCGTACGCACGATATCGGAAACCTGGCCGGCTTCAAGTGCAAAGGCTGCGTCCTCGAAAGGCTTCACCATGGCACCGCGGCCGAACTCGCCAAGGTCACCGCCGGTGGGGGCGGAAGGACCTTCGGAATACTTCTTGGCCAGCGCGGCAAAGTCCTCGCCCTTCTTCAGACGGGCAAGCACCTGATCGATCTTGGCCTTGGCTTCGTTCACCGTTGCCTCTGGAGCGTTGGCATCCACCAGCACAAGAATGTGGCGGGCATGCACAGACTCATCCTGCACGAAGTAGGTTTCGGCATTCTGATCATAGAAGGCGGCGATTTCTGCCTCGTCCACCTTCACGCTCTTGGCCAGAGTCTTGGGGGTGATGGTGATGTATTCAAGGCTCACCGTTGCGGGCTGCTTGAACTGCTCCTTGTTCTGCTCATAGAATTCCTTGACCTTTTCAGGGGCCACGGAAGCTTTGGTCATAAAGGAGGCAGCAGACAGCACGGTGAACTCGATGGAACGTTTTTCAGCCGCGTAGTTGAAGGCAGTGCGGGCTTCATCATCGGTCACGGAAGCCGGAAGGCCGATGTACTCCTGCATCTTCTGGATCAGGATATCCTTGCGGTAGGACTCTTCGAACTGCCCGGGAGTCATGCCCTGCGCTTCCAGAACACGCTTGTACAGGTCGCCGTCGAACACGTCCTTCTCATTGCGGAACACCGCGATGGAAGCAATGGTCTTCTTCAGCTCCTGAGGCGTAACGGTAATGCCGAGACGCTCTGCTTCCTGCAGAAGCAGCTTCTTGCTCACGAGCTGCTGCAGCACCTGCTGCGTGAATCCCAGCTGCTTCAGGTCTTCCTGCTTCAGACCGGGGATCTGACGCTTAAGCATGGCAAACTGCTGATCGTAGGCCTGCTTGAATTCGGGAATCAGAATCGGTTCTTCATTGACCGTGGCAATCACGGACGATCTGCTGGAGTTGCTCATGGAGCCCACTCCCCAGAAGACGAACACGATAATGATAAGCGCAAAGGCAATTTTTACGCCCCACGACTGGGCATTCTGCCGAATAGAGTCCAACATGCTCCGTATCCTTTGGTTCTAGCGGTGTGGCGCTACCGTTAGGCTGCGCCTGTTTTTGAGAGACGGACGTAGTTCAGAAGTCCGCCTGCCCGAATAATGTCCAATTCCTTCTGCGTCAAATCATTCTTCACAGCCACGCTGCCAGCGCCTTCCAAGGTGATTTCCACAGAGCCACCGGCAGTCACGGCTGCCACAGGCACGGTCACCTTGCCGCCCAGCGCAAAACGGTCATAGTCCGCCTTGTCCTCAAGAATGAGGGGCAGAATGCCGAAGTTCACGAGGTTGGCGCGGTGAATGCGGGCAAGCGACTTGGCGATGACAGCACGCACACCAAGATGACGGGGAGCCAGCGCAGCATGCTCGCGGGAAGAACCCTGACCGTAGTTTTCACCGGCCACGATAATTCCGTTGTCGCAGGCCTTGGCGCGTGCCACGAACCCTTCATCCACGCGGCTGAACACATGCTCGCTGATGGCGGGCACGTTGGAGCGCAGCGCGGTGATCTGGGCACCTGCGGGCATGATGTGGTCGGTGGTGATGTCGTCACCGGCCTTCAAAAGTACCTGAGCAGTCACGCTGTTGCCGAAACCGTCAAACTTCTCCAGCGGCACGATATTGGGTCCGCGCAGCACTTCCACGCCGGAGCCGTCGGCAGGCGGGAAGATGAACAGATCGCGGATGGAAGGCACATCAGCAGGCAGTTCGGGCACTGCGGGTGCCTCGCCCCATGTGGCGGGGTCGGTGAACTCGCCGCGGATGGCAACCATGGCTGCGGTAAGCGGGCTCACAAGATACACGTCCGCGTCCTTGGTGCCGGAACGCCCTTCAAAGTTGCGGTTGAAGGTACGCACGGAAACACCGGCGGAAACGGGAGAACCGCCCATGCCGATGCAGGGACCACAGGAACATTCCAGCAGACGCGCGCCTGCGTCGAGCAGCGGCTCCACCAGACCTTCGCGGGCCAGCATCTTCAGCACCTGCTTGGAGCCGGGGCTGATCAGGGTATCGGTTTCCGGGCTGACCTTGGCTGCGCCGAACAGGCCCGCAACGGACTTCATGTCCGCATAGGAGGAGTTGGTGCAGGAGCCGATGGCAACCTGATCCACCTTCTTGCCTGCCAGTTCACGCACGGAAACCACGCGGTCGGGCATGTGCGGCTGGGCGGCAAGGGGTTCCAGCTTGGAAAGGTCTATGACGATGACATCGTCGTACGCTGCGTCCGCATCGGCCACAAGTTCCTTCCAGTCTGCCTCGCGGCCCATGGCTGCGAGGAACTGACGGGTCTTGTCGTCGCTGGGGAACAGAGAAGTGGTGGCACCGAGTTCCGCACCCATGTTGGTGATGACCGCACGTTCGGGCACGGACAGGGTGGCAACGCCGGGACCGGCATATTCAAACACCTTGCCCACGCCGCCCTTTACAGTCAGCAGGCCGAGCAGATGCAGAATCACGTCCTTGGCAGAGGCCCAACCGGTCAGCTTGCCTTCAAGCTGCACCTTGATGACCTTGGGCATGGCAATGAAGTAGGGCTCACCGGCCATGGCAAGCGCCACGGAAAGACCGCCCGCGCCCATGGCAAGGGAGCCTATGCCACCCGCAGTGGGCGTGTGGCTGTCAGAACCGACCAGCGTTGCGCCGGGCTTGGCGAAATTTTCCAGATGCAGCTGATGACAGATACCGGTTCCGGGAGGAGAGAACACCACGCCGTACTTCTGCGCCACAGTGCGCAGGAAGCGATGGTCGTCCGAGTTGCGGAAGCCCATCTGCAGGGTGTTGTGGTCCACATAGCTCACGGACAGGTCGGTACGCACACGGTCCACACCCATGGCTTCGAACTGGAGGTACGCCATGGTACCGGTTGCGTCCTGCGTCAGGGTCTGGTCTATGCGCAGGCCGATTTCGCCCCCGGCAACCATTTCACCGGAGACAAGATGGGCCGCAATGATCTTTTGCGTAACATTCATGGACATAGTCTTCTTCCTAGCATTCGTCTGTTTCGCAGACGGCTTCACCCGTTCCGTTTTAGCCGGAACGCATATGCCGAACCGCGCACGGGTCCCGACATGAAGCTGCGGCCAGCCTTGCGGCAGGTCCGCACCCTATGCGGAGGCCGGTTCCATCGCACACAGCCGCTCAAGGCGTCGCTGCCGCTATGACGAACAATACCGCCGCATCCGGCCTGACTATATCAGGCCGTCATCCCCCATACGCCCACCGCTGACGGTCGATTCAATGCACATGCTCCGAAACGGCGGAGTTCATGCCGTCAGCCATGCTCACACATTCAGGCGCAGGGCCTAACCTTTTTCCCGATATCGGGGTGGACCCTTAAGGTATGTCCAGCCCTTCGCCGCGATACTCGTTCAACTTGTTTCGCAGCGTACGAACGGATATGCCGAGCATCTCCGCAGCCTGTGTACGGTTGCCGGAGGTCTGCTCCAATCCTTTGAGAATCATTATGCGTTCCATTTCATGCAGGGGAATAACCCCCTGCGCAAACAGCGCGCTTCCGTCGCCGCCCGGCACCGATGTGCCGGAGGCAGTCTGCATTCCGGCGCCGGAGGCAACCGGACCGGCGGAATCCGCCATCCCGCCGGATGCGGCAGACTCCGCATCCTGATCCTCATCCTCGCCGAACAGGGGCCAGCTATCCGGATCAAGGAGAAAATGATTCTTGCTGATGGGGCCGCGTCCTGCCAGCAACGTGGCACGTTCCATCAGGTTCTGCAATTCACGCACGTTACCGGGCCAGTCATAGGACACCAGCCAGTCGAGCGCTTCCTGCGAAAATTCAAGGTGGGCAAGCCCGTATTCGCGAACGTACATATCCACAAAGAAACGGGCCAGAGCCAGCACATCTTCTCCCCGTTCCCGCAGGGCGGGCAGACGCAGAGGAATGACGTTAAGGCGGAAGTACAAATCCTGCCGGAACTTGCCTTCCTTGACCCAGTCTTCGAGATTGCGGTTGGTCGTGGCAAGAACGCGCACGTCCACCTTGACCGTTTCAGTGCCGCCCACGCGGTCGAGTTCGCTTTCCTGCAGCACACGCAGCAGTTTGGCCTGCAACCCGAGATCCATTTCAGAAATTTCGTCCAGCAGAATGGTGCCGCCGCTGGCCAGCTCGAACTTGCCGAGCTTGCGGTTGATGGCTCCGGTAAATTCGCCCTTTTCATGCCCGAACAATTCGCTTTCCATCAGATGCTCCGGCAGTGCCGCGCAGTTCACGGCAACAAAGGGGCCGTTGCCCCTGTCGCTGTGGACATGCAAAAATTTGGAGAACATTTC